>Ga0164294_10003216_pt1 | contig 14564 bp, 13 predicted proteins | sample GEODES005metaG_FD_111479 | JGI IMG/M metagenome (GOLD analysis project Ga0164294, IMG submission 111479) | Oligotrophic lake water microbial communities from Sparkling Lake, Wisconsin, USA - GEODES005 metaG | ecosystem: Environmental > Aquatic > Freshwater > Lake | place: USA: Sparkling Lake...
AAAGGAAGACACAGTTGTTTACAGTACGAATTATGTAATGGAATTAATCAGGTTACAAAAAAGGCGAAGTTAGCTTATGCTTTTCCTGAACTTAGGTGTAGCTTTGGTAATCGCTCAATTGTTCCTGATATAGCAGTTTTCACATGGGAACATATTCCCTTCCTGGCAAATGGAGAAGTTCCAGACCGATTTGAACATTCTCCAGATTGGGTAATTGAGATTCTTTCTCCTGAACAGAAATCAAATAAAGTGATTGGCAATATCTTGCATTGTATGGAGCATGGGTGTAAATTAGGATGGTTTCTTGATCCTGATGATTTAAGTATTCTAGTATTTTTATGCGATCGCCAACCAATGCTGATGGAAAAAACTGATATTCTGCCTGTATTGGTAGGAGTAGATTTAAAATTAACTGTTGATGATGTATTTGGCTGGTTGAGAATGGCTTAACTAAGCAATACATTGGATAAGATAAGAGTCTTAGAGGATGTTTTAAAAGTTTTTAATGTATAAATAAACCCTCTGGTAAACCTCTCCAGTATTAAATGTTATTCCTTTTCCCTCTCCTCTTACTACGGTGTATACACAAGTTGGAAATTGCCTGTTGCTTGCCATAAAACCCCACCCCGCAAGCGAGGAGGGGAACATTCAATACTCATTGCTTCCCTGTCTCTCAGCGATAGCGAAGCGCTCCGTAGGAATCGCTTGTGCCAGTTGCGTAAGTCCTGGGAGTAAAAGCATCATACTACATTATGAAGTGCAAAATGTCGGTAATATGAACAATAAAATTTTATTTATAGGGGATACATCAGGTATCAATAGTATAGGTTCTATGCTCACAAGAGCAACGCAAGAATTAAATCTTCCCTTTGTAGTTAATAATAATAGGTTTAGTAATTATGCTCCATCTATGAAAACTATCTGGGGCAAAGCGTTTTTTAAAATGACAGGAAAGCGTCCTTTAGAGTGGTGGTTATTCAATCACAATATTGTTAATACCATCCTAGATGTAAATCCCAGCTTAGTTTTGGTAACGGGTATTTTTCCTTTATCTGATGAAGTTTTTAATACTTGTTCAAAAATTAACTGCAAAATTGCAAATTATCTGACGGATTATCCGTGGAATCCTCAGCATATTAGTAGAAAGTTTTTATCTAATCTCCCAAAATATGATTTAGTCCTTAGCACTAAGACGCAGATATTATCTGAACTAAAGGATCATGGCATAAAAAATGTTAAATTTATGCCCTTTGCTTATGATCCCTTTGTCTATCATCAACCGGAGCTTTCGACACAATCAGAAAGGGATTTATTTAGTGCAGATGTATCTTTTATAGGAATGGGTGACATTGAGCGTATTCCTTTTTTAGAGGCTATAGCTTCTTTAGGCGAATTGAATTTAAAAATTTATGGACCAAATTGGAATAAAATTCATATAAAGAACTGGAAAAATTTACCACCTGTTGTTGGAAATGACTATCGTTTAGCGATTCGTTATTCTAAGATAACATTAGGTATTGTTAGAAAACGCAATCGGGATCAATCAACTATGAGAACTTTTGAAATAGCTACTTGTGGTGGATGTGGAATTTATGAAGACAGTTCAGAACATCGGGAAATTTTATCAGGCTATCCTGATTATGGGTTCTTTTCTTCACCTGAAGATTTAGCAGAAAAATGTAAATGGTTGCTTGAGAATCCTATAGAACTTGAGCAAATGCGTCAGATGGGGATTAACCTTATAGCAACAGATGATAACACTTATGCTGCTCGACTCAAGAAAATTTTAAGGTATATAGGTGAATTACAAAATTGATCCTCACAGCAGTTAATTACTACATTAATATCAAATCATGACAAAAAATCATTACTATCAACAACCTTGGCTAGAACAAGATAAGCAACACCAAAGTGGTATATTGAAGCGCTGGGTTTATTTTTTTGCTAGACCACTGCTATCAGTTTACGGAAGCCGTTATCTATCTCCCACTACATTGAAAGCACTCAAACCTTCGCTTGTTTTGCCAGGGCGAGGAATGTCTTTGGAAACTCGTCGCATTTGGGGAGCCGCCCTATGTAAACTTTCAGAAGCTACCATACTAATTCAAGGAACTGGAACGGGATGGGATGTTATTTCTTGGGCAAGATTGAAGCCCAAAAAGATAATTGCTACAGATTTATTTGAATTCAAAGATTCTTGGGAACAAGTCTCGGATTACTGTCATAATTCATTAGGAGTGGAAGTTGAATTTCGTCAATGTCCTTTAGAAAATCACTCTTTTTTAGCAGATGAATCTGTTAATTTATGTGCATCAGATGCAGTATTTGAGCATTGTCAGGATTTAAAATCAGTCTTGCAAGAATCATATAGGGTATTAAAGCATAAGGGTAGTTTGTATGCTAGTTACGGACCTTTATGGTTTTCTGCGGGTGGCGATCATTTTTCTGGTCGGGGTGGGTTAGAAAATGCCTTCAATCATCTAATATTAGATTCCGATCAATACAAGTTATATTTTAACTCCTTTTTAAAACAAGATGAAGACTTCCAAAGCGGAGGAAGGTATGTTGAACTTGAACTTTTTTCTTATTTAACTTCCAAAGAGTATTTTGAATTATTTAAACAAGCTGGATTTTCAGTTAATAGTTTAATTATTGAAATTAATCCTAAGTCTCTTGAATTTAAAGATAAATTTTCTCAACTATTTCAGCGAATGGCTAAAAAATATGATTACAAGTGTACTGAAGATGACTTTTTAATATCTGCTAACTTAATTCGATTGTCCAAGACTTAAAAACATATTATTTCGTTGACAAGGTTTGAATTTTTCAAAAAATCAAATAAGGAGAAATTTCATGAATTATGATTATGATACAAGTAAATCTTGGCAGTCGGCTTTAGAAAAAGAAGGATATGAACATCATTGCTTTTCTAAAAAAGATTTTAATAAAATTAAGCGATTGGGGCGTGTTTGGCAAAGAATTTTGAAGATTGTTAATATTAACCCTTCATCTCGTATATTTGAGGTTGGCTGTGGGGGAGGTATTCATTTAGCAACTCTAGCTTTAAATGGATTTGAAGTACATGGTATTGATGTTTCTATAGATGTGACAACAAGGGCAGAGAATTATTTAAAAGAAGTTAATAATTTTAATCCAATTAATGCTACCGTCGAAACGGCTGACATTTTTGATTATCAAGTTTCAGATTCTTATGATATGTCCTTTCATTTTGGAGTTGTGGAACATTTCTTAGATATAACACAACGCCAGCAAATATGGAATAAGCTTTATAGTTTGACTAAACCGGGAGGTTGGATAGTTTCTGTAGTACCCTGTGGTCAACATATTATGAGAGAAATGGTAAGGGAAAAAGGATTGTGCGGATACAATATCCCAGAAATTGATTATAGTTGTGAATCCCATAAAAGAGAATTTGAAGAATTGAACCTCAGTCCTATTTATGTATTCACCCATAACTATTTTAGCTTTTTTTCTGCACATCCATCTAAATTCGTATCTAAGATCATTTATCCATTTCTATTTATAGGTGGAAATCTCGTTTTACCCTATACACCACTATCAGAAAATTTGAAAGAAAAATATGCTCAAACAATTGTAGTAGTTGGACAAAAGCCGAATAATTCATAAAAAATTATTGTAGGTGAAATCAATAATTAATTATACTCTGTTGAAAGAAGTAATTCTGATTTACTGAAATGAAAATAACTATAGTTGTCGGTGGTAGATGGCACGCATTTGATTTAGCTAAAGAACTATATGCGGCAGGAGTTTTACATCGGTTAATAACTAGCTATCCAAAATTTAAAACTCGTCAGTGGGGTATTCCAGATGACAAAGTAGTTAGCTTACCACTAACACTTATTATTGAGAAAGCTATCTATCGTTTGGGTGGGGGCAAGGTAATAATGAAGTCTCAATACTTGCGTCATAATTTGTTTGGGAAAGCTGCTGCTCGTTATTTAGATGGGAGTACATTAATACATGGGTGGTCAAGTTTTTCGGAACCTTCTATCCTTTGGGCAAAACAAAATGCTGTACCTTTTTTATTAGAACGCAGTTCCGCTCATATGACGATGCAATGTGAACTCTTGAGAGAAGAATACCAACGTTTAGGGTTAAAATGGGCAGAAACACACCCAAAGATAGTAGCTCAGGAATTGCGCGAGTACGAATTATCCGATAGTGTGGCAGTACCTAGCTTATTTGTCAAACGAAGCTTTCTTGATCAAGGATTTCCAGAAAACCGATTACTATATAACTCTTTTGGAGCAAATCTAAAAAATTTCTCCCCAGGAGTAAAACAGGATGATGTATTCAGGATTGTTTATGCTGGTTCTTTAAGTGTGCGTAAAGGTATACACTATTTAGTACAAGCTTTTATTGATGCGAACATTGTAAATAGTGAACTTTATTTAGTGGGAGGTGCGACAGCAGAAACTCCTCATTTATTAGCAGGAGCAGATGAACGAGTTAAATTAATTGGTCATGTACCCCAGGCTGAATTGGTAGAATACTATCGCAATAGCAGTGTTTTTGTTATGGCAAGTATTGAAGAGGGTATGGCATGTGTTCAACTACAAGCTCTTGCTTGTGGCTTGCCATTGATTTGCACAACTAATACTGGTGGCGAGGATTTACTGAGACTGTCTGCTTTGGAACCAGTTGGGCTAGAAATGAATATCCAAGAGTATCCCGCAGGATATGTAGTTCCTGTGAGAAATAGCGAGGCGATCGCCTTTTGCTTAAAGATTTTATCCAATCATCCAGAAATTCTTAAAGCTAAACGCGAAGCGGCTCTAGGCATTCGTGATGCTGGTATGGGACTAAATTGGAGTAGCTATGCTCAACGGGCGATCGCGGCATACGAAGATTGACAATTGAAATAATTTTAGGATAGGTAAATTACATGGCATATCGTCAACGTTTGTATGATACGTATGTTTCTAAGAATAAACAGTTTTTACGGAATTCACTATCTAATCCTAAAAAACAGGATGATCGCAATATAATTAATCTTTATTATGCAATTAATGGTTGGCTGAATGGAATTTCTAGAAAAGACAAAGCTATCGATGTTGCCTGTGGATCTGGCAACATTTTAAGTTTGTTAGAATATGCAGAATTCACAAATTTATATGGTATTGATATAAGTCAGGAGCAAATTGATATTGCTCGTGAAAAGTTTCCTAATGTTGTTTGTGGTGATGCTGTTGAATATTTGCTACAACATCCAAATGAATTTACCTTGATTACTGCATTCGATATTCTAGAGCATTTTAATAAAGAAGAAGCATTTCAATTTCTAGATGCCATTTACATTGCACTCGTTCCTGGTGGAAACCTAATATTGCAATTGCCTAATGGGGATTCTCCATTTGCTGGCAGTATAATTCACGGAGACTTAACCCATGAAGTAACTTATACATCTACCAGCTTAAAACATATCCTTTTAGCTTGTGGCTTTGGAGATATCCAATTTCAAGAGCATTGTCCACAACCAACTTCTTTAAAAGGAATAATTAGATTTGGTCTTTGGGGTTTAATTAGGCAAGCAATTAAGCTAATCCATTTTATAGAAACTGGTGGTCCTTCAACAAAAATCTATACAAGAGTTATGCGTGCTTGTGCTGCGAAGGCTGGTTAGTATGCCAAAACGTTTTTTTAAGATCCTAGACAAGGTTATCCCTGGTGCATCGCGAAGTCTTAGCTGGGAATTTTTGATTTCTGGGTTATCTTTCCCCGCCTCTATATTGCTTAATCGTACATTGGGAGCTACCGATAGGGGATTGCTTTCGTTGGTGATACTTATACCATCGACTGTTTTTGTTTTAGGTAGCTGTCAATGGGATCGACTACTAACAGGTTTAATCACTTCTAAACAAATTTCACCTAGAGAGGCATGGCGGAGGACTGTATATTATACTTTCTTGCTTTCTTTGATATTTATCCCAATAGGGATATTTATAAGCGCAACTTTCGATAAAATTCCTCAAAATGTTCGTTGGCTTAGTGTCATTTATAACATCAATTTCCCTATCTATTTTCTCGGTGGCTGTCTATCATCAATTTACGTCGCATCCGGCAGTCTTGACAAACAATATTTAATGAAATCAGGTCTCCAAGGCAGTTATTTACTTTTATTGTTATCTTTATTTTTGACGAAATTTATATCTGTCACTAGCCTAGTGTTCGTTTATATTACTATACATACTGTCAGTTTAGGAATAGGCTATTTTAAAAAAGATATTATTATTAAAGGAGAAGTTTTTAAAGAAAAACCTCCCATTGATTCTCTTTTGCATTCTTTTATTCCTTATTCACTAGAAACTGTTTCCGCAGGGGTTGACATATGGGCTTTTTCTATATTTGCCTCCTTATCAAGTCTCGGTCATTACACAGGAACGACTGCACTTATGCTACCTGTTGGTTTAGTATCAAACGCATTAACGAATGCTAGTACAGCAAAGCTAGATTGGACAAAGCCTGATTTAGTAAGTCGCTATCTAATGAAAGCAGTAATTGTCCTGTCATGCCTTTTATTGATTTTAATTGTAGGAGGAATGCTGTTCGGTCCTTCTATAATGAAGTTCCTTTTAGGTAAAAGCTTCGAGGGAGGTGAATGGATGATTCCTTGGATTGCTGTTATAGTTATAGGAAAAGCCGCAGCTATACAGTTCCATTCTGCCTTACGTTTAGCTGGAGATTTGAATGTTTATTTAAAAATTCAAACAATTGAACCTTTTTTGCGATTGATCATTGTTCTAATTTTAGGGCTATATTTATCAGAGCTAGGAATTTTGTTAGGTATAGCAATCTCTTTGTACCTAAAAATAGCAGTGTGTATCTATTTTCATAAAAAGTTAGAAACGAAAAATGTATAGCTTAAGAAACTGATAATAAATAAAAATTATTCTGCAAATTAAATTAATCAAGTAAATTAATGAACAGACTTTCTCGTATTGACAGAACATCGTTATTTTTTTTACTGATATTTTCCACTATTTCAGTTTTCTTTGAACTCTTTGAGCTGTCTTTAGGTATTTTGGCGGTTATCCCCTTGATTATGACGATCCGCTTGTCGCAATTAGATGAAAGTATTGAAACCAGAATACTATCAATAGCTTATTTAATAGGTCAATTTATTTGTTGGGTTATTGGATTTTTAGGTTGTATATATTTACTATCTCCAACAGTTTTTAGTATTGGCAAGCATACAATAGTTACTATGATCTTGATTAACTTATTGATCTGGGGAGGTTTCGCGGGTACATTCATAGCTCAACCTTTTAAGAAAAATCAACCTACAGTCTTAAGTTACAATAAAAAAAACAAAGAAATTTCAAACAAACAAATTTATAGAGGATTACAAATAAGTGGAGTTATTTTTGTAATTTTTATTGTGATAAATTATTTCACTGGTGGATTTTTCAGTAGACAAGAAACTGGAGGTACACCTGACGCAAACTCTTTAGGATATTTTTTAGTTGGTTTGAGTTCGTTGCAATATACTTTCTTTTTATTTTTAGGACTTCGTTTGAGCCCACCGCTCCTGAATAAATCAAACGTTGTTATTTTAGCAATTTTACTTTTTTCTATGCTCATAGTTAGTTTAACTGGTGGACGTGAGTTTAGTATTCGTATGATGATTTATACGCTTTTAGGTAGTTTTTATTCAGATATTAAGATTAAAGATATTAGAAAAATTATTCTTGTTTCAATTCCTTTTATTTTATTTTTTATTTTTTTAATTGGTAATGCGAGAAGTAATTTGGAATTTAGCGAATCTAGAGATTTGATGACTCGCATAGAAGTTATAACTCAAGGAGCTACTGGAAATCTAAAGGAATCGGCAACTGACTACGACGATCCTCTTTATACAAATCTTACTAGACTTACTGAGCCTACGGGACAATTAGTAATCGATCATGTTACTGATACTAACTCATATATTGGTTTACGCAATTTTGAACGTATTTTCCAATTATTTATACCTAAATTTATAGCTGACAAACAGTCTGCGGATGATGGACCTGAAAGATTAAGAGATGAATACGGTGTGAATATTAACCAATTTAATAGCGCACCGATGACTTCTATGGCTGATGCTTTTGAGAGAGGTGGTTATGTGGCAGTTTTTCTTTTTTCAGTAATTATTTCCTTCTACTTAACAAAAGTGGGTAGATATATCGGCAGATTAAAAAATCCATTAATGCGGATAAATCTAAGAATCTCTTTGGCTTTCGTCTGTCTTAGGCTTTACACCCCAAGTATTCTTGGATGTTTCAGTGTTGTAACTTATATGTTTATTAGAGATGCACTATTACTATGGGTTTTTATGTTTATAATCCAGATAATAAGTAAAGTTGAAAACGACATACAATAAGATTGAAAAATCCTATAAAGAATTTAAGAAAAATGAGAATATTATGTCTTTTAACAGATGCCTTTGGTGGGCGTGGGGGAATCGCCAAGTTTAACAGAGATTTCATTAACTCACTCTGTAGCTATCAAAATTGTGAAGAAGTGATCGCTATTCCTAGAAAAGAGCTTTGCGATCGCCTCGAAAACCTGCCTCCAAAACTCACGTATATTACATCGGGTGTCACAGGCAAGTTAGCTTATTTACTTACTGTTGTGCATACTATTAGAACCAACCCAAAATTCGATCTTATTGTTTGCGGTCATCTCTATATGTTGCCGCTTGCTTGGTTAGTCAAACTTTGGACTAAAGCACCACTATTCATGATTATTCATGGTATTGAAGCATGGAAGCCTCTCAGCCGATTGGTTGACTACTGCCTCAAAAGTTTAGATGGCATAATATCAGTCAGTCAGCACACAATAGACCTTTTTCAAGCTTGGGCAAATGTATCAGGAATTCAACACTTTATTCTCCCCAACTCGATCGCTATTGAGCAGTATGGATATGCACCCAAAAATTCTGAATTACTATCTCGCTATGGTCTGAAAGACAAGACCGTGCTGATGACATTAGGACGATTAGATTCTTATGAGCGCTATAAAGGCTTTGATGAAATGATCGATCTGATGCCTCAACTTAGGACAATAATCCCGAATTTAACCTATTTGATTGTCGGAGAAGGTTGTGACCAAAGCCGGTTAGAAGCAAAAGTGCGATATCTAAATATTCAAAAACAGGTTGTGTTTACAGGATTTGTTGCCGAATCCGAAAAAGCTGAACATTATCGACTCGCAGACGCATATATAATGCCGAGCAAAGGTGAAGGATTTGGGATTGTGTTCTTAGAAGCTATGGCTTGTGGTATTCCTGTGGTAGCAAGTAAACTTGATGGCAGTCGTGAAGCTGTGCGAGATGGTCTACTAGGTATTCTCATTAACCCTAACGAGCCTGAAGAAATAAAGGCAGGGATTTTAGAAGCCTTGCAACGACCTAGAGGTTCAATACCTCTAGGTTTGGATTATTTTTGCTATGAAAATTTTGAACTTAGATGTCACGAAATTCTTCACTACATCAATCATCCCGCAAAATCATAACTAGGGCATCATGACAAAGAAACTCAAGATTCTTCACTACATCGCTGTTTATGCCCCCGCTTGGAAATTTGGTGGACCAGTTCTTAGTGTTAGCCAGTTGTGTGAGGGATTAGTATCTCTTGGTCATGAAGTAGAGGTTTTTACATCCAATGCTGGTTTAAGTTCTCAACGAGAATTACCTGTTAATCAACTAATAATACGCAATGGTGTCAAAGTTACTTATTTTGCTCAAGCAACAGGCATAGGCATTAATTGCCCCGGAATGGAAGAATCCGTAACCGCAAGAGCAAAAGAATTTGATATAATTCATGTCACAGGTGTTTGGCAGCGTACCAGTGGTGCCGCCTGTATCGCAGCCAAAAAGCATTGTGTTCCCTATATAATTTCGCCCAGGGGCGCTCTTGGTCCTTATTCTTGGCGGCAAAAAACACTTAAAAAATTAGCTTACTACCTTTGGCAAGAACGATTTAATGTCATAAATGCTGCCAGTATTCACTATACTAGCAAACAAGAGTTAGAAGAGTGTCAATGGCTCAAACTACCAGGGCAGACTTTTATTATTCCTAACGGTATCAACACCAAATTTTGGCAACCAGCGCTTGAAGAAGCAAAGGAGTGGCGTAAATCTAATAAAATTAATGAAGATGAATTTGTACTTTTGAATGTAGGTCGGCTACACCATAAAAAAGGCTTAGACTTATTACCCCAAATTTTGGTATCATTACGTCATCTCAATTGGCGGATGGTTTTTGTAGGCGGTGACGACGATGGTACGCAAGAAAAATTAAAGCAAGCTTTCCAATCTGCAAACTTATTAGACAGAGTGCTTTTTTTGGAGAGATGTGAACCCCGGCAACTTTTAGCAGTTTACACGGCTGCTAATTTGTTTGTATTACCTAGCCGTCATGAAAATTTTGGGAATGTTGTTATCGAAGCTTTAGCTTGTGGATGTCCTGTTTTAATATCTGATCAAGTAGGATTACATGATGAGGTAATTGACAGTGGTATGGGCTGGGTGATCCCAAGGGTTGCCAAAGACTGGGCTGATTTCATCAGTGGAGTCATTCACAGTCCAGAAAGATTGCAAACCATAAAGTATTCATCTAGATCATGGGTAGAGGATGTTTTTTCAATAGAAACTACTGCTTTAGAAATGGCAAATTATTACACTAAACTTTGTGAAAAATTATGTTAGTTGATTTAAACCGCTTCTTAAAGGAATTATTTTTGGTAAGCAAAATATTACCTTTTCCCCTATTTGTTTCTTGGATATTAGGTATCAAAAAATGTTTCAGTAAACTATTGAAAACTAGAAGCTTAGGTGTTTTAGATCAAGTTTTTGGTGAATCATTTGATGTTTTATGGAATAATAAACGACTACACTTCAAGGGGCTTGATTTTGGGGTAATACGCGAAATATATGGGCATTGTTGCTATGTTAGCAAAGGTCAACTAATAGACGCACGCAACATTCTCGATTTAGGGGCAAATGGAGGTGCATTTACGATTTTTGCATTAGCAGAAGCACCTAACGCACAAGTTTATTCAGTAGAAGCTCAATCAAAACTAGCCGAAATAGCCAGGAATAACATTATTTACAACGGATATGAGGAACGTTCTATCATTGAATGTGCTGTGGTTGGTGGGTTTTACGACGAATGGACAAAATCTTTATTAAAATCTAATCCTCAAATAGATGAATTTAATATTCGTGAATATATAGATAGTGTGGGTGTCTGTGATTTCTTAAAATGTGATGTTGAAGGTGGTGAATTTAAACTATTTCAGGGAGATTTAACCTGGACTCTATCTGTGAAAAGTATGTCCTTAGAATATCATCCTAACAAAGGTAATCCAGATGAACTAGAAAAAATATTAAAATCACAGGGATTTCAAGTGAAGCGCATCGATCACAGAGACCTTGGATACTTTTACTGTACGAGGTAATTACTGCTTATGAACACACCTATTAGTAATATAATAATTACATTCATGTTGTTACTTTAGGTTTTTGATATTCTATGTGCGGTATATATTGTTATGTGGGGCGGGAAGATTTAAATCCGACATCCGTTCTGGAAGCTTTGTACCATCGCGGTCCTGATTCCCAAGGGGTATGGCGGAATAGCGTAGGTACAAATCAAATTCACTTACTCCACACCCGTTTAGCAATTCTGGATCTAAGTGCTGCTGGACATCAGCCCATGATTGATCCAGAAACGGGAAATGTGATTATTTTTAACGGCGAAATTTATAACTTCTTAGAACTTCGTCAAGAGTTGGAAGCACAGGGTATAGAGTTCACATCCCATAGTGACACTGAAGTTTTGTTATAGTCAACCAGCCTATTTATAATAATATTTAAAAAATAAAATGCCAAGCCGATATGAACCCAGTTAAAATTTCAGCAATAATATTGACAAAAAATGAAGTTGCTAACCTCAAACGTTGCATAGGTTCATTGCAGTGGTGTGAAGAAATAGTTGTATTAGATTCAGGTAGCACTGACGGAACAACACAACTAGCAGAATCACTAGGGGCAAAAGTTTTTCAACATATCCAACCCCCACCATTTAAAATTTCTGAGCAGCGTAACTGGGCTTTAGAAAATTGTAATTTAAAAGGTGAGTGGGTGCTTTTTTTGGATGCTGATGAAGTTATACCTCCAAATTTAGCTACAGAAATTCAAAGTGTCTGTTTTGTGAATGAACAAAAATATAATGCTTTTGAAATTTCAGCGCGCTACCTCTTTTGGGGAAAATGGCTTAAACTTACCCAAGGCTATCCTAATTGGCATCCCAGACTACTAAAGCTAGGAGAAGTAAGATTTACAGGTGGTGTTTGGGAACATTTTGTCCCGGGTACAAAAGTTGGTAAAATCAGTGTACCCTACGATCATTATGCTAACTCTAAAGGATTCGGAGATTGGTTAGAACGACATGATCGCTACTCATCCTGGGATTCACAAAAAATAGTAGAATTTTTAGAAACAGGTAAAGTAGCTTCTCTAGGAACAGAGCGCAAATTAAAACTCAGATTATTAGCCGCTAGATTGTGGCCGCTTCGTCCTATAGTTAGATTTATACAAATGTATTTTCTTAGACTAGGTTTTTTAGAGGGTTATACCGCTTTAGTCTTTTGTTTACTTTATGCCGTATATGAGTTTATGATAGTAGTAAAAATTACAGAACTCAAACGTAAAAAATCTGATCTACCTCTTTGATATACTCAAAACGGCTTAGAGGATGTTTGAAAAGTTTTTAATGTATAAATAAACCCCTATCTAAACCTATCCCCGACGCGAGGAGAGGCTTTGAAACCTCCATTCCCTATGAGGGAAGGGGGGAATGGAGGTTAGGTTTCTGGAGATTATCGGTTTCATCTAATACTTTATGGCTAACGCCACGCTTCGCTATCAAACAACCTCTTAATCGTGCGATTTTAGCGGTAGGGGTTTAGCACTGCTAAACCCTTACCAATCTTGGTTTTTCCTAACCTTGTAAAAGTTAATTTCCTAACCGTGTTTAGTATAATTTGATTAAAAATGGATAAAATTGCTATTGTTACTCAATATTTCTTTCCTAGTCAGGCAGCAACATCACAATTAATGACTGATTTAGTAAAAGGATTAGCCGAACATGAAATCCAGGTAAATGTATTTACAGGCATTCAATCCAATGGCTCAAACAGTGAATCATTAAACTCAGTCAAAATAGACAGAGCCGTTGCTACGATCAAATCTAGTACAAACATCTTTAGCAAAATTACTAGTTCGATATTTTTTCTCGTTGGTGCTTTATGGTATGTAATTTTTAGCGTGCCTATTAATACGCCTCTTTTAATTGCTTCTAATCCACCCTATGCAGGTATTCTAGGAATATTATTCAATATTGTCCATCGTGGTAAATACTATTTTCTCTTACAGGATATTTTTCCAGAATCAGCGGCAATGTCTGGAATCATGAAGCAAAATAGTATTTTATATAAATTCTTTAGTAAGTTAATTTATTTAACTTATAAATATTCTGAATATATAATTGTTCTTAGCACTTCAATGCAGGAATTCTTAGAGAAAAAATATCCTGATTTAAAACCAAAGATTAAAGTAATTGAAAATTGGGCAATTGAAGATATTCCGGTTGTCAGCAAACCAGAAAATAATTTTGCTCAACAGCATAAACTTGATGAAATGTTTACAGTTTTATATTCAGGTAATCTGGGCAGACTACATGATATTGAAACAATTACTGAAGCTGCAAAAATACTTAAAGATGAGCCGATTAAATTCGTCTTTATTGGTGACGGAGCAAAAACTAAAATTGTCAACCAAGCAATTGAAAATTATCAGCTACAAAACATTCTCCTATTACCCTACCAACCTAGAGAATTACTTCCGCTATCATTAACAGCCTGCGATATTTCCTTAGTTAGTCTCATCCCTGGTGCTGAGTCAATTGTTGCACCGTCTAAACTCTATGGAATGCTGGCCGCAGGACGGGGGATTATATCTATATCTGTACCCAATTCATATATAGATAAGCTATTAACTAATTCTGGTTGTGGGGTTAATGTTCCTCCTGATAATCCTCAACAGCTTGCTGATATAATTCGTCAATTAGCACGTGACAACCAAAAGGTTAAGTCAATGGGTGAAATGGCACGTCAATTGTATGAAACTAGATATACATTTAAGCGTGCGCTTGAAGAGTATGAAAAATTAATTTTTCATATTTAAGCTAATTCATAACAATCATAAACGTTTCAAATCAGGATTCAAACCAGTAAAGTAAAAAACTATTGTATTTGAAGCAAACGAAATACCCCTAAGAGTATTTAAACACTATCAGTCTTTGAGATCCAATCAGGATAATTGCTGTATTCAGTGACTTCTCTAATACCTAAAATCCGCAGTACCTAAAAAAAGATAGGTACTGCGGAATAAAAATTTTGATTTAATTCAAATACAGTCACAAATTTTAGATATTCTGGGCAGCAGGTAAACTATCGGTTGTAACTTCCGAACGAGG
>Ga0164294_10003217_pt1 | contig 14564 bp, 11 predicted proteins | sample GEODES005metaG_FD_111479 | JGI IMG/M metagenome (GOLD analysis project Ga0164294, IMG submission 111479) | Oligotrophic lake water microbial communities from Sparkling Lake, Wisconsin, USA - GEODES005 metaG | ecosystem: Environmental > Aquatic > Freshwater > Lake | place: USA: Sparkling Lake...
AGGACATGCATTCTGGCTCTTAGCTCTTTGCCCTTGGCTCTTCGCAAGGGGCGTCCAACTCCCCCTGGCTCTCCAGCACCTTCTGCTTCTGGCGCTCGCGGAAGGCGGTTAATTTCTCCGCCAGCGCGCGGTCGTGACGGGCGAGCATCGACACCGCGAACAGGCCGGCGTTGATCGCGCCAGCATTGCCGATGGCGAAGGTGGCGACGGGGATGCCGCCGGGCATTTGCACGATGGAATACAGCGAGTCCATGCCACTGAGCGCGCGGCTCTGCACGGGCACGCCGAGCACAGGCACGGTCGTCATGCTGGCAGCCATGCCGGGCAGATGCGCGGCCCCACCGGCACCCGCGATGATGCAGTGCAGCCCGCGCGACTCGGCGCTCTTCGCGTAGTCGTAGAGCAGCTCGGGTGTGCGATGCGCGCTGACCACCTTCTTTTCAAAGGGCACGCCGAAGTCTGCCAGCACTTGGGCGGCGTGTTCCATGGTCGGCCAGTCAGAGCTGGAACCCATGATGATGCCCACGACGGGGGGCGTGCTGGAAGGGTGGTTCATGGGCACGATTGGCCCCGGCCAACGCTGGCGTCAACTGCGGCAAAAAACTCCGTCACAAATTCGATGCGAACGGGTAGAACGCGGGCATGGTGCGCCGTCCCCGTTCAGTCCTCCCCGTCATGTCTTTTCGCGAAAAACTCGAAGCTCGTATTGCTGCCACCGGTTCTCACCTTTGCGTCGGGCTGGATGTGCGGGCCGATGCCGCCGATGAAAAAACCAAGCGCTGGATCATCCAGGTGATCGAAGAAACGGCGGCCTACGCGGCGGCCTTCAAGCCGAACTCGGCCTACTTTGAGGCGCTGGGCTGGCAGGGCATGAGAATGCTGCAACAGGTGCTCAAGGAAGTGCCCAAGGACATCCCGGTCATCTTTGACGTCAAGCGCGGCGACATTGGCGAGACGCAGGCTTATTACGCGAAGGCCTGCTTTGAAGAGTTCGGCGTGGACGCCGTGACGCTGAATCCCTACATGGGCCGCGACACGCTGGAGCCGTTCTTGAAATACAAAGACAAGGGCCTCTATCTGCTGGGCGTGACCTCCAATGCCGGTGCGGTGGACATCGAACTCAAGAAAGCCGGACGCAAACACGTGTTCGAGATCGTGGCGGATATGACCACGGCCAGCCCGCAGACCGGCCTGGTGGTCGGGCTGACCAATGCCTCCAAGGATGTGATGAAGCGCATTCCCGATGTGCCGTTGCTCATTCCTGGCCTTGGTGCCCAGGGCGGCGACCTCGACGCGATGAAGGGCGGCAAGCGCAAGGCTCCCTTGCTGGTCAATGTCTCACGCGGCATTCTCTATGCTGACGAGGAAACGCCCTTTGCCTGCAAGGCGAAGACTTGGATGGAAAAAATCGAGTCCTCTCTGTAGCCAGCGGTGGCTCAGGCTTCGAGCAGCTGCTGCAGAAGCGGCGTGATCTCGAAGTAACGGGTGCTGCCGCCCAGGCGGCTGAGCTGCTCACTGATCAGGCCTGCGTCACCCGTGCAATCGGCTGGATGCACCGTTTCGCTTGCGCGCTGCGGGTGCTTCAGAGTGACGTGGACAAAGGCTGACGAGGGCTCGCGCGCGATGGCGATGACGGCGTCGTTGCCGGACAGCTCCAGGGCTTGCAACGGGCAGGGGGCGCTGCCTTCGGCCAGCTCGATCTGAAGCGGCTGCGCGCCCGCGGATTGAAGCACGAGACTGGGGGCAAGCGTGGCCTTGAGCTGGGTGCCGATCCAGGCGGCGAGCATCAGAGCGCTCATGCGATGGCCCGCGCCGTGGGTGATGCGCAGGCGGCTCATCTGCGGCAGGCTGGCCAGCATCACCGCATCCTGGCAGGCATTGGCCAGGGCGGTGCGCATGAAGTGGCTGCGCATCCAGGCCAGGTCGGTGAGGTGAAAGCGGGAGGTGCGGCAGTTCCTCACATCGAGCACGCGGCGCAGAGATTGCGCAGGCTGCGACCACTGGCTGCTGTCAATGATCAGGCCGTCGATCACGCTGAGGAAGCGCTCGTCCAGCCGGTCGGTCAGCTCGCCCTGCCACCACACGATCAGCGGCAGGTCGCTGTCCAGGTGGGCGAAGACCGTGTTGCGCACCTGCGAGGCGGTGCCGCCCTCGATCACAAAGGACAGCTGCTCGCAGCACACGGAGCGCTTGCCATCATAGAGCTGGCAGTGCGCGGTGACCCAGGCGCGGGATTCGGTTTTGGCCTCGCCCGGCACATTCAGGATCAGCAGGGCTCGGCAGGAGTGCTCGCGCGTCAGCTCGCCTAGTAACGTGGTGTTGCGCTCCAGCGACGACGGGTCCTCGCTGTAGATGGCCAGGTTCATCAGCGAGGCGCGGGTCTTTCCCGACTCGTCCGCCCAAAGCTCGCGCAGGGCCTTGGCGACTTGGGGCAGCGGCACTTCCTGGCCGAGGATGGCGGTGTTGGGAACGGCGGTCATGGTCAGAAATGAAGTTTCGCAGTGAATAGCACCAAACGGCGTCCCGTCCATGCGCCATGCTTTCCCCTCCCAGGATTCGTGAGACCGACCTCGTCATCGTGCGCGACGCCCAGCCCCGCCAAGTCAGCCTGCGCGGCCCGTCCAAGCCGGTGCGTTTGATCGAAGCCAAGTCGCCGCCTGCACGCGCAGAGTTTCGTTTTCAAGGCCTGCCCATGGCCTTGATCGCCCTGGCGCTGATGCTGGTCTGGACGCTGTGGCAGTGGCACAAAGCCCGCGAGGAAGCCGAGGCGGCGAGGCTGGACCTGGACATTTCCTGGTCGTTCGCGGACCAAGTGCTCGATGATTTGCAGTCCATGCGCGGCGATGCCCAGCGATTGGACGAGGATCGCAAGGGCCTGATCGCTAGGCTCAGCCAGTCGGAGAAAGACCGCGTGCATCTGCGTAGCGAGCTGAACGAGTGGCGCGAGCAGCATGACGAACTGGCTACCCACGCCCAGCAAGTGGCCGGGCAATGGGCCAGCTACAGCGAGGACTTGAAGCGCAACCTCGGCACGGCTCGCGCCGATCTCGGCGAGGTGAGCCAGGCCTTGCACTCTGAGCGAACCACCGCGCAGCAGCAGATCAGCAGCTTGAGCGACGAGAAGTCCGCCATCGAGCGCGAGGCCGTGGCTTTCAGCCGCAAGGCCAGCAGCTTGGAAAGCGACAACCGGCAGATGGAGAATGAAATCAGCCGCCAGAACAGCGCCATCAGCTCGCTGCAATCCGAGAACTCGCGCCTGGAATCCTGCAACAGCAGCCTGCGCAGCGAGAACAGCCGATTGCAGAGCGAGGTGAGCCGCCTCATCAGCTGCGTCAGTTCGCTGGAGTCTAGGGTGCGCTGCCTGGAGTCAGAGCTCAGCCAGGCACGCGGCGCTAATCGCATCCGCTAGATCCGCCGCCGCTGGAGCCTGAATCAAAGCTGCTGCTGCTGCCGGAATCGAAGCCGCTGCTGAAACCGGAGTCGAAGCTGGAACTCGAACTGCCGCAATCCTGCTGGCTGCTGTCGTAGTGGTGAACCGGGGCTTGATGCGCGGGTGACTCGGCGTGGTCCGAGTCATGCCGATGGCTGGGGCTTGAATGATGAGAGTCCATCATCGGCATGGCGGGCATCCAGAGCGGATGATGCGGATCATGATGGGGGGAAGAAGTCGTGTGCCGTCTGGCTGGTCGGCTGTTTAGGCGGATGGCGATGACGGCCAACAAAAAGACAATCACCACGATGGACGCTGAGACGATCAAGAAGAGGCTCATGGGGCTCAAGTATCAACAACATGGAGGATCAGGCGAACTTTTTGTTGGATGGATTCGCCGGATGACCGCGCCGTCTTCCCGGCTAAAGCAATGCCTCGCTCATGCCTGTTTATCTCGTCCTTCCGCTCATCGCTGCCGTGGGCTATGCCATCGCGTCGATGTTCCTGAAGAAGGCGTTGGCCGAGGGCGCGCATCCGGGCTGGTGTTTCCACATCAACAACTTCGCAGGCATGGTGTGCTTCCTGCCGATGATCTTGTTTCAGAAGACGCCGGTGCACTGGGAGCAGTGGCATCACCCGGCGGTGAATGGCGCACTGTTTTTTGCGGGCTGCTGGTTCACCTTTGCAGCGATGCAGCGTGGCCATGTGTCACTGGTGACGCCGCTCATGGGCTCCAAGGTGATCTTCGCCGCCATCGGCGTGGTCATTCTGATTGGCACGGGCATGACGTGGATGCTCTGGTGCGCTGCGCTGCTGACCACGCTGGGCATTTTGTTGATGGGCCTGACGGACATGCACAGCGTGCCCGGCAAACGCTTGGCTGGGCCGGTGAGCATGGCCTTGATCAGCTCGGCACTCTTCGCCAGCACGGATGTGCTGATCATGAAGTGGGGGCCGGATTTTGGAAGGCAAGCATTCCTGACGGTGCAGATGCTCACCTGCGGTCTGCTGTCGCTGGCGGTGTGCATGTTCAGTCGCTCGCTGCCCAAGCTAGTGTGGACACCCGCTCTGCGCTGGGCAGTGCTGGGCAGTTCGCTGGTGGGGGTGCAGAGCCTGTTCATGGGCAGCGCCCTGGGCTTTTTCGATGACCCCGTGGGCGTGAATGTCGTGTATGCCACGCGCGGCCTGTGGAGCCTGTTCATTGTCGCATGGCTGGGGCCGCTGATCGGCAATCATGAGCGCCACCAGAGCGGCAAAGGTTATGCACTGCGTGTCGTCGGCGCGCTGCTGCTGCTCACGGCGGTGGTGTTTGCGATTCTGGGGCGCACGGCGTGAGCGCCATCGGCTCGGCGTGATCCAAGAACGCCGCGCACACGGCAAACAACTCCGCACGCTTCGTCGTGCGCCGCATCTGGTGTAGGAAGGTCGCGCTGTCTGGCACGCCGAGCCCGAGGAAGTTCAGGTATTTCTTCATCTTGTTCACCTGCGCGAGTTCCGCGACGATGGGCTTCGTTGTCGTCTCGTAGAGATCGTGGATGTAAGCCAGCACCTCGCGCCCGGTGGGCAGCTTCACGACTTCTCCGCGCTGATGCGCGCGAATCTGGTCGAAGATCCAAGGATTCCGAATCGCGCCGCGCCCGATCATGAGTCCGTGGCACTTGGTTTGCGCCAGAATGTCGGCGGCAGAGTCAGCGCAGTGGACGTTGCCATTGGCCAGCACCGGGCAGTTCATGAAGGCCGCAGCCTGCCCGATCAAATCGTAGCGCACGCCGTCGCGATACATCTGCAGCACGGTGCGGCCATGCACCGTGAGCAGGTCGATGCGGTGCTTGGCAAAGATCGGCAGCAACGTGTCGAACACTTGCTCGTCCTCGAAGCCAATGCGGGTCTTCACCGTGAACTTGATCGACACCGCCTCGCGCAATGATCCGAGAATGCTGTCGATGCGCTCCGGCTCGCGCAGCAGGCCGCCGCCCGCGCATTTCTTGTAAACAATCGGGGCCGGGCAGCCCAGGTTCAGGTCTACGGCGGCGATGGGATGCTGCTGCAACTCCTTCGCTGAGCGCACCAGCGAGGGCACATCATTGCCAATCATCTGCGCGATGGCCGGGCGGCCTGTCGGGTTCTCATCCAGCGAGCGCAGGATGTCCCGTTCCAAATGCGAGTCGGGATGCACGCGGAAATACTCCGTGTAATTCACATCCGCCCCACCATACCGCGCCATCAGGCCCCAAAAGGCAAGGTCTGTCACGTCCTGCATCGGTGCCAGCGCCAGCAGTGGCTCAGGGCGAGTGAGGAAGGGATCGAGGTGGATGGCAGAAGTCAAGGCGCAGACTTCTTAACCTGAAACTTGCATCGGGGAACTGCAAACCTTAGACGAGGACTGCCCATGTCCGACTCCTTCGTCCACCTTCACCTGCACACCGAATTCTCGCTGCTCGACGGGGCGGTGCGCATTCCGGAGCTGATGAAACGCACCAAGGCGCTGGGGATGCCGGCGGTGGCGATGACCGACCATGGCAACCTGTATGGAGCGATCGACTTCTACATGGCCGCGAAAAAGGCCGGGGTGAAGGGCATCATCGGCTGCGAGGTGTATCTGGCACCGACGTCGATGCAGGAGAAGCGCGAGATCGCCGGGCGCACGCGCGCCTCGCACCTGACCCTGCTGGCCAGCAACAACGAGGGCTACGAGAACCTGTCCAAGCTGGTGACCAAGGGCCACCTGGATGGCTTCTGGCACAAGCCGCGCATCGACAAGGACGCGCTACGCGAGCACAGCAACGGCCTGATTTGCCTCAGTGGTTGCATCAACGGCGAGATCAATGAGTTGCTGCTGACCGACCGGCCGGAAGAGGCAAAGCATAGCCTGATCGAGTTCCGCGAGATCTTCGGGCCGGAGAATTTTTTCCTGGAGCTGCACAACCATGGCATGGAGCAGCAGCGGCGCAGCACGCGGCAGTTGCTGGAGTGGAGCAAGGAATTTGGCGTCCGCACCGTGGCGGCCAATGACGTGCATTTCCTCAACAAGTCCGACCACGAGTCGCACGACATCATGATCTGCATTGGCACGAACGCCAACGTGCACGACATGAACCGCCTCACGTATTCGCCCGAGGTGTATTTCAAGACGGCTGAGGAGATGCGGGAGCTGTTCCGCGAGATTCCCGGGGCCTGCGATGCGACGCTGGAAATCGCCGAGCGCTGCGATTTGAAGATCCACCTCGATTCGACCAGCATCGAGCGCTACCCGCAATTCAACCCGCCCGACGGCAGCGAGCGCAACGACTACCTGCGCCGCGAAACGATAAAGGGTCTGGAGCGCCGCTACGGCCGTGACCGCGCGCTGAATGACGAGGTGATTCACCAGCGCATGGAGGTCGAGCTGGGCCTGCTGAAGGACAAGAACTTCACGTCCTACTTCCTCATCGTGTGGGACTTCATCAAGTGGGCGAAAGACCAAAACATCCCCGTGGGGCCGGGTCGTGGTTCAGGCGCGGGCTCGCTGGTGGCCTATGCCTTGGGCATCACCGACATTGACCCGTTGCGCTTCGAGCTGGTGTTCGAGCGTTTCTTGAATCCTGAGCGCGTGAGCCCGCCGGACTTTGACATCGACTTCTGCCAGACGCGTCGTGGCGAGGTCATCGACTACGTGCGCCGCAAGTATGGCGAACGCAGCGTCAGCCACATCATCACCTTCGGCACCATGGGCGCGAAGAGTGTGATTCGTGACGTGGGCCGCGTGCTGGGTTGGAGCTATGGCGATGCCGACAAGCTCTCGAAGATGATTCCTACGGAACTCGACATTGAGCTGACCTCAGCCGTCGAGAAAAACGCGGAACTCAAGCAGCTTGTCGAAACCGACGGCGCCACCCAGGAGCTGTGGAAGCACGCGACCTTCCTGGAAGGCCTGACGCGCGGCACGGGCGTGCATGCGGCGGGCATTGTTATTGGCGACCGTTCGCTGGATCACTTCATCGCGCTGACGCGGGACAAGGATGACGCGATTCTCTCGCAGTTCGCGATGAAGCCGCTCACCGAGCTGGGCATGTTGAAGATGGACTTCCTCGGCCTGAAAACGCTGACGGTGATCCATGAGGCGGAGTATTGGATTCACAAGCGTGTGCCCGATTTTGATGTGGGCGCGGTGCCCTTGGACGACCGCAAAACTTTCGAGATGCTGAAGCGCGGCGAAACGGTCGCGGTGTTCCAGATGGAATCGGGCGGCATGGTCAACACCTGCCGTCAACTGGGGCCGGACACCATCGAAGAGATCATCGCTATCCTGGCCCTGTATCGACCGGGGCCGATGCAATTCATCCCTGATTATATCCGGCGCAAAAAAGGCGAGGAGCAGGTGGAGTATTCGCATCCTCTGCTGGAGAAGGTGGCCAAGGAAACCTACGGCATCCTGGTCTATCAGGAGCAGGTGATGCAGGCCGCGAATCTGCTCGCGGGCTTCTCGCTGGGCGGTGCTGACCTGCTCCGCCGCGCCATGGGCAAGAAGGACGCCGCCGAGATGGCGCGTCAGCGGCTGGTCTTCGTAGAAGGCTGCCAGAAGACCAACAACATCCCCGAGAAACAGGCGCACGAGATCTTCGACTTGCTCGAAAAGTTCGCGCAATACGGCTTCAACAAATCGCACTCTGCCGCTTACGGGGTGGTGACCTATCGCACCGCGTATCTGAAGGCGAATTACCCCGTCGAGTTCATGGCGGGGGTGCTCAGCCTGGAAGTCAGCAACACAGACAAGATTGCTAATTTCGTCAGCGAGGCCGAGCGCATGGGCATCAAGGTGCTGCCGCCGGACATGAACAAGAGCGCCCTGAAGTTCAGCCCTGAGTGCACGGAAGGCAGCGAGCTGCCGAACGCCATCCGCTTCGGTCTGGCCGCGATCAAGAACGTGGGCGAAGCGGCGATGCAGGCCGCGATTGAGGAGCGCGAGAAGCACGGCGACTTCAAGTCGCTGGATGACTTCGCCACGCGGCTCGACTCCCGCACGGTGAACAAGAAGATGCTGGAGGCGCTAGTCAAAGTGGGCGCATTTGATTTTGGCAAGGAGACGCGCCTGTCGATGTTCGAGCGGCTGGATCAAGTCATCGCCAGCGCGTCGCTCGCGCAGCGGGATCGCAAGAGCGGCCAGGCCAGCTTGTTTGGTGAGATGGAACTCGCGCCGCCCAAACCTGTGCAGAAGACGGTGCAGAAAGTGGAGGACTGGCCCAAGGCGGACCTCATCGCCTTCGAAAAAGAACTGCTCGGCTTCTACGTCAGCGGGCATCCGCTCGACACCTATCGCGGCAACTTCGAGTCGCCCAAGCTGACCAAGATCGCGGCCATTGAGGAGATCACCGAGAAGAGCACGATCACCATCGCGGGCCTGATCCAGAGCTGCGAGGTCAAATACACCAAGAAGGACAACAAGGCCTTTGCCGTGCTGAAGATCGAAGACTTCACCGGTGAAATCGAGGCCATGTGCTGGAGCGAGGCCTTTGAGAAATGCAAGGAACACCTCAAGGCGGGCTCTGTGGTGGCGATCCGCGCGGCTTGTGAAAAGGATCAACGCACGGAAATGAACCGCCTGATGGTGCGCGACGCGAAACCGCTGAAGCCGAAGAAGGCCAGTCCCAAGATAGAAACGGTGGAGGAGACGCCGCAGGTGCTCGTGCTGAGGCTCAACGCGGCGAAGCATAGGCTCGCCGATCTGGAAACGATCCGCGACCTGCTGGCCGATCATCCCGGCGAAGTGCCAGTGCAGTTGGAGATCGAGCGCTCGGGCCAGCCTTCGGTGATGCTTGCTGCAGGCAAGGGCTTCAATGTGGCGCAGACAACCTCGCTGATCGAGGCATTGCAGCCGTGGATGTAACTCGTTCGCTTGCCATGGAGGTCATTCAAAAGAGCCCTGGCTAGCCGTTGAAAGTTAAACCCGGAGGCCGCGGTGGCTTTGGAGCGAATCCCATGTCTGGGAGAAGCCTGAGCCGTGGTTACCCTGGGCCTTCACTAGGAGACGCAAGCCCTTGGAGCTGTTCACCCAACCTGAGGCTGGGAAGTGTCTTTGCCCTGACACGCATCCCGCCACGCCGTTGCTTCTCCAGCTTGGCGTTTGGAATAGTCACCCATGAGTGCTTTGCCTTGTGATATTCCCACAAAATCGTTGGCTATAAGGTTGCACAGAAACTTCAATATCTGTTAGCCATCTGAATTGTTCGCCCAACCCAACACGCTACTCGTGATGCCAACCTTGCCATTGGATCAGCTTCCTGAGAGGTCGGCTGCCTACTCTGCGGCTCATCTTCGTCCGGATCAGGCGCTCATTGACCAGAGTGTCATGGCGACTACAGCGCATCCGCTTGCGATAGAGGCGATGACTTTCGCTTATTGTCATGTGGTAGTCATGCGCGAGCCCAAGTCATTTCTATCTCGAACGCAGTTTTCTGACTTGCAGGCAGTTCAAGCTGCTCTGTCGGACTCGGATGATGTGCTCTTGGTCAGCTATCACACATCGACTTCCCTACCGGAGCCGCTCTCGGGTCACGGTAGGACATTCGACTTTATCCTTCATCCGATGACATTTAACATCCTTCAGTCCGGCAGCGGCACATGGCGGTCTTGAGCATCTACTTGTTCAGCACCACTCTTCTGTCCCCATATGAGCAGCGAACATCCACGAACAAGGGCGAACAAAACGGATGCAGGCAACGGCTCGAAGGCTATCTGTCGTGTCAGCAACGTTTTGCGCTCGCCGTCGCCTGATCCGAGACGTTCGGCCAAGGAACAGACTCTGCGCCTTCGCTGATGAACCCGTCGAGACACCCGGACCAACACAAGGAGTGAACCATGAACAAAGCCCATGCCAAGAAGATCATCATCGTGAACCTCGCGTTTTGGTTCGTCGCGATGCTTTTGCATCCTCTGATTCAGATGCTCCCGACGGGGTCTGGTAGTCCGCCGAAGATTTTTGAGTTTCTCATTCCCGTCTTTTTCATCATGCTCGCTGGCGGCTCCACCTACCTTCTCAGGGCCGCGATTGGAAAACCGAAAGACGACTGACACAGCAGATGAAACCATGAACGCAACCCATGCCGAACAGTAGGGATGCAGGCAACGGCTCGCAGGCTTTCTGTGGTGTCATCGACCGTTGCCAGCGCACCCGGCGCTGCCCGGCGGGTTGCCTTCGGCAAGCTATGCCGCTCCATTCCCGCTCGCTGTAGCCACAGTTTGTTCGTTCGGCTCGTGACAGACGAAAGAGGTGTTCGTTCTACAACGGGTTCAGCCAGACGTAGGGCGAGTCGCGCACGCCGACGGTCGCGGGCATGCGGGTCATCAGCTCCAGCTGGTTGGCCCAGTCCTTGATGGCGAGGTCGGCGAAGCCCAGCGCTTGATAGCTGCGCGCGCTGACGAAGGTGATGCGGTCGTGCTCGCTGTCGGTGAACTGATACACGAGGTCGTTCGTGCCGGTGACCTTGAGCTTGCCTTCGATGGCGATGGTGCCTTTCACGAAAGGACCGGCGATCATGGCCAGCGGTCCGACGAAGGAGCCGGCGACCGTTTTGCCCACGTTGCCCGCGCTGTTGGTCTGGTTGAACTCCACCAGCGCCAGATGCAGTTCCAGGGTGCGGGGTCCGCGCCGGGAGACAAGCCGGTAGCGCGGGCTGCTGGCAAAGGCGCGGCTGAACTCCGTGTGCAGCATCGTCACCACCTGTTGCACGGGGCGTTCCAGGCCCTGGCTTTCCTGCCACGCGGCCAGCGGCTTGCTGGTGGGCCGGAGGTAACGCAGATCGACCGGCGCGATCCAGATCTCTGTGCACTCGCGCTCGCGCTGCAGCGTCCTGGCCGAGGTGGTGCGCCAGGAGTAGTGGAAGGGGCCGCTGCCCAGGGTGTCGAGAATCATGGTGCTGTCGCGCTCGATGAAGTCGGACACATGCGCTGGCTTGGCCTTGAGGAACTTCCTGGTGGCCGTGCAGGAGACGCCTGTCAGCAGGAGAAGGCCGAGGGCCAGGTGGAAGATGGGTGCGAGGCGCGCCATGAACGGTATCAGAACAAAGGTGGACGGTTTTGACAACTCTGACGGCGCGGCGGCTTCCCAGACTTGAAGCCCGGGCCAAGCTGCCTACCATCGCACTTTCCCATGCCTCGCTACCAAGTCACCATCGGCCTCGAAGTCCACGCCCAGCTTAACACGAAGAGCAAGATGTTCTGCACCTGCGCGGTCGGCTACGGAGCGGAGCCGAACACGCAGACCTGCCCGGTATGCCTCGGGTTGCCAGGGGCACTGCCGGTGCTGAACCTGGGCGCGATTGAGAAGACGATCCTCACCGGCTTGATGCTGGGCTGCCGAACGCCGGAGATTTCGAAGTGGGACCGCAAGAACTACTTCTACCCGGACATGCCGAAGAACTACCAGACCACGCAGATGGACCTGCCGTTGTGCCTGGGCGGCGGGGTGCCGCTGTATGACTTCGCGTATCCGAAGGACGCGCAGAAGAACATCGCGCGGCCGGGCAAGGTGATCGGCCTGACGCGCATTCATTTGGAAGAGGACGTGGGCAAGAGCACGCACCATGACAAGTTCACCACGCTGGATTTCAATCGCGCGGGCACGCCGCTGATGGAAATCGTGGGCGAGCCGGAGCTGGAGTCCGCCGAGGAAGTGGTCGCCTACCTGGGCAGCCTGCGCCAAATCTTGATCTATGGCGGCGTGAGCGATGCCGACATGGAAAAGGGCCAGATGCGCGCGGACGTGAACATCAGCGTGCGCCCCGAAGGCCAGAAGGAACTTGGCGTGAAGATCGAGCTGAAAAACATCAACTCGATGAGCGCCATCCGCCGGGCGATCAAGGCAGAGACCGAGCGCCAGATCGACGTGCTGGAAGGCCGCCATCCCACGGACAAAGTCTTGATCCAGAGCACACGCCGTTGGAACGATGATACCGGCGAGACCGAGCTGATGCGCACCAAGGAAGACGCGCACGACTATCGTTACTTCCCGTGCCCCGACCTGATCCCGGTGAAGACCGCGCCGATCATCGAGCGCATGAAGCCCCTGCGCCCCGAGCTGCCGCATGAGAAGTGCGCCCGCTTTGAGAAGGACTTCGGCCTGACCGCCTACGACGCGAATGTGCTGGCCAGCGAGCAAGCGCTTGCAGCTTACTTTGAGCATGCGGTCAAAGCCGCGCCGAACGCACCGGCGAAAAAGATCGCCAACTGGATCATCAACGAGCTGTTGGGCCGCTTGAACGAGGTCGGGCAAGGCATCGCCGACTGCACGCTGGAGCCCGCGAGCATCGGCGAACTGGTGGCGCTGGTGGAGGCAGGGAAGATCAGCAACAACCAGGGCAAGGAAGTCTTCGGTGAGCTGTTCGCAAACGGCGGCACGCCCGCCGAAGTGGTGAAGGCCAAGGGCTTCGAGCAAGTCAGCGACACCGGTGCGCTGGAGGCCATCGTCGATCAAATCATCGCCGGTGCCGCCGAGAAAGTCGCCGAGGTGAAAGGCGGCAATGAAAAGGCGCTGAACTGGTTCACCGGCCAAGCCATGAAGCTCAGCGGTGGCAAGGCGAATCCGAAACTGGTGACCGAGATCGTGCGGAAAAAAGTGCTGGGGTAATGTTCACAAGACCGTCGTTGACCGGCAGGCGTATGGTTCCTACACTTCGACTATTATGCGCACGAACAATCCTGCTCTCAATGAACGCGTTTACGAACAGGCTGGCCATGTGACCGGCGCTGGGGCGATGACGGTCAACGGAACGGTCCTGAAGACCGGTTTTCTTACCCTGCTCCTGGTCGCCGCTGGCGCGTGGAGCTGGAATCAAATCACGGGCAACACGGCCCCGGCCTGGTTCGGTCCGGCGCTGAAGTTTGGCTGGATTCTGCCGCTGCTGACGGCGCTGGCGATTGGCTTCATACCGCGCACGGCCCCCTGGCTGTCGCCAGTTTACGCGGTGACGAAGGGCGTCATCCTGGGCATCATCTCCGCCTACTTTGAGAATCTCTACAACGGCATCGTCTTCACCTCGGTGCTGCTCACGCTGGGCGTGCTGTTCGCAATCCTTGGCGCTTACCTGACCGGTGTCCTGCGTGCGACGCCGATGTTCCGCAAGATCGTGATCGGGGCGACGCTGGGCGTGGCGCTGTTCTACCTCGCGGCCTGGGGCCTGAGCTTGTTTGGCATCCAGATTCCCGGCTTGTTCGGCAACGGGCTGGTCGGCATTGGCTTCTCGCTCTTTGTCGTAGTGCTCGCCGCCATGAACTTGGTGATGGACTTCGACTTCATCGAGCAGGGCGCGGCGGCGCAAGCCCCGAAATACATGGAGTGGTATGGCGCGTTCGGCCTGCTGGTGACGCTGGTCTGGCTGTATATCGAAATCCTGCGTCTGCTGGCCAAGCTGCGCGGTCGCGACTAATTCCCTTGAATCTCTGGGCGGCGCGGTGCACTCACCGCGCCGCTTTTGTTTCTGCATCCTATGCCCGCCCTGCTTCCCCGACACCGAGCCCATGACTACGCCGCCTTGATGGAGGCATGGCAGCGGGTGGCGCAGAAGGCGGGTTTGCAAGCCACGGTCCTGGGTCAGGCAGAGGAACTGCCAGTGATCGCCTTTGCCACGGCTGCCTGCGCGCGGGGCGAGGCAGCCATCTATTTGTCTGCGGGCGTGCATGGCGATGAGGTGGCCGGTGCCTGGGGTTTGTTGCAGTGGGCGGAAGCCCATGTTCCGCTGCTGAAACGCGCGCCCTTTGCGCTGAGCCCGTGCCTGAATCCTCAGGGTCTGGCGCGCAACACTCGGGTGGATCATCGCGGCCAGGACTTGAACCGCCGTTTTCACCTGGGCCGCGATCCGTTGATCGGTGCCTGGCAGAAGTGGATCAAGACGGCTGCGCCATGCCTGTCGTTGTGCCTGCATGAGGATTACGACGGCCAGGGCTGCTATGTCTATGAGTTGAGCCAGGGCCGGAAGGCGCTGAGCGCTCCCGTGATGGCCGGCGTTGAAAAGGTGCTGCCGCTGGATCCGCGCCGCGACATTGATGGCCAGGAAGCCGCCAAGGGCATCATCCGGCGCAAGCTCCTGCCGCCGCAGATCAAGGGACCAGAAGCCATCGTGCTCTACCAGCTGGGCTGCCCGGTGACGCTGACCTTTGAGAC
>Ga0164294_10003219_pt1 | contig 14560 bp, 10 predicted proteins | sample GEODES005metaG_FD_111479 | JGI IMG/M metagenome (GOLD analysis project Ga0164294, IMG submission 111479) | Oligotrophic lake water microbial communities from Sparkling Lake, Wisconsin, USA - GEODES005 metaG | ecosystem: Environmental > Aquatic > Freshwater > Lake | place: USA: Sparkling Lake...
ATTCCAGGCTGAGCCGGCGGAACAGCGAGGGCGTGACGCCGACGAACGCCTGCAACGTGGTGGCAGAATGCGCCTGGTGGGCAATGCCGCGGCCTGAAGCGATATCGGCCATTGAACGCGCGCAACATGGGCCAAAGCGCGGCTGACTGAATTGCCGATACGATCAGCGTATCAAGGCATTTGCACAGTTTTTGGGTCAGCAAAGGTCTGCAGCGCCGCCAGCAGGTCCAGCGCTTCGCGCGGGGTGATGCTGTCGATATCAATGGCGGCCAGTTGTTCGCGCAAAGGGTCGGCAGCGGCAGCGGCGGGGGCGGCGAAGAGGGGGAGGCTGTCCACGCCGGCGGCGATCCCGCCGGTCTGGTCGCGGCGCGCTTCGAGGCGGGACAGCACGGCGCGGGCGCGGGCGAGGACGGGGGCGGGCACACCGGCCAGGCGGGCCACCGACAGGCCATAGCTCTTGTCGGCGCTGCCCGGCACCACCTGGTGCAGGAACACCAGATCGCCGCGCCATTCGCGCACCTTCACTGTCACGCTGGCAAGGCCGGACAGTTTCGCCGTCAGCGGCACCAGTTCATGATAATGGGTGGCGAACAGGCAGCGGCACTGGAGATCATCGTGCACCGATTCCAGCACGGCCCAGGCAATGGCCAGACCATCATAGGTGCTGGTGCCGCGGCCGACTTCGTCCAGGATGACCAGGCTGCGATTGGTCGCCCCCGTCAGGATGGCGGCGGTTTCGACCATCTCGACCATGAAGGTGGAGCGGCCTTGCGCCAGATCGTCGGCAGCGCCGACGCGGCTGTAGAGCCGATCGATGATGCCGATATGGGCGGACGCAGCCGGCACATGACTGCCGGCCTGGGCCAGCACGGCGATCAGCGCGTTCTGGCGCAGGAAAGTGGACTTGCCGGCCATGTTGGGGCCGGTCACCAGCCAGACCCGGGCGTCGAACGACAGGTCGCAATCATTGGGCGTGAAGCGCGTGCCCGAAGCGCGCACGGCCAGTTCCACCACCGGGTGGCGGCCAGCCTGGATGGCAAAGCCCGTGCTGTGATCGACCGTGGGCCGGCACCAGTTTTCGGACGCCGCCAGTTCGGCCAGGCCTGCGCCGACATCGATGCGCGCGAGCGCGGCCGCGGTTTCCACGATGGCAGACTGCTGGCGGAGGATGGCGTCGCGCAATTCCTCGAGATGCGCGGCTTCGGCGGCCAGTGCATGATCGGCGGCGCTGGCGATGCGGCTGGCCAGATCGCCGAGTTCCGGGCTGCTGAACCTGACCGCGCCCGCCATGGTTTGCCGGTGGATGAAGCCGGAGCTGGGCAGCAGCAGCGGATCGGCGCGGGCGGCGGGCACTTCGATATGATAGCCCAGCACATTGTTGTGGCGGATCTTCAACGCCGAGATGCCGGTTTGCGCTTTCAGCCGGGTTTCCATGGCGGCCACGGCCGAGCGGCCGTCGCGGGCGGTTTCGCGCAGCGTATCGAGCGCTGCGTCAAAGCCGGGGCGGATGGCACCGGGCAGCTCCAGCGGCGGGTCGTCGGCAAGGGTGCGCGCCAGTTGCTCGACCAGCGCGCCGATCTGGCTGCCCTCTGCCCCGATGCGTGCAAGCGTATCGGCCAGCAGTGCCGGCGGCCCGGCCAGCGATGCGCTGGCGGCGAGCGCGCGCTTCAGCGCCAGGGCGCCGGCAAGGCCTTTGTGCAACTGGCCCAGATCGCGCGGGGACCAGCGGCCGATGGCAATGCGGGCCAGTGCGCGGGCCACGTCGGCCAGGCCCTTCAGCGTCTCGCGGGTGGCGGCGCGGGTGAGCGGATCGGCGACGAACCAGCCAAGCAGATCGAGGCGGGCATTGATGGCTGCGGCGTCGGTCAAGGGTGCGGCGATATCCTCGCCCAGTTGCCGCGCGCCGCCTGCGGTGACGGTGCGATCGATGGCGGATTCAAGGCTATGGCGCGCTTGCCCGCGTGCCAGTTCCAGGCTGGCGCGGGTGGCAGCATCGATGGCCATAGTGCTGCCCGGCAATTCGCGGCGTGGCGGCAGGATCAGCGGCGCTGCTTCGCGTGCGGTTTCCTGCACATAGGCCAGCAACGCGCCGGCTGCGGCGAGTTCGGCCTTGGTGAACTGGCCCCAGCCGTCCAGCGTGACGATGCCGAAACGGGATTTCAGCGCGGTTTCGGCGCGGGCGGCGCTGAAATCGGCCGAGGGGCGGGGGGTGCCGATCTGGGCGCTGCCTTCGGGCACCAGGGTTTCGGCGGGGTTCAGGCGCGCAAGTTCGGCCTTCAGGTCGGCGAGGTTGCCGGCGCGCATGTGGAAGGCGCCGGTGGAAAGGTCCAGCCAGGCGAGTCCGGCGGATTGGTCTTGGTCATTCCCACCCCCAGCCCCTCCCGCAAGCGGGAGTGGAGCAGATAGCGCCGCCAGCCAGTTGGCGCGGCGCGGTTCGAGCAGGCCGGCTTCGGTGACGGTGCCCGGCGTGACAATGCGCACGATGGCGCGGGCGACGACGCTCTTGCCGCCGCGCTTCTTGGCCTCGCGCGGGTCTTCGATCTGTTCGGCAATGGCAACACGGTGGCCGGCGCGGATCAGGCGGGCGAGATAATTTTCATGGGCATGGACCGGCACCCCACACATCGGGATCGGCTGGCCAGCGTGCTCGCCGCGTCTGGTCAGCGCGATGTCGAGCGTGGCAGCAGCGGCAGCGGCATCGTCGAAGAACAATTCATAGAAATCGCCCATGCGGAAAAACAACAGCGCATCGGGCACCTCGGCCTTGATGGCCAGATATTGCGCGATCATCGGGGAGGCTGCGGTCACGGACACAGCGATAGCGCGGGGGGCGGATGCCGTGAAGGGGGCGCTGCGTGCCGGGGCGGCATTTGCGCTTGCCCCTTTGCTGCCACAATCCTATCGCTGGAGTGACGGGGTTTTGAGCAGGCGTGTGCGATGAGCAGCAAGAATGACACAGGCAGCGATCAGGATTTCGGCGACCGCGAGGCGCTGATCTACCACCGCTCTGGCAAGGCCGGGAAGATCGAGATCGTGGCCTGCAAGCCGATGGCGACGCAGCGCGATCTTTCGCTGGCCTATTCGCCCGGGGTTGCCGCCCCGGTGCGCGCCATCGCTGCCGATCCCGATGCCGCCTATGATTATACCATCAAGGGCAATCTGGTCGCGGTGATCTCCAACGGCACCGCCATCCTGGGCCTCGGCAATCTCGGCGCGCTGGCATCGAAGCCGGTGATGGAAGGCAAGGCGGTGCTGTTCAAGCGCTTTGCCGATATCGACAGCATCGATCTGGAAGTCGCCACCGAGGATGTCGACAAGTTCATTGCCTGCGTGGAGCTGCTGGAGCCGTCGTTCGGCGGCATCAACCTTGAGGATATCAAGGCGCCGGAATGCTTCATCATCGAAACCACGCTGAAGGAACGGATGAACATCCCGGTCTTTCACGATGACCAGCACGGCACCGCGATCGTTGCGGCCGCTGGCCTGATCAACGCCCTGCACCTGACCGGACGCCGGCCGGAAGATGTGAAGATGGTGGTGAACGGCGCCGGGGCGGCGGCGATTGCCTGCACCGAACTCATCAAGCTGTACGGCGTCAAGAATGTGCTGATGTGCGACACGTCGGGCGTGATTTACGTCGGTCGGCAAAAGGGCATGAACCAGTGGAAATCCGCTCATGCCGCCGTCACCGAAGCGCGCAGCCTGGAAGAGGCCATGGTGGGCGCCGACGTGTTTCTGGGCCTGTCGCAAAAAGGCGCAGTGAGCGAAGCGATGGTGGCGGCGATGGCGCCCAACCCGATCATCTTTGCCATGGCCAACCCCGATCCGGAAATCACCCCTGAAGAAGTGCAGAAGGTGCGGCAGGATGCGATCGTGGCAACCGGGCGCAGCGATTATCCCAACCAGGTCAACAATGTATTGTGCTTCCCCTATTTGTTCCGCGGCGCGCTCGATGTGCGGGCGACCGCCATCAACGAGGACATGAAGCTGGCTGCGGCCAACGCCATCGCCAGCCTGGCGCGCATGCCGGTGCCCGATGAAGTGGCGGCGGCCTATGGTGGCAAGGCGCGCACGTTCGGCCCGGAATATATCATCCCGGCGCCATTCGATCCGCGCCTGATCGAACATATCCCCACGGCCGTCGCCAAGGCGGCGATGGCATCGGGCGTCGCCCGCAAGCCGTTCTTTGATGAAGAGGCCTATCGCCAGGAATTGCGCGGGCGCTTGAATCCGACGACATCGATTTTGCAGGGCGCCATCGAAAATGCCCAGAGCCGCCCACGCCGCGCGGTGTTTGCCGAAGCCGAACAGGATGTGGTGCTGCGCGCCGCCATCAACTGGCGCAACAGCGGTTACGGCACCCCGGTGCTGGTCGGCCGCGAAGCCCCGGTGCGCGAAGGGCTGGCACGGCTGGGGGTTGAAGATCCCGACAGTTTCGAAATCCACAACAGCGCGATTTCGCCGCTGGTGCCGGCGATGGTGGATTATCTGTACGAACGTCTGCAGCGCCGCGGCATGCTGCACCGCGATGTGCAGCGCATGGTCAATCATGAACGCAATGTGTTCGGCGCGCTGCTGGTGGCCATGGGCGAAGCCGATCTGATGCTGACCGGCGTCACCCGCAATTTTGCCACCACCTATCGTCAGGTGCGCCAGGTGATCGATCCGATTCCCGGCCAGCGTCCGTTCGGCATCCACATGCTGGTCGGCAAGCAGCAGACGATCTTCATCGCCGATACCACGGTGACGGAACGGCCGACGGCGCAGACACTGGCGACCATCGCCATCGAAACTGCGGCCGTCGCGCGCCGGCTGGGCCAGGAACCGCGTGTCGCCTTCCTCAGCTACAGCAATTTCGGCAACCCGCGCGGCGAGTTTGTCGACAATCTGCGCGGCGCCATCGAATTGCTTGATCAGCGCCAGGTCGGCTTCGAATATGAAGGCGAAATGTCGGCCGATGTCGCCCTCAATCCGGCGATGCGGGCGCAATATCCGTTCAGCCGCCTGTCAGGCCCGGCCAATGTGCTGATCATGCCCGGCCTGCACAGTGCCAATATCGCGGCCAAGTTGATCAAGGAAGTCGCCAATCTGCGGGTGGTCGGCCCGATGCTGGTCAACATGTCGAAACCGGTGCAGATCGTGCCGATGAACAGCTCGGCCGGTGATATCGTCACGCTGGGCGTGCTCGCGGCCACCGGCGTGGTGTGTTGAAGCCGCCGATCCTGCTGGTTCACGGCATGTGGTCGACCCCGGCCACATTTTCCCGGCTGCGTCTGGTGCTGGAGGCGGCTGGACACGCCACGCATGCACCGGCGCTGCCCTGGCACGACCGGCCTGCCAGCCTGCCGCCGCCGCCCGATCTGGGCACGCTGTCGATCACTTCTTACGTCGATTATCTCGTCACCGAAGCCGCTGCATTGGGTCAGCCGCCGGTGATATTGGGCCATTCGATGGGCAGCTTGCTGGCGCAGCTGCTGGCGATGAAGGTGCCGCACGCCGGACTGGTGCTGCTGTCGCCGGCGGCGGCGGCCAATGCGCAGGCGGCCAGCATCGATCCGCTGCGCACCATGAAGAATGTCGTGACCAAATGGGGCTGGTGGGAAAAGCCGACCCTGTTCGATGACGCCGGCGCGCGATGGGGCTGCTTCAACGGTGTGCCCGAAGCGGTAACGGCGGCGGAAACCGCGGCGCTGGTGTGGGATTCGGGGCGGGTGCTGGCCGAAATCGCGCTGCCACCGCTGTTCGGCAATGTCACGCGGGTGGATTATGCACGGCTGACCCGGCCGGCGCTGGTGGTGGTTGGAGCCAAGGACCGCACCACGCCGCCCGGCATCGCGCGCGCCACGGCGCGGCAATTGCCCGGCCGGGTGGATTATCAGGAAATCCCGCAAGCGCCGCACTGGCTGTTCTGGGGCGAATTGGAGCAACAGGTCGGCGCCATGGTGACGGGGTGGCTGAACACACGCGATTAGCAGCCGCGCTACGCGAGGAAGCGGCGCGGCTGGGCTTTGCCGCGCTGGGCGTGTGCAGCGCTGAAGCAGTGCCGCAGGCCGGGGTGCGGCTTCGCCAATGGCTGGCCGAAGGCTGCCATGGCGAGATGATCTGGATGGAGGGCCGCGCCGACGAACGCGCGTCGCCCAGGGGCCTGTGGCCGGCGGTGGAGCGCGTCATCATGCTGGGCACCAGCTATGCGCCGGCGCTCGGTCCGCTGCGGTTAGCGGGGGTGGGCGATACCGGCGTGATCAGCGTCTATGCCTGGAACCGCGATTATCATGATCTGATCAAGAAACGGCTGAAGGCGCTGGCGCGCTGGCTGGTGGCGGAGGCGGGCGGGGACGTGAAGGTCTTCGTCGATACCGCGCCGGTGATGGAGAAACCGCTGGCCGCCGCCGCCGGGCTGGGCTGGCAGGGCAAGCATAGCAATCTTGTGTCGCGCGAACATGGCTCGTGGCTGTTTCTCGGCGCGATCTACACCACGCTCGACCTGCCGGCGGATGCGCCGCATGTTGACCGTTGCGGCAGTTGCACGCGTTGTCAGACGGCGTGCCCGACCGATGCCTTTCCAGCGCCCTATCGGCTCGATGCGCGGCGCTGCCTGGCCTATCTGACCATCGAACATGCCGGGCCGATCCCGCTGGAATTCCGCGCGCCCATGGCCAACCGCATCTATGGCTGTGACGATTGCCTCAGCGTCTGCCCGTGGAATCGCTTCGCGCAGGCGACCGAGGAGCCGGCGTTCCTGCCCCGCGCCGAACTGACCGCGCCGAAGCTGGCGGACTTGCTGGCGCTGGATGATGCCGCGTTCCGGGCGCTGTTTTCGGGCAGCGCCATCAAGCGTATCGGCGTGAAGCGCTTCATCCGCAATTGCCTCTATGCGGCGGGTAACAGCGGCGATGTGGCGCTGCTGCCAGCCGTCCATGCGCATCTGGGCAGCGATGATGCGGTTGTGGCAGACGCTGCGGCCTGGGCGACGGCACAATTGGAGGGCACAGCATGAGCATCCCCACAGGCACCGCGCGGCTGGCGGCGCTGCAGATCGGCAGCCGGGCGACCACCGCGGAGACGCTGGACGCGCTGATGGCGCGGCGCAGCGAGCTGATCGACGCCAGGCCCGACGTGCTGGTGCTGCCCGAAGCGCTGCTCGGCGGATACCCCAAGGGCGCGGATTTCGGCGTGCGGCTGGGTTATCGCACGCCGCCGGGGCGTGAGGCCTTCCGAAGCTACTGGGAACAGGCGGTCGAGCTGGATGGCCCGGAGGTGGCGGCGCTGGGGGACCTGGCGGCGCGCATCGGCACGTCCATGGTGGCCGGTGCGATCGTGCGCGAGGGGGCAACGCTGCAATGCACGGCGCTGTATTTCACGCCGGATGGGGCGCTGGCTGGGCATCGCCGCAAACTGATGCCGACGGCCGCCGAACGGCTGATCTGGGGGCAGGGCGGTGCGCAGGATGTGCGCAGCTTCGACAGCCCCGTGGGGCGTATCGGCGCGGTGATCTGCTGGGAAAATTTCATGCCCCGCTTCCGCGCCGCGCTTTATGCGCAGGGCGTGACCTTGTGGGCGGCTCCCACGGTGGATGACCGGCCGCAGTGGGAAGTGGCGATGCGCCATATCGCCCATGAAGGCCGGTGTTTCCTGGTGGGCGCCTGCCAGTGGCTGCCGCCATCGCAAATGGCGCTGGGCGAACCGATCACGCTGATCGACCGGCCGCACGATGCCCCGCTGATTGCCGGCGGCAGCTTGATCGTGTCGCCGATGGGCGAGGTGCTGGCCGGGCCATTGCGCGGTGGCGAGGGGCTGGTCACGGCCGAGGTTGATCTGGCCGATATCGTGCGCGCCCGCTTCGATTTCGACGCCGCCGGCCATTATGCCCGGTCTGATCTGTTTGGGACCGACATGTTCCGGCTGGACGTTTCCGGGGCGGCAGGCTGAAACTGCCGGCAAGAGGAGAAAGCATGACCGATTCCCTGTTCATCGGCCTCTCGGACGAAGACGTGCCACAGGTGCTGGTGCTGAAACGCGCCAACCGCCACGGCTTGATCGCCGGCGCCACCGGCACCGGCAAGACGGTGACACTGCAGGGCCTGGCCGAAGGCTTCAGCCGCGCCGGGGTGCCAGTGTTCCTTGCCGATGTGAAGGGCGATATCGCCGGCATGGCCAAGGCCGGCAGCGAGGCGGCGGGGTGGACTGGCAAGCGCGCGGCCGAGCTGAAGATGGACGATTATGATTATGCCGCCTGCCCGGTGGTGTTCTGGGATTTGTTCGGCAGCCAAGGCCACCCCATCCGCACGACGATTTCCGAAATGGGGCCGCTGCTGCTGGCACGGCTGATGGGGCTGAACGACACGCAGGAAGGCGTGCTGACCATCGCGTTCAAATATGCCGATGAAAACGACATGCTGCTGCTCGATCTGGAGGATCTGCAGGCGATGCTGGCCTGGTGTGCCGACAATGCATCGGAGCTTTCGAGCAAATACGGCAATGTCACCAAGGCCAGTGTCGGTTCGATCCAGCGCCAGTTGCTGCAACTGGAAACCCAGGGGGGCGCGGCGTTTTTCGGCGAGCCGGCGCTGGAGATCGCCGATTTCATCGCACTGGATGGGCGCGGGCATGGCCGGGTCAACATCCTGGCGGCCGACAAGCTGATGCAGAGCCCACGGCTTTATGCGACTTTCCTGCTCTGGTTGCTCTCCGAACTGTTCGAAACACTCCCGGAGATTGGCGACCCCGACAAGCCCAAGCTGGTGTTCTTCTTTGACGAAGCACATCTGCTGTTCGACGAGGCGCCCGATGCGCTGCTCGACAAGGTGGAGCAGGTGGTGCGACTGATCCGATCGAAAGGCGTCGGCGTCTATTTCATCAGCCAGAACCCGATCGATATTCCCGAAAAAGTCGCCGGGCAGTTGGGCAATCGCGTGCAGCATGCGCTGCGGGCCTTCACCCCGCGCGACCAGCGCGCCATCAAATCGGCGAGCGAGACCTTCCGGCCCAATCCGCGCCTGGATGTGGCGCGCGTCATCACCGAGATGAAGGTGGGCGAGGCTTTGGTCTCCACCCTGATGCCCGATGGCGCGCCGTCGCCGGTGGAGCGCACCCGTGTCGGCCCGCCACGCAGCCGTGTGGGGCCAATCACGGCCGGCGAGCGCATGGACGTGATCAACGCCTCCCCGTTCGCCGGCAAATATGACGAGGCTGTAGACCGCGAATCCGCCGCCGAACTGCTGGTGATGAAGCGCGAGGACAGCGCGGCGCAGGCGCAAGCCGAAAAGCAGGCAGCGCTGCAAGCCAAGCTGGACGCACAGGCCGAACGGGAAGCGGCGAAGGCCGAGGCGCAGGCGGCCCGGGAAGCCGCGCGGCTGGCCGCGCAGCGCGAGCGGGAAGCGGCTCGACTGGAAACCGCGCGCGCCCGCGCTGCCGCCCGGCCCAGCGCCACCGAAAAGGCCATCGCCGCGGCCACGCGATCAGCCGCCAGCAGCATCGGGCGGCAATTGGCAGGATCGCTGGGCAAGAGCCTGGTGCGCGGGATATTGGGGAGCCTGTTCAAATAGGCGTGTTCCCACCCCCCAACCCCTCTTGGCTGCGGGAGGGGCGCCGTGTGGGCTGGCAGGGCAATTGTGCCCCGATGACCAAACTCCTCCCCTCCCGCTTGCGGGAGGGGCTGGGGGTGGGCATGCTGCCGCAAAACCTTGGGGAGACTCACATGACCACCACCCGCAAATGGCTGCTGAATTCCCGCCCGCACGGTGCCTTGCAGGACCGTGATTTCGATCTTGTTTCAATGCCCCTGCCCGAAGTTGGCGACGGGCAGTTCCTCGTCAAGCTCAGCCATTTCAGCTTCGATCCCACCCAGCGCGGTTGGTTGGGTGGCGATACCTATCTGCCGGCCGTGCCGATCGGCGGCGTGGTGCGGGCTGGCGGCATCGGCGAGGTGGTCGAAAGCCGCCATCCCAGATTTGCCGTGGGCGATATCGTGCAGGGCACGTTCGGCTGGCAGGAACATGCGCTGAGCGATGGCATGACCGAAACCGGGCCGGTAACGAAATTGCGCGCCGGGATCACGCCGGAACAGGCGCTGGGCGTGTTCGGCGTCACCGGGCTGACCGCCTGGTTCGGCCTGACCGAGATCGGCAAGCCGAATGCCGGTGATACCGTGCTGGTCTCGGGCGCCGCTGGCGCGACCGGCAGCGTGGTGGTGCAGGTGGCAAAAGCGCTGGGCTGCAAGGTGATCGGCATCGCGGGCGGCCCGGAAAAATGCGCCTGGGTGGTGGAACAGGCCGGCGCGGATGCCTGCATCGATTATAGGGCTGGCGGCGTTGGCCGGGCCATCCGCGAACATGCGCCGAAGGGCGTGAACGTGGTTTTCGAAAATGTCGGCGGCGAAATCCTCGATGCCGCGCTGGCCAATCTGGCGCTGAATGCGCGCGTCGTGCTGTGTGGCGGCATTTCCAGTTACAACGACACGGCCGAGGATCGCACGCCGGGCCTGCGCAATTACATGAACCTGACCGTGATGCGCGGGCGCATGGAAGGCTTCATCGTGCTGGATTTCGCCAAACGTTATGGCGAGGGCGTGGCGGCCCTGTCGCAGCTGATGGCCGACGGCAAGCTGAAGACCGCCGAGGATGTGGCCCATGGTTTCGAGAATTGCCCGGCCACACTGCGGCGTCTGTTCGAAGGCAAGAATTTCGGCAAGCAATTGCTGAAGGTCTAGAAAACCCCCGGCAGCTCGCGCTGTGCCGCGCTTGGCGCGCTGGCCAGCAGCGGCTGCCGGCCCAATGACTGTTCGCGCAAATCGGTGCCGCTGCTGGCGATGGCCGTACAACTGCTGCCGCGCAGCGCGGCGATTGCGGTGCTGATCGACGTTTCAGTCCGGCCGAACGGCTCGTTGAACCGATCGGGCGCAGCGCAGGTACGGCCGCCGCGGGTCGGCAGCAGCGGCGCCAGGCCGTTGTAATAATCGCCCTGGCGGTTGGCGTTTTCGGTGGCGAAGGCGACGATGCGCAGCCGATCATCGCAGGCGGCGCGATCGACGGCGATCTGGCCGACCGGCTTGCCGGACGTGTTGCCGCCGACCAGGATCAGATTTTCGCGCAGGTAAGGCAGCATGGCATTGGGCACCAGCTCGCTGGCCGAAGCGGAGGCCGATGTGGTGATGAACGCCAACCCGGTCGGCGAAACGGCTTCGGTGGTGAAACGGAACAGGCGGGTGCTGTTGTTCACCGATTTCGATGGCCGGAAGGTGGTGAAGCTGAACACGTCGCTGCCCAGGCGATTGCCGCCGAGCAGATCGCCCATCACTTCGGCGGTGCGCACCAGGCCACCGCTGTTATACCGCACATCGATCACCACACGGGTGATGCCTTCGGCACGGAAGCGTGCGAACGCACTGCGCAGCGGGGCCTCGGCGCTGGTGATGAAGGTGCGCAGGTTCACATAGCCGATCTTGTCGCCGCCATCGTCGAACACCAGGCTGCCAAAGCGCGGCGACAGGGGCGGAATATCGAACACGGCGCGGGTGATGGTGACCGTGCGCACGGCGGCATCGCCGCGATTGCGCAATTGCAGCGTGCGGGTGACGCCAGCGGTCGATGGCCCCAGCGCGGTCGAGACAGCAGCGCTGCCGCCGCGCGCGAACAGATCGGTCACCGTTTCCAGCGTGGTGGGGCTGGTGCCGACGGCGATGATCTCGTCGCCGCGATCGATGCCGGCGGCAAACGCTGGCCCGGTTTCGAAGGCGTCGATGATGTACGTGCGCCGCGCCGCGCTGTCATAGTCCAGGCGGATGCCGAAGGCGGCGGTCTGGCCGGTGGCGTTGAAGGCATTTTCCTCGGCGATGGAGGTGATGTAGGTGAAGCCGCGATCCTTGCCGGCCGCCCGCGCCGTAGCGGTGAGCGCATCAATATAGGCCTGCACCGTGCTGAAGGGTGCGGGATCAAGGCTGGCCGGCAGATCGGCCGGGAAGAGATAATTCTCGCGTATCTGCGCTTCGACCCACAATTGCCGTTCGCGCAGGGAACATTGCGATGTTGTGGGGGTGGGTGTTGGCGTTGGCGTTGGCGTTGGCGTTGGGGCGACCGAGCCGCCGCCGCCACAGGCCTGCAGCAACAGGCTGGCAACGATCATGGCCGAAACACCGGACACGCGAGACAGGAATTTCATGGGCCAGTTGTGACGGTGAAGTGGCCGGCTTGTCCAGCGCGCCGCAGAAGAATTTTGCCGCAGCCTGGCAAAGCGGTGGCTGGCGAGGCCTTGACGGGGGCAGGGCGGCCCACCATATCGCCTCCAGCTGCTGGCACTCACTTGAAGAGAGTGCCAGCAGCACCCGGATTTGGGCATCACGCCCGCAAACGAAAAGAGGGAATTATGGCATTTCGTCCGCTCCATGACCGTGTGCTCGTTCGCCGCGTCGAAGCCGAAGCCAAGACCGCTGGCGGCATCATCATCCCCGATAGCGCCAAGGAAAAGCCGCAGGAAGGCGAAGTCGTTTCCGTCGGCACCGGCACCCGCGCCGATGACGGCACCATCACTGCGCTGGAAGTCAAGGCCGGCGACCGCATCCTGTTCGGCAAGTGGTCGGGCACCGAGGTCAAGCTGAATGGCGAAGACCTGCTGATCATGAAGGAAAGCGATATCCTGGGGATCATGGGCTGATCGCCTGACCCGATTTTCGCGATCGAAACCAATTTCAAAGGAAAAAGAACATGGCTGCCAAGGACGTGAAATTTGGCCGTGATGCGCGTGAACGCATCCTGCGCGGCGTTGATATCCTCGCCGATGCGGTGAAGGTGACCCTGGGCCCCAAGGGCCGCAACGTGCTCATCGAAAAGAGCTTCGGCGCACCGCGCATCACCAAGGACGGCGTGACCGTCGCCAAGGAAATCGAACTGAAGGACAAGTTCGAGAACCTGGGCGCCCAACTGGTCCGTGAAGTTGCCAGCAAGACCAACGACACCGCCGGCGATGGCACCACCACCGCCACCGTGCTGGCCCAGGCCATCGTGCGCGAAGGCCTGAAGTCGGTTGCGGCCGGCATGAACCCGATGGACCTGAAGCGCGGCATCGATCTGGCCGTCGGCAAGGTGGTCGAGGATCTGAAGTCGCGTTCGAAGCCGGTCGCCGGTTCGAGCGAGATTGCCCAGGTCGGCACCATCTCTGCCAATGGCGAAAGCGAAATTGGTGACATGATCGCCAAGGCCATGGAAAAGGTCGGCAAGGAAGGCGTGATCACCGTCGAAGAAGCCAAGGGCATGGACAGCGAGCTGGACGTGGTCGAAGGCATGCAGTTCGACCGTGGCTATCTGAGCCCGTACTTCATCACCAACGCCGAAAAGATGCAGGTGGAACTCGAAAACCCCTACATCCTGATCCACGAAAAGAAGCTTTCCAACCTGCAGGCCCTGCTGCCGGTGCTGGAAGCCGTGGTGCAGTCGGGCCGTCCGCTGCTGATCATCGCTGAAGACGTCGAAGGCGAAGCGCTGGCCACTCTGGTGGTCAACAAGCTGCGTGGCGGCCTGAAGGTCGCTGCCGTCAAGGCGCCGGGCTTCGGTGATCGCCGCAAGGCCATGCTGGAAGACATCGCCACCCTGACCGCCGGTGAGATGATCAGCGAAGACCTGGGCATCAAGCTGGAAAATGTCACGCTGCCGATGCTGGGCAAGGCCAAGCGCGTCACCATCGACAAGGACAACACCACGATCGTCGATGGCGAAGGTTCGGCCGACACCATCAAGGCGCGCGTGGAGCAGATCCGGGCGCAGATCGAAGTCACCACCAGCGATTACGACCGTGAAAAGCTGCAAGAGCGTCTGGCCAAGCTGGCTGGCGGCGTTGCGGTGATCAAGGTCGGTGGCAGCACCGAAGTGGAAGTGAAGGAGCGCAAGGATCGTGTGGACGATGCGCTGCACGCGACCCGCGCGGCCGTCGAAGAAGGCATCGTGCCCGGCGGTGGTACCGCTCTGCTCTATGCCACCAAGGTGCTGGAAGGCCTGAAGGGCGCCAACGACGACCAGACCCGCGGCATCGATATCATCCGCAAGGCGCTCTATGCGCCGGTGCGGCAGATCGCGGCCAACGCTGGCCATGATGGCGCCGTGGTCTCCGGCCGTCTGCTGGATGGCAACGACACGACGATCGGCTTCAACGCCCAGACCGAAGTCTATGAAAACCTGGTTGCGGCCGGCGTGATCGACCCGACCAAGGTTGTGCGCACCGCGCTGCAGGATGCCGCTTCGGTGGCGTCGCTGCTGATCACCACGGAAGCGGCGATCAGCGACCTGCCGGCCGACGACAAGCCTTCGCCGGGTGGCGGCGGCGGCATGGGCGGCATGGGCGGCATGGATTTCTGACAAGGCGGCCGGGAATAGCGTAGCTATTCCCGGACCCGCCGCAGTCCGGCCAGCGAACGAAAAAAGGGCGGCCCCAACAGGCCGCCCTTTTTTTGATTCGTCTGACGGCGTGGCTCCGCCACGCTCCTTCTTACGTTCTTCCCTTTCTTGGGAACAATTCAGCGGACACGGCGGCTCCGCCGCCGGCCGCGCCCGCCAGCGCCTTCCTTCGGCACCAC
>Ga0164294_10003220_pt1 | contig 14556 bp, 16 predicted proteins | sample GEODES005metaG_FD_111479 | JGI IMG/M metagenome (GOLD analysis project Ga0164294, IMG submission 111479) | Oligotrophic lake water microbial communities from Sparkling Lake, Wisconsin, USA - GEODES005 metaG | ecosystem: Environmental > Aquatic > Freshwater > Lake | place: USA: Sparkling Lake...
ATCAAGCGCCAACGACTTCACGCCAAGCTCGTTCAGGTTTTGCAGCACGAAATCGGAGTCAAGCACCGGCGACTGGAAGCTAAAGACCGGCATTCCGCTGACCTGCTCGTTCGCCTGGAGCGTGTACCGGCTATCGGTGATGAACCGAGCATCGCTCCGCGTGACGATCGCTTTGCCCGCCGAACCTGAGAAACCCGTGAGCCAGCCCACGTTGACGATCTCGGTCACCAGCAGCGCATCTGCGTTTGCGGGAATACGTGCGCGAATCTTTTCGAGGTTGTTCATCAAACAATTTCCTTTCGCAGGTTCAACAGTGCGTGCAAGGCGAGCGCATAGCTGAAGGCACCGAACCCAACAACCTGACCGACGGCAACCGGCGAGATCACCGAGATGCGTCGGAACTCCTCTCGGGAGTGAACGTTGCTCAAATGCACTTCGACCACTGGCAATCGGACGCTTGCCAAAGCGTCGCGCAGCGAGATGCTGTAGTGGGTCAATCCGCCGGGATTGATGACGATCGCCTCGGCCCACTTTCGGTGCTCCTGAATCGTGTCGATCAAAATGCCTTCGGAGTTTGACTGGAGAATTCGGACCTCAATGTTCAGCCCTTTCGCCGCTGCTCGAATCTCGTTATCGATCTCTTCCAGCGGCTTCTTGCCGTAAATATCCGGCTCGCGGAAGCCCGTCATGTTCAGGTTTGGCCCGTGTAGGACCAGGACTTTCATCGGACTACTCATGATTTTTGCTCCAACAGTCGTGTTTTCATTTCTTCGGCAGGGATCACATTTTCCGGCAGCAAGCGGGGGATGTCGTCGATAATCGGAAAACCAACTCCCGTCTTGGTGCAGACCAAGTAGTTGCCTTCAAGTCGCAACGGCGGCCGGTCTGGCTCAAGGGGATTCGCAAGTAAAGCAAGCACTCGATCCGAAATCATTTCTTGGTCTCCTGAAGGACTTCGGCATAAACCGCCAATGTCTTTTCTGCGGTGGAAATCCAGCTGAAGTCGCGTTCTCGCGCGCGACCCTGCTCTGACATTCCCTTAAGCTTACTCTTGTCCGACAGCACCTGCTCAATTCTCGCCGTCCAATCCCGCGTTTCCCAAGACCGGATCACCGCATCTTCGTTGGCTACAACCTCTGGCAACGCACCGCCCATGCTGCTGAGAACCGGACAGCCGCAACGAAACGCCTCTAGAACCGGAATGCCAAACCCTTCATGAAAGCTCGGGGCCAGATACAAATCGGCCGCCGAGTAGAGGGCAGATAACGAGCGGTTCGAAACGTAGCCGGTCGGAATCCCGCGCTCGCCGTACCCATCTCGGCTAGCTCCCTTTTTGCCGGTCACCAAGAACCGATGCGGAAACTCGGCGGAAAGGCCAGACATCGCTCGAATCGCCAAGTCCATGTTCTTCCGCTCCCACCTGGTTCCGACCGTGAGGACGTACGGTTCCATCACGCCAAACTCGGCTTGAACCTGCATCCGCGCCGTTTCTCGATCAATGGGCTGGATCCAATTCGGGGTCGCATTGTAGATGGCGCGGACCTTTCCCTTTGCCACCGGAATGTACTGCTCAATCTCCGATTTGCTGGTCTCCGAAACCGTCATGACTCGCTTCGCCCTTCGGCAGGCGGACCGAACTCCGAGCTGCAGCAGATACCGGTTCTTCGCCGAAAACCATTGCGGGCCGATCAGGAAGCTGACGTCGTGAACCGTCGTGATCGCCGGCGTCCGCATGAGTGGGCTGATGCTGTACTGCGTGTGCGCGATGCTAGCCCCAAGCTTTCGGGCCGTGTGCGGAAACGTGACCAGGTTCCACCATCGGGCCGAGTTTGCCGGCGCATGCACCCACCGAAGCTGGCTGGATTGCGGAAACTCAGGCGGAGCCGCAAGGGGGCTCACGAAGAACAACTCAAAGGGGTGGGACAGCTGAGAAAGCCCCTCAATAAGCCCGCTCCAGTACGTGCTATCGCCCGTCGAAGTCCCGTACGCCAACGATGCATCCAAGGCAATTCGGGTTCTGGGAATCTCTTCGGCCATTGAGTGGTTCACAATAGTACGTAGCTTTATTGTGCGCTCTCTGGACCTGAACTCATGAAGAAACAATCTAAACCAACCGGCCTGATCATCAGCTTGGTGCTCATCCTCGCAATGGCCTTTGGCTTTAACGCATATCAAAGCGGTCTGCTCGATAGCCTTGCGCCGAAGCCAACCGCCGCAGCACCGACGGAAAACACCACAACCGCCGAATCTATTGGCAAAACCACCAACAGCCTCGTGAGCGCTGCCATTGCCGACGAGAAGCCAAAGGAGAAGGATAAGGAAACTTTCCTCGCCGAGGCCGAAGAGAAGAAAAAGAACATCGAGCGAAAAATGAATCCGGCGACCGCTGGCCTGCCGCTCATGGCCACGCCGAAGCAGACCATGGCAAAGCCTGTCCCAAGTGACTCGTCGATCTCTACCCAGTGGTACACCGACAAGGCTCGCGCCCCTAAGTAAGCGCCCCTACTGAGCGATCAGGTGCATCGCACCATCAAGCTCGACTCGCCGGAACTTGACCGAAAAGACTTGGTCAAGTTCCGGACTTTCCAACACTTCTTGAACCGAGCCCATCTTGGCCACCTGGCCTTGGGAAATCAGCACGCATCGGCTAGCCATTCTGGAAACGAGGTTCAAATCGTGAATTGCCGAAATCGCGGCACCACCATCGGCCACGTGCCGCGCGACCAAGTCGGCAACCCCCAGCTGATGCGCAATATCCAAGTGGCTTGTTGGTTCATCAAGTAACAACAAGTCCGATTCCTGCGCAATCGCCCGGGCAACGAGTGCCCGTTGACGCTCTCCCCCGCTAACTTCGGACATTCGTCGGTCTGCGACGTGACTGCAGTCCGCAATTTCCATTGCGCGAACGACCACTTCACGGTCAACGTCAGACTCGAAAAGGCCGTTTCCGCGCACCATCCGCCCCATGCTAACGACTTCTCGCACCGTGAACGCAAACGGCGGGGATTCATCTTGCGGCACAAAAGCAATCTGTCGCGCAATCCCATCGGGCTTCTGACTGTGCAGCAGTTTGCCCTGAAGCATGACTTCGCCTGCACTCGGTCGAATTCCACCGCAAATCGCATTCAAGAGGGTCGATTTTCCGCTCCCGTTCGGACCAATCAGCGCCAGACTCTCGCCAGGAAAGACTTCAAATGAAATGTTCTTCAGAACAACTTTATCGTGATATCCCGCGCTCAGGCCTTTGACCTGCACGAGCGGCGTCAAGCGAGGGTGCCTCCGCTAAAGGCTTGGAACAGCGCGTTGTAGAACCCGCCGCGGGCCATTAGCTCAGAGTGCGAACCGGTCTCAATCACTTCGCCCGCGCGAAGCACCAAAATGCGATCCGCGCGCGCCGCCGTCGTCAATCGGTGCGCGACAAGCAAGGTCGTTCGGTCCTGCATGACCTCGTAAAGCGCTTCCGTCACCGCCTTTTCGCTTTCCGCATCCAGCGCGCTGGTCGCCTCATCCAAGATCAAAACGCGTGGCTTTCGTACAATCGCTCGCGCAATCGCGACGCGTTGCCGCTGTCCGCCACTTAGCCGGACGCCAGACTCGCCAAGCTCCGTAGTCGGTCGTGCGGCCAACTCGCGCGAAAACTCTGCAGCGTGCGCCTGTTCTAACGCCCAAGCCACATCCTCATCTGACGCCGCCTGCGCGCCCAACCGAACGTTCTCGGGGATGGTCCCCGCAAACAGGAACGTGTGCTGCGGCACAACTCCGAACTGCTCTCGAAGCCATTTCGGATCCAGCTCCGCGATGTCCGTGCCATCCAAAGTAATCCGGCCCTCGCTAGGCTCATAGAACCGCAACAAGAGGTCGGTAATCGTGCTCTTGCCCGCTCCACTGGGTCCGACCAGGGCTAGCGACGTACCGGTCGGGATTTCAAACGTGACGTTGTTCAGCGCAAGTGTGCCGTCTGGATAGCGGAACGTCACATTCTCAAAAGCAATTTGGCCATGAATCGACGGCAGCGTTCTTTGCGGAATAGCGGCGTCCGAAGGCTCCGGCACATCCAACACTTCGCGGTGCATTCGATCACTCGCGGCGGTGACTTGGCTGTATGTATTGGCCACGTTTCCGAGGCTCCGGAAGCCCTGATTAATCCGGTCCAGCGCGAAAATGAGCGCCGCAATCTGCCCAAGCTGCAGCAGCCCCATGTAGCTGAGCCAACCGCAAAGGTACAAAACGGCGGCCAACGCCCCCGCCCCAAGCAGTTCCACCAGCGGCCGCAGCGCAGCGGTCGTTCTTGCCGCATGAAGCTGGCTCGCCAGACTTCGGTCCGTGAGTGAGCTAAAGCTGGCCAAAACGCTCGACTCGGCCGCAAAAGCCTTCACCACGCGGTGTCCGGCCAGCGCTTCCGTCGACATTGCCGCAACTTCGGCCAAATCATCTTGCGCTCGCCCCTGGGCGGCTTTGACCTTTCGTCCGTTCTTCTGAATCACGAAGGCCATGATCGGGATGAACAACGCCGCCACCGCCGCCAGCTGCCACTGGTAATAGAGGATAAAGCAGAAGGCAATCGTCGCCCGAATCGGCGCGTCGATGCTGTCCCGAATGATGTTCACCGAGTTTTGGTAGACCGAAACGTCGTTGGTCAGCACGCTCTGAATCGCCCCCGCCCGCTTGTCGGTGAAGAAGCTGACCGGGAGTCGCTGAATCTTCGCGAACAGTTTCTTGCGAACATCCGCCGCCAGAGCCGCCCCGGCTTTGCTCATGTAAAAGGCTTGGCCGCGCGTGAACCAGTACTTCAGCGCGAAGACCAAGATGACAAGAAACGAATATAGCCCGAGTCTCTGGACTGCTTCGGCGTTCCCCTGAATCTTGTTGGCCGTCGCGTTGACCGCCTCTGTCGCCTTGTCTTCTGGAACCTTCAGACGGGCCGCAAGCCGGGCCGGCAAAGTGCGCTGACTCGTATCGCGCTGGAAGAGGTCGTCTTCCAGCAACACCGTGAGCGTTTCTTCTTCCGGCTTGTCCAGCATTCCCGCCAGATCCTTCGCCCGCGCGCGCAGCTCTTCTCGCCGCTTGGTTCGCAGCGCCTGCTCGCTCAAAGCCCGCGGCGCCGCCTCCTGAATGCTAGAAAACGACCGCTCAATCAGCGGAATTGTGAGTCCGTCGAGCAACGAAGTCACGAGAACGCAAGCCAACCCAATAGCAATGGTCCGCCGATGCGGCTGAAGGTCCGCTTTGATCTTTGGATCAAAGCCCTGAAATAGCGGAAATCGTTTCAACGGTCTCGATGCGAGGGTACCGTGCCGTAGCTTTCCATTCCCCAGCCCGTCCCATAGCTCACCCGTCTCGGGTGAGTTCGCGGAGCCGAAACCTAGACGCAGGCGGGACGCCTACGCTAATCAAAACTGCTGCTGATATGATTTCAAGAATGGGAACCGAGCAACGAGCGGTGAGATTCGAATCTACTGAAGCAACGTACAAGGGCCTCGAAGAACCCGCCGCCATCAACGGAGTGAGCATCAACGAGGTCACCCAAGACGAACTTCGGGCCATTCTTGACCGGGAAAAATCACAAAGGCTCTCTGAAGCATTCAAAAAGCTTGCTGAGAAAGGAAGTGATTACAACAACGTTGATGGCCTACTTCCGCTCGCGGTAGAAGCGTTCGGAGACTAACTGCGGGAACGCAGGCGGGACGCCTACGCTACTAAAGCTCAGAAATCCGCGTTGCCCGGCGTTCGGTGATAAGGAATCACGTCCCGGATATTCTTCATCCCCGTAACGTACATCAGCAGCCGCTCAAAGCCAAGACCAAAGCCCGCGTGGGGCGCGGAGCCGAAGCGGCGCAGGTCGAGATACCACCAATACGGCTCAAGCGGCAGACCGCTTTCTTTGATCCGCGCTTCCAGAACGTCTAGCCGTTCTTCACGCTGCGATCCGCCAATGATCTCGCCGATTCGTGGCGCCAAAACGTCCATGGCGCGGACCGTCTTGCCATCCTCGTTCTGCCGCATGTAGAACGCCTTAATCTCCTTCGGATAGTCGGTTAGAATCACCGGACGGCCGACCTTCACTTCGGTCAGCCATCGCTCGTGCTCGCTCTGCAGGTCGGTTCCCCAACCGACCGGAAACTCAAAGTTCTCGCCCGACTGCTCCAGCATCGCTACCGCTTCGGTGTACGTCAATCGCTCAAACGGCGAAGTCACAACGTGCTCTAGCGTTTCTAGCAAATGCGGCTCGATCCGCTGGTTGAAGAAGCTCAGGTCGTCGCCGCAGAAGTCGAGCAGGTTCCCGATGACTTCCTTCAGGAACTCCTCGGCTAGGTTCATGTTCCCCTCGAGGTCGCAGAAGGCCATCTCGGGCTCCACCATCCAAAACTCTGCGAGGTGCCGACTGGTCGATGAGTTCTCCGCCCGGAAGGTCGGGCCAAAGGTGTAAACGTTGGTCATGCCGAGAGCGATCGTCTCCGCCTCCAGCTGACCGCTCACCGTAAGGTACGAAGGCTTACCAAAGAAGTCGTGCTCCGGATTAGCCGAGCGCAAGCGGTACGCAAACTGACCGTCCGGCGCTTCCAGCGGGGCGTTCACTTCCAGCGAGGTCGTTACCTGGAACATTGCCCCCGCCCCTTCCGCATCGCTTGCCGTGATAATCGGGGTCTGGATGTAGTGGAAGCCGCGCTTGGCGAAGAACTGGTGGATGGCCTGGGCTGCCTGAGCGCGCATGCGGAAAACCGCGCCAAAGGTGTTGCCGCGCGCCCGAAGGTGGGCGATCTCGCGAAGGTACTCAAGCGTCGCACCCTTCTTTTGCAACGGATAGCTCGACGCGTCGGCTCCGCCAAAGACCTCAACGCTGCTGGCCGAAAGCTCAACGGCCTGTCCGGCGGCTGGAGACTCCACGACGACGCCGTCAAAGCGTACGCAAGCGCCGGTGGTGATCAACTTGAGGACATCCTCGCTGATCGTCCCGGCGGCGATGACCACCTGAAAATCTCGGAAGCAAGAGCCGTCGCTGAGCTGAACAAACGACACTCCCTTACTATCTCGGCGCGTTTTCACCCAGCCAAAGGCACTCGTCTCCGTTCCAGGAGCAAGGTTAAACAGGTCTCGCACGTACGTTCGCCGGTAATCCACGCGTAGATTCTACCGACGACCGTTCGCTTAGGCCAAATACGAGCTTCGGCTGGATTCCGACAAGAACGTTCGCAACGTCTTGATCGTCTCCACTGGCCGCTCTTCGGTCACAAAATGCCCGCACCCTGCCAAGCGAGTGACTTCTGCCAAAGGAAACTCTCGCCAGAACCGGTTGAGTGCTTTCTCGCCAAAAGCCGGATCGGCCATGCCCCAGATGAACTGCATCGGTAAGCCTTTCAGCTCTTCTCGCCGCGACCAGATCTCGTCGAAGACCGGACCGCTTTCCAAAATCTGCCGGAACTGCTTGTGCAATCCGTGCCGCGCTTCCTTTTCGTCGAACGGAGTCGCGTAAGCCGCCGAAACGGCCTCAGTAAATTTCGACTTATCGCCGAACATCGTCTTCATCAGCTTCTTGGCGGCGTTGATGTTGAAGAAAATCATCATCCCTAACGGACCGGTTGCGATTTTCCAAATGCGCTCCGCCGCCGCATCGCCCTTCAGGTTCCAGGCCCAAGAATTGATGATCACAATTCGCCGCACATTGGGAAGGTTGTTCAAGGCATATTCCATCCCGACGGGACCGCCCATGCCGTGCAACACCAGCGTCACATCCTTCAGGCCGCGCTCGTCAATGAGAACCTTCAGGTTCCGCGCATGGCAAACCGGGCTGTAGCTCCAGTTTTCTGGCTTGTCCGAAAGGCCAAAACCGATGGCATCCATCGCGACGCACCGGTACTCCGACCTTAGGTCTCGAATCACGTGCCGCCACTCGTAAGACCAAGTCGGCGTGCCGTGAACAAACACAATCGGGTCACCCTGACCCTCGTCGACATAGTGCATGTTCCCACCGTCGACCCCGATAAAATGGCTCTTGAACGGATACTCCGTCCGATTAATCCAACCTGCGGTTGCTCTTTCGATAACGAGGCTCATTGGCTCCTCCCCTATTCCCTACTTACTTGACGAACCCACAGATTCCCGGTTCGCATTTTTCCTCTTGCAATGAGCGAACCTTAACATTGCGCGCCATTTTTAGGTTCCAAATCTGGCCAGACGCGCGCCAAGACAAAATCTGATTAGGTCTTTTGGCACGATAGATTTATAGCTGAGTGGTGCCTGGCAGGGCGTATAATCTCTAAAACCCCGCCGCTCTTTTCAACCGGAGTGCGTCTGGTTTTCTTGGGAAAGCACGTGGCAAAGTACATTTTTGTAACCGGTGGAGTCGTTAGTTCAATTGGAAAAGGCATCACCACCGCTAGCCTCGGCCGAATTCTCCGAAGCCGTGGGTTCACCGTTGCTCCCCTCAAGCTAGACCCCTACATCAACGTCGACGCCGGAACCATGAACCCGTATCAGCACGGTGAAGTCTTCGTCACCGAAGACGGCGCCGAGACCGACCTCGACCTTGGCCACTACGAGCGGTTTATGGATGTCAACTGCTCGGAAGGCAGCTCGGTCACCACCGGCAAGATCTACAGTTCCGTAATCGCCGCTGAGCGGCGAGGCGATTACCTCGGCGGCACCGTGCAAGTCATTCCGCACGTGACCAACGAGATCAAGCGACGTATCGTCGACGTCGGCGCCCAGCAAGAGGCCGATGTGGTCATCGCCGAAATCGGCGGCACCGTTGGCGACATCGAATCGCTTCCGTTCCTAGAAGCCATCCGCCAAATGCGCAACGACGCCGGCCCGGAGAACGTGATGTACGTTCACGTGACCCTCGTTCCCACGGTCGGACCTTGGGGAGAGGTCAAGACGAAGCCAACCCAACACTCCGTCGAGCGGCTCCGCGCCATCGGCATCGCCCCCGACCTCCTCATTTGCCGCTGCGATGTGGACATGCCAGACGACGTCCGCGAAAAAATTTCCCTCTTCTGCGGCGTTCAAAAGAAGGCGGTCATCGAATCCCGCACCGCGGCGACCATCTACGAAGTTCCGCTGCGATACGAGGACGACGGTCTTGGCGACCTCACCGTGGCCCGTCTCGGCCTAGAATCGCGTGCTTCGAACCTCCACGAGTGGGCAACCCTCGTCGACACCCTCAAGAACCCCGAGCGATCTGTCCGCATCGCCGTCGTCGGTAAATACACCTCCAACGGTGACGCGTACAAGTCGATTCACGAAGCGCTCATCCACGCCGGAATCCCCAGCAAGTCCGCCGTCGAAATGGTCTGGATCGAATCCGACGCGCTTGAGCAAGGCCGCCCGCCCCAAGAGTTTCTGGATGGGGTCGATGGTCTGATTGTCGCCCCTGGCTTTGGCGGCCGAGGTATCGAAGGCAAGATCGAAGCGATCCAATTTGCCCGTGAGACCGGCCTTCCGTTCCTCGGAATCTGCCTTGGCCTGCAGATGGCGGTCATCGAGTTCGCCCGAAACGTCTGCGGCCTGGTCGGGGCGAACAGCGAAGAGATGCTCCCGAACCCCGCCTACCCGGTCATCCACTTGCTTCCCGAGCAAAAGGGAGTCACCGACAAAGGCGCGACCATGCGACTCGGTAGCTACGACTGCAACCTCGTGAACGGCACCCTCGCACACCAGCTCTACGGCTCCAACCGTATCTCCGAACGACATCGCCATCGCTACGAAGTCAACAACGACTTCCGCGAGAAACTGCAAGAAATGGGCATGGTCATCAGCGGCGTGTCGCCCGACTATCGCCTGGTCGAAATGGTAGAGCTCACCGAGCACCCTTACTTCATCGCGACCCAAGCGCACCCCGAGTTCAAGAGCCGCCCCAACCGCCCCGCCCCCCTCTTCACCGGCTTGGTGAAAGCGGCGGTGGAGCGTAAAGCTGCTGTTGGTGTCTGACCCACTATCAGGCAAGCTACTGTCGGTCCGTTTCAGGGGCGACCGTCGTATCACCAAGAGGCTCCGCATGCGTCCCAGCAGAGCGGAGAGTTTCTGTATTCTCTAAAAACCCCAATAGAACTTACTGGCGCCGCACCTTTCGGGGATAGCCCAATCTCGGGTCGACCGCAATCGTACAAAGACCGGCGCAAATGAGTGCTACCGCGATTGTCGGCATCACTCGAACATTTGGGGCGAAATCAGCGAGGTAGCGTGCCGATCCAATCGGCAGGATAACGCTTGCGAGAAATCCGAGCACGTGCATCCTCGAAACCGGCATTACCGCTAAAGCGGCCAAGTAAACGATGACCAGCGCGTATGCACTTGGCACACGATCTAAGACAAAAAAGCAGACTGTTGAAGTGATCAGTGCGAGTTGCAACCCGTCCAGAAACTGTCCTTCTGGATCTCGGTGCAACCATCGCCGCTTCTCGGTCCTCATTTCGTTTGAGTCTTCCATTTAGATAACCTCGCCGTAGCTAGAACCGCAAAAAATCCTCATAGTGCCGCAACCCTTCCCCATCCACCGCAATCAAGTCAAATCGCTGCGGCGTCTCTTCGAGCCCGTGCTCCGAAACGAACCTCGACGCGACCGTCTCCAGGTGCCGGAACTTCGAATCTGAGACCGCATCTTCCGGAGCAAACCCTGGCGCAGACGTCGCCTTAACCTCCACAAAAACCAGCGTCTCGCCATCCATCGCCACCAAGTCCAACTCGCCACCTGGGCGTTTCCAACGGCGGGTGACCAGGGTGTAGCCGAGCGAGAGCAGGTAGTTCGCCGCCGCGTCCTCTGCCGCCCGGCCAAGTTCCATCCGCGAACTCACTTTTGCACCTCGACGTGGGTGCACCGCTGCCCGCGGAAGTACAGCCGCATCCCGTGCTTGCCGCGCGGACGGGAGACCTGAAGATCGAAAACGCACACCGTGCTCGCCGAGTGGCAGTTCGACAGCTTCGAAGTCACGGAATCTATCGGCCCCAACAGCTTCTCCAACCGACCGAGGTCATACGCTCCGCGTGGCGAAATCAGGTTCTGCTCTACGGCCGCTGCGTACTGTTCGGCTTCTAACAACGGCCGCAGCCGCTCCATGCCCGCCCGCGCTTTCCGCTCGTTCTCTCGCGAAAGCCACGCGACGCTCGCCGCACCGAGCCCAAACAGAACACCCCCCGCGATCAGCAGATGCACGAGCATCTCGCGATTGATCGCCTTCAGGTCCCCCACTGGCCGCTCGGTGCTGATCATGGCTTGCTCCTAAAACAGCGCCGGCTGCGGCTCCGTGCCCAGCGCGCGTTGCACCGGAGCAAAGCTACGCCGATGAATCTCGCAGGCCCCCAACCGCGCCAACGCCTCCAAATGATCGGGCGTCGGGTACCCAAAGTTCCGCGCAAAGCCGTACCCCGGATAGACCGCGTCGAACTCGGTCATCAACCGGTCCCGCGTGACCTTCGCTAAGATGCTCGCCGCGGCGATGGCGGCATACTTTCCGTCTCCTTTCACCACCGTCTCCGATTCACACCCAAGATCGCGCGGAGTCTGATTGCCGTCAATCAGCACCTTTGCCATCCCCAGACGTCGAATCGCCCGCGCCATCGCCGCCAAGCTGGCGTGCAAGATATTCAGCCGGTCGATCTCTTCAATCTCGGCAAGCTCAATCTCGAACTTGGCTCCCGCGAAAATCCGCTCAAACGCCCGCTCCCGCGCCACCAGGTCAAGCTGCTTGCTATCACGAATCCCGGTCAGATCAAATCCTTCCGGCAACAAAACCGCCGCCGCGACAACCGGCCCGGCCAGCGGCCCTCGCCCCGCTTCGTCCGCGCCCGCCACGCCCGGCGTGGCAATCAGGAGCGCGATACGAGCCCCCTTAACGCCTCAGTAAGGATCGGCTTCACTTCATCCACCGGCACCCGCCGCCCAACTTCCGCGGTGAGTGACGTCACCCCGTAATCCGCAATCCCGCAAGGCGTGATCCAAAGGAACGGAGACAAATCGGCATCACAGTTCAGCGCCAAGCCGTGCATTGAAACCCACCGCTTCACCTTTATCCCCATCGCGCAGATCTTTCGGTCTTCCACCCAAACTCCGGTGTTCGGCGGAAACCTCCGCGCTCCGACCCCAAGCTCAAAAACCGTTGCGATGACCGCTTCTTCCAGCAGCCGTAGCCAAGCGTGAAGGTCCCGACCGATAAAGTCCAGCGGAAAAATCGGATAGGCCACCAACTGCCCGGGACCGTGGTAAGTCACGTCTCCGCCGCGATCGGACTTAAAGACCGCAATCCCCCGGTTCTCGTACTCTTCCACCGGGTGATGCAGGTTCTCCGCGTGAAAATTCGCTCCTAAAGTCAGCACCGGCGGGTGTTCCAGCAGGAGCAACGTGGGCTCTGCCGCGCCGGTCAAAACTTCCGTGTGAAGCTGTTCTTGAATCGAAAGAGCCTGATCGTAGGGCACGGTGCCTAGGTCTTGAACCTGAAACGTCACCCTTCCTCCGTCGGCGAGAGCGCGAGGTATACGCGCTGCCCATCCACCTCGCGGGCCAGAGGCAGAAAATCGTACTGCGGCAATCCTAGCGTTACCGGCTCACTCACTGCGATTCCGCCCACCGTCGCCACCGACTCAATGTGCGCGGCAATGTCGATGACCTCCGTGAACTGCACGTCGTCCACCGCGCCCGCAACCTGTCCCACGTGCAAACCAATTCGCAACCGGAACGGCATCTCCAACCGGTTAACGTTCGCGTTGAATCGCGCAACGTCAGTCTGAATCCGCCGCGCCGCCAAAAACGCGTTGTCGCAACTCGGGAACGCCACGACCGCTCCATCGCCTGCCGTCGAATGGACTTTGCCCTCGAACTTCACGCAGATTTTTGCAATCCAGTCCTGATATTCGCGGAAGCTGTATTCGACAATTAGCGGGTCTGCATTCGCCTTCATCTGGCTGCTCTTCGCCGCATCGACCACCAGAATGCAAGTGCTGTTCGTCCGGTCGGCCAATCGCCACTGGATGCGCAACATCTCGGCTAAAAGCGTTGCGCCGTCGTTATTGTCGAGCGATTCCTCACGCGCTGCCTTCCGCTGCAACTCGGCCCCCAGCGCAGCAAAGCCAGAAACCATTCCGCCAACCACGAGCTGAAGAACCGTGCCCGAAATTTGCGAGAAGCTAAACGGGTCGTCGACCGCCTGACGAATGGGCAAAAAGCTCATCGCGAACGAACCGGCACACATCGCCGCACTCACCAAAAGCGCGTGCCCAATGCTTCGGGCAAACAACCCTGCACCCACGTGAAGGATGGCTCTCCCACAAATCAGGATAAAGCTCACCACCATTCCGATGAGCGCCGGCACCGAGGTTTGAGCCTCCTGAGCAGCGCGCATTGGCAACGACCGCATGACCAAAGCCCCGGTCAGCGACAATAGGATCGTGCCGATCACGCTTATCGCCATCGGAGACCGGCGGAAGAACTTTGCCGTTGGCGATTTCTCAAGCCAGTTGCCGACCTGCTTTTGCGTGCTGCCCTTACTCAGTCGCTCTTGAAGCTCGAAGTACCGCTCCAACAGCTCCTGCCGGCTCATGCTGGCCTCGCGCCGCTCTTGCCGTCGAGCGTGGGCCCAACCGCCGAGCACCGAAGCAATGACCCCGGCGCAAAGGTAGCCCATGGTCACAAACAAGATTCCCATCGAGCTCAGCGCCGCGTACAAAGCCCGCTCGCCCATGCTCTTGATGCCCTGAGACAGCATGATGGACGCCGCCACGCCGAGCGAACCCATCGCCCAAATGACCACCGAGCCCTGCAGCGCGGCCTTCGGCGTTCGAAGGTGGAAGTAACACGCTAACTGCGCAAGAACAAGGAGCAGAAACTCGCTCAGGATTGCCAGCGCATCCACCGGAACGTACTGTCCGAGCTTGGTCGAATCTGGAATCAGTCGATCAGTCCCCATGATCACGAGAACGCAGAGAATGTTCGTGATCGCGACGAAGAGAATTGGTTTGGAAAATGCCCGCAGCATCGTCCTGCCGGCCCAATCCAGCCCGCGCCGGGCGAAATCGAACGAGACTTTTTTGCGAAGGATGGGATCGACGGCCGCCGAATTGACCGACGCGTTTTCCACCACGCTCTCGACAAACCCCGCGGAAAGTCCAAACCGAACCGCTAACTCATCGGCGGGACGGCTTGCCTCGGCCGGGTTTGTCCGGAGGTGATCCAGAAGCGCTGTCGCGCCCTTGATTTGGCTCTCTCGCGGTGTCTCTACGGCCAATCTTCATCCCCTCCTAGACACGATGATACGTTAACTCATGTCGAATTCGTTACGTTGCGTCACACTATTAATCCGAGTTGGTCGGGTAGCGGCCCCGTCTTCAGGATTGGGGAGGAAAGTCCGGACTTCATAGGGCAAGATGCCCGGCGAGAGCTTGCTCATGCCGGGGCGGGGTGACCCGACGGAAAGTGCAACAGAAACATACCGCCAAACCCGAGTGATCGGGAGGTAAGGTTGAAATGGTGAGGTAAGAGCTCACCGGCGTTGGAGGTAACTCCGCGGCCGTGCAAACCCCATCTGAAGCAAGACCAAATAGGGAGGAGATGACGCGGCCCGCCGATCC
>Ga0164294_10003221_pt1 | contig 14551 bp, 14 predicted proteins | sample GEODES005metaG_FD_111479 | JGI IMG/M metagenome (GOLD analysis project Ga0164294, IMG submission 111479) | Oligotrophic lake water microbial communities from Sparkling Lake, Wisconsin, USA - GEODES005 metaG | ecosystem: Environmental > Aquatic > Freshwater > Lake | place: USA: Sparkling Lake...
AAAACCGCTCAGGTGCTCGACAGCAGCTTTGTGGTAACCACCGCAGGGGAGCGTATCCGCTCTCTCAAAGTGGGAAGCGAAGAAGTGGTCAGAAACGGGGCCATTGTTGGCGTTGGCACCCGCACCTTCCGCCTCGTGACGCTTAGTTTCCTGGCGGGCCGAGGCGATGGTTATCCGTTCCCCGCTACCTTGACCAACAAAACGGACTTGACCACCACAATGACCAGCGCAACTGCCGGTGGTGCCTCGAGCACAACGACAGCGACCCTCGGCAGTGAGCAAGATGCGTTCATGAAATACATGAAATCGCAATACGGCACAAGCGCCTACAACACCCCGGACACGCTAGAGGCTGAAGACCTGCGTATTCAGAATCTGTCGAAGCGTACAGATACTGTTCTTCAGTAAGCAGACTGCGCTTGGGGCGTTCAGCCCCAGGCGCATTCAAAAAGAGTCAGTTGCTTTGTAGGCCCGCCAAACCGGCGGGCCTTTTTTATTTCCCGATTTTTTTGGCGGGCCGCGCCCAATTGGCAATATTGACCTGCTTGCCACGCGCCACGCTCAGCGCCCCTGCAGGGACGTCTTTGGTAATGGTGGACCCGCCACCCACCGTAGCACCCGCGCCCAGGGTGACTGGCGCTACCAGCACGCAGTTGCTGCCCACATGCACGTCGGCCTCTATCGTGGTGCGGTGTTTGTTGGCGCCGTCGTAGTTGGCGGTGATGCTGCCCGCGCCAAAGTTGACGCGCTCGCCCACGGTGGCGTCGCCCAGATAGGCCAGGTGGTTGGCCTTGGCGCCTGCGGCCAGAGTGGAGTTTTTCACTTCCACGAAGTTGCCGATATGCACCCCCGCGCCCAAATTTGCGCCGGGGCGTAGACGGGCAAAGGGGCCGACCAGCGCGCCCTGCCCCACGTGCACACCTTGGGCGCCGCCATCAATGTGGGTGAAGGGGTGGATGACCGCGCCCGCCTCCACCGTGCAGTTGGCCAGCACGCAATGGGCGCCGATGGTGACGCCGTCGCCCAGCGATACCGCGCCTTCAAATATGCAATTGACGTCAATTTCCACATCCATGCCGCACGTTAGGCGACCACGAATATCCAGGCGCGATGGGTCGGCAAGGCGCACGCCGGCTTCCATCAGCGCCAGGGCTTGGCGACGCTGGTAGGCGCGTTCAAGTTCGGCGAGTTGCACCGGGCTGTTGATGCCGGCCACTTGCACGGCATCGTTGGTTTTTTGCGCCAGCACGGGCACGCCGTCTTGCACGGCAAATTTCACGATGTCGGTCAGGTAGTACTCGCCTTGGGCGTTCTGGTTGTCCAGACGCGCCAGCCAGCGCTTGAGCAACCCGGCAGGCACGGCCATGATGCCGCTGTAAATTTCGGTAATCGCGCGTTGGGCGGCGTTGGCGTCTTTGTGCTCCACGATGGCGGTCACCGCGTTAGTGGCGCGCACCACGCGGCCATAGCCGGTCGGGTCCTGCAAATCAATGGTCAAAAGCGCCAGGTGTTGCCCGGCGCACAGCGCAATCAGCGCCTGCAAGGTATCGGCTTGGGTAAGCGGCACGTCGCCTGAAAGCACCACCACCACGCCGTCGTCTCCCAACACTGGTACGGCCTGTTGCACCGCGTGGCCGGTGCCGAGTTGCGGCTCCTGGCGCACAAACTTAAGTGCCAGCCTGCCTGCCAATGGCGCCAGCGCCGCCTCCACCTGCTGGGCGCCGTGGCCTGTAATCACCACGGCCGAGCGCGCCTGCAGTTGTTGTGCAGTAGCCAGCACATGCTGCACCAGCGGCACGTGGGCCAGGCGTTGCAAGACCTTGGGCAGGCGGCTTTTCATCCGCGTACCCTTGCCCGCTGCCATGATGACCACATCCACCGGGTGTTCATCGTGCGGCGTGTGCGTTGCGGGCTCGGTTGGCTGAAATAGACTCACGGATATGCCTTATATGTATCAATTTGCACCACGGCTAGTGGCTGGGTGTGTTCCTTGGATTATCCGCGCGCTGCGCCTGCCGGTGATGCTGGTGCTGCTGGGCGCTTTGCTGGCGATGGGTGGTTGTTCGGCGCTGCGCTTGAGCTACAACAACTCTCCCGAACTTTTGCACTGGTGGCTTGACGGTTTCGCCGATTTTGACAAGGCCCAAAGCCAGCGCGTTCGCGCCGATCTGGCTGATTTGGCCCGCTGGCACCGGCGCGAGGAGCTGCCCTTGGTGGCCGAACTGTTGCAAAGCGCGCAGGTGCTGGCGTCTCAGTCGCCTAGCGGTGCGCAAATTTGTGCCCTTTTCGAGCGCGGCGTGGTGCGCATGGAAGCGCTCGTGGAGCGCGCTCTGCCCGGCGCAGCCGCGGTGGCACCCACCTTCCAAGCGGCGCAGCTGCGCGCCATGGCGGCGACGTTCGATAAAAACAACCGCAAATGGCGCGAAGAATGGCTCAGTACGGACGGCGACAGCATGGCGCGGCGCACCGAAAAAATCCGCGGCCGGCTGGAAGATTTTTACGGCCCTCTGAGCCCCAGCCAAGTGCGCCAGCTACAAGCCAGCATGGAGAAATCAGGCGCTGATCAGCCCTTGCGCTACCGAGAAATCCTGCGTCGCCAGCACGACATTCTGGAAACCTTGGCCACCTTGCGCCAGGCCGACGCCAGCACCGCGCAAACGGCTTTGGCAGCGCAGGCTAAAGCTTACTTTCATTCCCCCGACGCGGCCTACCGCGCCTACAAAGAGCGCTCGGTGGAGCAAACCTGCGAGGCCATGGCCGAACTGCACCGCAGTGCCACGGCGCAGCAACGCAAAAACATGGTTAACGCCTTGCAGGGCTACAGCCGCGATCTGCAGGCACTGCTGGCGCAAAGCCCCTAATCTACGTCGCCTTAAATCTGTGCGGCGCCGCCGCTAGCGTTCTATACGGCCTGGGTGGTCCACCGGCCAGGCTACGCCGTAATCGGTGAGCACCGCGTCCAGTGGAATGTCGTGGGCTTCGGGCTCAAAATCGGGCACATAGCCAACCCCAAATCCCAGGCCCACGGTAAACGGGCGCGGCTCCAGGCTGGCTAGCATGCGGTCGTAAAACCCCCCGCCGTAGCCCAGCCGGTAGCCACCTGCGCTGTAGCCGACGCAGGGAACAAAGAGCAAGCTTGGCGCCACCATTTCAGTGTCTTTTGGCTTGGGAATGCCGTAGGCGTCGTCCTCCATCGGGCAGCCGGGGTACCAGGTGTGGAAAGTCATGGTTTTGTGCAGCTTGTTGATCACCGGCAGCGCAATGCAGCGCCGCTGCGGCGCGTCGTTAAGCTCGCCATCCTCTTTCCAGCGGTGCAGCGCGGGCAAGGGATCAAATTCGCCCTTGATGGGCCAATACGCGCCGATGGTGGTGTCGGTACGCCCTACCAGCCACACCCGCATGACGCGCAGCAACAGTTCGCCGCGGTGCAGGCGGTCGGGCAAGGCCATACGCTGCTCAAGCAGGCTCTTGCGTAAGGCCTTTTTGTCAAAACCCGGCTTGTCCATAGAGTTGTCCATAATCAGCCCATGCAGTTATTTCCATCCATTTTGGCAGCATTGGCCGCCTGCGGTATGTTGTTTTGTACAGCCTCACCAGCCCGCACCCAATCCCTTGACATCAGCTTGGCCGACCAGGCTGTGCTGGACATGGCACAGGCTTACAAACAACGTGACCTCAAACGCATGGCAAGCTTGCTCGGATCCACCAAAGGCTCGCCGCTCGAGCCCTGGGCCGCCTACTGGGAGCTGTCGGCGCGGCTCGACACCGCAACCAGGGCCGAGATCGAAGGCTTTTTGGCCCGCTGGGCTGGCAGCTACCAAGAAGACCGCCTGCGCGCCGACTGGCTGATGCAGCTTGGACGTAACCGCGAGTGGTCTGCCGTGCGCCAGCAGTTAGCCCAGTACCGCATGGGTGACGACCGCGCCATAGCCTGCTACGGTTTGTGGAGCGACTGGCAAGCCACCGGCGCCGACGTGGCCGCGCAGGTGCAAGACCTGTGGCTGGCCCAGCGTGAACCCGACGAAGCCTGCGCTGGCCTGGCCGAAGAACTGCTCAGTGCAAAAAAAATGCCCACCCAGACGGCCTGGGTGCGTGCGCGCTTGGGCATGGAAAACGACCGTCTGAAGGTGACCACGCAAGCCGTGGGTGCGCTAAACGATAAATGGGTCAAAACAGTCAATGCCATTTACCTCAACCCTGGTAAGTACCTAGGCGACAAGGTCACGGCGCTGCGGCCCCAGACGCGCGAATTTGTGTCGCTGGCGCTGATCCGTCAGGCCTATCTGGAGCCGCAAGATGCAGCCATTGAGATAGAAAAACTGCGCTGGCGTACCCAGTTGACGGCCGAAGAGCGCAGCTGGATTTGGGGTGTGATCGGCAAGCGCGCAGCGCAAAAAGGACTGGATACCGCGCTGGCTTATTTCGCCAAAGGCCGCTTTGATCAGATGCACGAGGACCATGTGCTCTGGGCCGCGCGCGCCGCATTGCGCGCCGGGCAATGGGCACAGGTGCAGCAGGCCATTGCGTCCTTGCCGCAGGGCGTGCGCAAAGAGTCCGGCTGGGTCTATTGGCATGCCCGTGCGGTGCTGGCGCAGCGCGCGGGTGAAACGGTGCGCAGCCACGCGCAGGCGGACTTGCAAAGCATTGCGGGCGTGCGCGGTTTTTATGAACAGCTTGCGCTCGAAGAACTTGGCCAGCGCAGCACCGTGCCCCCGCGCCCCTTGCCGCCCAGTGCCGAAGAAAAAGAAGCTGCGCGCCAAAACCCCGGCCTGCAACGTGCGCTGCATGCGATTGCCCTGGGCCTGCGAAGTGAGGGCGTGCGCGAGTGGAACTACAGCATCAACTTGCATGTCAAAGGGGGCATGGACGACCGCAGCTTGCTCGCCGCTGCAGACCTGGCCTGCCACGCCGAGGTGTGGGACCGCTGCATCAACACCAGTGAGCGCACCAAGGGCTTTATTGACATGGAGCAGCGTTTCCCCATGCCGTTCAAGGCCGCCGTCACCGCGCGAGCGCAAAGCATTGGCTTGGAGCCCGCTTATGTGTACGGACTGATTCGTCAGGAGAGCCGCTTCATCATGGACGCCAAATCTGGCGTTGGCGCGTCCGGCTTGATGCAGGTGATGCCCGCTACGGCCAAATGGACCGCCAAGAAAATCGGCATGACGGACTTTACGCCAACCAAAATCAACGAACGCGACACCAATATCGCCATTGGCACCGGCTACCTCAAGCTGGTGCTTGACACATTTGGTGGCTCCATGCCACTGGCAGCGGCGGCCTATAACGCAGGCCCCAGCCGCGCGCGGGCTTGGCGCGGCGCAAGCGGTGCACCGGCTTTGGAGGCAGCCATCTGGGCAGAAAATATCCCGTTCAACGAGACGCGTGACTACGTGAAAAAAGTGTTGTCCAACACCACTCTGTACGCAGCAGTGCTCAGCGGCCAGCCGCAGTCCATCAAGGCGCGCCTTGGCCACGTGGGTCCGGTGGACGCAGCAGTGCCCGAACTCGGGCTTGATTTACCCTGACGGGTGTGCGATTGTTTGCAAGGAGGTGCCCGATGCTCAGGCTCTATGTCGGTAACAAAAACTATTCGTCTTGGTCCATGCGCCCCTGGGTGCTGATGACCCAGGCGGGCATTGCGTTTGAGGAGGTAATGGTGCGCTTTGATGCCTTCACGCCCGAGTCGCAGTTCAAACATACGCTGGGTCCGATCAGCCCGGCGGGCAAGGTGCCGGTGCTGCAAAGCGGCTCACTCGCCGTATGGGACACCCTGGCCATTGCCGAAACCCTGGCCGAAATGTTTCCCGACAAACACCTCTGGCCGCGCGACGCGGCAGCACGCGCCCACGCGCGCAGCATTTGCGCTGAAATGCACTCCGGTTTTACGGGCCTGCGCGCCAACTGCCCCATGAACATCGAAGCCCGTTTGCCCGAGCAAGGCGCGCTGATTTGGCGCGATAAGCCCGCCGTGCGCGCCGACGTGGCGCGGCTGGTGCAAATGTGGCGCGACCTGCTGAAGGCTCACGGCGGCCCGTTGCTGTTTGGTGAGTTCGGCATTGCCGACGCCTATTTCGCGCCAGTTTGCATGCGCATCAAAACCTACGCCCTGCCGGTGCCGGACGACATTACCGCCTACGCGGAGCGCCTATGCGCACTGCCTAGCGTCAAGGCCTGGGTCGAAGGCGCCCTGGCCGAGCACGACTTTCTGGACTTTGAAGAGCCCTACCGGCTGCACCGCTGACTGGCGCTAGGGGCCACCATGCGAACCTATCTTGTCGGCGGTGCGGTGCGCGACCATTTGCTCGGCCTGCCGGTGCAAGACCGCGACTGGGTGGTGGTAAGTGCCACCCCCGAGCAGATGGTGGCGCAGGGCTTTGTGCCGGTGGGGCGGGACTTTCCGGTGTTTTTGCATCCGCAAACGCATGAGGAATACGCTCTGGCCCGCACCGAGCGCAAAAGCGGCCCCGGCTACCGGGGTTTTGTGGTCCACGCCGACCCCACGGTCACGCTGGAAGAAGACCTGGCCCGGCGCGACCTGAGCATCAACGCCATGGCCGCGCGCCCCCTGGGTGACGGCAGCAACACACCCGACATCACCACCCTGGTAGACCCCTGCGGCGGTCAGCGCGACTTGGCAGCCCGCGTGCTGCGCCACGCCAGCCCGGCGTTTGCCGAAGACCCGGTGCGCATCCTGCGGCTGGCACGCTTTGCAGCGCGCTTTGCGCAGTTCACTGTGGCCGACGAGACGCTGGCCCTGTTGCGCGCCATGGTGCAGGCTGGCGAGGCGCAGCACCTGGTGGCCGAGCGGGTCTGGCAAGAACTGGCCAAGGGTCTGATGGAAGACCAGCCTTCGCGCATGTTTGCCGTGCTGCGCGACTGCGGCGCTCTGGCTGTGGTGCTGCCGGAGGTGGACGCCCTGTGGGGCGTACCCCAGCCGCCCGAACACCACCCAGAAATCGACACCGGCGTGCACGTGATGATGGTGCTGGACTGCGCCGCCCAATCCAAGGCGCCGCTGGAAGTGCGCTTTGCCTGTCTCGTGCACGACCTGGGCAAAGCCACCACGCCAAGCGCCGAATGGCCGCGCCACATCGCCCACGAAGCGCGCGGTGTGCGCATCATCCAAGGCCTGGCCCAGCGCCTGCGCCTGCCCCACGCCTGCACCGCGCTGGCCGAAGTGGTGGCGCGGGAGCATGGCAACATCCACCGCAGCGCCAGCCTGGACGCTGCCGCCACCGTGCGCCTGTTGGAACGCTGCGACGCCTTTCGCAAGCCCGAGCGCTTTGCCCAAGTGGTGCACGCCTGCAAATGCGATGCGCGCGGCCGCCTAGGCTACGAAGAAGCCGCGTACCCGCAGGGCGCGCGCCTGCTTCGCGCGCTACAACAAGCGCAAAGCGTTGTTACGGATCAAGTTGCCAGCGCAGCCCAGCAGGCGGGCGCGCGGGGCCCTGACATTGGCCGCGCAGTAGCCCAGGCCCGCGCGCAGGCTGTGGCTGCCATGGAGGCGGGCTAGGCCCGGGCCCACATGAACTAGGGTACTTGAGCATGGCGGTTGGGTCTATGCCACCACCAAGGCCAATGCCGCGTAGTCGCCCACGGCTGTGCCCAGGCCTGCTGGCACGATTTCCACTCCCTGGGTAAGCGCTGGCAACTTGCCTTGCACATGCGCCACTACCCTGGGAAGTAGGAAGTCGCGGTGGTGCCAAAACACGCTGCCGCCCATGCTGATGCGCTGCAAGTCCAGCGTAACTACCAGGTTGTAAATGGCGCGGCCCATAAGACGGCAGAGTTCTTCCACGCGCTCCAGGGCGGCTGTATCACCCGCGCGGGCGGCCGCCATCAACGCGGAGGCGTCCGCGTAGCCCTGGTGACCAAAGCGCCGGGCAATGGCGTTGCCCGCAATCAAACCTTCCACGTCGCCCAAGTTGCCGCAGCCGCACAGCGCGTCTTGGTTGTCACTCACAAAAGTGTGGCCGGCGTGACCGGCATTGCCGTTCTTGCCGCGCAGAATGCGCCCGTCCACGCACACACCCATGCCAATGCCGGTGCTCCAGGTCACGTAGGCGCAGTTGTCCATGCCTTGCAAAGCACCCCAGCGGCGCTCGGCCTCCAGCGCGCCGCCGCCGTCGTTTTCTACCCGCACCTTGCCGAAGGCTTGGCGCAGCGGCGCTTCCAAGTACGCGGTGGGCCAGTCGTTGGGCAGGCCGCGCGCCTTGCCTGCCAGGCCGCCGCAGATATTGGGGGCGGCCAGCTCGATCAGCCCGTCGGCCATGACGAAGGGCCCGCACGAGGCCACGCCCACGGCCGCAATATCGGCCACGGCCACGCCGGCATTGGCGCAGCTTTGCCCGACGAGTCGAATAATTTGCGCTGCCAGCGCTCCCCGGTCGCCGACGGTGGCGGTGGGTTCAGCCACCTTGGCGCGCACGCCCTGGCCGTCGGCCACGCTGACGGCCACCTTGGTGCCGCCAATGTCCACGCAGGCTACGGGCGCCATAGACGGGGGAAAAACGATGGAGGGTGCAGCAACAGACATAGGTAACTTCTAAATATTGGACCGTAAACGGACACGCGGCAGCGCGCCAAGGGCGCCCATGCTAACGCCGGGCGCAGCCCGTTGGTTTACCAACCGGTTACCGCTACAGGTACCGGGCGTTTGGGACTAAAGCCGGTGCGTCTTGTCGCCCCGGGAAAAGCCTGAGGGCTGCCATAACGGGCCTTTGCCCAGGGCGATGACCTTGAACAGCTCGCCCATTTCATGCTCCAAGATGAGCTTGTGTGCTGCCACGCGCGCTGGCAAGGCGGCTGCCTGCATCAAATCGACCAGACCGCAATTCATCAAAAAGTGCGCTTGGTTGGTGTAACCCAGCACCTCCAGCCCCGCGTCCTGTGCGGCCAGCGCTAAGCCAGTGAAGTTCACATGCGCGGTGATGTCTTTGTGCCCGACCAGCACCAGTGGGTCAGGGTCGGCCTGGTGAGCGCGGTGGCACATCACCGTGCCCATGTGGCGCTGAGGGTGGTAGTACTCGTGCTCTGGAAAGCCGTAGTCAATGAAAAACGCCGCACCGGCCACCAGCCGGTCGGCCAGTGTGCGGATGAAGGCCTCGGCTTGCGGGTGGATTTCTGTCAGATAGTCGTGTTCCCCCGCAACCTCAACGGGGGGCCGTAGCTCGGTGGGGCGGTCTTGCCAGACCCAGCCGGGGCCAGCCGGGGCAGCCGCGACGCCGCGCTCAAACCAGGCTCCGCCCACGCGGGCTAAGAGCTTGACCGGCATCGCATCGAGCACCTCGTTGCCCAAAGCCACGCCTTGGATTTGCTCGGGTAGAGCGTCCACCCATTGCACCTGGTCGGCAAATGCGGCCAGGGTAGCTTGTTGCTGGGCTCGCAGCGTGGCCGACAGCTCGACGATGCGGTATGGAGGCACGGGCTGGCCCTGCTCGGCCCAACTGCGCAGCAGCTGCAGCGCCAGCGCACCGGAGCCCGCGCCAAACTCCCAGATGGTGTTGGTTTGCGTCTGCTCAAACGCCTGCCGGATCTGGGTGGCCAGCGCCTGGCCAAACAGCGGAGAAATTTCGGGTGCGGTGACAAAATCGCTGCCGGCCACCGCCCGCCCATCCTGCCACTGGTAGGGCAGGGCGCCAAACTTCAGGCTGTCTCGGGCGTAGTAGCCCAAGCCCGGCGCGTAGAGAGCCAGCGCCATGAAGGTGTCAAAGCCGATCCAGCCGGCGGCAGCCTCCAGCGCATCCCCGATAATTCGGCGCAGACCGGGCGAAACCTCTTCGTCGGGCAGTTCATTCATAGTTCAATTGATGTTAACAGTCAGCTTTTTCCCGACAGGCGCTCCATGCTGAAGCATGTGCTGGTAACCGGCGGCTCGCAGCGCTTGGGCGCGCTGCTGTGCCGGCAGTTTGCCCGGGCCGGCTGGCAGGTCTGGTGCCATTACCAGCGCTCGGCGCAACAGGCTCAGGCCCTGTGCGCCGAGTTGCGACAGCTCGGGGTGCAGGCGCGCCCGATCCAGGCTGATTTGGCTGACGCCGAGGCACGGCGCTGCATGATGGACACGATTCTGGCCGAAACCGGGCCCCTGCACGCCCTGGTCAATAACGCCTCCAGCTTTGAGCCCGATAGCGCGGCGGCCATGGACGAGGCCGGCGCACGCAGCCAGTTGGAGGTGAATTTGCTGGCGCCGCTGGCGCTGGCCGGCCTGATGGCGCAAAGCCTGCCCAAGACGCCACTGCCTGGGGAGCCGGCCGGCCTGCGCAGCGTGATCCATGTGCTGGACCAGAAGGTGTTCAACCTCAACCCGGATTATTTTTCGTATACCGTGAGCAAGCTGGCTCTGGAGCGCTCGGTGGCCCTGCAGGCCCAGGCGCTGGCTCCCGCGCTGCGGGTGTGTGGCGTGGCGCCGGGCCTGATGTTTTTGAGCGGGCCGCAGTTACAGGCCAATTTTGACCAGGCCTGTCGCGTCAACCTGCTGCGCCAGGCCACCGACCCGGCGCAAGTGGCGGCGAGTTGCCTGTTTCTGGCCGACAACCCCTGCATCACCGGCGTCACATTGACGGTCGACAACGGTCAGCACCTGGTGCCGCTGCCGCGCGATGTGATGTTTGTGGTGGACGCCCTTGCGCAGGAGACCTCGCATGACGCCTGAACAGCTGGCCTATGACCCTTTGACTCAGCTCGCTTTGAGCTGCCGCCGACTATTCCTGCGCAACCACGTGCTGCCGGTGCACATCGGCGCCCATGATTTTGAGAAGGGCGTGGCCCAGCGGCTGGTGTTCAATGTCGAATTGTTTGTGCCCTACAGCGCGTCCACTCCGCAGTCGGACCGGCTGGCCGAGGTGGTGGATTACGACTTTGTGCGCCACCTGATCGCCCGGCGGGTGCAGCGCGGCCATGTCGAGTTGCAGGAAACCCTGTGTGACGAGTTGGCGGCCGCCCTGTTGGCCCACCCGCAGGTACAGGCGGTGCGCCTGTCCACCTGCAAGCCCGACGTTTACCCGGATTGCGAAGGGGTAGGGGTCGAAGTGTTTCGCATAAAGGGTTCACCCATATGACTGCCACCACGGGTAAACAAACCCTCACGCTCACCGGGCTGCGCTTTGAGGCCAGCCTGGGCATCCTCGAGTCCGAGAAGCTGGCGCCCCAGCCGATCCAGGTCGATGCCGAACTCAGCCTGGGCGCCCAACCGCTGATGCCGTGCAACGACGACATCAACCACGTGCTGGACTACCGCAAGGTGCGCCAGATCATCATCAACGAATGCACGGCCGAGCACGTCAACCTGCTAGAGAGCCTGATCGGCAAGCTGGCCGACCGGCTGATGCAGTTGCCCGGCGTCATTGGCGTGCGCGTCAAGATCGCCAAGTTGGAAATTTTTGATGACTGCGAAGTCGCCATCCGTGTCGAAACCGGGCAATGGAACCCCTGAGAGCCCCACCATGACTGCAACTTGGACCGACGCCCACGAGGCCTTGGCGCCCGCCACACCGGGCCCCACCCAGAACACCCAGTCCGGCGCGCGCGAAGCGGCACAGCGAGCCGAGCGAGAAAACCACAAGCTCGAAAAACGCCTGTGCCGCCAGGTCGGCCAAGCCATCATGGACTTCAACATGATCGAAGAGGGCGACCGCGTCATGGTCTGCGTCTCGGGTGGCAAAGACAGCTACGCCATGCTCGACATTCTGCTCAAAATGCAGCAGCGCGCGCCGGTGAACTTTGAGCTGATCGCCGTCAACCTGGACCAAAAGCAGCCGGGTTTCCCGGACCACATCCTGCCGGCCTATTTGAAGCAGCTGGGCGTGCCTTTTCACATCGAGACGCAAGACACCTACAGCATCGTCAAAAAGGTCATCCCCGAGGGCAAGACCATGTGCAGCCTGTGCAGTCGCTTGCGCCGGGGCATTTTGTACCGCGTGGCCGACGAACTCAAGGTCACCAAAATCGCGCTGGGTCACCACCGCGACGACATGCTGCAAACCTTCTTTTTAAACATGTTCTTTGGCGGCAAACTCAAAGGCATGCCGCCTAAACTGGTAAGCGATGACGGTGGCCATATCGTGATCCGTCCGCTGGCCAATGTGGCCGAAAAAGACCTGGTGCGCTGGGCTGCGCACCGTGCTTTCCCCATCATTCCCTGCACCTTGTGCGGTAGCCAGGAAAACCTGCAGCGCAAGCAAATCGGCAATATGTTGCGCGACTGGGAAAAGCAGTACCCGGGGCGCATCGAGAGCATGTTCACGGCGTTGCAAAACGTGGTGCCCTCGCACCTCATGGACACGCAGCGCTTTGACTTTAAAAGCATCCAAACCACCGGCGTTCCCGATGAAGACGGAGACAAGGCCTTTGACGCTGAGTCCTTCCCTGCACCGCTGTGGGCCGGCCTGCCGGCGCTGCGCGCTCCGGTGGTGGTGGCCTAAGCCCCGAGCGCGGTCTGCCAGCCATGAACGGTGCGTGTGCCCGGGCCTACGCGACATCGGCGTCTGCGCCATGGCTGCGTCCAATGCGATGCTTGGTGATTAGCGCGGTATGTTGCTTGCTGCTGGCCTGCGCCAGCACGCGCCTCATTGATAGCGAGGTGCGCAGCTTTGGTACCGCCCCAGCTCCAGACCATACCAAGCAGGCCTATCGTTTTGAGCGACTGCCGTCCCAGCACGGGCCCGAGGGCCCGGCCCAAGACCGGCTCGAGGCCATGGCGGCGGCCCCGCTGGCGCAGCGCGGGCTGGTGGCCGATGCGCAAAACGCCCGCCTGACGGTGCAGCTTAGCGCGCGCGTCGAGGCCGTAGACCGCAGCACCCCCTTTGGCGCGCCGGGCATGTTGCGCAAGCCGGGTCTTTGGGCGCGCGGCTTGGACGGAGACCGGATGCTCAAAAGTCCGTTTTTTCACGGCCTGGTGGAGCCGCCCTGGTACCAGTACAGCGTGTCGGTGCTGGTGCGCGACGCGTCCAGCGCCCAGGTGGTTTTCGAGGGCCGTGCGCAGCACACCGGCCCCTGGTCGGATGTGGCCCAGGTGCTACCCGCTGTGGTGCATGCTGCCGTGCGCGATTACCCCAAGCCCATGCCCGAGCCGCGCACTCTGTGGGTCGAGCTGGGCCCCGATGGTCCCATGGAGCGCCCATGAAAAAAGTAATACGCCTATGAGCGAAGCAGTCCAAATTACCGCCGTGCGCCACGGTGAGACCGCTTGGAACGTGGATACCCGTATCCAGGGTCATACCGACATCGGGCTCAATGAACGTGGCCTGTGGCAGGCCCAAAGGCTGGGTGCAGCCCTGGCCAGCACGGCCGTGGACCAGGTGTACGCCAGTGACCTCTCGCGTGCACTGCGCACCGCGCAGGCCGTGGCCCAGCACGCCGGTTTGCCAGTCGAGGGCGTGCGCCAGCACACGGGCTTGCGCGAACGCGCCTTTGGCCATTTTGAGGGGCAAACCTATGCCGATATCCAAGCGCAGTGGCCCCAGGATGCGCTGGCTTGGCGCCAGCGCCAGCCGCACTGGGCGCCGCCTGGGGGCGAATCCCCTACCCAGTTGTACCAGCGCGTACAGCGCACGCTGCACGAAATCGCCGTCGGCCACGGGGGCCAGCACATTGTGCTGGTGTCGCACGGCGGCGTGATGGACATGTTGTACCGCCTGGCAACCCAGCAGCCGCTGGACGCCGAGCGCACCTGGGCGCTGGGCAACTGCGCCATCAACCGCCTCTTGTGGACGCCGCAGGCCCTAACGCTGGTGGGCTGGGCCGACACGCGCCACCTGGACTCCGGTCCCTTAGACGAAGGGTCTGCCTGACGGCCGCCCTACAGGCGCTGAAACAGCAGCGGTAGTGGTGCAGCGGGTGGCTTATGCACAGGCTTACCCCACTAGTTATGCAGCGGTTTATGCAGCTGGTTATGCACAGGGTTTGCCCTCGTGGCAAGTGCTGGCACCTTGTTGACAATGTGCTATGTCCAAAATTATTGTTTTTGCATTTCCCGTGTTTCTTGTGTGTATCGCCTTGGAGCTATGGCTGGACCGCCGCGCCCGCGCGGGGACCAGCAGCTTTGGCTGGAGCGACACCATCAGCAGCTTGAATCTGGGGCTGATGAGCCAGATCAGCGGCGTGCTGGGTAAATTCATCGGCGTGGCCCTGTATGGGGCGGTATTCGGGTCGGTGGCGCTGTTTCCGGACGCCGACCTATGGACGCATTGGTATGGATGGGCCTTGGCGCTGGTGTTGTACGACTTTTGTTACTACTGGCTGCACCGCGCCGGTCACGAAGTGGCGGTTTTGTGGGCCGCGCATGCGGTGCACCACCAAAGCCAGTACTACAACCTGTCGACCGCGCTGCGCCAAACCTCCAGCGGCGCCTTACTAGGCTGGGTGTTTTACCTGCCCATGGCGGTGCTGGGCGTGCCGCCACTGCTGTTTGGCATCGTGGCGCTGGTGGATTTGCTCTACCAGTTTTGGGTGCATACCGAGCGCGTTGGCAAGCTGGGCTGGTTTGACCGGGTGTTTTGCTCGCCCAGCAACCACCGGGTGCACCATGCCATCAACGAGCGCTACCTGGACC
>Ga0164294_10003223_pt1 | contig 14549 bp, 12 predicted proteins | sample GEODES005metaG_FD_111479 | JGI IMG/M metagenome (GOLD analysis project Ga0164294, IMG submission 111479) | Oligotrophic lake water microbial communities from Sparkling Lake, Wisconsin, USA - GEODES005 metaG | ecosystem: Environmental > Aquatic > Freshwater > Lake | place: USA: Sparkling Lake...
CGCAGACGGCAAAGTGTTTGATTTTAGTAAAGCAAATGTCTGCGCCCGGTCGTGTCACCCGCGGTCCAGCCAAGCCGAGACGGCTTTACTCAACTCTCCGAATCGGGTTCACGGTAAAATAGTTTGGTTTAGTAAAGTCAAAGGGGCGCAGGCTCCCGCTGACCGCCGGCTGGACCCGCAAGCAGGTGACGGCCCGCGCCGGCCACGTCCTCGGCGGCGGCCTCTGGGACGCGAAGGACGTCCACATGCTGCTCCGCAGCGCGCTCTGCTCTGCATCGGCAAGGTCGACTCCAAGACCTGCGGGCGGGGCCAGCGCAGCGGTCGCAACCCCGGGTACCCGCGCCACGACCTCGGCGGGCCCTTCGACACCGAGCCGGGCGCCGAGCCCGCCAGCGGCGCCTCCGTGGCCGCACCCGCCGGCTCTGACGAGCCCGCACCCGACATCCGGGAGGAGAGCCTGGCCCTTGAGGTCCCCGCCGGCCGGCAGCCCCTGAGCGAGCGCGCCCTTCGCCGGCTCACGGAGAGCCTGCTCTGGACGGACCAGCGGGTCATGTGGCGGGCGCTGCGGGCGGACACGTAAAGGCGCCGCCGGCGTCATTCGGCACCGACCGTTCCGGCATCGTCTCGGGTCAGAACCCATCAAAACCGACCGAAACCGATTTTCAACACGGTCGGGTCGCTGTTAACCTCCCACTGCGGATAAGCTCAGGCGTGGTGCGTCCAGCATCCGTTCGACCACCCGGGAGAAGCGTCTCGATGGATGACCGTTGGCTGTCGGTAGAAGAAATCGCGGGGTACCTCGGTGTCAGCAAGGACGCTGTGTACTCGTGGGTCTCCACTAAAGGGATGCCCGGCCACCGGGTCGGCCGCTTCTGGAAGTTCAAGCGGGACGAGGTGGATACGTGGGTGCGGGTGGGTGGGGCCGACGCAGGGGAGAGGTCTGACGGCAATTCAAGTATGGGGCCACGATGAGTAGCCAATCGTCGCTCGCATTCCCCGTCACGCTCACCGAGCTCGAGTCGCACCTGTGGGGCGCGGCCAACATCCTGCGCGGCAGCCCGGTCGATCGCACCGACTGGAAGTCGTACATCCTCCCGCTGCTCTTCTTCAAACGCATCTGCGACGTCTGGGACGAAGAACACGCCGCGATGCTCTCCGAGTACGGCGAGGACTTCGCCGACGAACACCGCTTCCAGGTGCCCGAGGACTGCCACTGGTCGAGCGTGCGTGCCGCGCCGCGGAACGTCGGCACCGCGCTCGCGAACGCCATGCGTGGCGTCGAAGCCGCGAACCAGAAGCACCTCTATGGCGTATTCGGCGACGCGCAGTGGACCACCAAGGACCGCCTGCCGGACGAGCTGCTGAAGGATCTCATCGAGCACTTCTCCGCGCTCTCTCTCGGCAACGCGCGCATCGCGTCGGACGTAATGGGCGACGCCTACGAGTACCTGATCAAGCAGTTCGCGGACGCGACCAACAAGAAGGCGGGCGAGTTCTATACCCCGCGCAGCGTCGTTCGCCTGATCGTGGACATCCTCGACCCGAAAGAAGGCGAGACCATCTACGACCCCGCGTGCGGCACGGGCGGCATGCTCCTCGCCGCTGTTGCCCACGTGCGCGAGCGCGGCGGCGACCCACGCACCTTCTTTGGCAAGCTGCACGGCCAGGAGAAGAACCTCACGACCGCGGCCGTCGCGCGGATGAACCTGTTCCTGCACGGCATCGAGGACTTCGTCATCGAGCGCGGCGACACGCTCCGGAACCCGGTGTTCACCGACGCGGCGACCTCTGGCCTCGCGACCTTCGACGTCGTGATCGCGAATCCGCCGTTCTCTCTCGAGCAGTGGGGCCGCGAGCTCTGGGAGAGCGACCCGTGGGGCCGCGCCTTCGCGGGTCTGCCGACGGACAGCAACGCGGACATGGCGTGGGTGCAGCACATGGTGAAGTCCATGGTGCCAAAGACCGGGCGCATGGGTGTCGTGCTGCCGCAGGGAGCGCTCTTTCGCGGCGGCGTCGAGGCGCAGATTCGGAAGTACCTGCTCGAGCAAGACCTCGTCGAGGCGGTGATCGGTCTCGCGCCGAACCTCTTTTACGGCACCGGTCTGGCTGCGTGCATTCTCGTGCTGCGCGCCAAGAAGGCGAAGGCCCGGCAGCGCAAAGTGCTGGTGGTGGATGCGTCGTCGGTGTTCCGCCGGGGACGCGCGCAGAACTTCATGGACCCGCAACACGTGGCCGAGATCCACGGCTGGTACGAGGCGTTCGCCGACGTCGAGGATCGCGCGCGCGTGGTCGACCTCGCCGAGATCGAGAAGGAAGGCTTCACGCTCAACATCTCGCGCTACGTGCTCCCGCCGATCGGCGCCGACATCCCTCCGCTGCCCGAGGCTGTTGCCGCGTTCAAGGACGCACTCTCGAAGTGCCGCGAGGCCGAGGAGAACTTGCGCCGCGTGATGCATGAAGGCGGTTGGCTCCAGTGAGAAGTGCCACGTCGCTTCTCGAAGAGCTTCGCGCGGTCGATGAGTCGCATCTCATCGAGGCGAAGGAAGCCTCGCGCATCGATCGCTCGGTGCTCGAAACGGTGTGCGCCTTCGCGAACGAACCCGGTCAGGGCGGGGGGTACCTTCTGCTCGGGGTCGGGGCAGCGGCCCAAAGCGGTCTCTTCAGCCGCGGATACGAGGTGGTCGGGGTGCCGCATCCCGATCAGGCGCAGAGCGATCTCGCCTCGCAATGCGCGGTCATCTTCAACCGATCGGTTCGTCCGCAGGTCGCGGTCGAACAGCTCGACGGCAAGGCCGTGCTCGTGGTGTTCGTGCCCGAGCTCGCGCCCACCGAGAAGCCGCTCTTCTTCAAGTCGCAGGGGCTTCCACGCGGCGCGTTTCGGCGGGTCGGCTCCACGGATCAAGAGTGCACCGACGATGACCTGATCACGCTGTACCAGGGTCATCAGATCAACACCTACGACGGTGCGGTCCAGCCAGACGCCAACCTGTCCGACATCGACCCGGAGGCCGTGCGTCTGTATCGCGACCTGCGCGCTGCGGCGAATCCGGTCGCGGAGGAGCTGACCTGGTCCGACCCCGAGCTTCTTCGCGCGCTCGGTGCCGTTGCGCCCGAGGGCGGCGAGCTGCGGCCGACGGTTGCAGGTCTGCTTCTCTTTGGGACCGCGCCAGCGCTTCGACGTTGCTTCCCCATGATGCGGATCGACTACGTGCGAATTCCCGGGCGCGAGTGGGTCCAGGACCCGGATCGCCGCTTCGACACAGTGGAGATCCGCGCGCCGCTGATCCTGGCCGTGAGGCGGGCGATCGCAGCGGTGCGCGACGACCTGCCGGCATCGTTCTCCCTGCCCGAAGGTTCGGAGATTCGGTCGGACGAAACCATCCTGCCCATACGCGTACTCCGCGAGGCGATCGTCAACGCGGTCATGCACCGGAGCTACCGCCTTCATGGCGCGATTCAGATCTTGCGTTATGCGAATCGGCTCGAGATTCGCAACCCCGGGCATTCCCTGAAGGCGGAGGAGCAACTCGGTGAGCCTGGCTCCGAGACCCGCAACCCGCGAATCGCTGCGGTGCTGCACGAAGTGCATCTGGCGGAGACGAAGGGGAGCGGCATTCGCGCGATGCGCGAGCTCATGACGGCACACGACCTTCTGCCGCCCACGTTCGAGTCGAGCCGCCGCCCCGACCAGTTCGTCGCGACGTTTCTCTTTCACCACTTCCTCGGCCAGTCGGACCTCGCTTGGCTGCGCCGCGTAACGCCCGAGCGCCTCTCCGACGAAGAGGCGCGGGCGCTCGTGTTCGTGCGCGAGATGGGAGCCGTGAACAATGCCGCCTACAGATCGATCAACCGCGTCGACACGCTCTCCGCTTCGGCCCACCTCCGCCGTCTCCGGGACCTCGAACTGCTGGTCATGAAGGGCGCGGGCAGCCGAACGTATTACGTCGCCGGAGCGGCGATGGTGGCGGCCGAAAAGCAGAGGGCCGACGACGATCCACACCAGGTCACCGCGGATCCTCACCAGGTCACTGCGGATCCTCACCACCCCCTGGCCGATCCTCACCAGTCCCCGGTCGATCCTCTCCACCCCGAGCTGGCGGGGGCCGGGGCTCTTCCGCGAGCGCTCGCCGAGCGGATCGCCGAGGCAGGCCCGAGACCGAGGCGGCCCCTGCTCCGCGAGCTCGTGCGGTCGCTCTGCGCGTGGCGCCCGCTCTCGTCGCGTGAGCTTGCGACGCACCTGTGTGACCGCGACCCGAAGTTCCTCGTTCGGCAGCACCTTGGTCCCATGCTCGACGCCGGCGAGCTCGCCTACACGATTCCGCAGATGCCGAACCACCCCGACCAGAAGTACACGCTGCCCAAGGGGGACGAGCCGTGACCAAACGCATGACCCAGCACGAGCTGGAAGGCTATCTCTGGGGCGCGGCCATCATCCTGCGCGGCCTGATCGACGCGGGTGACTACAAGCAGTTCGCGTTCCCGCTCATCTTCTTCAAGCGTCTCTCAGACGTGTGGGACGAAGACCACGCCGCGGCGCTCGCTGAATCGAAGGGCGACGAGGCGTATGCCACCGCGACGGCCAACGATCGCTTCGTGATCCCCGAGGGCGCCCACTGGGACGACGTGCGCGCCTCCGCGAAGGACGTCGGCAAGAAGTTGCAGAGTGCACTGCGCGCGATCGAGGCCGCGAACCCGGGGCGGCTCGACGGCATCTTCGGCGACGCCGCCTGGACGAACAAAGAGCGCTTGCCCGACGTGACGCTGAAGAACCTGCTCGAGCACTTCTCGGGGCAGACGCTCTCGCTCGCGAACGTGCCCGAGGACGAGCTCGGCAACGGCTACGAGTTCCTGATCAAGAAGTTCGCCGACGACAGCGGCCACACGGCGCAGGAGTTCTACACGAACCGCACCGTCGTCCACCTGATGGTGCAGATGCTCGAGCCGAAGAGCGGCGACAGCATCTATGACCCGACCTGCGGCACCGGCGGCATGCTCATCTCGGCGCTCGCCGAGGTGAAGCGCGCGGGTGGCGAGCACCGGACGCTCAAGCTCTTCGGGCAAGAGCGCAACCACATGACGGCGTCCATCGCGCGCATGAACCTGGTGCTCCACGGCGTGGAGGACAGCGAGATCGCCCGCGGCGACACGCTCGCGACGCCCGCGTTCTACGAGGGCGATCGTCTCAAGACCTTCGACGTCGTCCTCGCGAACCCGCCCTACTCGATCAAGCAGTGGAACCGCGAGGCATGGACGTCGGACGCGTGGGGTCGGAACTTCCTCGGCACCCCACCGCAAGGGCGCGCCGACTACGCCTTCTTCCAGCACATCCTGCGGAGCATGGACCCGAAGACGGGGCGCTGCGCGGTGCTGTTCCCGCATGGCGTGCTGTTCCGCAAGGAAGAGGCCGAGCTACGCCAGAAGCTGATTGAGGCCGACCTCGTCGACTGTGTGCTCGGGCTCGGGCCGAACCTCTTCTACAACTCGCCCATGGAAGCGTGCGTCGTCTTCTGCCGCTCGAAGAAGCCTGCGAAGCAGCGCGGCAAGGTGCTGCTCATCGACGCGGTGAACGAGGTCGCCCGTGAGCGTGCCGTGAGCTTTCTGCGGCCGGAGCACCAGCAGCGCATCGAGGCGGCGTATCGTGCGTTCGCTGACGACGAGGGCTTCGCGAAGGTGGCGTCGACCGAGGAGCTTGCAGCCCAAGGCTACAGCCTGTCGATCCCGCTCTACGTGAAGCGGAAGGCCACGACCTCGGCGAGCACCGAGGGCGAACAACCGACGCTGAAGGAGGCGTGGGCGAGCTGGGAAGGTTCGGGGCGCGCGTTCTGGACGGAGATGGACGCAGTGGTTGATCTGCTCGACGGCCTCGTCGGCGAGAGCGAGGTGGCCGATGAGTGAGCTCAAGCCGGGTTGGAAGCGGGTGAAGTTCGGTGACCTCGCGGAGTGCGTAAACGATCGCGTCGACGACCCCTCGAAGGCAGGCGTCGATCGGTATGTTGGGCTCGATCATCTCGACCCGGAAAACCTGACGATCCGTCGATGGGGTACACCCGAGGACGTCGAGTCGACGAAGCTGCGTTTCAAGCCGGGAGACATCATCTTCGGCAAGCGTCGCGCGTACCAACGCAAGCTCGCAGTCGCCGACTTCGAAGGCATTTGCTCGGCGCACGCGATGGTGCTCCGCGCGAAGCCGAAGGCGGTGCTGCCCGAGTTCCTACCGTTCTTCATGCAGAGCGATCTCTTCATGGAACGCGCCGTCTCCATTTCGGTGGGATCGCTCTCTCCGACGATCAACTGGAAGACGCTCGCGGCCGAGGAGTTCGCGCTGCCCCCGCTGGAGGAGCAGCGGCGGATTGCGGAAGTGCTCTCGGTGGCCGAGGCGTCCATCCAAGCGACACGCAGTGCGGAGCGCTCCGCGACCAACGTGACCCGTCGGCTACTCGAGGCGTTCGATCTGGAATCATTCCCTGCGGCGTCTGTCGAAAAATTGCTTATCGACGGTCCTCGCAACGGGGTTTCGCCACAGTGCAACGACCAGCAACGCGGGCGGCCGACTCTTCCCGTTGGCTGCGTTTACAGCGGTATTGTGAATACGAAGTCAGAGTTGAAGTATTCGGAGATCGACGATGACACTTTTGTGAGGTTTCAGCTTCGTCGCAACGACGTGCTGGTAGTTCGCGGCAACGGCAACCGAGAACTTGTTGGTCGGGCGGGAATTGTCGCTGATGAGCTTTCGGATTGCTTCTTTCCGGATCTTCTCATTCGTCTCCGCTTCGATGCCGCAAAGCTCGATCCCGGCCTCGCAACGCATCTGTGGAACTGCGTTCCAATTCATGCCGATCTGATTCGACGCGCAAAATCGACAAACGGCATTTACAAGATCAACGGTGCCGACATTCGTGCGCATCGATTGCCTGTCCCGCCAAAGAGGATTCAGGCAGACATGCTCGATGCTGTAGCAACACACGCTCAAGGGCTGCGTTCGCTTGCGGTTCGACTCGCTTCACTCGGGAAGCTCAAGTCAACTGTACTCAAGTCCCTCTCGGGACGGACAGCAACATGAGCTTCACCGAAGCCTCCACCGTCGAGAACCTCATCCGCGATCTCCTCTGCGGCGGCGTTACGCACCACACCGCCGTCGGGCCTGGTCTCGCGCGCAAGAGCGGCAAGCTCTCCGGCCTCGGCTGGCACTACCTCGCGCCCGCGAACCTGCCGCGGCAGCCGCACGAGGTCTTCGTCGAGGACTGGATTCGCGACGCGCTCATTCGCCTCAACCCCGAGATTGCCGCCGTCCCCGACCGCGCCGACGAGGTGCTCTACAAGCTCCGCGCGATCGTGCTCGCGGTGCGCTCGGACGGGCTGCTCAAGGCCAACGAAGAGCTGACCTCGTGGCTGCGGGGCGACCGCTCGATGCCCTTCGGGCCGAACCACGAGCACGTCACCGTGCGCCTCGTCGACTTCGACGACCTCGAGCAGAACCACTACGTCGTCACGCAGCAGTTCACCTTCCGCGCCGGGCCCGCCGAGCGGAGGCCTGACCTCGTGCTGCTGGTCAACGGCCTCCCCCTTGTCGTCATCGAGGCGAAGACCCCAGTGCGCCCCGCGGTGAGCTGGGTCGACGGCGCGACGGACATCCACGTCGAGTACGAGCGCGACGTGCCCGAGCTGTTCGTCGCGAACGTCTTCTCCGTTGCGACCGAGGGGAAGGAGCTGATGTACGCCTCTGTCCGCATGCCCGTGAACCTCTGGGGCCCGTGGCGTGGCGACGACGAGGCGGCCCCCGGCACGCTCGAAGGCGTGAAGGCGGCCGTGAGTGGCCTGCTGCGCCCGAGCGTCGTGCTCGACCTGCTCGCGCATTTCACGCTGTTCGCCACCGACAAGAAGAAGCGCCGCATCAAGGTCGTCGCCCGCTACCAGCAGGTCGAGGCGGTGAACCTGATCGTCCAGCGCGTGCTGGCCGGCAAGCCGAAGAAGGGCCTCATCTGGCACTTCCAGGGCTCGGGCAAGTCGCTGCTCATGGTGTTCGCCGCGCAGAAGCTCCGGCTGCAGCCTGCGCTCGGCAACCCAACGGTGCTCATCGTCGTCGACCGCATCGACCTCGACTCGCAGATCAGCTCAACCTTCCACGCCTCCGACGTGCCGAACCTCGTGAAGGCCGAGACGCGGGACGACCTGCAGAAGCTGCTGAAGCAGGACACGCGCAAGATCGTCATCACGACCATCTTCAAGTTCGGCGAGGCCGAGGGCGTGCTCAACGACCGCGGCAACATCGTCGCGCTCGTCGACGAGGCGCACCGCACGCAAGAGGGCGACCTCGGCATCAAGATGCGCACCGCACTGCCGAACGCGTTCCTCTTCGGCCTCACGGGCACACCAATCAACCGGCGCGACCGGAACACCTACTACGCCTTCGGCGCCGAGGAAGACGCGCGCGGGTACATGAGCCGCTACGGCTTCGAGGAGTCGATCCGTGACGGCGCCACGCTGAAGCTGCACTTCGAGCCACGCCTCACGCCGCTCCACATCGACAAGGCGGCGATCGACCAGGCCTTTCAGTCACTCACCGGCGACCTGACCGACCTCGACCGCGACAACCTCGGCAAGGCCGCCTCGAAGATGGCCGTCGTCGTGAAGGCTCCGGAGCGCGTGCGCGCGATCTGCAGCGACATCGCGAAGCACTACCAAGAGAGCGTCGCGCCCAACGGCTTCAAGGGCATGGTCGTCACGTTCGACCAGGAGTGCTGCCTCCTCTACAAGGCCGAGCTCGACAAGCTGCTGCCGCCAGAGGCGACCGAGATCGTCATCTCCGCGAGCGGCAGCGACCCGCGCTTCAAGCCCTATGAGCGGTCCCGCGACGAAGAAGAGAAGCTCCTCGACCGCTTCCGCGACCCGAACGATCCGCTGAAGCTCGTGATCGTCACTGCGAAGCTGCTGACGGGCTTCGACGCGCCGATCCTGCAGGCGATGTACCTCGACAAGCCGCTGCGCGCCCACACGCTGCTCCAGGCGATTTGCCGGACGAACCGCACCTACGGCGACAAGAAGACGCACGGCCTCATCGTCGACTACCTCGGCGTCTTTGACGACGTCGCCAAGGCGCTCGAGTTCGACGAGAAGGGCTTTCGCAGCGTCGTCGGCAACATCACTGGCCTCAAGGACCAGCTCCCCGAAGCGCTGCAGAAGTGCCTCGCGTTCTTCCCGGGCGTGGACCGCACGAACAGCGGCTACGAGGGTCTCATGGCCGCGCAAGAGTGCCTGCCCAACAACGATGTGCGCGACCGCTTCGCCGCCGAGTACTCGGTGCTCGGCAAGCTCTGGGAGGCCATTTCGCCCGACCCCATGCTCGGCGCGTGCGAAGCCGACTACCGCTGGCTCACTCAGGTCTACGCCTCGGTGCAGCCGACGAGCGGCACCGGGAAGCTCATTTGGCATGCGCTCGGCGCGAAGACGATCGAGCTCATTCACCAGAACGTGCACGTCGAGGCTGTACGCGACGACCTCGAGACGCTCATCGTCGATGCCGAGCTGCTCGAGGCCATCATGGGCTCGCCCGACCCGAAGAAGCGGGCCCAGGAGTTCGAGGGAAAGCTCACGGCACGCCTGCGCAAATACATGGGCAACCCGAAGTTCCGCGCGCTGTCCGAGCGCCTCGAAGCGCTCAAGGAGCGCCACGAACAAGGGCTCCTGAACAGCGTCGAGTTCCTGAAGAACCTGCTCGCGATCGCACGCGACCTCGTCGCGACGGAGAAGGAGACGCCTGCACAGGAGGACGTCGACCGAGGCAGGGCCGCGCTCACCGAGCTCTTCCAGCAGGTAAAGAACGAGAAGACGCCGGTGGTCGTGGAACGCGTCGTCGCCGACATCGACGAGATCGTTCGGCTGGTCCGGTTTCCCGGCTGGCAGCAGACCGCCGCAGGCGAACGCGAGGTGAAGAAGGCTCTGCGCAAGAGCCTGCTTAAGTACCAGCTCCACCAGGACGCGGACCTGTTCGAGCGCGCCTACGGCTACGTGCGCGAGTACTACTGACCATGATGACGCGGACTTGCTTCTCAGCAGCAATCCGTCGAGCCATGCGCGCGTGCCATTCGCTGCCGTTCATGCACGTCGAGAGGGATACATGACGCTCGCCTCTCTCATCGCCAGCGGCGAGACGCTGGCCGTCGAGTTCAAGAGCGATGTGAACGACAACGAGCTCGTGGAGACCATGCTGGAGCACAAGGGGCTCGTCGTGCGCGTGCCTCGCGCTATCATCCCCACGGGCACCGCGAGTGGCAGGTATTTGCGTCGAGCGCTCGGTGGTGACGGCAAGCCGGCGTGTGTGCCGTTCTTCGTGTACCAGACCGCTGCGCACGGGCTCTCGCAAGACCCTTCGACGGCGCTCGTCCCGGGTGCCACTTGACATGACCTGGACCCCCTCGAGATTGAGCGCTTCCGCCGCCTTGCGCGCGAGAGTGGCGGACGAGGCGACGCGGCAGACGACCACACGTGCACGCCGGAGTTCCAAGGCCCGAGACGCCCACAACCGAGCACTGAGCCGGGCGGTGCAATCAGACCGCGCGCACGGAGCACCGCGACAGGCGGTGCGGTGTCCGCGAATCGCTCCGCAACCGACGCCGCTCATGCCGATTTCCAAGCGTCGGAGTGTGTTGATCTCGCGGGGACACTGCCTCGGCTTGGTCGCGCGGTCGCCGGTTCCGCTGCGCGTGTCTCCAATGGGGCCAGGAGGATCGGCCACGAGAGACGGCGCGATGGCGTCCCAAGCTTGTCCCAAGCTGTCCTAAGTCCGTCCCAAGTCGCGCTGCTCTCGGGGGTCACCGAGCCGAAGAGCTTCGTGAAACGGATCACCATCATAGGACACTGGAACCGGGTGCCCGCGCCGCCCCTTACCGCGCGCCGAGACGCAGACCGCTGACGGCGCTCCCCCAGAGGCGTGCCTCCCGCCCGCGTCTCGCGGTTCGTCCGAGCCCGCATCTCTGCGCGCTCCGAGCGGTTCACAGCAGGCAGGCCCACGACAGGCCGCCGCGCGCAAACCCGAGCGGCCATTCGACTCGCCGTTGGCCCCGCTCGGGGGACGCCTTGCGCACGCTTGTGGTGCGTCAGTCGCGCGCTACCGGAAGACGCGCGAGCTGCACTTCATCCTCGTCGATCGGGAAGCCGTCCTCGTCGACAAGCGACGTGCGCCAGCCGTTCGCGTCCTTCTCAACAAGCGCGAGGCGAACGCGCGCCCACGGCTCGCTCCACCCGGGCGAGGGACCGACCACGACCTCCAGCGGCACGTTCATCGCGAGCGCCGAACGCTTGAGGTCGTGAAGCATCGGCTCGTCGCAGTGGACCCAAGGTGCCGGGATGCGCTCGTTCAGGAAGCCCCAGCGAAGACGCACGACGCCATGGAGGCGGCCATACTCATAGAGGGCGCAGAGCGACTTCACGTCGGCCTCGAGACGGCGACGCAGCTTTGTCTTCTCGCCCTTGGCTAGGTATTCGTCGAGCTTTGTCTCAATGTCGCGTTATCGTGCTCGCCGACGTCGAGGAGCGCCACGCCTTGAGGTCGGGCCGGCGGGAACGCGACGATCAGCGCGCGAGAGAGGCTCGCGAGCTCGGCCCCGTGTGCGGCGCGCTTCTTCTCCCACTCCGCGCGATGCTGCTCGACGAGCGCGACCTCGAAGCGGGCGGCCACGTCGACCAGCGTCATCGGCTCCCCGTGTTCGAGCAACGCCACGAGCAGGAGCGCGTACATATTCGCCTCGCGGTGACTTGCAACAGCCTCGAGCTTCGGCGGCGTGATTCCGAGGGGTTGGCACCAGTCGCTCGACGTTATCAGCTCAGCTCCGTCCCCTGCCTCAAGTGCGCGAGGTAGTCCTCGAATGCGACGGTCCGGTTCTTCTTGCGCTCGCCCATCGAGCGCACGATCCCCGCCGCGGGGCGCGAGCAGCCGAGGAGCTCGATGGCCCGGTTGACGGTGAGGATCGGGTGCTGGGGCAAGAGTTCGAAGAGTCGGAGGCTGAACACGGTCGCGTCATCGCGCGCGAGCAGGCGCTCACGGTTCTCGCCGACGATGACGTGAAGTCGGCGCGAGGTGGCAACGGCCTCGTCCGCGACAGTCGCGATCCCCTCGAGGAAGAAGGCGAGCCATCCTTCCCAGTCGCCCTCCGCACGGACCGCGCTCAGCCGACGATAGTACTCCTGCCGGTGCATCTTGAGGAACAGGCTGAGGTAGAGAAGTGGCCGCGTGAGCAGGCCCCAATGCCGAAGCAGCAGCGTGATGAGCAGGCGCCCGAGCCTACCGTTGCCGTCGAGGTACGGGTGCAGCGTCTCGAACTGCACGTGGAGGAGCCCCGCCCGCACGAGCGGCGGCAGGTCGCTGTCGTCGTGGATGGCCCGCTCAAACGCGCTGAGCAGCTCGTCGAGGCGATGCGGCGGGGGCGGCACGAACGCGGCGTTGCCGGGCCTTGTCCCGCCGATCCAGTTCTGGGATCGCCTCACTTCGCCGGGCTGCTTCTGTGCACCGCGCACGCCGATGAGGAGCCGGGCATGCGTCTCCGACAAGAGCCGCATCGAGAGAGGCAGGCCGTCTGGCCGCTCGAACTGGTCCCAGGCGAAGTTGAGCGCGTCGACGTAGCCACACACCTCCTCGATATCGGCGTCGGCCGGCGCCTCGCCCGAGGCCTCCACCTCGAGGAGATCCATCAGCGTCGCCTGGGTCCCCTCGATCTGCGCGGAAAGCACCGCTTCTTTTCGCACGAACGCGTAAACGAACCACTCGACCGAGGGAACCAGGTCGCCCGCCAACTCGAGGAGTCGTACGCTCTCGCCCGCCCGCGCGAGAAGCGGCGCGAGCTCGTCACCCAGGTTGAGCGGAGGCTCGGTCGGAGGCAGCGGGTGGGGCACGAAGGCCTCGACCGACTCGCCGGCGACCGTGCTGCGCTCATCGGTACCCGTTGTGCGCATCATGACGTCCAAGTGAATGAGCGATCGCTTCTTTTGCGCCAACGCTGCGAAGCGATCGCTTTTGTCGGGCGGTGCGCGGTAGCCACTCATGGTCACGGGGCACCTGCCCCGCCGCGAGCATCGCGCGGACGAGGGCGTTGGCCTTGTCGTCGTCGGCCGCGCACGTGACCTCGAGGTCACGTGCGCGGTCGGCCATGCGCTTGCTCGATCGGCAGCACGCGCATGGACGCGGGCGACATCCTCGACCGCCTCGGCTTGCGCATCGACGGACAGCTCACCAACGCCGCGCAGATGCTCTACGGCACGAAGTTCCTGCCGCGCTACCCGCAGGCGCTGCTCAAGCTCGGCCGGTTTCGCGGCACCAAGATCACCGGCGATATCCTCGACAATCAGCAGCTCCACCTGCACGCCTTCGCCATGGTCCGCGAGGCCATCGCGTGGCTCGACCGCACGCTGCCGCTCGCGGCGCGCTTTCCGAAAGGCAGCGTCTTCCGAGAAGACCGCCAGCCGGTGCCACCCGAAGCGCTGCGTGAGACCATCATCAACGCGGTCATCCATCGTGACCTGAGCCTCGCCGGTGGCTACGTCGCCATCGCGGTCTTCGACGACCGCATCGAGGTGCGCAGCGTCGGCGAGCTCCCGTTCGGCCTGCGCGCCGAGCAGCTCTCGGAGGAGCATCCGTCGAGACCCCGCAATCCCGACCTCGCCGGCGCTTTTCATCGTACGGGCGCCATCGAGGTCTGGGGGCGCGGCACCAACCGGGTGATCGAGGCGTGCCGCGCCTGGGGCATCGAGCCACCGACGTTCAGGGTCGACATGGGGGTCACGACGGTCACCTTGAGGGCCGACATCCGGCCCGGCGTTCCGGCCGCTTGGGACGGCGAGGCGCTGTCCCAAGCTGTCCTAAGCCCGTCCCAAGCTGTCCTAAGTCCATCCCAAGCCGCGCTGCTCTCAGGCGCCACCGAGCCGAAGACCATCGCGGAGCTGATGGCCATCGCGGGACACTCGAACCGGACCCGCTTTCGCGACGAGGTGCTCGCGCCGCTCCTCCGCTCGGGTCTCCTCGAGATTACCGTCCCCGACAAGCCCCGAAGCCCAAACCAGCGCTACCGCCTCACCGAAGCCGGCCAGGCGCTCCGCGCGCGCCGAGACGCAGACCGCTGACGGTGCTCCCCCAGAGCCACGTCAACCGCCAGCGTCTCGCGGTTCGTCCGAGCCCGCGCCTCTGCGCGCTCCGATTCGAGCCAGAACGCTCGTCGTCGCAGGGCGCCCAGGCCGTTTCCCTCGAGCCGCCCCGTAGGCGCACCGCGAGCGCGAAAACAAAAAAGGGGAGCCCGCGTCTGCGAACTCCCCTTTAAGTTGTGCCCAGGGCCGGAATCGAACCAGCGACACGTGGATTTTCAGTCCACTGCTCTACCAACTGAGCTACCTGGGCGCGGTAGGCCGAGGGTGATAGCGGTGGCGGAGCCGCTTGTCAAGGTCATTTCAGCCCGCGAGGACGTCGAGGTCCAGCGCGTCGAGGCGGGCGCCGCCATGCTCGAGCACCAGGGCGTAGTGGCCCGGCGGCACGGCCGCGAGGAGCGTGCCCGACGGCGGCAGGGTGC
>Ga0164294_10003224_pt1 | contig 14546 bp, 16 predicted proteins | sample GEODES005metaG_FD_111479 | JGI IMG/M metagenome (GOLD analysis project Ga0164294, IMG submission 111479) | Oligotrophic lake water microbial communities from Sparkling Lake, Wisconsin, USA - GEODES005 metaG | ecosystem: Environmental > Aquatic > Freshwater > Lake | place: USA: Sparkling Lake...
ATTTCGAATTCCACCTGCTGGCTTAACCCCAATTCGATTACCAGTCATTTTGTAATAATCTCTAACTGCTTCAAGCATTACGTATACAACGGGAGCCGTTGCAGCCGGTGCTACTTTGCCGGTACTTGTCTTAATGAAATCTGCGCCGGCAAGCATTGCGAGATATGAGGCTTTTCGAACATTGTCCAAGGTAACAAGTTCGCCTGTTTCCAAAATAACTTTCAAATGAATATCGCTGCCGCAAACTTCTTTGATTGCTTTTATTTGATCGAAGACAAATCCCAATTTTCCAGATAGAAAAGCACCACGATCAATGACCATATCTATCTCACTTGCACCATTTGCAATTGCATCTCGGGTATCTTGAATTTTAACTTCCATGCTCGCTCTCCCCGAAGGAAACGCGGTTGAAACAGCTGCTACTGGAATATCTTTTCCGCCCCCAGCATCAAGTGCTTGTCGGGCAATCTTGACCATATCGTTGTAAACACAGATTGCGCCAACCGAAGGAACTGTTAAATCAGTTGGATCTGGATAAACACCTTTTGCACAGAGTGCTTTAACTTTTCCAGGAGTGTCAGCGCCTTCAAGAGTAGTTAAATCAACCATCCGAATTGCTAAATCTATTGCCCAGTTCTTACGGGATGTCTTAATACTTCTCGTAGCCAACATTTCAACACGAGCTTTAGCGCCCACCTCATCAACTGCCGAGAGGGTATTTAAGAATTTCTTTAACGAAGCTTCGCTGTTATCTGCGAGTAGCGTTGAATTCACGCCACAAATCTAGCACTTAGTAATTAATCTTCTAGCTATTTAAAACTATTTAAAACTATTTAATCTTCGATCAAACATAAGGTCGCGCCGCTGGCAACGGTCTGGCCAACATTTACTTGCAACTTCGAGATTGTTCCCACTTTATGTGCGATAAGAGGTTGCTCCATCTTCATGGCTTCTAGGACAACTATTAAATCGCCAACTTCAACGCGGTCGCCATTAGATTTAACGATTTTCACAACAGTGCCTTGCATTGGACTTTCCAGTGAATCTCCAGCAAGCGCAGTAATTGCATTGCTCTTAACTCGATGGCGCTTCTGTATTGGTTCGGGGGTATGAAGTAAAACTTCAAATCTATGGCCATCTACTTCAGCAATAATCTTCTGTGATGCCGCCTTGGAATCTGCAGTTCCTTGTTTAAATGAGAAAGGTGGGATCTCATTCTTAAATTCATTCTCGATGTAACTTGTATATACCTTAAAATCTTTATTGAAGTTTGGGTCATCCACGATTGCGCGGTGGAATGGCAAGGCCGTTGCTAAGCCACCAATATCAAATTCACGAAGTGCTCGGCGGGCCCGTTCTATTGCCTCATCACGTGTAGCAGCAGTGACAATTAACTTCGCGAGAAGCGAATCAAAGTGTGAACCAATTGTGTGACCGTGGTCGAAACCTGCATCAATTCGAACTCCTGGCCCGGATGGAACTTCCCACTTAGTAATTGTTCCAAGTGATGGAAGAAAAACTTTTCCTGGATCTTCGCCATTAATTCTAAATTCGATGCTATGCCCACGAATAATGGGATCAACTGGATTAATGCTTTGGCCGTCAGCAATTCTAAATTGTTCGCGAACTAGATCTAGTCCAGTAACTTCTTCGCTAACTGGGTGCTCTACTTGCAATCTGGTATTGACTTCTAAGAATGAAATTGTTCCATCTGAACCAATTAAGAATTCACAAGTTCCGGCACCGATATAGCCAGCCTTCTTCATGATTGCTTTGCTCGATGAATAAAGTTGATCAATCTGGGCTTGAGATAAGAATGGTGCGGGCGCTTCTTCAACCAATTTTTGATGACGACGTTGCAGCGAACAATCTCTGGTGCTTACTACAACTGCATTACCTTTAGCATCAATCAAAACTTGGGTTTCAACGTGACGTGGTTTATCTAGGTATCTTTCAACGAAACATTCACCACGGCCGAATCCAGTTATTGCTTCCCGAACTGCAGATGCAAATAATTCTGGGATTTCTTCAATAGTGTGAGCGACTTTTAAGCCACGTCCGCCACCACCATGTGCCGCTTTAATTGCGACAGGCAGTCCATGTTCGTTGGCGAAGGCAATGATTTCGTCCGGTGAGTCAACTGGATCAACAGTTCCAGCAACAAGCGGTGCACCAACTTCTGCCGCAATTTTTCGGGCAGAAACTTTATCTCCAAGTAAACGAATAGCACTTGGTGGGGGACCAATCCAAATTAATCCGGCTGCGATAACTAGGTCAGCAAAATCAGCGTTTTCAGATAAGAATCCGTAACCTGGATGAACCGCATCTGCACCAGATTTCTTAGCTATTGCAATAATTTTCTTCTGATCTAAATAAGTTTCAGCAGCTGATAAACCATTTAGCGCATAGGCCTCATCAGCAGTTGCAACATGAAGTGAGGTTCGATCCTCATCTGAATAGATGGCAATTGATTTAATCCCATGATCGCGGGCAGCTCTTGCAACGCGCACTGCGATTTCACCGCGGTTAGCAATCAAAACGGCCTTCATGCGTTCACCGCCGATTTCGCAATCGAATTCCAAGATAAGCCAAGAGAATTAATAGCGCGGCGGAGTAATGGAAGTGAGAGGCCAATAATTCCTGATGGATCGCCTTCTATTCTTGAAATGAATGGCGCGCTTAAACCATCGAGAGTAAACCCGCCTGCAACATTTAGCGGTTCACCAGTCGCGACATATCCAGCAATTTCGGCATCTGTCATATTGGCAAAGAAAACTTTTGATGTTGATACATCGCTAATTTCAATTCCTTGCTTGGTATCAATAATGCAGTGTCCGGTATGAAGCAGGCCAAAGTTGCCACGCAACTCTTTGCAACGCGCAATCGCTAGCTCTTCAGTAAGTGGTTTACCAAATGATTTTCCGTTAAATTCAAAGGTGGAATCACAGCCAATAATTATATGCTCGCTACCAACCTGCGGCTTAATAGTGTGGGCTTTAAGAATTGCTAATGCAATTACCATCTCGCGCGGTGCTAGCGCGGTAAGTTTTGGATCTTCTTCATCAACTCCACTAACTATTACTTGGGCAGAAATTCCGCATGAATCTAATAATCGCTTGCGTGATGGCGAGGCAGATGCCAGAACAACGCTTCTTGAATCTGACATTAGAAGCTCTGTCCCCACTTACGTGGCAATGGTTGGCGAATTTGAGATTTACGCCAGAGGCTTGCGGGATTTGTCTTTTTCACAATAGGAGTTGGCAGCGCCTTCTCTAAAGCGGCAAACTCTTTTTCGGTTGCAGTTCCATTTACTATTGTAAATTTCTTATTCATTACAGTGGAATATTTCCATGCTTACGCGGTGGAAGTGCAACCCGCTTATTGCGAAGGGCGTTAAGCGCCTTAACAATTTGATGTCTGGTTTCTTGCGGTTCAATAACTGCATCAATAAATCCACGATCTGCTGCAATATATGGATTTAGCAAAGTCTCTTCATAATTTTCGATTAGCTCTTTACGTTTAGCATCAGTGTCTTTGGCATCTGCAAGTTCTTTACGATGCAGAATATTTACCGCCCCTTGCGCGCCCATAACTGCAATTTGAGCAGTTGGCCAGGCCAGGTTCACATCGGCACCAAGATGCTTTGATCCCATAACAATGTAAGCACCACCATATGCCTTACGAGTAATAACAGTAATTAACGGAACCGTTGCTTCGCCATAGGCATAAAGCAATTTAGCGCCGCGACGAATGATGCCATTCCATTCTTGTTCAGTGCCGGGCAAGAAACCTGGAACATCAACCAGGGTTATTACCGGAATTCCAAACGCATCACAGGTTCGAACAAATCGTGCAGCCTTTTCACTTGCAGCAATATCTAGCGTGCCAGCGAGTGCTTGTGGTTGGTTTGCGATAATTCCAACAGAGCGACCTTCGATACGACCAAAACCAACCAGAATATTTGGTGCATAAAGTGTGTGGACTTCTAAGAAATCTGCTTCATCCAAGATTGCTTCAACTAGAACCTTCATGTCATATGGCTTATTTGGATTATCTGGAATCAATGAATCAAGTGCGCGATCAGAAGGTGATACATCTTTGCTCTCGGTCGCTGCTAACACTGGAGATTCATCCATGTTATTGCTTGGCAAATAAGAGAGGAGCGCTTTCACATAATCAATTGCGTCATCCTCGCTATCTGCAAGATAGTGCGAATTTCCAGTCTTAGTGTTGTGAGTGCGTGCGCCACCAAGTTCTTCCATACCAACTTCTTCACCAGTTACAGCCTTGATTACATCTGGTCCCGTAATAAACATCTGTGAAGTTTCATTAACCATAATTACAAAATCAGTAATTGCAGGTGAATAAACTGCGCCGCCCGCGGTTGGTCCCATAATTAGCGAGATTTGAGGAATAACACCTGATGCTCGAACATTCCGTTTGAAGATTTCACCATATTGGCTTAATGATGCAACACCCTCTTGAATACGGGCACCACCAGAATCATTAATACCAACGATTGGAATTCCACTCTTGAGCGCGAACTCCATAACTTTTACAATCTTTTCACCAACAACTTCACCAAGACTTCCACCGAAAGTTAAGAAATCTTGTGAGTAAATTGCAATTGCACGACCATCAACGGTTGCATGCCCGGTTACAACACCATCACCATAAATTCGGTTCTTATCCATTCCAAAATTTGAAGATCTATGACGAGAGAAGGCATCCATTTCTACAAAGGAGCCTGGATCGACAAGACGGGCAATTCGCTCGCGCGCAGTTAGCTTTCCTTGGGCATGACGCTTCTCAATTGCTTCTGGCGTCCCATTCGTTTCGGCTTGCAAACGACGTCTGCGAAGATCAGCAATCTTTCCGGCAGTAGTGCGAATATCATCAGTCACGGTCGTAGATTACTAGTTCCCGCAGATTATTCCTACAAAGCAATTGAAACGAGTCAGCAAGTGAAGCCAGAACTATTGAATGCGAATGCAATTGCAAGCGCATTACAGAGCAGTTACTGGCGGGTATCAGTTGTTGATGAGATTGATTCAACACAAAATTATTTACGCTCCAGTAATACAAAATCTGGTGATGTAATTACTGCCGAGTATCAGAGTGCAGGACGTGGCCGATTAGATCGCAAATTCGATGCAGAAAAATCGAGCGCTCTACTCTTTTCGTTTTACTTCGAGCCAGATGCATCAGTTAAAAATCTTGGGTATGTAACGTTATTAGTTGGTGCAAGTGTTGCAGCAACTTTAAATGAGATCACTAAATCAAATAACTTTAAATGTAAATGGCCGAATGATATTTTATTTAACGGCAGAAAAGTTGCTGGGATATTGGCTGAAAAAAATAGCGCTGGCGTGATTGTTGGTATTGGTATAAATATCTCAACCAGTGAAGCTGCTTTACCTGTTGCAAATGCAACATCAATATTTCTTGCTACAAATATTGTTCTTGATCGCAATAATTTGCTCGCTAATATCTTGATTAACCTAGAGGATGATTTACAGAATTGGCAGAGCGGTAGAGATCTAACCGAAAAATACCGAGAGTTGAGTGCAACAATCGGCAGTCAGGTTCGGGTAGAGCTACCAGGTGGTTCGAGTTTTGAAGCAACTGCCGTTGATATAGATGAGACTGGAAGTCTTCATTTAGATAATGGCCAGATCATCACGGTTGGCGATGTCATTCATCTCGGCAGTAAACTTTCGCAGTGAGCTTTCCACGGGTCGGAGTTATAGGTGCCGGCCAACTTGCCAGAATGATGGCTGTAGCAGCAAATGATTTAGGAATTGATTTTAAAGTATTAGCAGCAATCCCAAATGACTCTGCAGCGCAGGTATCACACTTCACCTTAGGTGATTATTCAGATGTAAATGCAGTTTTAGATTTTGCTAAGAGTTGTGATGTTCTTACCTTCGAGCACGAACTAGTTCCGCAAAGCGTTATTAATGCAGTTGAGGCTGCGGGGATAAAGGTTTATCCACGTTCTGAATCTTTTACTTATTCTCAAGATAAGTTAGAGATGCGGAAGAAAATAACAGAATTAAATCTACCTAATCCCAAATGGCAGAAATATCAGGGACAAGGATGCGAAATAAGCTTTCCGTTAATAGCTAAATTGCCTTCCGGCGGCTACGACGGACGTGGTGTTTTTGTCTTGGAATCCGAGCCACAATTACTTGAGTTACATAAAAAAACTGGAACCCTTTTACTTGAAGAGAAATTGAATTTCGATTATGAAATTTCTGTGATGGTAGCGAGATCACCACACAATCAAGCAGCAACCTGGCCAGCTACTTTAACAATTCAACAAGATGGAATCTGTACATCAACTGTTACTCCAGTTCCTGATATTTCAGAGGCGCTTGCCAAGAAGGTGCAAGCCGCGGCGTTAGAAATTGCATCTGGGATTTCACTTGTCGGAGTAATGGCAGTTGAGATGTTTGTTATCGGTGAAGAATTTTATATAAATGAACTCGCACTTCGACCACATAATTCTGGTCACTGGAGTATTGAAGGCGCAGAAACAAGTCAGTTCGAACAACACTTGCGCGCAATTTTAGATTTGCCACTCGGCAGTACAAAGATGCGAGACAAATATGTCGTAATGGGAAATGTATTGGGCGGAGAGAAGAGCGATATGTATCGACCATATCTGCACTTGATGGCGCGCACACCTAGCCTTAAGTTCCATCAATATGGCAAGGAAGTTAAGCCTGGGCGCAAGATTGGCCACGTAACAATGTGTGGTGGAAATCTTCTACAATTACAACTTGAAGTTGCCCATGCTGTTGACTACATGAATGGAGTTATTGATGAGTGATGTAGCAATAATCATGGGATCAGATTCTGATTGGCCAGTAATGGAAGACGCCGCAAGGATTTTGGAAGCGCTCGGTATTTCGTATTCGGCAGATGTTGTATCCGCGCATCGCATGCCACTTGAGATGGTCGAATTTGCACAGAGCGCAAAAGCAAAGGGTTACAAAGTAATTATTGCTGGCGCAGGCGGGGCAGCACATCTGCCAGGAATGGTTGCATCACTAACACCTCTACCAGTAATCGGTGTTCCAGTTCCACTAAAGAATCTAGATGGCATGGATTCACTTCTTTCAATCGTTCAGATGCCTGCAGGAATACCGGTTGCAACTGTGGGTGTCGGTAATGCAAAAAATGCAGGTCTACTTGCTGCTCGAATACTAGGAATAAGTGATGAAGAGGTTTCTAAGAAAGTAAGCGCCGAACTTACAAAAATTAATTCAGAAGCTAAAGAAAAAGGCGCGAATTTAACAACGAAACGCAACCAAAAAACTGGCCTTTAACTCTAATCAATGGAAATTCTTTCACCCGATTTACATCAAAGAAAAATAGTTCGAGTTCTTGGAATTGCCCAAGTTTTAAATGGTATTGGTGTGGCTGGCACAGTTGCGGCGGGATCACTTTTAGTTTCATCAATTACTAAATCCGAAGGCTTGTCTGGGCTTGCACAAACAACATCTGTTCTTGGCGCAGCGGTAATGGCTCTTCCACTTGCACGATTAACTCAAATTGGTGGGCGTCGACTATCTCTAACTTTTGGTTTCTCAGTTGGCGTCGTTGGTGCACTTCTTGCTATTTTTGGCGGGGCGAATCGAATTCTATTTTTTATGCTTCTTGGTGCGTTTATGGTTGGAGCAGCATCGGCATCGGGGTATCAGGCAAGATTTGCTGCAATTGATTTAGCAACTCCTGAAAATAGATCAAAGAATTTGTCTTACGTTGTCTGGGGTTCCACAATCGGAGCCGTAACAGGGCCAAACCTAATGGAGCCATCTGGAGTTTTTGCCGCATCTCTGGGATTACCAAAATTAGTTGGACCATATTTAATTGCAGCATTGACGTTGTTTCTTTCAGCAATTGTTATCCAATTGTTCTTGAGGCCAGATCCTTATTTAACTGCGAATAAAGCCACAGAAGACAGTCCTATAACGAAGCGGGAAACTACGCGGTCTGCACTAGCTCATATTCGAGAGTATCCACTCGCACTTTTTGCAATAGCTTCTGTAGCAATCGGACACTTGGCAATGGTTTCGATAATGGTTATGACGCCGGTTCATATGGCGCATTTCGAAGCGACTTTAAGAGTAATTGGATTTGTTATCAGTGTTCACGTTCTTGGAATGTATGCATTCTCACCGATAGTTGGCGCTATAAGTGACAAAATTGGTCGAGTAAGAACTATTCAAATTGGTGTTGCCATACTTATTGCATCGGCAATAATTTCGGGGATGGCACCCCACCACGACTCAATTACACTTGGAATTGGCCTGTTTTTATTAGGGCTTGGTTGGTCATTTACTTTAATTGCAGGTTCAACACTTTTATCTGAAACAGTTAGTTTCGAAATGCGGCCTTCCACTCAAGGTGCAAGTGATTTAGTTATGAATTTGATGGGAGCAGGTGGCGCCGCTATTGGCGGCGTGATAATTGGATTTTTCTCTTATGCCGCGCTCTGCTTTGCTACCGGATTAGTTGTTGTTGCTTTAGGAATTTGGTCTTTAAGACTCAAAAGCAATTAAACCAGGAACAACATCAATCATTTCATCCTGATTAATTTGCGCGGCCCAACGCTCTAAATTTCCAACCAGCGGCAATCCAGGCTTCGCGATCTAGGGCATTGCGGCCATCAATGATTATTGGGTTTGAAACTAACTTTGCCATCTTGGCTGGATCAAGTTCACGATAGATTTTCCATTCAGTTAAATGTAAAACTAAGTCAGCGCCGTTAAGTGCTCCTTCAATATCTTCAGAGAAACCTAACGCTGGGAATCTCTTCTTTGCTGGCTCAATTGCCTTTGGATCATGAATTGTGACGATGGCACCAGTTGCTGCAATTTGCGCAGCGATATCAAGTGCTGGTGAATCACGCACATCATCACTATCGGGTTTGAATGCAGCGCCAAGAACTGCAATCTTCTTACCTACAAGATTGTCCGACAAATCTTTCCGAACTAATTCGATAACGCGCTGTCTTGCACGTAAGTTAATAGAATCAATTTCGCGTAAGAATTCAAGAGCTTGATCCGCGCCAAGTTCACCAGCACGTGCCATGAACGCCCGAATATCTTTTGGTAAGCAGCCGCCACCAAAGCCAATTCCGGCTTGCAAGAATCGACTACCAATTCTTGGGTCGTATCCAATCGCTTTTGCAAGAACTGTTACATCGCCGCCAGCCGCCTCACAAACTTCAGCCATCGCATTGATGAATGAAATCTTGGTTGCGAGAAAAGAATTTGCGGCAACTTTTACTAATTCAGATGTTGGTAGATCTGCACGAACCCAGGGCGTATTTTCGGCCAAGTTGCTCTGGTAAATTTCTTTTAATTTTGCTTCAGCAGCATTGCTGGTAACACCTACTACTAAACGATTTGGGTGCAAGGTATCTTCAACCGCAAAACCTTCACGTAAGAACTCTGGATTCCAAGCCAAATCAACGCCTGGATTAATTTTTAATAATCGTTCTCGCAATCGAGCCGCAGTTCCAACCGGAACAGTTGATTTTCCAACTACCAAAGAACCTGGTTTACAAACCGCTGCAACTGCATCTAGCGCAGCATCAACATACTTAAGATCTGCAGCCAATGAATTCTCGCGCTGTGGAGTACCAACACAAATAAAGTGAACATCGGCATCAGCAATTGCATTGAAATCAGTTGTAAAGGTCAATCGGCCAAGCAATTTCATGTTGCAATAAATCTTCCAGGCCGGGTTCATAAAATGGAACTCTGCCAGCGGTTAAGAGCGCAATTTTGGCGGGATCAACATCAATACCGATAACTTCAAAGCCCAGCGATGACATACAGGCCGCGTGGGTGGCACCCAAATATCCAGTGCCTATTACGGAAACTTTAAGCTTCATTTGCCAGATACTAGTGCGAGGTAACACTAACCTTGGAGATATGAATCAGGTTTCTGGCAGTTTGATGGGCGTATCTGTAATTCTGCCCATTCTTAACGAGGAGCGTGACCTTCGAGAAAGTGTTTCCGCAATTCTGGCCCAGAATTACCATGGCGACTTTGAGGTAATCCTTGCTTTGGGGCCATCGATTGATCGGACAAATGCAATTGCTAACGAGTTAGCGGCTGCCGATTCCAGAGTTGTATTAGTTGATAACCCAACTGGTCGAACCGCTAATGGTTTAAACGCGGCAATTGCAAAATCAAGGTTTCCAATTATTTCGCGGATCGATGGGCATTCCGAAATTTCTCCTACATATTTAAGTGATGCGACAGAGTTGCTGAATAAAACTGGGGCAGTAAATGTTGGCGGAATTATGGCGGCAGTAGGTAAAACTAAATTTGAAAAGACTGTTGCAACCGCAATGCGCTCGCCACTTGGAGTTGGTTCATCCAGATTTCACGTGGGTGGAGTCGCTGGTCCAGCGGACACGGTTTATCTCGGAACATTTAAGAAATCAGCGCTCCTTGAAGTGGGCGGTTATGACGAGAGATTTACCCGAGCCCAAGACTGGGAATTAAATTTTAGGCTACGCAAGAATGGCGGGGTCATCTGGTTTGATCCATCTCTCGTTGTCACTTATCGCCCACGTTCTACGATTAAAGCACTTGCAAAACAATATTTTCAATATGGCACATGGCGTCGCGCAGTTTCGCGCAGCCACAAGGGCAGCGTCAATTTACGTTACTTAGCGCCTCCTACAGCGTTAGCAATAAACATGATTTCGTTTGTTTTGGGTTTGGTAATTTCACCAGCTTTCTTAATCCCACTTGCAACGTATTTGATTTTAATATTTCTCGGTTCATTGGTTATTGGTAGAAATATCTTTGAGAAATTACAACTGCCAATAGTCCTTATGACGATGCATATGGTTTGGGGAGCTGGATATTTGTCATCACCAAAAGGGTTAATGGCTGAGGAAGAATGAGACGTGCACTAGCGCTTCTGCTTTTAATCACCTTTACATCAGTATCTAATTCGAACGCTGTTGCGCCAAAGACATTTACCTTCACTGGTTCTGGCTATGGTCACGGAGTTGGATTAAGCCAATACGGGGCTAAGGGACAAGCCCTCGAAGGAAAGACTGCAACCGAAATTCTTAACTATTACTTTCCAAATGCCCAAGTGACTCCAGTCCAAGATTCTGCGACCATAAGTGTAAATATCGCACACCAAGTTTCTGCACTTTCAATAGTGCTTCCGGCAACAGATAGTGCAACTGTTGCAATAGATACTGCTGTTGCAACTACCTTGCCATTGAATTCGCCCCTTAATTTTGCAATAAGCGGCAAAGGAATTACTGGCCCAGGGGGAAGCGGAAAACTCTGGGTCATAAAGTGGAGCAATCCACAATCAGTTATTTCAGTAAATGTTGGAAAGAGTAAATTTCTAGTAAACCACGGCTACCTTCAACTCCGAGCAGTAAATGCAGGTGTACTCGGATTCCGAATAGAGGCCACAAATTTATTGAGATTGCACGATGAATATTTGTATGGCATTGCCGAGGTTCCATCATCATGGCCCGCCGCCGCATTAGAGAGCCAAGTAATTGCGTCTCGCACTTATGCACTTTTGCGAATGAAATCAATTAAGAAAGCCTGCGATTGTCATGTCTATAATTCAAAATATGATCAAGCATTTGTTGGTTATTCCAAAGAAGGCGAGCCCCGCTATGGCCAATTCTGGAAAGCAGCGGTTGATGCAACCGCAGTTGATGAGGGCCACGGATTGGCAATCACAATCGATGAACTTCCAGTAAGTGTCTTCTTCTCTTCATCTTCAGGCGGCATGACCCAGCGCGCTGTTGATGTTTGGGGAACAGATATCCCGCACCTAGTAAATGTTGCCGATCCTTGGAGTATTGATCCTGCAATTAATAAAAATTATGCAAGTTGGACCAAAAAAGTTTCACAAAAAGTTATGGCGAAAGCATTTGGCTTGCCTGATGTTGTAGAGATAAAGCTTGGCGATAGAACTGCAACCAATAGCGTTTTGAACGTAACTGGGGTTTCAAGTGAGGGAAAATCAAAAACTTTGCCGGTTGGGACATTTAAATCAGCAGTAAAAATGCCATCTTCTTGGTTCCAGTTACTTTGATTTAATAGCTTAAATTAATTTGCATGCAGAACTGAATTTAAGCCGCCCCAGCTGCCAGTCTTAGGAAGTGCTTCTAGCGCACCGCTCTTTGAGTTACGGCGGAAGAGCAAATTATTAGCCCCAGAAAGTTCGCTTGCTTTAACAACTTCACCATCTGGCAAAGTGATCTTTGATCCTGCAGTTATATAAGTTCCAGATTCGATTACACAATCGTTTCCAAGTGAAATACCCAATCCGGCATTTGCACCTAATAAACAACGTTCGCCAATCGAGATAACTTCTTTTCCGCCACCACTTAAAGTTCCCATAATCGAAGCGCCACCACCGATGTCACTTCCATCACCAACAACTACTCCAGCGCTTATCCGTCCTTCGACCATAGATTTTCCTAGAGTTCCAGCATTGAAGTTAACGAAACCTTCATGCATAACAGTTGTGCCACTTGCTAGATGTGCACCAAGTCGGACTCGATCTGCATCCGCTATTCGAACGCCCTCTGGAACTACGTAATCAACCATTCGTGGAAACTTATCGACTGAAAAAACTGTAAGCGTTCCATGCTTTGCTCGAAGTTTTGGTCCGACCGAACTAAAGCTTGAAACCGCACATGGCCCAGCAGATGTCCAGACCACATTATTTAAGATGCCAAAAATTCCATCAAGGGATTGGCCGTGGGGCTTCACAATTCGATGTGAAAGCAAGTGCAGCCGTAGGTAAGCATCAGCAACATCTTTTGGTGGCGCATCTAAATCTATTTCGATAGCAACCTTTGTTTTTGTAACTTCGCGAATTGCATCAGTTCCAGTGAACTCAGAAAGGTCAGGACCATTGTTATCTGCAAGTTTGCCGATTCCAAGTGAATCAAACCAGACATCCAACACTTCACCGGTATTTGCAGTGCTCGCTATTCCAAATCCAAAGGCGCTTCTCATGAGATAACGCTACCAAAACCAATCTGCTACTAGACTTCTTTTATTATGCGAATAGCCGTTTATTGCTCAGCTTCGACAAGTATTGATCAAAAATATCTTGACCTAGCCTTTGATGTTGGAGTTGCGATAGCCAGCAGTGGTGCCGATTTAGTCTGGGGCGGTGGCCAAGCTTCAATGATGGGCGCGGCTGCACGTGGCGCACGCGAACGCGGCGCAAAAACTTTTGGCGTTATCCCAGAGAAACTTCTAACTATTGAATTTGTAGATCCCGAGGCAACAGAGATGTTCACGGTTTCAAATATGCGAACTCGCAAAGCAAAGATTGAAGAGTTATCTGATGCTTTCATTATGTTGCCAGGCGGCATCGGAACCCTAGAAGAGTTCTTTGAAATTTGGGTTGGCCACAAGTTGGGGTATCACACGAAACCAGTGGTCGTATGCGATCCTTTTGGCACTTATGAAATGTTGAAAACTTCTCTTGATTATTTAACTCAAGAAGAATTAATTGGTGCTAAATCAAATGACTCCGTTACCTGGTGCCGCGACATTCCGAGCGCAATTCGTGCGTGCACGCCATAAGAACTAAGTTAGTTACTTATAAACTTTAAGCAAGGCGGGTAACCTTCGGTTATGGGCGCACTCTCCGAACTTCTTTCAAGTTTGCCAGAAGAAGAGCGCTTTATTCTTACGATGCATTACATCCGATCTATGTCCGCCAAGGAGATTGGCCAGGCTCTTGGAGTCCCAGAACGCGCGGTCCAAAGCGTTATCACTAGTGGGAAATCTCGTCTACTTTCCGCGTTAAATCAGGGGTAATACTGGGGATTTTCCAATTTCCTTTCGCCACCACTTTTGCGAGATACTTATCCACTGCACTTCTCGTTATTCCCTAATTGGTCCTTTATTGATCGGAGCACAACATGGCAGCCATGAAACCTCGAACTGGTGATGGACCCATGGAAGTTACCAAGGAAGCTCGCAGTTTCGTTATGCGGATCCCACTTGAAGGCGGCGGTCGTTTAGTCGTTGAGTTAAATGTTGAAGAAGCAACAAATCTTGGAAATGCATTACAGGCAGCGGTCTCACTCGTTAAGAAGTAAATAAGTTCGTGCGGGTATTGGGATAAGAAGAATCATGAAACTTGCGCCGGGTATCAATAGCCAACTTTTAGCAGGGCTAGATTTTTCAAAGTATGACATCGTCGCAATCCCAATTATCAAATCAGAGACCGGCCTTGAATTAGGTAATTCGAAAACTGCAAAAGCGATAGAAAAACGCTTCAAAATAGATCTTGCAAAATTACTTTCAAATTGGCCAGATGCAACTGGTAAAGCCGGCGAATTAATTGAAGTACCAATTCAAATTCCTGCCAATAAAGTTTCCCGAGTTTATTTCGTAGGAGTTGGCGACAATAGTTCAGAGGACTTGCGCAAGGCAGGGGCGGCGCTTTCTCGTAAAGTTAAGAATTCCGGTTCCACAATTTTGAACGCACTAGTTTCAACAAAGCA
>Ga0164294_10003225_pt1 | contig 14546 bp, 13 predicted proteins | sample GEODES005metaG_FD_111479 | JGI IMG/M metagenome (GOLD analysis project Ga0164294, IMG submission 111479) | Oligotrophic lake water microbial communities from Sparkling Lake, Wisconsin, USA - GEODES005 metaG | ecosystem: Environmental > Aquatic > Freshwater > Lake | place: USA: Sparkling Lake...
CCGTATATCGACGGCGCCACCGGACCGTGTCCCATCGCCACAAGGCAAACCAGCTTGCCGCCGCGCCCGACGCCGCGGCGAGGAGCATTCCGCTCAGAGATCGCGTTGCCGGTCGGCTGTCGCTTTGGCGCAATAAGCGGGCTCCAGAGCGAGCGCTCAACCCAATCGTCGCCCCAGAACCGAGTAGAGCGCTCCATCCCATCGGATCAAGTTCGACTGAGCGCAGGCCGCCCCAGCGAGTGCCAAGAATCGCGCGAACCAACCGAGGGTGGCGCGCATCGATATATGCACCAACGGCTTCGATGAGATCACGACGGTTCACCCGATGATTCTCTCAGTTAAACCGCCAAAACCGGTCACCGCTGGTCCGGAAATCAACGGCCGCGGCTTGCCGGCGTGTGATCCCAACGTCAGATACTGAATAACGCTCTGATTCAGATCCGTGATCGCGGGCGACAAGTAACCCGCTAAGAGGCACAGTGGGCATACCGGTCACGGCATCCCGCCGAAGTCGACCATGAGGAGGACCCCATGAGGGTGTCAGTAATCCTTGCGACCAAGGGTTCGACTGTGGCAACGGTTGATCCATCAGTCACCATCGCCGAAGTTGTTGATCAGCTTCGACTGCGGGGGGTTGGAGCACTTGTTGTGTCACGAAACGGCATTCACATCGACGGGCTCATTACTGAACGAGACGTGGTCAGGCGGCTCGCCGAACAGGGCGACCGTACTCTGCGCCTCACCGCGGAGGAGGTGATGACCGTCAACAATCAGACCTGCTCGCCCACGGACGCAGTCGACTATGTGATGGAGATCATGACCAACCATCGAGTGCGGCATCTGCCAGTCCTCGTTGAGGGGACACTTGCCGGGATTGTCAGTATCGGCGACGTGGTCAAACTCCGATTGAGCGAGCTTGAAGAACAAACCCGACAGCTCAGCGACTACATCACCACTGGTCGCTAGTTCCTGCTGACTCCATCAGCCCTGACTACTCAGTTCCAATCATCAACACTGTTGCAATCATCAACAGCACAGTTCCCACCATCGGAGCACCGAGGGCGACCGGACGAAACTCGCGCCGCCTTCCCGGTCAGCCCCGGCGCCTCAGGCAGAGCGGTGACGGTTCACTGAGGAAATCACTGCGCGGAACCCGGCGGTGAGGATGCTCTCGTGTAGTCCAACACCCCAATGAATCTGGCCGTCGGGGCCTTTGGACTCCACATAGGCAACAGCAGTTGCGTTGGTTCCTGCCGACACTGCGTGCTCGGAGTAATCAACCACTTCAAGCTCCAAGGCCAGGTCGGTGGACAGCGCAGCCATGAAGGCAGAGATGGGTCCGCCGCCCTCGCCGTGAACGGTCCGAGCCTCACCGTTGACAACTAGGTGCGCCGTGACCTTTGCGCCGTCGTCGTTCGTAGTGACTTCTGCCGAACGCAACTCCACTCGGCCAGGGTCAGCGTCTTGAGTCAAATACACCTGCTCAAACGCTGCCCACATCGAATCTGGACTGATTTCAGTGCCAGAGTCCTCGGTGATGTGCTGAATTGTTCGACTGAATTCAATCTGAAGGCGGCGCGGTAGGTCGAGACCATGCTCGGTTTTCATGATGTAGGCGACCCCGCCCTTGCCCGACTGGCTGTTGACGCGAATGACTGCTTCGTAGGTGCGTCCAACGTGAGCAGGGTCAATGGGAAGGTAGGGAACCTCCCACACCGAATAACCCTCGGGTCCGGCTCCCGACTCAAGCGCCTCAATGCCCTTCTTGATTGCGTCCTGATGGGAACCCGAAAACGCCGTGTAGACGAGATCGCCGGCGTACGGGTGCCGTTCGTGAACTGGCAAACGGTTGCAGTACTCAGCGGTACGACGCAGCGCATCAATATCGGACAAATCCAACTCGGGGTTCACGCCCTGAGTAAAGAGATTCATGGCCAAGGTGACGATGTCGACGTTGCCGGTGCGCTCGCCGTTCCCGAACAGGGTTCCCTCAACACGATCGGCGCCTGCCATCACACCCAACTCGGCGGCGGCGACTGCAGTGCCGCGGTCGTTATGGGGGTGCAGGCTCAACACCACTTGATTGCGATTTGGCAGATTCCGGTGCACGTACTCAATGACATCGGCGTAGAGGTTGGGTGTGTACATCTCCACGGTCGCTGGCAGGTTGAGGACGACCTTTTCATCAGCAGAAAGGTCCAGTGCATCCATAACCGCTGCGCAGATCTCGATTACGTAATCGGGTTCCGTGCCGGTGAAGGATTCCGGAGAGTATTCATAACGAACCGATGTCCCAGGAACTGACGACTCCATCTTTCGGCAGTACTTGGCAGCGTCGGTGGCGATCTCGGTGATGCCCTCAGTATCGAGACCGAACACCACACGGCGCTGGAGCACCGAGGTGGAATTGTAGAAATGCACGATTGCTTGAGAGGCACCGGCGATGGACTCAAAGGTGCGCTCAATGAGTTCGGGGCGGCATTGCACAAGTACCTGAATCGTGACGTCGTCAGGAATCAGATCCTGCTGCACTAACTGGCGCACAAAATCGAAGTCGGGCTGCGACGCAGAAGGGAACCCCACCTCGATTTCTTTGAATCCCATACCCACCAGCGTGTTGAACATCCGGAGTTTGCGCTCAGGATCCATTGGATCGATCAACGCTTGGTTGCCATCTCGCAAATCGACTGAGCACCACAGCGGCGCCGCATCGATTCGGGCATTGGGCCATGTTCGGTCCGCAAGTCCACCCGCCGGACCAGTCAATGGGAGGAACGGCTGATACTTCTCAAATGGCATCTGGTTCGGAGTGACGGGCTGAGGTGACATGGCGGTAGTCCTGTTGCAATCGTTGAGGTGCGGTGGAGAAGGTGGGTGCAGGGTGAGGGTCGGTGTGGTGGAGAAGGTCAGTAGATGATGTGCCCGGTACGGGGCAGAAAACCAAAGAACCTCCTGCTAGCGCAGGAGGTTCGGCGAGCCAGCGGTGCGGGCTCGCCTAGTTCAGAAGAAGAAGTGTGATCGCGTTCATTACTTGTTCAGGGTACCGGTCTCGGCCGACCCCGACAAGGAACGAGGGCTAACGACACAGCGCCAGCAAACGATCCGTGCCCGGAGCCACGTAAAACGAACACGTCTGTGCTTCGGAGAAGTCAGTCAATCGGTCTCGCTTGCCATCAGCGAGACCGAACATGCGATCCAGCATGTCGCCCGCAATTGATGGGTCGGCGGCGAACCCCAAGAAGTACAGCCCCCCATCGCTCTGAGTCCCGAAAGAAAACGAGCGCCGGAACATCTCGCGCTCGTCACCATGCTCGTCGGTGATCACCACGCGCTCCACGTGCGAACGCTCCGGTAGAGGGTCAAGTTCAATGCTGTCGGGCTGAGTTCGACCAACAACCTGTTCCTGTTGATGGGTCGCCAACTCCGCGAACTCCACGAGTCGGTGGCGCCACTTCATTGCAATTACGTGTGAAGCGCCGGCCCCGGGGCCACTTGCCACCACTGCAACGCCTGGCGCTTCCAACGGGTTGGGATTTTCAGTTCCGTCAATGAATCCGGTCAGATCGCGGCCGTCCGAGTGCGTATAACCCTGAGTTTCGTCAGTGAGCATCGCTGTTGTTGAGAGCAAACGCCCAACTGTCTGCGCCGTTACGGAGCAACTTGAGGAGTTGGAGCCTGCGATCCAGACAAGCAGGTCATCCTGAGTTGTTGGGACGTCGTGTCCATCAAGCCCGTTGATCCCCGTGAACGGGCGAGTTCCGGCGGGCACGCCATCAGGGTCAAGGGTTCCAAGCAGTGAGGCCCCGATGGCCACCACCACGCGCACTCCTTGGTCCGCGGGTTCATCAACGGCACCGGGTTCATCAAGGGCACCGAGTTCATCAGGGGCACCGGGTTCATCAAGGGCACAGATCTGCCCGAGCGCCCGTCGCAGCACACCCACATCCACGGCAGGGACCACACGAAACTGTTGCACCCAAAAGCTGTGCTGAGTCTGATCAAAAATCCCAGGTTGGGCGCCCAAAAGATGTGGCATACCTCACTCCCCCGTCGTCACCCGGAAACCGACTCCCGGCGTTTGGTCCCCTCCGCTGAGGTGCAGCCCGAGCGATTGAGGCATGCTACGTCGGCATGGACACGCCACCACTGCGATTCGGATCCATCCCTGTGAACCCACCTGTGGTGCTGGCCCCCATGGCCGGGGTCACCGATGCCCCATTCCGGGTGTTGTGCGCCTCGTTCGGTGGCGGTTTGTTTGTCAATCAGATGGTGACCGCGCGGGCTCTGCTCGAGAACAACGCAGCGTCGTGGGACCTCGCTCGATTCCATCCCGACGAATCAGTGCGCTCGTTGCAGCTCTACGGCACAGACCCAACGACGCTTGGCGAAGCAGTGCGCCGACTTATTGACGAGGACTGCGTTGACCATCTCGATCTGAACTTTGGGTGCCCCGCCCCAAAGGTCACTCGCAACGGAGGTGGAGCGGCACTGCCGGTGAAGCGAAGGTTGCTGCGACGCGTGATCGCCGCAGTGGTGACTGCCGCCAACGACACTTCCGGTGGCACCGTTCCGGTCACCGTGAAGTTCCGGCTCGGCATTGATGACGACCACCTGACGTTTCTCGATACTGGTCGCATTGCAGCAGACGAGGGCGTGGCCGCTGTAGCGCTCCATGCCCGTACCGCACTCCAGCATTACGCCCCACCCGCACATTGGGAGCGCATCGCTGAGCTCGTTGAGGCGTTGCGTCCCCTCCCGGTACTCGGCAACGGCGACATCTTCAACGGATCGGACGCGGTGCGAATGATGTCGACCACCGGTTGTGCCGGCGTGGTTATTGGTCGGGGGTGCCTGGGGCGACCGTGGCTGTTCCGAGATCTCGAGGATTCCCTCGCCGGGCGACCGGTTGCTGCCGCACCATCGCTCGGCGAGGTGGCCGACGTGATTTGGCGACACCTGACGTTGGTCTTGGAATGGCGAGAGTCATCGCACTGGGCCACCCAAGACCGCCTCCGCCAACAGGACGCAGATGGCGCCAGCGGTGGTGGCGGCCATCACGCCGTGGCGGCATTTCGAAAGCACTTGGCCTGGTACCTCAAGGGCTATCCGGTTGGGTCTGAGATCCGACAGGCCGCGGGCCTTGTGGGTTCTGCCAGCGAGGTTCGATCACTCCTTGACCGCCTCGACCCCGACGCTCAGCCAGTGATGGCGACTGACTCCATTGTTCGGAGTCACTCCAACGCACTCAAACGAGTTGCGCTTCCCGAGGGTTGGCTCAACGATCCCGACGAAGACATTGCGCTCGGGGCTGCCGCCGAGACGCTGGTCTCCGGCGGCTAGCGGCCCGCAACTCCCGTGAGCGCTGGTCCCGGCGGCTAGCGGCCCACAACTACCTAGAGCGCTGGTCGCCGACCGGCCCATGGCGCGGCCTGCTCAATCTGGCTCGCTAGTCGGATGAGGAGGGATTCCTCCCATGCCCCCGCAGCAAACTGAACGCCAACGGGAAGTCCGCTCGCACCAACATGCAATGGCAGCGAGATGGCTGGCTGACCGGTCACGTTGAACAATGCCGTATAGGCAGCCATGGGGGTGCAGTTCAGCAACGGCATGTTGGGATCGATATCCATCCCTTCCCAAATCGTGTCGACCTGCGGTGGTTCGACCGCCATGGTGGGGGTAACCAACACGTCGAACTGTTGCCCGAACTGCTCAACAAATTGACGAGACAGCAACTGGAGCAACTGCACCGCTTCTACCATCGCCATGGCTTCGAGCGTCCGAGCTTGCGCACGATTGGCTTGATTGTGCGGCTCAAGTTTGGATTCGTCGATCACCGGAATGCCTGCGGACAGCGTGGACCATGCAGCAAGGAACCCTTCAAGGAACTTGCCCGCGTCAGGCAGTACGAGACCCTCGGTGACAACTTCATGACCTAACTCATCGAGCAATGCCGCCGTGGCGTCGATGGCGTCCTGGCACGCTTGATCCACTTCGATTCCGAGGGCGTTCTCGGTGGTCACAAGGATCCGAAGTTTCCCTGGATCCGCTCCAACCTCACGAGAGAACGGTTGAGCCGGCGGCGGGGCCAAGTTCCACGACCCTCTGTCCACTACTGCGAGCACATCAAGCGCTGCGGCAGTATCAGCAACCGTCAACGACAACACTCCATTGGTTGAAGCACCGAATACCGACTCCACCAAACCCGTGATGCGGTTGCGGCTGGCTTTGAGTCCCACGAGTCCGTTGCACGAGGCCGGAATCCGAATGGACCCGCCTCCATCTGAGGCATGGGCAATTGGTGCCATTCCAGCGGCAACTGCTGCACCGGAACCACCAGAGGATCCTCCCGGCGTGTGCTCTGTATTCCATGGGTTGCGGGTGATACCAAACCGATCTGATTCCGTCATGGAAACGGTTCCGAACTCTGGCGTGGTGGTCTTTCCCATCACCACGAACCCAGCGTCTCGGAGTCGCCGCACCTCAAGAGCGTCCTCAGTCGCTGGATGGTCGGCTACTCCGCGAGATCCAAAACTTGTGGGCCAACCAGCAACGTCGCCGAGGTCTTTAATGAGGATGGGAACGCCAGCGAATTGCGGCAACTCCTCTAGAGCAGTCCGGGCAACTTGCTCGGTGGCCTCCGCCGCCCAGGCACGAGCCTGCTCATCATCGCGATACGCAATTGCGTTCAAGGAGCCGTTCAGGCGGTCCACCTCTCCGAGGTAGTAGTCCATCAGCTCAGTTGGACTGACCTGCTTTTCACGCACTGCCGAAGCAGCTTCGAGGGCGGACTGAAACGGCGGCGCATCTGTCATGGGAGAACGGTAGTGCCAAGGTGGGCCGTTGTTCGTGAGCGATCTGTCAGACTTTCACCGATGTCCCCCACCGCCCCGAACGAACCGATCGCGCTCCCTGACGGCTTCACTGCCCATGTAGGGAACATCGGCATCAAGGACGCCACCGACGACTTCTGCGTGTTGCTCTCGGAGGTGCCGTGCTCCGCTGCTGCGGTCTTTACGAAGTCGCTCTTTGCCGGTCCGAGTGTTGAAGTCTCTCGACGTCACTCAGCACACGGCACACTGCGAGCGATCGCGGTGATTTCTAAGAACGCCAACGTCGCCAATGGCCCCGACGGACTCGCCGATGCCGAGGAACTCGCTGCCGGCGTCGCTACAGCGATCGGTGCCGAGCCATCAGATGTGTTGATTGCATCCACTGGCGTCATCGGTCGCCGCTACCCGATCGACAAGATTCGGAGCTACCTCGACGCGCTCGCTACCCCATTTACCGGCCGCGATGCTGTTGGGGTCGCGCAAGCCATCATGACCACCGACACCCACCCCAAGGTGGCCACCGCTCAGATCCCACTCACTGGCGACGCAGCGGGAGCAACAGCAACGGTGGTGGGGGTTGCCAAAGGCGTTGGCATGATCGAGCCCGATATGGCAACGATGCTGGCGTTCATCGTGACCGATGCCGCAGTTGCCCAACACGTGCTCGATGAGGTGTTTCGGCGAGTCGTTGCTCGCACCTTCAACTCACTCAGCGTCGACACCGATACCTCGACATCGGATACTGCCGCCGTTCTGGCCAACGGTATGGCGGGGCCGGTCGACCCTGATGATTTTGAAACCGCCCTGGAGTCGGTGTGCCTCAATCTGACTCGCCAACTCGCAAGCGATGGCGAAGGCGCAACCAAGTTGCTGGTGGTCACCGCCTCGGGAGCCCGTGATGACGACCAAGCACGTCGGGTCGCCAAGTCCATCCTCAATTCGCCGCTGGTGAAGACTGCAGTCCATGGCGCTGATCCCAACTGGGGTCGCGTCGCAATGGCAATTGGTAAGTGTTCCGAGGACACCGACATTGATCAAGATGCGGTGGTAATCCGCTTCGGAGGCAGCGAGACCTACCCGGCGCAACTCAGTGAAGCCGGCTTGGCCTCGCTCGAGGAGTACCTCCAGAGCGACGAGATCACCATTTCCGTCGAACTTGGCGCTGGTTCCAGCGAATGGACGGTGTACGGCTGCGACCTCTCCGATGGGTACGTCCGCATTAATGCCGACTACACCACCTGAACCCACTAGCGCTTAGGGCAGTCCATCCGCCGAGGGCCCCGTCCAGACTCAGCGATAGGTCAGGCAGCCTCAAAGGAAGATCAACCCCGGGAGCGGTCAGAACCCGCCGAACTCTGGCGGGCGCTTATCGGACTTGGCTCGGTACCCCTCGGCCATGTCCTCAGACACAAACTGAATCGCAGCCGACGCCGCCTCGAAACGAAGCGCCTCAGACATCCCTTGCTCGGCGCGGTAGTTCACTGTGCGCTTAATCGACTGCACTCCCAGCGGCGCATTCGCAGCGATCTCTTGAGCCAAGCCGAGCGCAGCAGAACGAAGGTCAGCGAGGGGGTGAACCTCCTGGACCAAGCCGATTCGTTCGGCGGTGACGGCATCAATCTTGCGACCCGTCATGGCGAGCAATTTGGTCCAGCCCGCTCCGATCTCGGTGACCATGCGAAGGTCAGCGCCCGCATCGATGCCCACGCCAACGCCAGACTCAGGAAGACCAAAGACAGCATCGTCGGCGGCCAACCGAATGTCACCCATCATCGCCACTTCGAGACCTGCCCCAAGGCAGTAGCCGTTGACAGCCACCACCACCGGTTGCGGGAGGTTGGTGAAGACCCCGAATCGCTCGTGTACCCAGCGAAACTTCTCGTAGTAGTTCCGGACCTTCTCCGCGGGGGATCGCCCAGTGATGCGATCCTCCGGCATCCCGAGGTCCACGCCAGCGCAGAACGCCCGACCCTCGGCCTGCAAAACAACCACTCGAACCTCATCATCAAAGCGCAGCTCATCAGCGATCCCGGCAAGCTGACGAGCAGACTCCCATGACCACGCGTTGAGTTTTTCTGGTCGGTTCAAGGTGAGCACCGCTACCGCTCCATCGCGGTGCACGTCGATGTAGCGCTCTCGAGCTGGCTGATCAGTCATTCGGTCTCCGAGTCAGTTGTTGGCACTTCGGTTGGAACAACAAATGGGCCGCGGCCAAGTTGCTCTCGAATAGGGGTGAATTCGGGTTGGAGCATGGCACGCCGTTGCCAGTTCGCTCCGTCCACCACAAATGTGTGGCCTGAAACGAAGGCGGCCCACGGCGAACACAAAAACACTGCTGCCCATCCCAACTCCCGCGGCGTTCCCAGCCTCAACGCAGGCACTCGGCGGTCCTCTGCGTTTCCGCGGTCAGGTACCCCTTCAAGGATGTGCGCAGCTTCATCGACGTGTGGAACGAGTCCCGGAACAAGTCCGTTGACCCTGACGCCCGATGGACCCCACTCAACTGCCAATGTCTCCGTCAGATTTTTGACTGCGGCCTTTGCCGCTGCTGAATGAGCGAATCCCGGACCACCGGTCCAGGCATAGGAAGCGCCGACGTTGAGAATCGAACCTGGGCGACCATCGTTCATGGCCCGCCTCGCAAACTCCCGACTCATAAAGAAGGTGCCGTCAGCCACGATTCCCATCACGGCTTGCCAGCCCCGAGGCGAAAGATCCTCAGCGGGTACCGGGAAGTTGCCCGCAGCATTATTGATGCAGACGCTCACCGGGCCGACCCGTTCGGTGATCTCATCGAATGCAGACTCGACCGATTCCGGTGAGCGCACATCAAGGTGCACTCCGATTGAAGTCGCACCCACCGCCTCGCATGCGGCGACACCTACTGCTCGATGCTCAGCGTCACGGCTTGCGATCACCACCGTTGCGCCGAGTCGAGCAAATTCCGTTGCGATCCCGCGACCCAAACCTGTGCCGCCGCCAGTCACCACAACAACAGTGCCGTCGTAGGTGTTGGGTGGGAGAGGTGTCGAACCCTCCGCCGGTGGTGCGGGTAGCCCCATGTAGTTATTTGTCACCCTTGGATTCTCGCATCGTTGAGGTGTCAGGGAGTCGTACGAGCCGGTGATCAGGGGTGAAGAGTTGCCGAGTGAGACCAAGCCCAACCACCGCGGTTGTTGTGGTGACGGCGCCCAAGATGAGATACATCACGGCGATCTGCACCTTGACGGCAGTCAGCGGATCCGCTCCTGCGAGAATGAGTCCGACCATTGCACCAGGAAGGAACACGATTCCGACCGCTTTGGTGGTCTCGATCTGCGGAATCAGCGCGGTACGAATGGCAGATCGAACAAACGGGTGGGCAGCTTCTGACGAGGTCATCCCGAGGGCTAAACGGGCTTCCACCTCATCACGACGATCATGCAGTTCCGCCACGATTCTGCGGCCCACGAGGACTGTTGAGGCAAGCGAGTTACCCACGACCATCCCCGACAACGGAATCAGGGTGCGAGACTCGAGCGGAAAGATCCCGAAGCCGAAGAGCACCCCAAGCGACACCGACAGCGACGCCAGGTAGGCAACCACGCCGAGCGTGAACGCGCCGGGAACTTCCGGGGCTCGCTGTCGGTTGGTCCACGCCGCAAAGACAACCATCACAGCGACCCACAGCCAGCAGAGCCACAACGACTGGTCGGGCTCCACAACAAAATGCAACGCGACGCCGATGATCGCTAGCTGCACTCCGGCCCGCAACGCCGACCAAAGGATCGAGCGTTCAAGCCCGAGACGCTGGGTGATGGACAACACGACCGCCACCCCAACAAGCGCTAACGCTGCAATTAGCGACAGTGCAGAGGGAGCTGCTGCCTCCAAACCGAATAACTCAGCCATCGACCCGACCGTTCTCAATCGTCAAACGGTGATCGGCAAGTCGATCGGCTTGAGCGTCGTCATGGGTGACCCACACCACCGTCATTCCCGAATCCGCGAACTCTCGGGCCAATCGCTCCAACACATTGGCCGATGCCGCATCAAGCGATGAGGTGGGCTCATCGGCGAGCAATACCTCACAGTTGGTGACCAGAGTTCTGGCTAAACACAACCGCTGCGCCTCACCGCCCGACAACACACGGCTGTCTCGGTCGACGATCTCAGGGTTCAGCCCCACCCGAGCCAACATGACCGCGGCGTGATCATGTGTCAGTTCCTCACGAGGCGCACACGCTGCTCGAAGGTTGTCCAAGCACGTGCCGTCAAAGGTGGTGGGACGCTGAAACACCATTCCCACCTGCCGACGCAGAGCTACTGGATCCAGCTGATCAAGTGGATCTCCCCGAAACCTCACGATGCCCGAAGTAGGCACTGTCAGACGGTTGAAGAGTCGCAACAAGGTGGACTTTCCGGAGCCGGATGGCCCGGTCAACACCGTGATTCCACCCTCAACGACTTTGGCACAAACATCAGACAAAACGACGGTGTCGCCGTCGATCAGACCGACATGCTCCATCTCGAACAAGGGCTCCACCCGGCCATTGTCCCCTAACCACGAGCAGCTCGTCTCGATTGAGAGCGATCGCCGGTCGTTGTCCCCTAACCGCGAGCAGTTCGTCTCGGTTGAGAACGATCGCTGGCAATTGATGCAGCCGGACCCGAAGTGGTCGTCAGTCGGGGCAGGAGTGGCAGGATGACGCAATGGGGAACTACAGCATCGACGAGATCACCGACGCGTTTGTTGAGTATCAGGCTGCCGCAGCCGAGGGCGGGGCTACTGGGAACTGGGAGCGCTGGGCAGAGTGCTTCACAGAGGATGCTTCATATCTTGAGCATCTCTATGGCCGCTTTGAGGGCAGGGCCGCCATTCTTGAATGGATCTCCGCCACGATGTCGGTGTGGCCAAACTCAGCGTTCACTTCGTTCCCAATTGACTGGTGGACCATCGATGCCGACAAAGGCTGGGTCATCTGCAAGGTCTGGAACCGCTTAGAGGATCCAGGCGATGGCTCGGTGCATCAGGAATACAACATCACAATTCTTCATTACGCCGGTAACGGAATGTGGTCCTATGAAGAGGACATTTACAACCCGGAGCCGTTCGCCAATGTGGTCAAAAACTGGATCAATTGTCGGCGCAGCCTTGGCCAACCTGATGGGATGTAACTCATGGAAAAACTGATCTACCTCATCCGCGAGCGTTCCTCGCGAGACGGTGCCGATATCAAAGAGCAGTTGCTCGGCGAGGTCGTACCCGCACTGACCGGTCATGGCGCCACCGGCATCTCCGTGCACATGACCGATGACGATGTCACCATTGCCGGCCCCATGCCGTGCACTGGCGCCGAGCTGCCGATTCGAGCAGTCGTGTCGGTGTGGTTGGCCTCCCATGACCGGCACGCTCCACTCACCGATGTGCTCGACGGCATCGGGGTTCGGTGCGACGGATATCTCGTGACCGAATCTGTGTGGTCGGATTTTGGTGAACGGCGCGGCGCTCCACGCGACTGGCCAGCAGGATCCCGCTCACCCGGCCTGGTCACCGTGGCGCTCGTGCATCGGAACCCGCACCTAGATGCCCGAACCTTCCGGGAGTTCTGGTACGGCCACCAGTCGCCAATGTCCGAGGACGTTCAGCCGAGACTGCGCTATGTCAGGAACACGGTTGCCCACCCGATCACCTCAGGAGCACCACACATCGATGGCATCGTCGTCGAGAGTTGGCCATCGGAGGAGATCGTCAACGATATTGAGGCATTCCATAATGGCGACCTCGAAAACCTGACCGTCATGATTGACAGTGTGGCGACCGTGTTCGACATGGACCGACTCCGCAGCATCGCAATGTCGGAGTATCTGTTCTGACAGCGTCGCCCTGACGTGTGCTGTGTTGACCTGTGCTGTGTTGACCTGCGCTGTGCTGAACTGCGCTGCGGCCCAACGGCGTTAGCCGCCGACGATGCCGCTTTCAACAAGTGTCGCAATGCGGTCGGCCGGAATCCCCCAGCGACCCAGGGTGGAGTGCGGGTCGCCAATATCGCGAGCTACAGCCGGGTCGGGCACCACCGAACGAGAGAACCTCGGCGCGGGCGCCGGTTGCGGTACTCCCTCGAGGGTCACAAAGGACGACCGTGCAACGGCATGAGGGTCATGCGGCGCCTCGCCCATAGTGAGCACCGGCGCCACGCAAGCGTCACGATCAGCAAACACCTCTACCCACTGATCTCGAGTCTTTGTAGCAATGACCGAGGTGAACCGCTGGCGCAGTTCGGCCCAACCTGCTTGATCGTGTTGGTCAGACAGGTCCGCTGAATCGAGTTCCAGTCCGTCGAGGAAGGCCGCATAAAACGCAGGCTCAATGGCACCCACTGAGATCCAGCCTCCGTCAGCGCACTCGTAACAGTCATAGAACGGTGCCCCGGAATCGAGCAGATTCGTTCCGCGATCCTTCGACCAGAACCCCGATGCCCATGCCCCGTAGAGCGATCCCATCAGGAGCGCCGCACCGTCCACCATTGCGGCATCTACAACCTGTCCCTGACCGGACACGGATCGTTCCACTAGCGCCGCAAGTACACCGGTGACCAAAAACATCGCTCCGCCACCAAAGTCAGCGACCAAATTGAGCGGTGGTGATGGCGGCTGATCTTCACGGCCGATGTGGGCAAGGACGCCAGCAACAGCCAGATAATTGAGATCATGTCCGGCCGAGTCCGATCGTGGGCCGCCTCTCCCCCAGCCAGTCATCCGGCCGTAAATAAGCCGACTATTGAGCGCCAGCAACTCATCTGGGCCAACTCCCAATCGTTCAACCACGCCGGGGCGGTAGCCCTCGAGCATTACATCGGCGGAGGACGCCAACTCTTGGATTAGCGCAACCCCATCTGGAGTTCGGAGATCGACCGAGATTCGCTCCCGGCTGCGGCTGAGCACGTCCCAAGGGTTGGCACCATCGCCGGCCCCAGAAAAATCGTCTGGAACGATTTGTGAGCGAGTGGGTCGTTCTATCCGAATTACATCGGCGCCCAAGTCAGCCAACACCATTGCGCACATGGGAACGGGTCCGAGCCCGGCCAACTCCACGATTCGAACTCCAGCGAGCGGGCCGGTCACAGGTCAGTCATCCAGTTCATTTTCAGACGGTACCGGGGCTGCACCATTCAGAACACGATTCAGCCGGTCGGAAAAAGTGAACGGGCCGGTGACGCTGTTTGCGATCACCGGCCCGAGCTTCACAAAATCATGCGACGTCGTTGATAGTCCATCGCAGCGTGAACGGCTTGATGAGATCGGGGAATGTTCCGAAGGTGAACCAGCTGTTGGTGCTTGTTGCTGCGTTGGTCCCGGGAGCACTCGATACCGAACCGAAGATGGGTGACTGAACCGACACGCCAGCGCCTTGGTCGTAGACGCTCACATCGCCGAAGTAGAAGGCGAAGATGAAGAATCGACTGGCATTGACGGTGACCACTGCAGAACCGCCTGACTTGCCAGGTAGTCGCAGTTGGCCTCCAACGCTGGAGATCCCATAGCCATCCCGGGCAATCCGAACATTGCCAGAAGTGGCAGTGCCCGAGTTGCTGTAGTTCACCGAACCGGTGACATTCACGGTTGCCGTGTCGCCTGTAGGTGTTCCGGCAGACGTCACGACGATGGCACGACTAGTTGCACCAGTAGCGCCCTTGTCGTCGGTCACGGTCAGCGTGGCGGTGTAGGTACCTGCCG
>Ga0164294_10003226_pt1 | contig 14541 bp, 15 predicted proteins | sample GEODES005metaG_FD_111479 | JGI IMG/M metagenome (GOLD analysis project Ga0164294, IMG submission 111479) | Oligotrophic lake water microbial communities from Sparkling Lake, Wisconsin, USA - GEODES005 metaG | ecosystem: Environmental > Aquatic > Freshwater > Lake | place: USA: Sparkling Lake...
TATGAAAAGAACCTGCGTGAGATCGTCGGCAAACTGAAATCCACAGGTGCCAAACTCGTCTTTGCTGCCACCACACCTGTGCCAGCAGAACCCATGAAGGTGTATCGCAACAACGCCGACGTCCTGCTTTACAATGAAGCCGCTGCCCGCGTGATGAAGGACAACAACATTCCCATCAACGATCTCTACACGCTGGTCCAGCCACGCATGAAAGAGCTGCAAATTCAACCGGCCAATGTTCACTTCGTTCCAGCCGGTTCAGAAGTTTTGGCCGAGGCAGTCGTCAGCGCCATTCGCAGCCAACAATAGATCAATTGATCGTGCATTCCTTGTGGCGGAAAGTCAGGCAGAACTTGAAGAAGCCTGCCTTTTCGTGTGTATAGTTCTCCAGTCATGAAAGCCTTTCTCTTCGCATTCGCCACGCTCCTTTTTGCCAGCCTGACTCTCGCAGAGGTCGCTGCCCAGAAACCAACGGAAACCAAAAACGCCGACAAGCCCGCGGAACCCGCCAAACCGGATCCACTGGAGGCCATTAAAAACGAAACTGCCAAACTCACGGCTGAGCGTGAAAGGATCGCAGCCCAGATTGCCTTGGACCAATCGAAGCTCGATGAAAAACTAGCTCCGAGAAAGCGTGCTCTGGCAGAGATCCAGATTCAGATGGAAGAGATGAAAGCCAAGCTGGATCTAGCCGAAGCTGAGCGACACGCCAAGGATGATCCAGACATGATGGAACTACGGCGCAAAAACGAGCGTCTCATGATGGAGTTCGCCATCGCCAAAAACGAAGTGGATACCGAAGGTTTTTCCATGCGCAAAGAAGAGAACGCCGTGCGCCGCAAGACCACTGCTCTGACCATGCAGATGGAACTTCAGCAAAAGGAAGGTGAGTCCAGAAGCTACGCTGTCGGCAAAGCACCCGCCTACCCCAAAGACCCGCTCATTGGCAAAAAGCTGGTGCTTTCTGATCGCACAATTCCCCTGAATGGCGTCATCACTGGCAAGACCGCAGACAGCATGGCGGATCGCATTTCCTACTTCAACAATCGTGACCCCGAAGCCCCCATCTTCATCGTGATCGACGACTGCCCCGGCGGCAGCGTCATGGCTGGTTACAAGATCCTCAAAGCCATGCATGGTTCGACCGCTCCGGTTTATACCGTCGTCAAATCCATGGCCGCCAGCATGGCCGCCTGCATCACCACCTTGGCCAAAAAGTCATTCGCTTACCCCAACGCCATCATCCTGCATCACCAACTCAGCGTCGGCGTCATGGGTAATCTCACCCAGCATCGCGAAAACGTGCAGGAACTTGAAGAATGGTGGAGACGCCTCGCCGATCCTGTCGCCGCTAAAATGGGCATCTCTCGGGATGAGTTCATCAAGCGCATGTATGCGGAATCCTCCACGGGCGATTGGAACGAATTTGCCGACGATGCCCAGAAGCTGAAATGGGTCGATGTCATCGTTGAGGACATCGAAGAAACGGCGCTCTTGCGTGATCCCAACAGCCAGCCTCAACCAGCCACCGTCAGTCCTTCAAGAATCAGTCCAGGACCACCCGCAACGGACGTCTTAGAAGCTCAGGACGAGCGGGGCAAACCCATCTCTCTGCTGCCACGCCTGAATCCCTTAGACGCCTATTGGCTCTACAATCCAGACAGCTATTACCGCATGCAGTAGCTTGCCATGGCAGCGATCGAAACAAAAAACCCATCCGCGCCCTGAACAGGCGGGATGGGTTTCTAAGTCCTGACGCTTACCTCAGATCACTTGGCTAGCTCAAAGCGATCCAGGTTCATGACCTTGGTCCAGGCGGCGACAAAGTCTGTCACAAACTTGCCTTGGGCATCGCTGCTTCCATAAACTTCGGCGGTAGCGCGGAGCTGGGAGTTTGAGCCAAAGACCAGGTCCACGGAGGTGGCCATCCAAGTCATCGCGCCGCTGTCGCGGTCAGTGCCTTCGTAGAAGTGCTCGCAGCGTGGCGAGACCTTCCATTCGTTCTCAATGCTGAGCAAGTTCACGAAGAAGTCGTTGGTGAGCGCACCACGATTCTTGGTTAGCACGCCGAGGTCAGGATGACCCACGTTCGTGCCGAGCACTCGCATGCCACCAATGAGCACGGTCATCTCAGGCACGGAGAGCGTCAGGAGTTGCGCGCGGTCCACAAGATTCTCGGGTGCAGGGCGGTCGAGTTCGTGGCCGAGGTAGTTGCGGAAGCCATCGTTCTTGGGTTCCAGAACAGCGAAGGATTCGACATCAGTCTGATCCTGCGTGGCATCCACACGACCTGGGCTAAACGGCACCTTCACCTCGTGGCCAGCCTTCTTGGCGGCGGCTTCAATGGCAGCGCTGCCACCGAGAACGATCAAGTCCGCGAGTGAGACCTTCTTCTTGTCCGTATTAAACTCCGTCTGGATCTTCTCCAGTGCTGCGAGCACTATAGCGAGCTGGGGCGGATTGTTCACTTCCCAGTCCTTCTGCGGAGCAAGGCGAATGCGGGCGCCGTTGGCACCCCCACGCTTGTCACTGCCACGGAAGGTCGAAGCGGATGCCCAGGCCGTGGAGACGAGTTCACCAGTGGACAAGCCGGAGTCGAGGATTTTAGCCTTGAGTTGAGCAATGTCCTGCTCGTTCACCACTTCATAATTCACGGCTGGCAGCGGGTCCTGCCAAATCAGGACTTCCTTCGGCACTTCAGGGCCAAGGTAGCGGGCAAGAGGGCCCATGTCACGGTGAGTCAGCTTGAACCAAGCTTTGGCAAAGGCCTCAGCAAATTCAGCCGGGTTTTCCAGAAAACGCTTCGAGATTTTGTGGTAGATCGGGTCTTCACGCAGCGCGATGTCCGTGGTGAACATGATCGGGGCATGCGTTTTGCCTGCAACATGGGCATCTGGAACGATGCCATTACCCGCACCGCCCTTGGGCGTCCACTGCTGGGCTCCAGCAGGGCTTTTCGTCAGCTCCCATTCAAACGCGAAGAGGTTGGTGAAGTAACCGTGCGACCAAGCGCGCGGCGTCGTTGTCCAGGCACCTTCGAGACCGCTGGTGATGGTGTCTTCGGCGTTGCCTTTACCAAACTTGTTTTTCCAACCCAAGCCCATCTCTTCCAGAGGCGCGGCTTCCGGCTCAGGGCCGACGTTTTTCGGATCTCCGGCACCGTGAGCTTTGCCAAAGGTATGACCACCGGCGATAAGCGCGACGGTTTCCTCGTCATTCATGGCCATGCGGGCGAAGGTCTCGCGGATGTCCTTGGCGGAAGCCAGCGGGTCGGGTTTGCCGTTAGGACCTTCAGGATTGACATAAATCAGACCCATCTGCACGGCAGCAAGGGGCTTGTCTAGCTGGCGCTCGTCCTTGTAGCGTTTGTCGCCCAGCCAGGTGGTTTCAGGTCCCCAGTAGATGTCTTCCTGCGGCTCCCAAACATCGGCACGTCCACCAGCAAAGCCAAAGGTCTTAAAGCCCATGGATTCGAGGGCGACGTTACCCGTGAGGATCATTAAATCAGCCCAGGAGATCTTGTTGCCATACTTCTGTTTGATGGGCCAGAGCAGGCGGCGAGCCTTGTCCAGATTCCCATTGTCAGGCCAGCTGTTCAGCGGAGCGAAACGCTGCGTGCCGTATCCGGCGCCGCCGCGACCATCGCTGGTGCGGTAGGTTCCTGCGCTGTGCCAGGCCATGCGGATCATGAAGGGGCCGTAGTGGCCAAAGTCGGCTGGCCACCATTTCTGGGACGTCGTTAGGAGCTCACTGATGTCTTGCTTCAATGCCGCAAGGTCAAGCTTCTTGAACTCATCGGCATAGTTGAAGTCCTCGCCCATCGGATTCCCCTTGGGCGAGTTTTGGTGAAGAATTTTCAGGTTTAACTGGTTGGGCCACCAATCGCTGTTGGTCATGGCTCCGGCGGCAGTGTGACGGGCGGAGCTGGCGGCTTCGCCCATCACCGGGCATTTACTGATGTCATTCATGGGTTTCTTTGATTTGGCTTGGGTTGGATTGTCTTGAGCCGATGCTAAGACTACTGGAGTCAGCATCACAGTGGTCAGCATAGCCTTTAGTTTTGATATTTTCATGGCTTCAGTTCGGTTAATTTCTGGTTTGCGGGCCACGAGTTAAGGCACGCCCGACTTTATTGACGGATGATGACAAATGCATCCAATGCATTATCTGAATGCTTGCGATGCATCTAGCGCATCGCTATAGGCTGAGATGCGCAATGAACTCAATCTCCACCTGCTCGAACAATTTGTGGCCCTGGCTCGGACAAAAAACTTCACGCGCGCGGCGGAGGAGCTGAATCTATCTCAGTCCGCGCTGAGCCGAGCCATCCAAAAACTCGAAGACCAGCTCGGCCAGCCGCTCTTTGAGCGCAAACCGCGTGAGGTGATGCTCACCGATCACGGCGAACTCCTGCTCGAACGCGCCCAACAGCTCCTCAAACTCATGGAGGACATTTTTTCCGAACTTTCAGAGGCGGGACGCCGCGGCCGCATCCGGCTCGGTGCCATTCCGACGATCGCGCCCTACCTTTTGCCCCGCCTACTGAGCAGCTTTTCCAAAGCCCATGCAGAAATCTCCGTCATCGTGCAGGAGGATACGACGGAGAACCTGATCAAACGCTGCAGCCACGGCGAGATTGATCTGGCCATCCTCGCCCTGCCCATCATCGCTAAAAATTTAGAGATTGAGGCCCTCTTTGATGAAGAACTGCTGCTCGTGCTTCCCGTAGGACATCCACTGGCCGCGGCAGAAGCTGTCGCCATTGATGCCGTGGAAGGATTCCCTTTTGTCATGCTCAGCGAGGCGCATTGCCTTTCCGATAACATCGCCAGCTTTTGCCGCCGGAAATCCGTGCAACCCGTCACCGTCGAGCGGACCAGTCAGCTCACCACCTTGCAGGAACTCGTCACCCTGAACCATGGTGTCTCAATCGTTCCCGAAATGGCACGCAGGACCGACACCAGTGACCAACGTGTTTACCGCTCCTTCAGTGGTGAAAAGCCCGTTCGCACCGTGGCCATGATGTGGAACCCCTATCGCTTTCAGAGCAAAGCCGTCAAAGCTCTCATGGAGCACCTGCGCCTACCCGCTACGGTTAAAAATCGCAGCAAAAGCTAAAAGCTTCATCGTTTCTGCCTGAGACGTTTCTTGCGGCAGGATGCCTTGATCCTTGGAGTAATGTGGTCAATGTCCGCCAAACCAGAAAAGTTCAGCCGTATCTCGGCGTCTCTTCTTTTGAGAAACCACTTAGTCCAATGAAACAGCCCCTCACCCATCTCCTGAGCCTTTTGCTGCTCGCTTCGCTTGCTCCAGTTCAGGGGGCTCAGTCAAACACAGTATCCGCAGCAGCCATCCGCGTCCTGATCTGGGACGAGCAGCAGCCGCAGCAAAAGCAGGCGTATGGTGAGAAATTCCTTGGTGAAACCATTGCCGACCACTTGGAGAAACAACCCGGACTTCTGATCAAAACCGCGAAGCTCGATGATGCCGAGCAAGGCCTGAGCGACGCGACGCTCGATGCCACAGATGTCCTCGTTTTTTGGTGTCATCGCCGCGTGAAAGAGCAGAACGACGCGCGCATGGAAGCCGTGGTGAAACGGGTGCTTGCGGGCAAGCTCTCTCTCATCGCGCTGCACTCCGCGCATTGGGCCAAGCCCTTCGTCCGACTGATGCAGGAGCGCGCGAAGGCGGATGCGATCAAGGCTTTGCCAGAAACCGAGCGCGCAGCGGCCAATTGGGAGTTTCTCAATGATGCCCCCTATTACCAATCGGTAGGCCGTGCGGCACGCATCACGCCCTTTGTCGAGAAAGGCGAGGGCAACGTTTGGCAGCTCACCCTGCCAGCCTGCGTCTTCCCTGTGTATCGCAATGACGGCGCGCCCAGCCATGTCACGACCCTGCTACCGCAGCATCCCATCGCCGCCGGACTGCCTGCGCAGTGGGACATCCCACAAACCGAAATGTATGGAGAGCCCTTCCATGTGCCCACGCCTGATGAGGTCGTATTCGAAGAGAGGTGGGACAAAGGCGAGCACTTCCGCAGCGGGTGTGTCTGGCAGGTGGGCAAAGGCCGCGTCTTTTACTTCCGTCCCGGGCATGAGACCTATCCTGTCTTTCAGCAGGCCGAATCCCTGCGCGTCCTCGAAAATGCCCTGCGCTGGCTAGCCGGTAAGTAGATCCAAGGGCGGACGCTGGTGCGAAATCTCCGCCAACGGGCGTGGCGACGTTTCCCGCGCTCCTGGGCTTGCTTCTTTCAGTAGCGGTCTGCTTACGGCAACTCGCAGGCCTGAACCAAGACGTGATCCAGCTCCTCGCTGCCTCCGATCTCGCGGGTGATCCCGCCGATGACCTTGAAACGAAGCTTCCGCAGGAGGCGTTCCTGCCTTGGCTGCCGAGGCGCATTCATGAACGCCGAGCAGCGAAGAGTGGACCCGCATACCCCCGCACTCCTCCATTCCAAGGAGTTTGTTTCTATCTAGGAAAGCCTCAACTTACCAGCTTGCGCAGCTGGGTCGTGACCTCGTCACGACTCAGGACACTTGCGGCGACAGCAAGCGTGAGGTTTTCCCATTCATCAACGTCGAGGGACTCGTCTTTCAACCATCCGTTTTCACTGAGAACCACAAGGCAAGTCGCGAGTGCGACACGTTTGTTGCCATCCACGAAGGCATGATTGCTGCACAAGTAAAAGAGATAGGATGCAGCGATTTCGATAGGGTCAGAAATCAATGGCGTGCCCATCATCGTTGCCTGCGGAGCCGCAATGGCAGACTCCAGCAGTTCACGAGAACGCATTCCTGGACTGCCTCCATGAGCAGCAAGGACTTCGCTGTGAATGGCGATTACAGCCTCGATTGTAGGATGCTTGATAACCGCACTCATGACAGTCGACGGAAAAGTTCACTGTTCTTCTGGATGAGCCGCCGCGCCGTCTCTGCTGCCTGAGAACCCTCAATCACAGCAGGATTCATGGGCGCAATGGTAATGGTCCTGCCCGCATGGACTTCCACATTCACTTCATCGCCCACTTTAAGATGCGCGAGTTGGAGGAGCGCGGAGTCAAAGATGATGCCCTGAGAGTTGCCGATTTTTGAGATGGTTTTGATCATGTGTAATACTATGTATTACTGAGCTATTTGTCAATCTGACTGATGGGATCAAGCAGTGTATTCCCAGATACGACGATAAGGGGCTACTCCCTGAGCCCATGAAACATCAAAGCTGCTCACGCCGATCAAACTCGCTAGCACTTGACATCATTAGCATGTAAGCCACAAAATTGGCTTTTCCAAAGCATGGCATCACAGCAAGTCCTCATCATCGGCGCAGGCGTCATCGGTCTCACCCATGCCGTCACGGCAAGAGAAGCTGGGCATAACGTCACGATTCTCGAGCGCGATGGCCGAGCGCTTGGGGCATCGATTCGGAACTTCGGCACGCTGTGGCCGATCGGCTGTGCATTCGGACCGGAGCGTGATCAGGCGCTGTTTGGGGTGAAGCGTTGGAAGCAGATCGCAGCAGCCGCAGGTATCTGGCACAGCGCCAAAGGCTCGCTGAGTCTCGCTTACCGGGAGGAGGCGTGGAGTGTGCTGAATGAGTTCGGAGGAGAGAATAGCGACTTTGAATTGCTAGAGGCTGCAGAGGTCACACGGCGCTTCCCGGCGGCGAATCCGCAGGGACTGCGCGGGGCTTTATTCAGCGAGGAGGAAACGGTCATCCACACACCCACGGCCATTCCGGCGCTGACGGACTATGCCCGGCAACTCGGGGTAACCATTCACTTCGGCACACCTGCGGTGAAGATCCATGCAGACAGCGTGGAGACGGCGGATGGCCAAACTTTTGCCTTTGATCAGCTCGTGATCGCAGCGGGGGAGGAGATGCGCTTGTTCTTCCCTGAGGAGCTGGCTTCCGCGCAGATTCAGCCCTGTCGTCTGCAAATGATGCGCACGGTGCCACAGCGGGCGGGTTTTGACCTCGGTGCCATTTTTGTCAGCGACCTAACGCTATGTCACTACCCAGCGTTCCGGGGTTGCCCCAGCACGGCAAAGCTGCGCGCACGCCTAGAGCAAGAACTGCCAGAGCATCATCGCTGGGGCGTGCACGTCATCGCGGCACAGCATCACGATGGCACGCTCACGCTGGGCGACTCACACGAGTATGGCCTGGACCTGCCGCCCGGCAGTCAGCCGGAAGTGGATGAGCTGATCCTCGGCGCACTGCGAGACTTTGCGATCATCCCTGACCTACGCATCGCATCCTGCTGGCAGGGCATTTACTTGAAGAGCAAAATCGGCCAAACGCAGGTGGTGCTGCATCCTTGTGAGCGTGTGACGATGGTCACCGCGATGGGTGGACTTGGCATGACGCTGAGCTGGGGGCTGGCCCAACAAACCATTCAATCATGGAACTCATGAACCTACCTGGCCTCATCATCTTCGACTGGGCTGGAACCCTGGTGGACTACGGTTGCTGTGCGCCGCTCGCTGCGTTTCATCATGCGTTTGAAAACGCCGAACTGCCGATCAGCGACGAGATCGCACGCAGGCCGATGGGGGCGCACAAACGCGATCATGTGCGCGAGATTCTTCACTATCCCGAGATCGCCACGCGTGTGCGATCAGATCTGAAACGCGAGCCCGACGAAACACTCGTGCAGGCCATCTATGACGACTTTGCGCGACTGCTGCCCGCCGAGCTGCTCGTTCATGCGGCACCGATTCCGGGTGCTGTTGAAACCTTGCACTGGCTGCGCGAGCGTGGCGTTCGTATTGGGAGCACCACGGGCTACGTCCGGGCGATGCTGGATGTGCTTGAGCCAGTCGCCCGCGCATCCGGCATTGACCCTGAAGTGGTGATCTGTGCTGATGAAGTGCCACAAGGCCGCCCTGCCCCGTGGGCCTGCTTCCGTATCGCAGAACAATGCGGCGTGTATCCGCTGTCGCGTTGCATCAAGATCGGCGACACCCCCGCCGACATGGCTGAAGGGCGCAACGCGGGCATGATCTGCATCGGCCTGAGCGAGTGTGGCAACGAAGTGGGACTGAGCCTGGAAGCGCTTCAGTCGCTCTCAACCGAGGAACGGCAGCAAAGAATCGATGTGGCTGAAAAGCGTCTCAAAGAAGCCGGAGCGGATGTGGTGCTGAAGAGCATCGCGGAGCTGCCTGCTTGGATTGAAGCCCAAGGTGCATGAACGCCCACGCCGCCATCTTCGACCAAGCAGGAACAGCGTTCCGCATAGTGGAGCTACCTTTGCCATCGGCGCTCAATGCAGGTGAGCTGATCGTGGAGATCGCGCTGGCGACGATTTGCGGTTCTGACCTACACACGCATTCCGGTAGGCGCATGGAGCCGACGCCTTGCGTTCTGGGCCATGAAGGCGTGGGGCGTGTGATCGCGGCAGCTGCCGGGCGCGAGCGATGGATGGGCAGGCGCGTCACCTGGAGTTCGGCAAACAGTTGCGGGCAATGCTCGGCATGCACAGAGTGGGATCTGCCGCAGAAATGTGAGCGTGTTTTCAAATATGGTCACGCCACGCTGCATGAGGCCAGCGGGCTGCATGGCACCTACGCCACGCACATTGTTCTGCGAGCCGGGACGCATCTCGTGGAGGTGCCTGAAAACGTGGCGGATGCCGTGGCTGCAGCGGCAAACTGCTCGCTCGCGACGATGGCCAATGTCACCGAGCATCGGCCATCGCCATGCCATGTCGCGGTGGTGCAGGGTGCCGGTTTGCTTGGGCTGCACGGCTGCGCGTTGCTCCGGGCGGCAGGTGTCGAGCGCGTGATCGTGGTGGACACCGATGAAGCGCGGCTCGCGCGTGTGACGGAATTTGGCGGCGAGGCGATGCTAAGCGCGGATGTGCCTGCGAAGTGCGCGGATGTGGTGATCGAGGCGGCGGGCGTGCCATCTATCGTGAACGAAGGTCTGCGTATGTTGCGCCCCGGCGGGCATTATCTTTTTGTCGGGATGGTGCATCCAGATTCGGCGTTGAACATCACCGGCGAGGCCATCATTCGCGGCTGCGTGAGTGTGCAAGGCTTTCACAACTACGCGCCGCGTCATCTCGACATGGCCGTGGCATTCCTCACGCAATCGGAGCTGCCCTGGGCTTCGCTTGTCAGTTCGCCGCTGCCACTGGCGCAGTTGGACGAAGGCTTTGCGCTGTCAGCGACGCGCCGCTGGGCGCGGGTAGCGATCTCGATGAACCGATGAATATCACGGACTTGTTGCAGTAAACTTCTTTGACCTGGGATTCAAACTTCAACACTCGGCACCATGAATCCAACCAACCTCAACGACGTGCTGCGAACTTATCGTGAGCATGGTCATCGTCATTATGGTGAGGACGTGACGGAACTGCAGCACGCTCTGCAATGCGCGACCTTCGCACAGCAAGCTGGCGAGCCTCCGGTTGTCATCGCTGCCGCGCTACTGCACGACTACGGTCACCTTTGTCATCAGCTCGGAGAAGACATCGCGAATCATGGCGTGGATGCCCGGCATGAGCACATCGGCTATCAAAAGCTCAAGCTGCTCTTCATTGATGAGATCGTTGATGCGTGCCGACTGCATGTCGCAGCAAAGCGCTATCTTTGCTGGAAGGAACCGGCCTATCTTGATGGTCTCTCCGATGCCTCGCGCAAGAGCCTGCATCTGCAAGGCGGTCCGATGAACGCGGACGAAGCGCGCGAGTTCGAGAGCAAGCCGTACTTTGACCTCACCGTGCGAGTGCGCCGCTATGACGACATGGGCAAGGTGACCGCGATGGCAACGCCGGACCTCGACTCGTTCATCCCGCTGCTGCAAACCTTTGTCCGCGCCGCCGCATGAGCCATCAACCACTGCTCATGCGCTGGATGGCGCGGCCCTGGTTCTTCACGCTGTGGTGCGTGCTGGCCGCATTCGGTGCGTATGCGTCCATGTATGGCTTTCGCAAGCCCTTCACCGCAGCCGGATTCGGTGGCGCTGAGACCAAGGCATGGCTCGTGACCGCGCAGGTGATCGGCTACATGCTGTCGAAGTTCATCGGTATCAAAGTCATTGCTGAAATGACCACCACCGGGCGCGCACGGGCCTTTCTGTGCCTCATTGCCATCGCGCATCTCGTGCTGCTGCTGTTTGCCATCGTGCCTGCACCGCTGGATGCCGTGTGTTTGTTTTTGAATGGCCTCGCCCTAGGCATGGTCTTTGGGCTGGTTCTCGGTTTTGTGGAAGGCCGGTGCATGACCGAGGTGTTCGTCGCCGGATTGTGCGCCAGCTTCATCCTTGCTGATGGTGTGTCGAAGTCAGTGGGTGCCCTGCTTTTACAAAGCGGCATCACCGAGCGTTGGATGCCGTTCACCGCCGGGTTGCTCTTTCTGGCACCGCTGTTGGTGTTTGTGTGGATGCTCCGGCAGATCCCGCCGCCCAGTCAGGACGATGAAGCCGCACGCTCTCGCCGCACGCCCATGACCGCAGCCGAGCGCATCGCGCTTCTGCGGTGTCATGGTCTCGGCCTGCTGGGCATCGTGCTGGCCTATCTGCTCATCACCATCCTGCGCAGCCTGCGTGCCGACTTCGCCCCTGAGATCTGGGGCGGCCTCGGTCATGCTTCGCAACCTGCTGTCTTCACTCAATCCGAGCTGTGGGTCACGCTCGTCGTCGTCATCGCCAATGGCGCGCTCGTGCTCGTGAAGGACAACCGCCGCGCCTTCTTCACTGGGCTGCTGCTATCCATCGCCGGGCTCGTCATCGGTCTGCTGGCGCTGTGGGCGCATCACCAGAGCATCCTTCCTCCATTCGCCTTCATGGTGCTCCTTGGCGTGGGCATGTATGTGCCCTACGTCGCCGTGCATACCACCATCTTCGAGCGGTTCATCGCCCTGACGCGCGAACGCGGAAACCTTGGCTTCCTCATGTATCTCGCCGATGCCATCGGTTACCTCGGCTACGTCGGTGTGATGCTCGGCCGCGGCCTATTTCCAGGACGGGAACACTTCCTCGGCTTCTTCGTGATCATATCCGTAGCGCTGTTGCTCACAGCTCTCGCGCTGTTGCTCATTTCGGTAGCGATCTGCTTCAAACGCCTTCCGGCCGCCTCAAATGAGACCGCGCCCGCCGCAGCGAATCCGTGACCAACGCTGCCTTAGCCACCCAAAGAAGAGAGGTATCATCAGCGTTTCATTGTCTCCTCATGCAGCAACATCGTCTTCTCATCTTCGCCTGGATAGCTGCCAACAGTCTGTCTGCTCAAACACCTGATGCACACGTGATCGAAACGTTTTTCCATCAGCCCAACATCACCGAGAAGGACGTAGACGGATGTATCATCGGCGAGGTGCATCCGCAGAGCGAGCGCTTCTATGTGCGACTAGGCAACTACGGCAAAACGACTCCCATCATTTTGCAGGCATGGGCAGCGAGCGCATTCACCGGCCTCAAAACACAGCCTGGTTTTCAGTTCGGTATTTCACCCGATGCGAACACAACCGCCGTGCAGGTCCTTGTTCACCGACAAACCCTTCGCCGATTATCGCCACATCGAAGTCCGCGTCACCGCCCCAGAACTCCGCGCTGCCATCGCGTCTATGAAAAAAGCCATGCCCAAACTCGCCCCCGCCTCCGAAGACCCCCGCGACTACCAGCTCATCCATTTCAACCTCAACCCCGAAGTCTTTGCTCCGCAGGGAAGCCGCGGGCAACTTGGGTTGTCTCTTCGCGGTATTCGTGTCGAGCTGTTGGCTGCTGATCACCCTACCAAACCATGAAATATCTCATCTTTCTGGCGCTGCTCGTTGTCTCAGCCTGCGCTCCGTTTTCGTCCTTCGCGGCGCAGCCGAACTTTCTCGTCATCCTCTCGGACGATCACACTTATCGCGCTATCGGTTACAACAATCCGGCAGTGAAAACGCCGAACTTGGATCGACTCGCTGGCGAAGGATTGCGGTTTGATCGTGCCTTCGTTGCCTCGCCCATTTGTGCGGCGAGTCGCGCCAGCCTGATGAGCGGCGTGTATCCGCAACAGCATGGCAGCGTCTCTTTGTTTCGCGGCGGCTTCTTGAAGAGTGTGATCAAGGAGCATCGGTTCGCAACGCTGCCAGAGGTGCTTGGCAAGGCAGGCTATCACAGTGCGCTCTACGGCAAGTCGCACCTCGGCCTTGGCGATCCAACCACGTTTGGCTTCACCGAAGGCCGCGAGATCGAGGACGTGAACGACGACGAGATCTTTGCCGAGGCGGACAAGTTCTTGCGACGCGAGGCGAAGTCAGGTCGGCCATTTTTGCTCTGGCTCACGCCGCACAATCCGCACCTTCCGCTGACCGCACCGCAACGTTTTAAGGACCTTTATCAGGATGCGGACATTCAGCTCGATCCGAACTGGCGCGAGTCGCCGCTGAGGCAGAGCTTCTTCAATCAAGCTGGCGCTGGCGATATCGAGTTTCGCGATGGCAAGAATCTCGTCTATCCACGCGCTCCTGCGGGTGCCACAGGCGGCCCTCCGCGCAATGAGTCGCAGATGAAGGAGGTCATCAAAGCTTACTATGCCGACATCAGTTGCCTGGATGAGCAGATCGCTCACCTGATCGAGCAACTCAAAGCCTCAGGCCTCTACGACAACACTTACATCCTCTACCTCGCCGACAACGGCTATCACCTCGGCAATCACGGCCTCGGCAACAAGATCACCATGCACGAGGAATCCGTGCGCGTGCCCATGTTCATCCACTCACCGCTGCTGCCGGTAAAGCACGCGAAGAGCAACGCCTTGGTTTCATCTCTGGATCTGTATCCCACGCTCCTTGACCTCGCCGACGCGAAACCTCAGACTCCCCTCATGGGCAAATCATTGCGCCCTCTCTTAGACAAGCCCACGGCCACCGTGCGCGGTCACGTCATCAGCGAATGCGTCGGCCCGCCGGACAGACGCCTCGGCACCGGCCATCGCATGGTGCGCACGAATCATTTGAAATACATCCTCAGCAGCTCCGACGAAGAGGCGTTCTACGACCTAAGCAGCGATCCCTTTGAAATAAAAAACCTCATCGCCGAAGCCTCGCAGCAGGATGAAATCGAGCGTCACCGAAAACTGCTACACAAGTGGTCGGCAAGCGTTGGCGAGAAGCGACTGCCAATGAGCGAGGCAACGGCGGAAAAACGGACCAAGGAGAAAAAAGCCGCACCAAAGCGGGGTAAGAAAAGCAAAGGCGCCGAGTCAACCGCTAATGACGCGAAATAACTCCGGACACCGTGCTAAATATTTTGCCATACCAATGAACGCATGAAGCAACCTCTCCAACTCATCATCACGCTGCTGCTGGCATTCTCCGCAACTCTTCACGCTGCCGATGCTCATGCCCCAGCGTCACTCACCGCGCCCGAGGTGTGGCTCATTCCACCGCCGTGGCCGGGGAATGGGCAGTGCCTGCGTGAGCTGGTGCAGCGGGGCGATGAATGGAAAACAGCCCGCCGTCAGGTGCGCGGCATCGGCACTTATGCGTGGCTGCTGAATGTGCATCACAGCGATGACGACCTGCGGGCCTTGTTTTCGCGGCTAACGGA
>Ga0164294_10003228_pt1 | contig 14539 bp, 9 predicted proteins | sample GEODES005metaG_FD_111479 | JGI IMG/M metagenome (GOLD analysis project Ga0164294, IMG submission 111479) | Oligotrophic lake water microbial communities from Sparkling Lake, Wisconsin, USA - GEODES005 metaG | ecosystem: Environmental > Aquatic > Freshwater > Lake | place: USA: Sparkling Lake...
GTTTCAAAGATGCTGTCACCGTCGTCGAGCCACAGTCACTCGGCGATCCCCGGGTGCCGTTTCCGATTCTGCCCGAGGCCTGGCCCTCGTTCTGGCGGCATGGCCAGTGGAACGAACTGCGGGCCAGGATCGTCGGTGGGCAAACGCCCACGATCACAACCTGGATCAACGGTGTGAAGATTTCCGAATGGACCGAAACCGAGGCCCGGCATCCGGCCCGCGGCCGCATCGCCCTGCAGATCCACGGCGGCGGTGCCCCCAAGGATTACAACGGCAAGTTCGTCCGCTACCGCGGCGTGCGGGTGCGGGAACTCAACTCCGCACAATAGGCAGCGGTTGCCAAACCGCTGCCCCCGCTTACGGCCGGGGCAGCGGGGCCAATTGCACAGCGTCGACGTCGAGCGTGCCGGTGGCGCCGAGCATGCCGATGTGCACGATCGCCTCGCGAGCCCACGCCGGCACTTGCAGCGTGCCCTCGATCGTTTTCCAGGGGGATGTGCCGAGCCAGGGCCCCAGGAAAGTGCGCACCGAGCGACTCCGCCGCTCGTCGAAAAATTGGATCGCCAACCCCGGAGCCTCCTCCGGCGAGAGCCCCTCCTGAATGCCACTCGCCCGGACCTCGAGCGTCACCCGCAAGCGTCCCACCACCCGGCCGTCGACCGGAAATCCCTGCCAGAGCTGCGCCGGCCGACCCGCCTGAGCGTTTTCCAGCCGGAGATATCCTTTCCCCTGCGGTGCATCGCCCCCCTGCTCCACCCGCATCTGCCGCCCGTAATACCAGGCCCTCGGCACGGTGGACTCAGGAAGAAATTCCTCGAAGCTGCCATTCTCAAGCGCCGGCCGGCTGCCGTCGGGCTGCACGCGCCGGGCCTCCTCGGCTGCCCCGGTCATCGGCACGAAAAAACTCGGCACCAGCGCCTCCCGCACCATCGCTCCTTCGCGCTTCGTCAGCCGCACGAGCGTTTGATCGTAGCGCTCGCCGACGGGGATGATCATCTTTCCCCCCTCGGCCAACTGCTCCACCAGCGGCGCGGGAATCTCCTCCGGAGAGCAGGTAACGATGATCTTGTCGAAGGGAGCATGCTCAGGCCATCCCTGAAAGCCATCGCCGATTTGGGTAACGACATTGTCATAGCCCAGCCGCTCCAGCGTGCGGGCCGCCCGCTCCCCCAACACCCGGCTGATCTCGATCGAATAGACCGTCTCCACCAATGGCGCCAGCACCGCCGCCTGATAGCCGCTGCCGGTGCCAATCTCCAGCACCCGGTCGGTCGGCTCAAGGGCGAGTTGCTCGGTCATATAGGCCACCACGAAGGGCCCCGAGATCGTCTGTTTTTCGCCGATCGCGAGCGCCATGTCGAAATAGGCCAAGCCCCGCAGGGGCACCGGCACAAATTCATGCCGCAATGTGGTCCGCATGCTTTCGAGCACCCGCGGATCGCTGACGCCGCCGCCGGCGATGTCGTCCCGCACCATGCGCTGGCGGGCGGCCACAAAACGATCGGCCAGCCCGCGCTCGGCCGGGGCTCGCTCGGCCGCAGTCGGGGAGGCAGCCTCCGGCTCATCTACCGGCGGCGCGGCACCGGCCGGCGCGGGGGCCAAAGCGCCCCCCAGCCAGACCATCAGCGCCACGACATGCCAGCGCAGGTTCATCACGAAGAGCCTCTCTGCAGACTACCCGCTCCCACCAACCCGCTCCCGCCGGCGCCCGCCGTGGAGATCACGGCTGCGGCACAATCTTCACCAGTTCGATCTCAAAGACCAACACCTCGTTCGGCTCGATCACGGGGGGGGATCCCTCTTCGCCGTAGCCGAGAGCAGGCGGCACAAAGAGACGCCATTGCGAACCCACCGGCATCAGCGGCAGCGCCTCCTGCCAGCCCGGTACCACACCGCGCACCGGAAACGTGGCCGGCTCCCCCTTGGGGTCGGTGGCATCAAACTCCTTGCCATCGAGATGGGTGCCGCGGTAACGGGTGGAGACGGTGTCGGTCGGCTTGGGCCGCGGACCCGTCCCCGGCTTGAGAACTTCATACTGCAGGCCGCTGGGGAGGGTCACGATCCCCTTCTTGGCGCCGTTGGCCTGAAGAAATTCCGCCGCTTTGGCCTGATTGACTTTGGCCACCTCAACCATTCGTTTGGCAAACTCCTGCTCCTGCGCCCGCAACCGGGTTTCAAACACCTCCAGCGCCTGCCGGCATTGTTCATCGCTCAAGCGTGGATTCACGCCGCGCACCGCATCGGCCAGCCCCTGCGCCAGGGCCAAGGGATCGATGGGGGCCTGCTGGGCTTTGAAGTCGGCGGCAATCCGACTGCCGATCCGCTGGCCCAGCGCATAGCCGAGCACGCTCTCTGGTGTGGCGGAAACCGGGCCGTCAAACGGCGCCGGAGCACGCAGGCCGGGGGCCGCGCCAGGCGGTTGAGCAACCCCTTCTCCCGCCAGGAAACAGCCGAGCATCACTGCCAGCAGCGGAGAGCAGCCCGCCGCAGCGCCACGCCATCCCCGCTCTGCTCCAACCCACATCCGCAATCCCATCGGTGTTGTCTCCTCCTGCCAGGGCTGCCTGGGGGACAGCCCTCCATGGCATCGGTATAGTGTAACGCGAAAGTCTCTGAAGCTGGTCCCTCCCGCCTCCGCGAGTGCGCCCATGGCTCCCCCGCCCCCATCCCGCTCCGAGCGAACGCTCGATACAATTCTCTCCAATGCCTCGGAGGGAGCGCGGGAATCGCTCCGCCTGCTGGCGGAGATTCTGGGCAATGAGCCCTCCTCGGCACTCTCCCCGACCGCGTTTGCCATCCAACACCTCGGCGGCGGCGTGCTGGAATTGGCCAGCTCCCGCGTTGCCACGCAGGGCACGTCGCTGGCGCTGCTGGGCAATCTGCTGCGCATCGAGATGGAGCGGCATGCCGGGGCCGTTGTCGTCGGCTCGCCCGGCGAGGGCCTGCCCCCCACCTGGTCGCAGCTGAGCGTGGGGCCCGACGAGCGGGTCTCGGTGCCGGGCCGGCTGATTGTGTTCTTCCCCGCCGGCACACTCGCGGCGATCCCGCTGTGCGTGCATATCGATGATCGCCATTGGACGCGGGAGTTTGCCGTGCTCTCCACACTGGCGCAGAAGCCTGCCGCGGAGGAGGTGGTGCGGTCGTTTACAACCCGGCTGAAAACAGCTGAAAATCCGTTGCGCGGCCGGGTGCTGGAGGCGAGCTGCGTGGAAAACGCTCTCCATCTGGGGGTTACCTCAACGCCGGCGAGTCGGCGGGAGAGCCTGATCCTTCCCGCCCCTCTCTGGGCGGAGATCGACATCTTTCTCGCCTCGGCCACCAGCCGCCGCGACCTCATGCGGCGGCTCGGCCTGGGCACCAACCGGGGTCTGCTCATCGCCGGCCCGCCGGGGGTGGGCAAAACGCATCTGGTGCGGGTTATTGCCGCGGAACTCAGCGGCCAGTTCACCACCATCCTCGCCGACGCCCATGCCATGCGGCACCAGATTGCCGAACTCTACAGCGAGGCCGACACCTTCGGCCCAACGCTGGTCGTGCTCGACGACATCGATCTGGTGCTGGGACATCGCGATGCCAATGGCGACAACGGGGCGCTGGCCGATTTTCTGGCCACGCTCGACGGCGTGCTGGAGCGCAAAGACATCCTCACGATCGCCACGACGAACGACCCCAAATCGCTCGATCCGGCAGCGCAGCGGGCCTCCCGGTTTGATGTGGTGATCACGCTCCCGCTGCCCGACGAGGATTCCCGCGAGCGGATCCTGAAAGGGTATCTAGCGCCGCTTGACCTCCCCTTCGATTTCCCAGCCGTGGCCCGGGCGCTGGAGGGGGCCACCGGCTCTGATGTGCTGGAGGTGGTGCGCCGCACGGTGCTCGAGCATGGCGAAACATTCACGCAGGCGCAGTTGCTCGATGTCGCCGCCACCGGCCGCTGGCAGGCCACGGTCAATCGGCGCCGCTATCTGTAGCTGGGCGCAGGCCCGCTGCTGCGGGTCAGGCCGAAGGAGCGGGATTGGGGGCAGGATTGGCGACGGCCTTGGGCCGGCCGAGCGAGCCTTTGGTGATCTCGAGAAAGGCAGTCTCCAGATTGACCTCCGATTCCCGCATCGAAATCAGCTGGTGGCCGGCGGCGATCAGGCGTGCCGCCAGCGCCGAGGGATCGGCCACTCCCTCGGCCAGCGTGGCGAGCACCTCTCCATCGCGCACCGCCAATTGCGAAATCTCCGGGCAGCCCTCCAGCGTCTTGGCGGCGGGCTCCGGCGGACCGGCCACCCGCAGCCGGATGACCGGCCGGCCGCGCACCTGCGCCAGCAGTTCCTGCACATCGCCGCAGGCGAGCAGACGGCCATATTCGATGATGCCGACGCGGTTGCAGATATCGGCGAGCTCGGGAAGGATGTGGCTCGAAACGAGGATCGTCTTCCCCAGCCCCTGCAGCCGGCGGAGGAGATTGCGCATCTCGATGCGGGCACGCGGATCGAGGCCGCTGGCAGGCTCGTCGAGCAGCAGCACCTGCGGATCGTGCAGCAGCACTCTCGCCAGCCCCAGCCGCTGCGTCATGCCGCGGGAAAGACTCGTCACCAGCTCATCGCGCTTCACCGTCAGATCGACCAGCTCCAGCGAGCGATCAGCCACCCGCTTCCGCTCGGCTCCCTCGATCCGATAGGCCGCGGCAAAGAATTCCAGATATTCAATCACCCGCATGTCGTCATAGACGCCGAAGATATCGGGCATGTAGCCGATGGCCCGGCGGATCTCGCGCGGGTGGGTGTAGATCGAGTGCCCGCAGACGTAGGCCTCGCCCCAAGTCGGCGCCAAGAGCGTGGAGAGGATGCGGATCGTGGTGGTCTTGCCGGCACCGTTGGGGCCGATAAAGCCAAACAGATCCCCCTTCTCAAGCTTCAGGTCGAGCGATTCCAGTGCCGAGAAATCGCCATATTTCTTGGTGAGGTCGATTGTTTCAATCATGGTCTTCGCGTCTTAAGAGGAATGACGATCCGCCACAGCCCACTCCCTGCTTCCAAAGCGCCGCCCGAGGGCATCGCCACAGTCTGCTGGCCAGCCGTTGTCTGCCGCCACTCCGTGCCGCGCGGTCCCCGGCCCACCAGCACCGCCCGGTCGACATTCAACAGCGGGGAGAGATCGAACCGGCCGAGTCGGCCGGGATCGCTGGAGGTGTAGGCACTCCCCCCCGCCGCAGCGTGGAGGCCGGCCACTTCGAGAATCCGCAGGGGATCGAGTTCGGCAGGGTCCCACCGCGTGGCGACGATGCGTTCGGCATTGGCGGCATTTCTCGTCAGCGCCCCGGCCAGCGAGCGTGGTCCCTTGCCACCATGCGTGGAATAGCTCGCGCCGGGCTCCAACCGACCGATGTCGTAGAGCCAGCCGGAGTGCACCAGGCGGCAGTCTTCCAAGGGAAAGTCGAGTCGGTTCACCACTTCCCCACGCAGCGTTCCCTGGGCCTCGCGGGTGAGGCTCGCCTCCAGAGGCGACCGGGGGCAGGCGGCGATCCATTCCGCCTCCAATAACCGGCTGGAGGAAGCGGCCAGCGGGATGCCGCGGAGCGTCGCGAGCGAAGGTCCGTAGGCATAATCAGTGCTCGCCAACGAGGGATGTGACGTCGGCGAGTCGGTCGCTCCCAGCCCCCGACCGACGGCGCCAAACCACGACACGACGATGTCGGCCGGTGGAACGGCGAGCCCCTCCCGCGGCACCGCCGCGGTGTCGAGCGTGGCATTGGCGGGTGACCAGATGCCGGCAAACGAAACCCCCCGCGTCAGCGATCCCGCCATGTCGATATCGACCAGATCGGCCTGCGATTCCTGCCCGGCCTCGCTCTTCCACTGCCGTGCGGTGGAGCCGGCGAGCGCCACGAAACCAGCCACCACCAGCGGCAGCGACAGCCAGGCCAAGCGAAACCTCCCCTTGCCCCGCGATACCAACCACCAGTCCAACGGATAGAGGGCTGCGATGTAGAGCAGGGCGAGTCCACCAATGATTTCAAACGGCACCGGGCGCACCGAGGGAAACTGGTCAACCGCCAGACGGAGCTGTCCGGCCATGTCGAGCGCGCCGCGGGCCCCTTCCGCTCCCCGCCCTGCAGACTTTCCCTTGGGACGGCCTCCCAACAGCTCCACCAGCAGTGTGTCGGTTCCCTGCCAGGTGCGAAAAAACCCCTGATCCAGATCGAGGCCGATCCAGGTGATTGTCCCAAAGCCATGAGGACTCCGCACGACCAGCGGCAGATCGCTCGGGGCTGTTCCCTCAAAGGCCTCAATCACGCCGTCCATGGCAGCAGCATCTGCCAGCAGCGGCACCTCCAGCCCCTGCAGAGCTTTCTTGTCCAGCGGGCGATCGGCTCGGGCATAGCTTTCGATCGCGGTCGCCCGCCGCAATGGCGCCATCCCCTCCACGCGTCCCGGGGTGTTGGTGAGACCAGGAATCCACCCAGCCGCCACAGACTCTGCCAAACCCGCCCGCACCGCGTCGGCTCCCGACAGAAACACGAGCCTCCCTCCCCGCCGTACCCAAGCGTCGATGCCGACCAGCGCCGCCGCGTCGGCCCCCCGGAGGGCAGCCACCGCTCGACCACACACGATGATCGCATCGGCGCCGTCATAATCGAGGCCCGTGGGCCCCAGCAGCCGCGGATCGGCGACAGCCACGACCCGGGGCCGGGAGCCGTCGTCGCGAGCCATCAAGCGCGCCGCCCGCTCCATGCTGGGAAGCTCTCCGACAACGAGCACAACCGACTCCCCGCCGGGCAGCGGCGCGGGGAGGCTGATCGGCGCAAGGCCTGCCACATGCTCCGCGGAGATCTCAGCCGAGGGGCCGGCTCCGCCAGCGTCTTCCGGCGGCACTTGCTCCAGCAGCACGCGGCCTACGGGGCGGCCGAAGCGGACCAGAAATCGGGCTGACTGCGTGCCATCAGCCGCCTGCGTCACGGCCACCGCAGGCGACCGCACCCACTGCCCGTCGGAGTCCTCGGCCCATGCGAAGAGCCTGCCCGCAGATCCGCTCCCCGAGGCAGAGGAAGCGCCGGAGGAAGAGCCGGAGGAAACCAGCAGCGGCGTCCAGGAGCCTGTCCGGTAGACATCCTGAAAGCCGACGCGCACGTTCCAGGGCCCGCCCCCATCGACCGATGCTGGGGCCGCCTGGCTGGGCGGGGCGCCTGCCTGCCACAGCACGAGCAGAGATGCCCACGCCCACACGGCCCCAAGAAGGCCCCGTCCGACCAATCGCCCACGGCAGCCGCGTTTCATGGCTTCTCCGCATCGGGGCAGGTGCAGGTGAACTGACCGCAGCCGGGACACCCAGTACCATATTTCTTGGCCACGGCCGCTTCGAGATCGACATTGACGACATTCGCGATGGTTGCCAGCCAAGCCAGCACATCGGCGAACTCCAGGGCGATCTCCTCGTGGGTGCCGCTGCGCAGGGCGGTGGCCAGTTCACCGATCTCCTCGGTGAGCCACATGAAAGTGCCCTCGACCCCGCGGGTCGCATCCTTGTCGTGGTACATGGCGCGGATCAGCGTCTGGAATTCATGGAGTGTCATCGGAAGCTCTTGTTACCCGAAAAGATTTGCTCTGGTTTTACACAGGCCGGCCACTTGGTGCGACCGACTCCTGCAGCGCCGGGGCAAACCATGGATAGATTGCCGGCACCACCACCGCCGTCAGCAGCGTGGAGGTGATAATCCCGCCGATCACCACCGTGGCCAGCGGCCGCTGGATTTCCGCCCCGGCGCTCTCCGCCAGCGCCATCGGCAGGAATCCCAAACTGGCCACCAGAGCTGTCATCAACACCGGCCTGATCCGGACCTCGGCGGTGGCAAGGGCCGCCTCGCGAGCCGAGAGCCCCCCCTTGCGGGCATGCTCTGCCCCCGACACCCACACCAGCCCGTTGAGCACCGCCACCCCAAACAGAGCGACAAATCCGACTCCTGCGGCGATCGAAAAAGGCATGCCCCGCAGCGCCAGGGCCACCACTCCCCCGGAGGCCGCCACCGGCACGGCGCAGAAAATGAGGGAGGCCAGCCGAAACGACTGAAAGCTCGTGTAGAGGAGCATGGCGATCAGGCCAAGCACCAGCGGGGTAATCAGCGCCAGCCGTCGGCCGGCCGAGAGGAGATTTTCGAAATCCCCTCCCCAGGCGATCGTGTAGCCGATCGGCAGCGGCACAGCTTGGGCCACCAGGCGCTGCGCCTCGGTGACAAATCCAGCCACATCGCGGCCGCGCACATTCGCCGAGACAAACGTGCGGCGGCGTGAGTTTTGATGCTCGATCGAGGGTGGGCACTCCTCCATCCGCACATCGGCCAGTTCACCCAGCGGTACCGGACGGCCCCCGGTCGCCCCCACGGGAATCTGCGGCACGAGGTCCGGGTTCTCCCGCCATTCCCTGGGGAATTTCAGCGTGAGCGGATAGCGGGGCCGCCCCTCGAAGATCACGCCAGCCTGAATGCCTCCCATCGCCGAGACGGTGCGCATCACTTCCAGCCCATCGATGCCGTGACGGGCGAGCTGTTCGGGCCGGGCCACGATGCGCATCGTGGGCACATTCGACTGCCAATCGGCACGCACGTCGACGGCGCCGGGGATCTGCCGCAGCGTCTGTTCGATCTGCTTGCCGATCGAGCCGAGCTGGCCGAGGTCGTCGCCAAACACCAGCACCGCGACATCGGCCTTCACGCCGGCGACGAGTTCATCGACGCGCATCTCGATCGGCTGACTGAAGCCGAAATTGGCCCCCGGCACCGTCGCCGTCAGTTTTTCCGACATCTTCTCCACCAGTTCATCGCGTGACACCGCCTTCGGCCAGGTGCGGCGGGGCTTGAGCATCACCCAAACATCCGTTTGCTGCACGCCCATGATGTCGTTGGCGATCTCAGGGCGCCCCGTCTTGCAAAACACGGTGCGCACCTCGGGAAAGGTGAGCAACTCCTGTTCAATGCGCGTTGTGAGCGGAACAGAGTCCTCCAGCGTGGCGCTGGGCAACCGGGTGACCTCGACCAACAGATCCCCCTCATCGAGCCGCGGCATAAACTCCGCTCCCAGCCGTGCCGCAACCGGCACTGTCGCCGCCACCAGCGCCAAGCTTCCGAGCGTGACGACCACCGGATGGTAGACCGCCAGCCTGGCCACTGGCTGATAGGCCCAGTAAAACCACCGCATCAGCAGCGGCTCATGCTCCGGCTCCCGCTTCAGCACCGTGGCCGCCAAAACTGGCATGAGCGTCAGGGAGATGACCAGCGACCCGGCCAGCGCAAAGAGCACGGTGAGGGCCATGGGGCGGAAGAGCTTCCCCTCCGTTCCCTCCAGAAACAGAATCGGCACATAGACAATCGCAATGATGAGCTCGCCAAACATGGTCGGCCCCCGCACCTCGAGCGCCGCATCGGCGACCACCTGGCGTTTGTCGGCCCCCTCGGGAGCCAATCCCAGCCGGCGGACGCAGTTCTCCACCATGATCACCGAACTGTCGACCACCAGCCCAAAATCGATCGCCCCCAGGCTCATCAGGCTCGCCGAGATGCCGGTGGCCCACATCAAATTGGCCGCGAAGAGCATCGAAAGCGGGATCGCCAGCGAGACGATGATGCCGGCCCGCACATTTCCCAGCAGCACCAGCAACACGCCCACCACCAGCAGCCCACCCTCGGCGAGGTTGTGGAGCACAGTGTCGAGCGTGCGTGCGATGAGCTCGGAGCGGTCGTAGAGAATCTCCAGCGTGACGCCGGGGGGAAGTGTCGACTGCAGGGCGTGCAAACGCTCCTTGGCTGCATCGACAACGCGGCGGCTGTTCTCCCCGCGCACCATCATCACCATGCCGGTGACCACTTCGCCGCGGCCATCGCGTGTGGCCGCGCCCTGCCGGGCCAGCGGGGCGATTGTCACCTCGGCGATGTTGCGGATCAGCACCGGCACGCCCCCTGGGGGGCTGCGCACCACGACCTGCTCAACATCCTCCAGACTGCCGAGCAACGAACTGCCCCGGATGAAACGCTGCTCGCCGTTGGTGACGATGTACCCGCCGCCGGTGCTGTCGTTGTTGCGTTCCAGCGCCGCCAGCACCTCACCCAGCGAAATTTCCTGCGCGCTGAGGCGATCGGGATCGACCCGCACCTCGTAGCTCTTGGCATAGCCCCCGTGGCTGTTGATATCGGTGACGCCGGGCACCTCGCGCATGGCGGGAGCGATATCCCACTCCAGCACGCTGCGCAGATCCATCAGATTCTGCCCCGCGCCCCGCACCTCAAACTGCAGAATCTCGCCAAGGGCCGTGCTGAGCGTGCCGAGCTGGGGCTCGCCGTGCGCCAAAGCCATGCGCCCCTTCGCTTCCGGCAGCCGTTCGGCCACCAGCTGCCGGGCTCGAAATATGTCGGTGCCCTCATGAAACACGACCGTCACCAGCGAGATGCCAAACCGGGAGACGCTGCGCACCTCCTCCACGCCGGGCAGGCCGCTGACGGCCAGCTCCACCGGATAGGTCACATAGCGTTCCACCTCCAGCGGCGAGAGGGTGCCCGACTCGGTCACCACCTGCACCTGCACGTTGACCAGATCGGGCACGGCATCGACCGGAATCCGCGTGGCGGCATAGAGCCCGCCTGCGGCCATTAAGAAAAACAGCGCCACCACCAACGCCCGGTTGGAAAGCGACCATCTGATCAAACCTGCAAGCACTCCAAACCTCTGTCTTTCACGCCCCCGTACCCGCGGGCACAGCCTCACCCGCGGCGCTTGTGCAATGCCTGTCAGGCCTCGGCAACTGGCTCACGGCCCTGCCCGACTGCTCCCCACGCCACTATTCGGCAGGCCGGTCCTCCCGGTCGAGCAACAGTTCACTCTTTAAGACGAAGGCTCCCTGCGAAACCACCTCTTCTCCCTCTTTCAGCCCGCTGGTGATCTCGATCAGGGGCCCATTCTCCACCCCCGTGGCGACATCAGCGCAGCGAAACCGACCTTTTCCCTGGGGCACAAACACAAAGGCTCGGGCCTCATGGCGCATCACGGCGGTGGCGGGCACGGTGAGCCCATCCTTGAGGCCCCCCTGCGGCAGATCAACCCAGACAAACATCCCCGGCTTGTAGTGGGCATCGTCGTTCTTGAGTTCAGCCACCAGCGGCACGCTGCGCGATTCAGCCTCCACGATCGCTCCCACATGCTGCACCACAGCCGTCGTGTCATGGCTGTCGGCGCCCGGCACGTTGACGCGCACCTGCTGCCCCTCCGCCACCTCCACTGCCGTCCACTCCCGCTCATGGATCTGAGCCCGTACCCAGAGCGTGGAGGTGTCGGCCACGACAAACATCTTGTCGCCCACGCGCACCCGCTCACCCCGGGCGATGAACACATCCTCGATCATCCCCCCGATCGGCGTGCGGAGCACCAGCGAGCTGATCGAACTGGTATCGCCAGGACTTTCCGCTGCCTCGGCGGCCACATCCGCAGCAGCTTTTTCGGCAGGAATATCGTTACCCAACCGGCTCCCCACCAGCATCCGCAGGTGTTCCCGCGAGATATGGACCAACCGGTCGGCCTGCTCGAGGCTGGCCCGGGCCCGCTCGCGGTCTTGGCGGGTCATGAACCGGGCCTCCTCGCAGGCGGCGATGAAGTTTGCCTTGGCAACCTCCAGATTGCTCGTGCGTTCCTCGATGATGCGGCCCGAGAGCACGCCCCCCTCGCTCAGCGATCTCGTGCTGGCATTCACCTTTTCCACAAACAGCAGTTTTGAATACGTTCCCAGAAGTTTCTCGCGGTAGTTGCCCAGCACCCGGTCCTGAAACTGCTTCTCCACCTGGGCCAGCGGTGGCTCGCTAGCCAGTGTCTCCAGCAACGATTCGACATTATCGGCGATGGTGGTGGCCCACTCGGCCGACTTCCGCTCGATGAGTCGATCATCCTCGCGGCGTCTGACATCATCCCGCGCCATGCCAACATCAGGGCTCGAGAGTTCCACCAGCGGATCGCCGGCGACCACTTTGTGCCGCACCTGCACCAGCATCCGCGAGACGATCCCATCGACCGGCGAGGCATAGTCGAGACGCTGGCGAGCGTCGTAGTCGATGCGGCCCGGCACCGTGAGGTGGTCGCGAAGCGGCAGTTTTTGGACCGTGGCAAACCCGATGTTGGCAGCAACCTGCGCCGATTCGGAGAGCGTCACGATCTGACTCTGGCCCGGGCCCCCCACCGCCCCTGCCTGCACGAACGGGGCTGGTTCGGCGGGGGAATGATCTCCGCCGCCGCTGATGTGGTGGGTCGACAACCACCACCATGCCGCGGCCCCCGCCACCAGCAGAGCCACGCCGCCCACGCTGCGCCGGGCCGCTCCCACCCACGACTGCCCTCCGCCCCGGGGCGTGAGTGGCCCGTGGGGGGGCGCTGCCTGCGCAGCGGGCTGACCATGAACTGGGGCTGGGGCGGACATACAGGCAACTCGGGAAGGGTGCGCGGAGGGACCAAAACAGATCCGGACCCAAGCGCCAAATAAAACGGTCGGCGGCAGGGCCACCACCCTGCTCAAGTCTACACAATCAGCGGAAAGTGCGGATATACTCATCTGTTTGCCCACCCGCTCCTCCGCTCCACACGCCCCGTGACTTGAGTGACGGGCCGCCCCGGAAGTCTGCCATGAAGAGCCTCCGTCCGATCCGCATTTTCGACACCACGCTGCGCGATGGCGAACAGTCGCCGGGCGCAAGCATGAACCTCACAGAAAAAATGGAGGTGGCGCAGGCGCTGGTGCAACTGGGCGTGGATGTCATCGAAGCGGGATTTCCGATCGCCTCGCCGGGCGACTTCGCCAGTGTCAGCGAGATTGCCGCCAGCGTCCGCGGGGCGATCATCTGCGGGCTGGCCCGCTGCAACGATGCCGACATCGACCGGGCGTGGGAGGCGCTGCGGCTGGCGGAGCGGGCCCGCATCCACGTGTTTTTGGCGACGAGCTCGATCCACCGCGAGTTCAAACTGCGGATGAGCGAGGACGAGGTCACCGCCCGGGCCGTGGCCGGGGTCAAACGCGCCCGCAATCTCTGCGCTGATGTGGAGTTTTCGCCGGAGGACGCCGCCCGCACCGATCTGCCGTTTCTCTGCCGCGTCGTCGAGGCAGTGATCGATGCCGGTGCGACCACAGTCAACATTCCCGACACCGTCGGCTATGCCACGCCGCAGCAGATGTTCCGCGTCATCCAGGGCCTGCGCACAGGGGTGCGGGGCATCGATCGGGCCGTGATCAGCGTCCACTGCCACGACGACCTCGGCCTGGCTGTGGCCAACAGTCTGGCGGCTGTGGAGGCGGGAGCGGGCCAGGTGGAATGCACCATCAATGGCTTGGGGGAACGGGCGGGCAATTGCTCGCTGGAGGAGGTGGTGATGGCCCTGCGCACGCGGAGCGATTACTACGGCTGCGACACCCGGATCGTGACGCAAAAGCTCGTGCCGACCAGTCGCCTGGTGGCAACGATCACCGGCATTCAGGTGCCGCGAAACAAGGCGATCGTGGGCCGCAATGCTTTTGCCCATGAGGCGGGCATCCATCAGGATGGCATGCTCAAAGACCGCAGCACCTACGAAATCATGCGGCCGGAGGATGTCGGTCTGGAGCGCACCGATCTGGTGCTGGGCAAACACAGCGGCCGCGCGGCGCTGGCCGACAGGGCGAAGGCCCTGGGCTATCAGCTTTCCACAGAGCAGTTGCAGACGCTGTTTGACCGGTTCAAGGTGCTGGCCGACCGCAAGAAGGAAATCTACGACGGCGACATCGCGGCGCTGTGCGAGGATCAGTTTTCGGCGCTGCCGGAGCAGTTCACCTTCGCCGGCTACACGCTCTCCTCCGCCAGCGGCCATGCACCCACGGTGGAATTGCGGGTCTTGCAGAATGGTGTGCCCCACACGGCAGCGGTGACGGCTGGTGACGGCCCGATCGATGGCATTTTCCTGGCGATTGAGAAGCTCACCGGCATTCAGACTGTCTGCCGCGATTTCCGCGTGCAGGCGGTGACAGTGGGCAAAGACGCACAGGCCGAGGTGACGGTGGAACTGGAGCACGCTGGCCAGGTGCAGCGGGGCCGTGGTGTCTCGACCGACTCGCTGGAGGCTTCTGCCAAAGCGTTTCTGGCCGCCACCAACCGTCTCGCCCTCGGCGGCCAACCCCGCATCCATCCGCAGCGTGCGTAGCGCCGGCCGCCCCGACAGGCCCTGCGGGACTGAAGTCTTTATCAACTGGAGCGACGACTGGGTCCGTTCTTGGCGCGGTGAAGGCGGAGGGGTCGGCGAACGCTTGAGGAGCGGAAGCGACGAAACTTTTGCCGCCCCGAAGCCGACGCTCTCCGGAAGTCGCATGCGCGAAGGCGAGCGGCCCAGCACCATCCATCCGCAGCGGGCGTGAAGGCTATATCGCCTCGCGGCCCCGCTCGCCGGTGCGGATCCGCACACATTCATCCATCGGCAGCACGAAAATTTTGCCGTCGCCGATCTCGCCGCGCTCTCCGCTGCGGCCCCCCTTGATGATTGCCGCGATGGTCGGCTCGACGAAA
>Ga0164294_10003229_pt1 | contig 14537 bp, 10 predicted proteins | sample GEODES005metaG_FD_111479 | JGI IMG/M metagenome (GOLD analysis project Ga0164294, IMG submission 111479) | Oligotrophic lake water microbial communities from Sparkling Lake, Wisconsin, USA - GEODES005 metaG | ecosystem: Environmental > Aquatic > Freshwater > Lake | place: USA: Sparkling Lake...
ATATCCATGCCCGCTTCATTTCTTTGACTGGAAGTTGTCTGATTATTTTATACAGCAGGGTTTTTGAGATAAGGTTATAGTTTTGCAGGAGATTGATTCCGCGTTTAGTGACATCGCTTGATGACTCATTAATCAAGGCTGCAACCATCACCAAGAACAAGAATAAATCTCGCGATCCATAAATGAGATTTACCAAAAAAAACAACCAATGGTATTTTGGAGTGAAGACTCACATTGGGTTTCAATCAAGGGGTAGGCGTTGGTTCGTAGTATCGTGCAACAACACTGCTAAAGAGCATTACTCCATCAAAACTTACGATCTTCTTCATGGCGAAGAGTAAGCTGTTTTTGAAGATAAAGACTATAACGATCAAGTTCTCAAACAATTCTGAGGGCAACAAAAAGTCTTCTAAGTGATCACCAATAAAGCCAAATTCAAACATCCACTTTCGAGCAAACAAAAAAAGAGGAATAAACAATTTTCTTCAGTAAAAGCTTTGGTCGAACATCTTTTTCAAAGCGCCAAATACATCTGAAATTACCGTAAGGTCAGATAATAGAGGGCCAAAAAGAACCTGGGTTGGCTCAACATTTTATTCACGCTCTCGAATCTTTTTATGATTAGTAAAAAACTGAATTTTTGTTAAGTGCTGAGCCAATAGCCGCTCTAAACAGAGTCACCCAATTGGAATATTGCTCTCTCTGAATTCCAAGCAAAACAGATTTCTGCGATTACGCGCTTCTTTGTCGGATATTTTAGAATTACTTTGAGCTTAAAATCTGAGTTGTGTTTTTTGAAAAAATTTGACTGATTCGACATGAATTTTCTTCGTAAATTGTCATTAAGAAAATTAATAACTTTTTAGGAAAAAAATCTAATTAGAAATTGAGGTGAGTACTGCACTAAAGTTTGATTTTTTTAACTAAGAACGTCGCGCATCGAGTAAAAACCAGGCTGTTTAGCACTTCCCCAAATTGCCGCGCGAATTGCTCCTTTGGCGAAAATATCGCGGCTGGAAGCTTTGTGAGTGAGTTCGATGCGTTCGCCATCTCCAGCAAAAATTACAGTGTGATCGCCAATGACATCGCCACCGCGGAGAGTTGCGAAGCCGATTTCGCCTTTATTTCTTTTGGCATCTTTTCCAACTCTCGCCATTACAGCATTTTTTTGTAGTTCGATGTGACGACCTTGCGCAACTGCCGCACCTAGAGATAGAGAGGTTCCAGATGGGGCATCGACTTTATTTTTGTGATGCATTTCAACGATCTCGACATCGAAATCTTCGTGCAAAATTCCGGCAACTTTTTCGGTGAGATTCATTAATAAATTCACCCCGAGAGACATGTTCGAAGACCAAATAATTACGGTGTCTTTGGCATGCGAAGCGAATTGTTGTTTTTCATTTTCAGAAAATCCGGTAGTGCCGCAGACCAATACTTTCTTTTGCTCGGCGCATTTTTTGGCGATTTCTAAACTTAAAGCCGGTGAAGAAAAATCGATGATTGCGTCACAACTTTTTACGAATTGATCGAGGTTGGAAGTGGCTTGAGTGTTTGTTTTTTCGAAGCCTAAAAATTCACCAAGATCTTCGCCAGAATTTTTACGCGCGAAGGCTGAAATAAGTTCAGCAACTGAGTCTTGTAAAACTAGGCCAGCAATGGTTCTGCCCATTCTTCCAGTAATTCCGGTTACGCCAATTTTCATAAAATTTCTTTGATTGAGTTGGTAATTTTTTTGAGATCAGATTTGGTGATTGTGAGTGCTGGCATTAAATAAAGACAACTACCAAATGGTCGCAAGAAAATTCCAGAAGCGATGAATTTTTTTCGCAGTTCGAGAATTTTTTCGAAGTTGCCTTCAACGTCAATAGCGCCAATAGCACCGATGACACGTGGGTTTTTAAAATTTTGTAATTCCTTACGTAAAATCTTTTCAATTTCTGCGGTTTTTTCGGCGTAATTTCCTTGTTCGAATAAATCAAGCGAAGCATTCGCCGCGGCGCAAGCAAGAGGATTACCCATGAAAGTTGGGCCATGCATTAAAGCGAGATCGAGTGAATTACCCAGAAATTTTTCGAAGATTTTTTTGGAAGTTAAAGTTGCAGCGAGGCCAACAGTTCCTCCGGTTAAGGCCTTACTAATAACTAAAATATCTGGCGTAATTTTTGCATGATCACAGGCGAATTTTTTCCCGGTGCGATAAAATCCAACGGCGCATTCATCGGCAATAAAAAGTATTTCATGCCTTTTGGCGATGACAAAAATTTCGTGCAAAATTTCAGGTTCATAAAAAATCATGCCACCAGCGCACTGAACAAGAGGTTCAATAAAAATTCCGGCGAGAATTTTTTTATTTTTTTTCACAAAATCTTCAAAAACATCGAGATCATTTTTATTTCTTGGCAGATCGAGACAAAAATTATTCAGTAAAATTTTCTGAAATTTTTTGTGCATCCCAAAAGAAAGATCGGCGAGAGACATTGCGCCCGTAGTGTCGCCGTGATAAGAATTTTTGAAGGAAATAAATTTTGTTTTTTCTTTTAATCCGCAATTCAAGTGAAATTGCCAAGATATTTTCATCGCAACTTCTATCGCCACCGAACCGGAATCAGAAAAAAATACACGATCCATCTTGGTAAATTTACACAATCTTTCAGCCAGCGTATAAGTTGGCTCTGTGGCAAATCCAGCCATCATGATATGAGGCAAAATTTTTGCCTGTTTGACGATTGATGAAGTTAGGTGAGGGTGATTATAGCCATGAGCCATTGCCCACCATGAAGAAATTCCATCAATTAAAACACGGCCATCTTTTAAAAAAATTTTTGAACCAGCAGCTCCCACAACCTCAAGTTGAGGCAAGTGGTTTTGCATTTGTGTGTAGGGAAGCCAAATGTGCTCGGTCATTAGTAATTTATTTTTTCTTTTATCGTGAGCGAAAGTGAACTATCTCATGAAATTATTCACTTAGCTTGGGATGAAAAACAGTCTTAAAATGCGCTACAAACTTACAATCGAATATGATGGGTCGAAATACTGCGGCCTGCAGAGGCAGCCTTGCATCAAGCAAAAAGGTATCGAGGAAGTTTTAGAAAAAGCGATTTTTTCTTTAACGCAAGAAGAGGTAAAAATTATTTATTCAGGTCGAACAGATTCCGGAGTTCACGCCTTAGGTCAGGTTGTTCATTTCGATCTTAAGAAGAAATTTCTAGATTATGCCATGCTCGCCGGACTCAATAATTATCTGCGTGGAGAGGATATATCAGTTCGTATTTGTGAGTTAGTTGATGAAAATTTTCACGCACGTTTCTCTAGTAAAAAACGTCATTATCGCTACCGAATTATTAATCGTTACTCTCCATTAATTCTCGAAAGAAATCGTGCGTGGCAAGTGGCGCGAAATCTCGACGTTGAAGCGATGAAAAACGCTGCAAAATTTTTAGTTGGTCAGCATGATTTTACATCTTTTCGCGATTCGCAGTGCCAATCTTCATCGCCAATTAAGACGCTAGATCGCATTGAAATTACACAAAATGGTGAAGAAATTACGTTTGATTTCAGCGCGAAATCATTCCTTCATCATATGTTGCGAAATATTGTGGGAACCCTGGTTTATGTAGGGCATGGGAAAATTGTTGCTGAGGAAATGAAGGTGATTCTAGCGGCAAAAGATCGCACAAAATCTGGACCAAATGCTCCGGCTTGCGGGCTGTATTTTGTTTCAGTCGATTACTAAGAATTAAGTTAAGAACACTCTGAACAACCATCAACTTCATCACCAATCAACAGCAGATTTTCATTATATCGAAAACGGAGGAATTTTCGGATCCGCGATTGGTTTTGCTGACTCGGCACTCTTGGTTGCGATTGAAGGAGCCGGAGTTTCTATTTCGCCTTTCCGTAACTCAGCAGCAAGATCCAAGATCCGCGATGTTGCCTCACCGCCGTTTGCAGCCTTACTGTTATTAATAATTTCTGTTGTTAATTTGTAGAGATCTTCTGGTTTGAGTTTACTCACGGCGTCTAAGTACTCTTGGCTTTTTGTAAATTCTGCAAAATCAATGTCTGAAAGTCCTAATTTACTAACCAAGCCCGTAACAAGGCTGTCTCTTGCCAATGCTTCTTGTCGTATGTTTTTATGGTTATTAAACAAATCAAAAAATCTCAGATTTACCAAACTCTCCGCTGCATTTTCATCGAGAGAACTAAACGTGGAAGTTAAATATCTCTTATAACAAGACTTGAGATCTTTGATCTTCTTATACATCTCAGGACCAGCACCTAAAATATCGTTACCTTCTTGGTTTATTTTATTGTCGGGATTTTTTTCGTTGAAACTTGCAATGATTGAATTTCTTAATTTTTCATTAGGAATAGTAGCTGCAAGAAGGAGCAAGGCCTCATTGTCTGATCGAAGTGCTGGATCACTCAATTGATCCCGCACTTTTTTCCAATCTACATCTTTGCGAGATAGAAGGATTGAAACGGCTTCTGCCTGGCCACTTCTAGCAGCAATCGTCAAAGCAGTGGAGCCACCAAATGTTTTTTCGTCTGTTTTTACGTCAACATCAATTCCGCCTCGAGATAGAAGAGCTGAAACGATTTCTGTGTGACCATTTCCAGCAGCAAGCATCAAAGCCGTTACGCCACCTTCAAGTGTTGCGTTAACATTAATGTCCTGGCGAAGTAGAAGATCTGAAACGATTTTTGTGTGGCCATTTTTAGCGGCCATAATCAAAGCCGTGGAATCATCTGAAACGATTTCTGTGCGGCCATTTAGAGCGGCCATAATCAAATCCGTGGAATCATTAGATGTTTTTGCTGCGTTAAAATCAGCTCCTCGATCCAATAATTGATCAACGATTTCTGTGTGACCATTTTGAGTAGCAGTCATCAAAGCTGTGTCGCCATTAGATGTTTTTGCTTTAACATCAGCTCCTCGAGCCAATAATTTAGAAACGATGAATGCGTAGCCATTTTGAGCAGCAAGAATCAAAGCCGTTTCATCACTATAGTTTACTGCGTTAACATCAGCTCCTCGATCCAATAATTGAACAACGATGACTGCGTGGCCATTTTGAGCAGCAACAATCAAAGCCGTTTCATCATTAGAGTTTTTTGCATTAACATCTGCTATTCGAGCGAATAATCCAGTTCTTCGAGCCAATAATGCAGCAACGGTTCCTGTGTGGCCATTTTTAGCAGCAAGAATCAAGGCCGTGTCGTGGCCATCATATAATTTTAGGTTAACATTAGCTCCTCGAGCCAATAATTGAGCAACGATTTCTGCGTGGCCATTTTGAGCAGCAACAATCAAGGCCGAGAAGCCATGAAAGTTTATTAAGTTAACATCAGCTCCTCGATCCAATAATTGAGCAACGATTTCTGCGTGGCCATTTTTAGCAGCAAGAATCAAAGCCGTTTCATCACTATAGTTTATTGCGTTAACATAAGCTCCTCGAGCCAATAATTGAGCAACGATTTCTGCGTGGCCATTTTGAGCAGCAAACGTCAAAGCCGAGGTGGGAATATGCCTACCGTCAATACATTTTACTAATGCGTTAACATCAGCTCCTCGATCCAATAATTTAGCAACGGTTTCTGCGTGGCCATTTTGAGCAGCAATCTTCAAGGCCGTGATGCCTTTATCTATTATTTTTGTATTAACATAAGCATCTATTTCTGTATTAACATAAGCTCCTCGATCCAATAATTTAGCAACGGTTTCTGTGTGGCCATTTTGAGCAGCAAGCATCAAAGCCGTGAAGCCATTAGAGCTTCTTAAGTGAACATCAGCTCCTTGATCCAATAATTGAGCAACGTTTTGGGTTAATTCATTTTCATAATCAGCTTCCCCACGAGGATTTCCTAAGGCCTTGATTAGTTCTAAATTCAAAGCTTGTTGCGGCGTCAGGAGACGTTGCTTAAGTCGTTGCTTAAGTAGGGATGTTTTCATAAAAAGCCAATGAGTAATTTAAGTTAAACTTAAGGAATTAATTATTGTTTTTGCATGTCGGCAACCAGTCTTAAAACTTTTTTAATCCACCACTTTCAACCGAAACAAATCGAAGAATAGAACACAAGGATTAACCTTTTACGAACCAAAAAAAGTATTAAAAAACACCCTCCTCGCCTAATGACGAGGAGGGGCTAAATGTTAATTATTTTTTGTTAGAAGTTTCGGCGCTTTTTTCGTCAATTTCTTTCAACTCTTTTTGTAATCTCTCTTTTTTCTCGGCCATTCTTTTTTTGTGTGCTGCTTCTCTTTCTTGTTTCAATGAATCCATCGATGCTTTCTTTTGCTCGTGACATTTTTCTGCATCTTCTTTTTTAGTTGCTGAGCTGATGCATGAAATTGCGGCATCAATAGCAGATTTTTCTTTGTTCAAATGTCCAAGCATTTCTGTCTTGTGAGCGGCGAATTTTTCACCACTTTTTTCACCACTTTTTTCTTCTTGCGCCTGAGCAGACATGCTTGCGAATAGAGTTAGTGATAGTCCAAGGATGGTAGTTTTGATTTTCATAAATTAATTATTTTGAAGTTAAGGTGCGGTTCAAAGAATAGATTTTTGGTTAAGATTGCAAGAAATCTAACTCCTGCCCATTTGCTTTAATTTTCACTTCTTGTCCATCCGAAATTTCTCCACGCAGAATTTTTTCCGCTAAAATATTTTCGATGTCACGCTGGATAACGCGCTTGAGTGGGCGCGCTCCGTAAGTGGGGTCAAAGCCTTTTGCAGCTAAATAACTTTTCGCTGATTTATCTAGGGTGAGCTTAATATTTCTAATCATCAATCTCTTAACAAGCCTTGCGAATTGTGTCTCGACGATGCCTTCCATATTTTCACGACTGAGTTTATTGAAGAGAATAATTTCATCCAAACGATTCAGAAATTCAGGACGGAAATGGCCGCGAACAACTTCCATTACATTTTCACGCACCTCTTCAACTTTTTGATCTTCACCCAAATCATTCAAAAATTGTGAGCCAAGATTTGAAGTTAGAATAATTATCGTGTTGGTAAAATTTACGACATGGCCTTGCGAATCAGTCAGGCGGCCGTCGTCAAGCACTTGCAGCAAAATGTTGAAAACATCGTGATGCGCTTTTTCGACCTCATCAAATAAAATTACTTGGTAAGGACGACGACGAACTGCTTCGGTTAACACGCCACCTTGTTCAAAACCAACATATCCTGGAGGCGCTCCTATTAAGCGTGCAACGGCATGTTTTTCCATGAATTCACTCATGTCGATGCGCAGAAGTGCCGATTCATCATCAAAAATAAATTCTGCGAGGGCTTTGCAAACTTCTGTTTTGCCGACACCGGTTGGTCCTAAAAATAAGAATGATCCAACGGGACGATTTGAATCTTGTAACCCAGAACGCGAACGACGCACCGCATCGGAAATCGCCTTAAGCGCGGCACCTTGACCAACGACGCGCTGTTCAAGAAGAGATTCCATTTTGAGTAATTTTTCTTTCTCGCCAGAGAGAATTCTATCAACGGGAATTCCGGTTGTGCGCGCAACGATTGCCGCAATATCATCTTCAGAAACTGCTTCGTGAACAATGTTATTCGACACAGAGCTATCAAGGTTCAAGAGCTCTTTTTGTAACTCAGGAATTTTGCCGTAAGAGAGTTCGCCAGCTTTTGCTAAATTGCCTTCACGCTGCGCTTTTTCGAGTTCAAATTTACATGCTTCAATTTTGCTTTTTAGCTCATTGATTTTGCCGCGTTTCATTTTTTCAGCCTGCCACAAACTTCCCATTTCTGTCGATCTTTTTTCGAGTGAAGTAAGTTCGAAATTGATTTTGATTAAGCGATCTTTTGAAGCTTTGTCGTCTTCTTTTTTTAAGGCTTCAGCTTCGATTTTAAGTTGAATAATCTTGCGATCGATTTCATCGAGTTCTGTTGGTTTTGAATCGAGCTCAATCTTTAAAGAGCTTGCAGCTTCATCAATTAAATCGATTGCTTTATCCGGCAAAAATCTATCGGTGATATAACGATGAGAGAGCGTTGCTGCTGCGACTAGAGCAGAGTCTTTAATTCTAATTCCGTGATGAACTTCGTATTTTTCTTTGATGCCGCGCAGAATTGAAATCGTGTCTTCAACAGTTGGTTCTTCGGTGTAGACCGGTTGAAAACGTCGTGCGAGAGCAGCATCTTTTTCGATATATTTTCTGTATTCATCCAAAGTTGTTGCGCCAACGCAATGAAGCGTGCCACGAGCTAAAGCAGGCTTTAATAAATTCGATGCGTCCATCGATCCTTCGGTTTTTCCGGCGCCAACTAAAAGATGAAGTTCATCAATGAAAAGAATCACCCCCTCATTATTTTCGACCTCATTCAATACTGCTTTTAAACGCTCTTCAAACTCGCCACGAAATTTTGCGCCCGCTATTAATGCACCCATATCGAGCGACATCAGGCGTTTATCCTTAAGGCTTTCTGGCACATCGCCATTTACGATTCTTTGCGCTAATCCTTCAACGATTGCGGTTTTACCAACGCCAGGTTGACCAATTAAAACCGGATTATTTTTTGTACGGCGCGAGAGAACTTGCATGGTGCGGCGAATTTCTTCGTCGCGACCGATGACGGGGTCAATTTTTCCTTCACGTGCTTTTTTGGTGAGATCTTGCGCGTATTTTTCGAGTGATTGGTAAGTTGATTCTGCCGAGGCAGAGCTTGCTTTTTTCCCGGCGCGAATTTTTTGAATTGCGGCGCGCAGTGCTTGCACAGTGACCCCAGATATCTTTAAAACTTTCGCCGCTTCATTTTTTTCATCTTCCAAAATTGCTTGAAGCAAACGTTCAACAGTAACGAATTGATCAGAATTTTGATCAGAAATTTTTTCTGCGAGTAAGAAAATTCGGGCTAATTCTTGCGAGAGAGAAATTTGTCCAGCACCGCTGCCTTCAACTTTTGTAATGCGATCAAGAGCCCGCTTTATTTCGCCACTTAAAATCTGAATATTGCCGTCGCAAAGATGAACGAGTTTTTGTACAAGATCATCTTGATCTGAAAGCATCGCCGCAAGCAAATGCTCAGGAAGAAACTTTTGGTGACCATGCCCTAAAGCTAGTGTTTGCGAGGCTTGAAGGATTGACTGAGTTTTTTCAGTGTAGCGTTCGAGATTCATAATTAGTTACCTATAAGTTAAGCGTCATTCCTGCGAAAGTAAGAATCCAAGAAAGTTTTAGTGACTTTGAGAGGCCTTCTGGATCAAAGCTTTCACAAAAAACCAAGGGTGAAAATTACAGAGCCGAATTGGTAAATTTTACAGGGATGACAAAAGCAGGTTTGTCTTGCGGGGGTTGAATTTACTTAGCATTCGTAATCAGCGACAACAAGGCCATGCGAATAAAAACTCCGTAATTGGCTTGGGCAAAATATTTTGCTTGCGGCAGCTCATCAATTTCTGGATCGATTTCGCCGGTGCGCGGCAAGGGGTGAAGCACGATCAAATCTTTTTTCCCTTGGGCTAAAAGTTTTTTATTCACACAATAAACATCATTCGCTTTGGTGAGTTTATCTTTGTCGAAGCGCTCAAATTGAGTGCGAGTGACGTAGAGAATATCGAGATCTTTTATCATACCTTCCAAATCTGATGTCTCTTCGATCTTACAGCCATGTTGCTCAAAATCTTTTTTGCTTTCTGCCTCAAGCGCCAAAGATGCGTGAGAAATCAAAGTGAAATGATTTTTAGAATAACGCGTAAGTAGCTTCATCATTGAATGCACAGCGCGACCATGCTTTAAATCGCCGAGCACGCCGATGCGTAAATTATCTAGTTTTTTCTTTTCGCGAAAAATTGTGTAAAGGTCGACGAGAGATTGTGTTGGATGTTGATTTGAGCCATCTCCCGCGTTAATCACCGGCACTGTTGCATATTTCGCCAGCTCTTCCGCCGAGCCAATTTTGGGGTGACGCATCACAATTACGTCGGCGTAATTACTCATGATGCGACCAGTGTCGGCAAGGCTTTCGCCCTTTGCTACCGAAGAAGTTTGGCCGTCTTCGAGCGAAATAATTCTGCCGCCAAGCCTGTGCATTGCTGATTCAAAAGAGAAACGCGTGCGCGTGCTTGGCTCAAAAAATAAAGTTGCGAGAATGGTGTTGGGGCAGTCTTGTTGTGGTCTGACGTAATATTTGTCAGCGAGAGCAAAAAGTTTTTCAATGTCACTTTCTTTGATTTGATTGGAATCAAGAAGATGTCTAAAAGAAAGCTGGCTCACGTTACTCCTTTTTTGGTTGTTGCTTGATTTCGTTTAGTGGGAAGTAAGGCACAACACCAGATTTTGAGGCGCTCTTGTCGATGAAAACCTTATCCATATCGCGGTAAATTTTTTCCATTGTTTCAAGATAGATGCGTTTTTTAGTCACCTGTTTGGCCTTCGAATATTGATTGTAGACGGCGTTAAATCTTCCCGCTTCACCCTGAGCGTTAGCAACCACTTCTTTTTCGTAAGCCTCCGCTTGTTCTTTGGCTTGAGCAGATTCGCCACGTGCGCGCGGAATGATGTCGTTAGCGTAGGATTGCGCTTGGTTGATTTCTTTTTCCTTGTCGGCTTTAGCAGTTTGAACATCGCGAAAAGCATCAATTACTTGCGCAGGCGGATCAACACGACGCAGCTGAACTAACACCACGCGAATTCCCGCGCCGTAAGCATCAAGAATTTCTTGGAGCAGAATTTTTGTTTCTTGCTCGATTTTACTTTTACCATCCGAGAGCGCGCTAGCAATTGGTGTGCGAGCAATGATTTCGCGCATCGCGCTTTCGGTAGATTTGCGAATACTTTGATTTGGCTCGACGATATTGAAGGTGAAATCTTTGATGTCGGAAATTTGCCACTGCACTTGGAATTCAATGTCGACGATATTTTCATCGCCAGTGAGCATTAAACTTTCGGCGTTAAAATCGCGATTATCTGATTTTTTTTTGCTCGAAGAAAAACCGAATTCTTCCGTGTTAACCGAAGTGACACTTTTTTTAATCACTTGGCCAAAAGGGTAGGGAATGTGATAATTTAGCCCAGGTGTTGCAACTTTGTAAAACTTACCGAAGTAGAGCAGAACAGCATTTTCGTCAGTATCAACTTGGTAAAGACCAAGTGAGAGCCAAAGAAATGAGATGCCAAGAATAACTAGTCCAATTAGGGATTTTGGTGATTTACCATTTTGCGCTGAGTCGAAAAATTTTTTCACGCGCTCGAAATTTTTTTTGAAAAAATCTTCAAAATCATCCTGCGGATTTCCTCTTGGATCTCTTGGCGGAGGAGATTTTTTTTCTCCGCCAGAATTTCCGCCAGAATTCCCGCCGGAATTATTTTCAGAGCCGTTAGGTTTAGAGTTGTTAGGTTTTTGATTACCGGCACCGCTCCATGGGCCCCAAGGGCCGGAGTTCATCAGAAGTTTTAGCATGTTTGTTAATTTTATTTTTTTCGCGTTATTTTCGCGAAGGCAGAGATTGTAAAAGTTTAGTTATTTATTTTTTAATCAGTCCGAGTTTTTTCATCTCGTTTTTGATTCTTGTTTGCGCCGCGATTGAAGGTGCAGTTAGTGGAAGACGAACTTCTGCACTACACAATCCAATTAGACTTGCCGCGTATTTTATTGGGATTGGGTTGGTCTCGCAAAACATCGCGGCATGCAGTGCGGTTAGTTTATCTTGAAGAGCAAGTGCAGTTTTGTAATCGCCGCGCATTGTCGCTTTTTGTAAGTCAGAAACCATTTTTGGCGCGATGTTGGCAGTAACCGAAATTACGCCATTTCCACCCATTGCATTGAAGCCCACAACTGTCGCATCTTCACCAGAAAGGTAAGAAAATTTTTTCTTGATTAAGAGGCGTAGAGAGGCGACGCGAGCGAGATCTCCGGTCGCGTCTTTAATGCCGACGACATTTTTTAATTCAGAAATTCGTGCTAAATTTTCGTCAGAAATATTAATCACCGCACGGCCAGGAACGTTGTAGATGTAAAGCGGAATGCCAATTTTATCTAGCGCTTTGAAATGTTGAAATACGCCTTCAGGAATTGGCTTATTGTAGTAAGGCGCAACGATTAAGCATGAATCAGCGCCAATTTTTTTTGCGTGCTTTGTCATCATCACCGCTTCTTCCGTTGAGTTAGATCCGGTGCCGGCCATTACTTGAATTTTTCCACGCGCGAATTTTACGCAGTTCTCAATTACAGAATTATGTTCCTCGTGAGTTAGTGTTGGAGATTCGCCAGTTGTGCCACAAGGAACAATGCCATCAATTCCATTTTCGATTTGGAATTTAACAATTTGTTCCAAAGATTTTTCGTCGATCTTATTTTTTTTGAAAGGCGTGACAATCGCGGTGTAAGTCTCGGTTGTTGATTTCATTTTTTTTAAATTGATTTTGCCTCACTACAATTTCCCTCCCATTATAATTCAATCAAGAGCCAATGAGTTCCGACTTAGTTTCGTCACAATATTTTCCGATTTTATTATTTCTAATCGTCGCAATCGGCCTTTCTTGCGCCGTGCTGCTGATTCCGTTTTTGCTTAATAAATTACGCCCAGATCCTGAGAAGAATTCTCCCTACGAATGCGGTTTTGAAGGCGAGGGGCCAGTGCGCAATGAGTTCGAAGTTCAGTTTTATCTCGTCGCGATTCTCTTCATTATTTTTGATCTCGAAGTGGCTTTCCTTTTTCCTTGGGCTGTATCTCTGGGCAAAATCGGCGTCTTTGGTTTTTGGTCAATGATGGTTTTTTTAACCGTATTAACTGCCGGCTTCGTTTACGAATGGAAGCGTGGAGCGCTTGAGTGGAGATAGATTTAACTCCGTTTCTTAGTCTTTAGCTGCGGCAAATTCCTTTTTTCTCTAGAGCGCGCAGGGTCGCTTTTAGATTTTACTAAAGTTGAACCGCCCTCGCTCGAGTAAAAGTTTAGCCCAGATCAATCATTAGAATCACGTCACTACTATCTACTAACCCTTAAGAACACTCTGAAAATCCCACCACCTACTTCTAAAAATCACTAAATATTATTTTAATAATCTTCAAAAAGATTTAAATAATCTCTTGCGACAAAGTGAGTTGAATCAAGGCTTCACAGCTATATAAATTCAGTCTTTTTTAAGGAATTTGTGAGTTATTCAGAGTATTCTTAAATACCTCTTTCGAGTTCGTAAAAGGTTAATCCTTGTGTTTGATTTGTCTTTGCTTGAACTCTTAGAGCAAAAAAGTTTTAAAGCTCGTTGCTGACGCGCAAAAACAATAATAAGTCTTACAGTTTAACCCAAATCCGTTATTAGTTTTTATGAAAAACACCACTTCTTCTTCCTTAAAACCCGCCTTAAAAAAAGACTTAAATTTAACTCTAATCAATGCCGTAGAAAATCCTCGGGGGGAATCTCCCTATGAAGATGGATTAACCGAAATGGTTGCTGGATTATTGGCTCGAGGAGCTGATGTCAACGCAAGAGCACTTGATGATGCCACGGCTTTGATGCTTGCAGCTAAAAATGGCCACACAGAAATCATTGCTAAATTATTGGATCAAGGAGCTGATGTTAACGCAGTAAAAAAACTTACCGGTGGCACGGCCTTGATGTTTGCTGCTCAAAATGGCCGCGCAGAAATCGTTGATAAATTATTGGCTCGGGGAGCTTATATTGAAGCAAAAACATCTAATGGCGACACGGCTTTGATTATTGCTGCTCTAAATGGCCACACAGAAATCGTTGCTCAATTATTGGCTCGGGGAGCTTATATTGAAGCAAAAACATCTAATGGCGACACGGCTTTGATGTTTGCAGCTAAAAATGGCCACACAGAAATCGTTGCTCAATTATTGGCTCGGGTAGCTTATATTGAAGCAAAAACATCTAATGGCGACACGGCTTTGATGTTTGCAGCTAAAAATGGCCACACAGAAATCGTTGCTTTATTATTGGATCGAGGAGCTGATTTTAACGTAGCAATAAGACCTGATGGCGTCACGGCTTTGATGTTTGCTGCTAAAAATGGCCACACAGAAATCGTTGCTAAATTATTGGCTCGAGGAGCTGATTTCGACGCAAGAGCATCTGATGATGCCACGGCTTTGATGATTGCTGCTGGAAATGGCCACACAGAAATCGTTGCTCAATTATTGGCTCGGGGAGCTTATATTGAAGCAAAAACATCTAATGGCGTCACGGCTTTGATTCTTGCTGCTCAAAATGGCCACACAGACATCGTTGCTAAATTATTGGATCAAGGAGCTGATTTTAACGTAGCAATAAGACCTGATGGCGCCACGGCTTTGATGATTGCTGCTCAAAATGGCCACACAGACATCGTTGCTAAATTATTGGATCAAGGAGCTGATTTTAACGTAGCAATAAGACCTGATGGCGCCACGGCTTTGATGCTTGCTGCTGGAAATGGCCACACAGAAATCGTTGCTTTATTATTGGATCAAGGAGCTGATTTTAACGTAGCAATAAGACCTGATGGCGCCACGGCTTTGATGATTGCTGCTCAAAATGGCCACACAGACATCGTTGCTAAATTATTGG
>Ga0164294_10003230_pt1 | contig 14533 bp, 14 predicted proteins | sample GEODES005metaG_FD_111479 | JGI IMG/M metagenome (GOLD analysis project Ga0164294, IMG submission 111479) | Oligotrophic lake water microbial communities from Sparkling Lake, Wisconsin, USA - GEODES005 metaG | ecosystem: Environmental > Aquatic > Freshwater > Lake | place: USA: Sparkling Lake...
AATCGAAGGCTCCAGCCTGAACGACTTCATCCGCGGTGGTGCCGGCAACGACACCATCAACGCCTTTGGCGGTAATGATTTAATCCGTGGCGGTGCTGGTTCCGACCTGATCCAGGGCGCCAGCGGAAGCGACACCATTTACTACACTGCCGATCAACTTGACGGCAGTACTGACACAGTCACAGACTTCACCACCGGTGTAGACATGATCGCCGTTGACAAAACTTCTGTAGCCTCACCTGCCAACATTTCCGGCTTGGGCACCAAAACAATCACCTTTACAGCCTCCGGCACGAGGGTCATCAGCCAAAATACCGTGATCAACGCTGATGACATTAATTTTGTTTGATTAACCTATATCAGTATTAACAGTAGCCACCCATTAGCAATGGGTGGCTTTTTTGTGTTCATGTCATCCTTGCTGGATCCAACCGGATGGACGTCATAAAAGGAAGCCAGGCCCTCTCACCACAAGGAATACTTAGCCTCAGCGTGATCACCGTTGCCCAGAACCGCACCGAACATCTCCTCGAATCCGCCGCCGCCATCGCCCGTTGGAATGGCCACAGGGAACACATAATCTTGGACTGGAATTCCAGCCCAGCGATTCTGCGGGGTGATCTGCCCGATGATCCGCGGATCCGCCTAGTGCGCGTGGAAGGAGAAAAACAATGGTGGCTAACCCGGGCATACAACCAAGCGGTAAAACTCTCCCAGGAGTATTGGCTGCTGAAAGTAGATGCCGACTGCGTTCTGGAAAATGCCTTTTTTGAAGCTTTTCAACCCGATCGCGCAACCCTTCAAACCTGCTGGCATCACTCTGGCCTCGCCAGTGAAAGTAACTTCGGTAGCTGGGGATTGTTTTGCGTTGAGCGTGGGGCCTTTCAACGCTGTGGTGGCTTTAACGAATGGTTATTTGGCTGGGGATTTGATGACACAGACCTCTACGAGAGACTGCTGGAGCTTCCCGATACAAGCCTGGCCCTGCTGCCGAGATGCGGAATCCGCGTGCTATTGCATGGTCATCAGCAGCGCTTGGGCCAACAGCATCCCGGCTGGCACCGGCCCTTGGCCGGCTGGTTACTGGAGGCCCAGCGTCAGGGAAATATCACCATGGCGGCCCTCAGCCGTCAGGCCTGGGTGACCCTTGGGCCAGCACGATTTAACGAAACCCCCAGTCAACCCCCAGCCCCACCGGCGCACTGGCGCCGAATCCGAAGGCAACGAATGTTGCGATCACTGCTAAACCAACCGCTTCGCGCTGGGGTGGCAGGCCTCAGCCTGATTATCCCCGATGCCTTGGTGGGTTGGCTACTGCGAATGGTCGGGGTACAAGATTGGCCAAATCCGCCCTTGCCGCCCGAGGGCCCAGCGGGGGTGCGCAGCCTTGGGCATCGCCGCTACGTGGGGGGGCATTGGAACCGCATTGGCCAGCTCCAGCTCAACTTCCTGATCCAGCAAGGGCTCAAACCACAGCACACCCTGCTCGACATTGCCTGCGGAAGTCTGCGGCTGGGTCGTAAGGCGATTCCCTACCTGGAGGTGGGAAACTACATCGGCATAGATAAGGAGCAAGCTCTCCTTGATGCCGGTCTGCACCATGAAATACCTGCCGCCTTGGTGGAGGCCCGGCGGCCCCTGCTGATCCAAGCCAGTGACTTTGGCTTTGAGCGCATCGGCCGCCGGGTAGATATGGCGATCGCCAATTCCCTCTTCACTCACTTGCCGCCGGATCTCATCTTGCTCTGCCTGCAACGCCTTCGGCCCTGGCTGGCCCCAGGGGCCTGCCTATATGCCACCTTCTTTGAATCAACCTCAGAACAATGCCATCCGAAGGACCCCCATGATCATGGCTATTTCGCCTACACCCGCGCCCAAATGCTTGACCTAGGTAATCAAGCTGGTCTGAACCCCTACTACATAGGGGACTGGGGCCATCCCCGGGGCCAACGGATGGTGGCCTTCAAGCAAGATCTTCAGCATCCGGCATCAGATCACGTTCCCGGATAAGTGTTTCTATGGCCTTGAGCAAACCCTGCCGCTCGGCCCTAAATGGTGAAGGATCTGCTTCAATCCGAAACCGAAGGGCTTCATCCAGGGTGCCAGCATCTACGGCCGGGGAGAGCTGCTTCACCAATCCGCCCAATTGGCCAGCGGGATCGGCCAGGAGCTCCTCGTGGGTGAGGCGATGGGCCAGGGGAAAAGCTGCTTGGGCCTGTCTTAACCAGCGGAGATGCTCACGATATTCAACCAGGGACTTATTTAAATATTCAGGATCCAATAAAGCGCCCATGGGCCAACGCTGGAAGGTGTAAGTGAGGCCTTGATCAAAGGCGCCAGTGCATAAAGAAAAATGCCAAGAGGCCGCCGAGCGCAGCACATCCAAACGGCGCAGAAACACCAGCTCCAACTTCAACCTACCCTGATTGTTCTCCAGCCAACCGCTCCGGGCAAGGGGAGTCCACACCTGCCGAATCTGACGGTCAAGGCTGCCGCGCAACTGATAGGGCTGGAGTTTGCAACTGAAGAAAGTTTGGGAATCAAACGTTGGTGAAGCGGAACGGGCCCGGATTAACTGCTGCCAAGGTCGTTTGCCGAATCGGGCTAGGGCGCTACGGAAAAGGGGGTTGGGGTTGCAGTATTCGAAGGGCCGGCCATAGCCCAGTTCCCACAACTGGCGGCATAGCAAATAAGAACCTGAACGCGGTGGGGCCACAATCAGCAGTAACCTAGGGAGCCTTGAAACTGGCCCAGGGCGCCCATCCGTTGAGTTGCGGTTATCGAACCAGGGGGAGATCATCTCCAATTCCCCCAACGGATACACTGTCCTAATGGGTAATAACTCCATTGATCATGGTCATTGCATTGGTTGCCCAATTGCCGAGCAAAGCTGAGCAACCAACAAGTCATAGCTAGCCCATGGCCGCTGATACGGCTCAGCATCTTTATCAAACACCGACTCGAGGACCGGTGCTGAAATCTGCAGCAGGTGGGGATACTTATAAATCCCGGGGGGACCAAGGCTGAAGCAAACCAAGGTGGCTTCTACCTTGTAGGCCCCCTGCAGCATCGCCACCAGGTCGCTGGCATAGCTTGGGGCTAGGGCTGGATACGACAACTCCGGACAGGAGGTGCGTTGGCGATAGGTCTCAAGCTCCGTGGCAGACATCAATCCCTCAAAAATCAATAGACACCGCTTGGCATCGTGCAGGCGATTGCGAAGTCGTTCAAATAAAAAACTATATTTGGCATTAATCTGCTCCAACTGGATCTCTAGATTCGCCATGCTTAGTTCACCCGTAGGGGTGCGAGCCAGATCATGGAGCTGCAAGATCTGATCGCGGCTATTGAGCGCCACCTGGGCCGAGTGGGTGAGAAATATCTGCTCTGGTGTAAGAGCAAAACGATATTCGGGCTGCAACATGCGACCCATGGAACTAGCTGGAGTTACCCACCAGTCAAAAGGAAAGGCCTCATGCTGATTAAAGAGACGACGCACATGGAAGGCATTGCGGCAGTAGGGGCCGGCGGAGAACACCAAATCGAAGTGATCCAGGTGCTGCGCCACCAAGGCGCGCCCGTAGGAAGTGGAAAGTTGCTGCACGATCCGGGTCACCAAAGCCCGAAGCAGCAGACTATTGGCCCAGCCGCCAAACCACCGCTGTTCCCATCTAAGGCTGGCCTGGATGTGCCGGTACTGCTGATCGCCTTTCGGCGGCCAAATCTCACAGCCCGGGTGCTTGAGGCTATCCGTGGGGTCCGTCCCCAACGGCTATTCGTGGCGGTGGATGGCCCCCGCGCCCACTGCCCAGCGGAAGCCGAACAGGTGGCCGCCACCCGCACCCTAATTAGCTCAAGCATTGATTGGCCCTGCCACCTGGAGCAACTGCACCAGCCCCGCAACCTCGGCTGCCGGCGCGGGGTTGAAACAGCCCTTGATTGGTTTTTCAGCCAGGTGAACGAAGGCATCGTGCTAGAGGACGACATCGTGCCGCTGCCCAGCTTTTTTCCTTACTGCCGCGAGCTCTTGGATCGCTATCGCCACGATCCAGCCATCGGCGCCATTGTCGGCACCTCGGTGGACCCCAGGCCCAGCGTCCCGGGCCCAAGCTACCGCTTCTCCCAGTTCCTACCGGTTTGGGGTTGGGCCAGCTGGCGCCGAGCCTGGCAGCTCCATGATCCAGCCCTGCCCCAATGGCCCCAGCAACGTAATTCCCCGTTACTGCACCAGGTGGGCGGACCCCGTTTTGCCCGGGTAATGGGCAGCCGCCTCGATGAGGTAGTGGAAGGGCGCTGCGACACCTGGGACTATGGCTGGTTCCTTAGCTGCTGGCAGGCTGGCCTGCTCGGTTGCGTCCCGGCGGTAAACCTGGTGCGAAATATTGGCTTCTGTGATCCCAGGGCGGTGCACACCCAGCTGGATCATTCGTTTCTGCCAAACCCCCGGGAGTTGAATCTGCCCCTGGTCCACCCCAGCAATCGCCAACCAGATCGGCGGCTGGATCGGCGGCTGCTCGATCGGCTCTATGCCCCCTCGCTCCAGCTTCGGGCCTGGCGGCGGCTAGTTCGGCTCTGGCCTGGGGAAGAAATCTAATGGGGGCCAGTGTGGTGGTGCTCTGCCGGGATAACCCTTGCCAACTTGAAGAGACCCTGAGTTCCCTGGTCCTCGCCACCCAAGGGCTGGAACCGCCGTTTGCCCTCGAGCTGCTGGTGCTAGATGGCTCAAAAACCGAGGCCTGCCACAAGGTATTTGACGCAGCGGCCCTGCAGCCCTGGAAACGACGGCTAATCCCGCGCCCCCCCCAAGGTATTTATGACGCCATGAATGCGGCTCTTAGGGAGGTGAGCGGCAGCTGGGTGGCCTTCATGAATGCTGGCGACCTCTACGTGGCCGGCGGCTTGGCCTTACTGCTGCTGCACGCAGAGGCGATCACTGCGACCCCTGGCTTGCACCGGCCAGCAGCGGTGTTTGGCCAGGCCTGGGTGGAACCCCCCGGCTGGTCCCTGCGTTGGCTCACCCCAGATCCAGCCATGAATCACTTGGAATGCTGGCTAAATCACATGGTGCCCTGCCACCAAAGCATGTTGTTTTCTGTGGATTTCGCCAGGCTCCATCCCTATCCCTTGAATTCAGGCACCAAAGCCGATCGCATGGTGATGCGCGCAGCCCTGGCCCCAGCGCCCAAGCAGGTTTATGTGGCCAAGCCCGTGTGTCGTTACCGCCTAGGCGGTCAGTCGAGCCGCCTGGTCGCCTGGACCAGCCTCACGGCCGAGAACCTAAGGCCCGGCGAACGGCTGGGGGAGTATTTGAAGGTTGTTCTGAGCCCGTTTCGGGTGGGCTATCCGTTGTTGATGTGGGTACGCTCCCGCTGGTTCGGCTGGATTTGCTGAATGCCAGACGTTTCGATCATCACGCCATTCCGTGACGGCGCCCATTTCCTGCCTGGCCTCGTGGCCAATCTGCAGCGGCAGAGCCTGCCTAATTGGGAATGTTTACTGGTGGACCACGGTTCAGCAGATGGTGGCGGCGACCTGGCCCGAAAGCTGACCGCCACCGATCCACGGTTCCGCCTGCTGGTGCTACCTAGGCTCCGGGCCTTCGATAGTCAACTGCCGGCCATCCCCCGCAACAGGGCCTTGGCGGAGATTCGCTCCAACTTGGTGGCATTTCTGGATGTGGATGACCTCTGGCATCCCCTAAAGCTCGAGCGACAACTGAGCTTTCATAAACAACACAATCTTGAACTTTCAGTTACAGCCTTTGCGCGCTTTAGCGGAGCAGGCAGAAGTCTCGGCCCTTGGCGATTACCCCCAGCCCGGGGCATCCAACAGCAGATCCGCTGGCGCAACCCGATCCCACTACTCACCACCCTGGTTGCCACTGAGTTGTTGCATAAGGGGTTTCCCATGCATCCCCATGAGGACTACCTTCTTTGGCTGGAAGTACTGCAGGAACATCCCGACATTCGCTACGGATGCCTGCCGGAGCTATTGGCTCTCTACCGCTGCCACAGTACAAATGTCTCCCGCATTCCCCACCGGGTAATCCGCTGGACCTATGGCGTATATCGTGCGAACGGCGAACCACCGCCCCAGGCCCTCGCCCGGCTCCTGCATTGGGGGCTGGGCCATGCTGTTTCAATCCTGCGGGACCAATTGCCCCATCGCTTCCTCGAAGAAAGCCTGGAAGAACTGATGGAACAATCTCCCCTGATCCTTAACAAATGAAGGAGGAGCTGCAACGGCTCTGGCGGGTGATTCCCCAGCAACGGCGTAATCCGATGCTGGCTGGAGTGTTGTTGCTGTTGGTAAGCAGCCTGCTTGAGGGCCTGTCGGCTGCTGCTGTGGTGCCCCTGCTGCTCGGGTTGATGGGACGGGCACCGGTGGGTTGGGGCCCCTTGCCCTTGGTGCTGGGGTTCTGCCTACTTGTGTTGCTGGCGGGCCTAGTGCGGTTGGCCAGCCTGGCCTGGAGTAACCGACTGGTGGCAGCGGTGGGCTCCGACCTGGCGGAACGGGCCCTGGCAGGGGTCCTTGCCCTGCCCTATCCCCAGCTGGCCGCTTTGCCGGCCAGCCAGGTGGTGGCCCTGCTGGCACCGCAACTACGCCAACTAATTAATGGGCTGCTGCTGCCATTGCTGCAGCTGATCAGTTCGGCAGTTTTGTTGCTGGCTCTGGCGCTGGTCTTGCTGCTACTGGCCTGGGGGGTGGTGTGGCCCACCCTGCTGCTGATGCTGTTGGTGTATGGATCGCTATCCCAGTGGGTGCGGCCGCGATTACAGCGCAATGGGGAAATGGTGGTGGCCGCCCAGCAGGAATCAATCCGACTGGTGCAACAAACCCTGGGGGGACTTCGGGAATTGCGGCTGCTGGGCCTGGGGCCCACGCGGCTCGAGCACTTCGCCGCCCTCGATCGGGCGATGCGCCGTCAGGAGGCGGAAAACATAACCCTGGGCGGCTTACCCCGTTATGTGCTCGAACCCGCGGCGATGGTGGCAATAGCCCTAGTGGGAGCATTCTCTTTAGCCAGAGGGGATTCAGCCCTTGAACTGCTGCCCCGGCTAGGCCTGCTGGCCTACGGGGCCCAGCGGCTACTGCCCTTGGGCCAACAATTCTGGAGTGCCTGGAGTGCGATTACCGGCGGCCGCGCCCTGCTGCTGCCACTGCTGCCATTGCTGGAGCAGCCATTGGAGCCCAAATACCCACTGGGATCCATCACCTTCAAAGATTGGAAATTATTGGAGCTACGGGGAGTTTGCTTTAGCCATGGGTCTGATGCCCCGCCCCTGCTCCACGGCTTGCAGCTCGCCATTAGCCCAGGGGAATGGCTAGCGGTGGTGGGGCCCAGTGGCAGTGGCAAGAGCACCGCCTTAGATCTGCTGATGGGGCTCCTAGAACCCCAAGCCGGTCAGCTCTGGCTGGATGGAAAACCCCTGGCCAAGGGATCCCCCCAGCTGGTGGCCTGGCAGCGGGGGATTGCCTTCGCCTGCAGCCAACCACCGCTGCTGGCGGGCACGGTGCGGGAGGCAATCCAAACCGAGCTCAAGGCCGATCCGGCTGCTCTTGCAGCTGTGGTGACCATCACGGGCATGCCAGAACTGCTGGATCGATCCCTGGGGGAGCAAGGCCAAGCCCTCAGCACTGGCCAACTTCAACGGCTTGGCCTGGCCAGGGCGCTACTTAGTAATCCCCGATTGCTGGTGTTAGATGAGGCCACCAGCGCCATCGACCTAGCCTCAGAAGCGGAACTATTGAAAAGGTTGCGAAGGGCGAGGCCCAGGCTGGCGGTGGTGCTGGTGAGCCATCGAGCGGGCAGCTCAAATCTCTGTGATCGAACAATTAATCTCACCAAGAGTTGACCAAATATTGGGGCTACCTCTAGAAGTAAGTCTATAAATTAGTCAATAGTGCCGTTTATTTATTTATGCCAGGCCGCCATAATTTCGTCAGCAAACCTTCAAGGTAAACAGTTAGTCGGCCTGCCATGGCTGGAGCTGCAAGCCCTGGCTGATGTCCACCAGGCCGGTGCCACTCCAGTGGCCAAATGATGTTAGGTCGAGCTTTGGTGATGAAATTGATCGCCAACATTCAACCATTGGCAGCAAACGAATATCATCAAGTAACAACCAGCGGGGGCGTTGAGATAAGTTAGCCGCTGCCAAAAGGCTAAGAAAGGCAGGTTCAAATATGCCATCTTTTGGGGCATCACAAAAGATCAGTTGCGCCTGATCCAAGAGGGGGAAATAGCGATTAAATACCTCGCTATTTGCAAGATTATCCAGATGTTGCTGCAAGCGTTGGCCCTTAAAATCATCAGGTTTTAAGTAACTTTCAAAACCATCCCAAGCCAATAGATCAAAAGTATGAATTGAGCAATTTGCTGGGCTATAATCACAGATAACCCGGGCAGACATGCCCGTGTAAGTGCCGATTTCAAGCACTAATTCAGGTTGTAATTCCAGGATCATGCCCGCCAATAAACGGTAATGCTCACCGGGAAAAACATTAAAAAACGGAGCATTTGTCAGCCTTAGGGATGCAGCATTGGCAACTGCCCTCAAGATCCAAGCCAGTTCAGGATGGGTTTGGCTTGCAGGATCATCTACTAAGGAAGCAATCAAGCTTGGGCGCCAGTCGCTTGCGCCCACTGGGGCCTTCATGCCAAGCAACCTGCGGCCGAAAAACTCCCGCCAATGGGACCAGGGATGATTAGCCATTTTAGGTTCAGATACGGTTGGTGGAACAAACAAAACAGATGCTTCCAATGGCTAGGAAAGTGGCGTGGCCTTCCTCAAATTGGGACCCATGGCTGTTGGGGATCTGGGCGGTGGCCTGGGAACTAGCAGGCAGGCTGTTGTTTCCCAATTGGGATGTTAGCTACGCCATATATGGGGCCCGCTTTTGGATGGATCGAGGCAGTGCCTGGATGAATGTATGGCCAGGCATGGATTTTTTGTTAGGCCAATTGGCAAATATGTTCGGTGAACCAGAGGCGGCCGTAAGCCTGGTGGGGATAAGCCTGAACCTTGGCGCCACATTAATCGTGTGGGCCATTGGAAAACGTTTGGGCCTCGATCGAATTATTGCCATCAGTGCAGCCTTAGCAACGGGATTGTGGTTCAAGCCACCACTGGGCGGCTGGGTGGGTGATCACCTCAGCTTTGGGGTAGCTCTAATGCCTGCATTGCTACTGGCACTGCAAAAGGGAAACTGGAACCGTTGGCTTGGATTAATTAGTGGCGCCTGCTTGACCTATGGGCTCACCCTAAAGCTTAACAATAGTGTACCTGGCTTACTAATAAGTGGCATCTGGATTATTGCATTTCTATTAAACAAAAATAAATTCCAAAAACCGGAGGCTAGGAATTTAGCAAGTGAGCTTGGTTGGATAATTATCGGAGCCGGTGTAACAGCAGTGCTCTTCAGTGTTCTAATTCCTACAACGGGTGGACTTTATCCAAAAATAATAGATACATACTCGCTAGTAATACATTCGAAAGCAGCCAATCAAGCGGAGTGGCAAAAACTATTTATGCTTCCGCTGCAAATAAATATCCAAGAAGCCATAAAAGAGCAGCAAAAAGGTGTGCTTATATTCATGCCTGTGGTGGTGGCATTTTGGATAGCAATGCTATCAAATGCATGGAGAATATACAAAAAGCCTTCCAATTGTGATTGTGAATTCACCTCAATACTGCTTTTAGTTAGTTCAGCTTTTGTGGGGCTAAGCCTAGGCAGAGGTTTAACCCATCGCTTATTTTTATTGCCAGCTGGCTTAATATTTAGCATTAGCCATCAGCCCTGGCCAATCCGCTGGCGACGGCTAGGAGCATTGGCAATACTTGGCTATTTATTAGCTTGCTGGCTAAGCTTTGCCTGGATACAAAGAAATGCTGAGCGGCAGGGCGGTTACAATTCAAGGCTAATTTTAGCGGATTCAAATCAAAAAAACCTTTGCATAGAACTTAGCCAAACGCCAATGATAAGCAAAACTAAATGCTGGAGTAGCAGCGAAGTAGCAGAACAATTTGCAGGCCTTGTTGATGTACAAATGATTGCAAATGAACTTGGCATTAGTTTTCGCAACCAAGCAATTGGAGAAGGCGACCTAAGGGAGAAGTGGAACTGGCGACAGGCCACAACAGAGGGCAGAAGTTCATGGATAAAAGAACAGGTAAAAATCATAAATAATCTAAAATTGCCCTACCTTATTGAGAGGCTGAGCTTAACTGAGGCAGAATTAGAAAATCAACAATACGCAGAATTCAAGGAGGCACGGCTCAAACAAAGAGCGCAACTAGCCAAAGAGCTAGAAGCAACTGAACTTGGTAGAATTGGATCAGCAACCCTTTGGCGCACTCGCTGGGGAACAGAATCTCAATGAAATCAAAACCTTCGATATATATTATTGTTCCCTGCTTCAATGAAGAGGCCATCCTTGCATTCAGCAACGAAAAGCTTGTGAATCAAAAAACTAAATTAGCCAATAACAACCTTTGCTGCCCATTGAATTCACGTATTCTATATATAGATGATGGCAGCACAGACGCTACATGGCGATTAATAAGCAGTTTTGCACAGCGATCAAATTTTGCAGAGGGTATTAAATTATCGCGCAATAAGGGGCATCAAAATGCACTACTAGCTGGCCTCAATGAATGCGTCAATAAATGTGATTTATGCATCTCTATTGATGCAGACCTTCAAGACAACCTTGAAGTATCTAGTCAAATGATTGAACATTATATGGCTGGCTACGATATTGTTTATGGAATCAGGAATGATCGGTGTAGCGATTCTAGAAGCAAACGATTTTATGCCAACTTTTTTTACTCGCTAATGCTAGCCATGGGTGTAGAAATTATTCCCGGCCATGCCGATTATCGCTTAATCTCGCAGAGAGCACTAATAGAACTACTTAGATATCAAGAAAGAGCTCTATTCCTACGGGGAATAATACCACTACTTGGCTTTAAAACTGCTGCTGTATATTATGCAAGAACAGCAAGATTGGCGGGATCAAGCAAATATCCTTTCCGCAAATCATTAGCCCTTGCAGTTGATGGAATAATTTCATTTTCCAATATCCCACTTAGAGCAATTGCTTATCTTGGTTGTGCAATGGCCTTACTAGCTGCCTTGGGAATAATAGCAATTCTTATCAATACATTACAAGGAAATACTGTTCAAGGCTGGCCATCACTGATGGTAGCCCTATTTTTTATTGGCGGCTGTCAACTGCTCTCGATTGGAATACTTGGTGAATACCTTGGGCGAATATACAAAGAAGTTAAGCAACGTCCAAGATATCACCTGCAAGAACGAACAAAGGAGCATCAAGAAAACAATTAAAAATCAATTTCAGCTACTTCGGCTTAGTTGCCATCACATAATATTGGCCGCCAAGGGGCAGCCAACGCAAAAGATTCTCCAATGGCCTAAGTTTACTTAAGAAGCCAGGAAAGAATACACTATAACCCGATTGGCAATGAATATCAATGCTACAATTAGAAATTAATTGATGCAATCTAGAACGGCGCAATAATATCGCGTCTTCATCAATTGGGCATGTATTAACTATGTGTTGAGTAACTGGATTCCAGGGATTATGCTCAAAAAACAAGAGTGCGCCACCTGGATTCAAAGCCGAAATAAGATTATTTACAACATATTGTTGTTCACTTGGTGGAACATGATGCATTACACATGAAACAAAAATTAAATCAAATTTTTGTGCTAATGCAGCATCGCAATTTAGTATGCTCACGCAAGGGTAGTTAGCTTTTACATATTGCAAAGATTCACTAGATAAATCCGTGGCAGAAATCAGGGCATTAGGAAAATATGTTGGTATAAATTTCTGAAGCAGGCCAATACCACAGCCATAGTCTAAAATTAACTTTGGCGCGGGAAACAAGCGCTTGGCGAGGGCAACTTTATACCTTTGCATGTAGGCCGTATCTGAATCAAAAAATGCGTGTTGCTTGGTAATTATGTTAACATAATCATCAACTAAAGAGTCAAATTGTTGTGCCACCGGGTTTTTGGTCATCGGTTTTGCTAGCGATAAACTATTTTAGCTTGCAAGTAGTAGCTATAGGAAATAAAAAAACCAACTGCCACACACTGGGCCAACAGGGGATGCACATAAACAATTAGGAATTTAAGCAGCAACAAATTAAAGCCCACGCCAGTAAGCCAAATCAATGTATAACCCACAAAATTACGTTTAGAGAATCTGGCCTTAAATGTGTACCCTGTATGGGTAAGATATCCAACTGCTCCGCCAAAAATATAACCAAGAATATTCGCAAAATAAGGATTGCCAAGCAATAATTGAAAGAATAAGATCACCAAAGCACCAATCAAAGTATTAATAATTCCACTAATTAAAAAGCGTTTTTGAGTTCCAAATCTCGGTGATTTCATTAATGAGCGAGAAGATTTGCATAATTTAGCAATTGGAGCGCGCGATTCTTTGTACTTGCACTTTTAGCCCAAGCTAATGCTGCATTCTGTAATCCTGCTTCTTCTTGAACACTTAATGTATCAATACGTTTGAGCAATTCATCGCTGGATTCATATGAAATACAATTCAAACCATCAATCAAGCCATGGGGAGCACAACCAACTGGCTTTTTAGCTAGATCACGAAAACAAATAACAGCCCCGGCTGCAGCGATTTCATAATGGCGCAAACAATCCCAACCGGCGCGGCGAGTAGTAATACCAAATCTGGAGCAAGCTAAATCACTCCGATAAGACTGTTCATCCGCAAAAACGTAATTTGCACTAGCCCCAAGCCTATCAGATAAATCCCGATCAACAATATGGGATGGAAAAAGATGACTTTTATTTGGCAGTTTCGATGATATTAGTGATTCTGGAATTGAAAATGCCAAAGGATGAATATTAAGCCGTAATCCCCACTTCCTGCTTCTGTTGGTAAGTTCCCTCTTGAATATATGGGTGGTTGGTTGCTGTAATAAATTGGATAAACCAGTTCCAATGCCAAATTGACGTAAGCGTGTGCCACTGCGGGGATAGAGACGCTGATCATCATCACCATCAAGTAAAAGCAATGGTTGTGTTGCAAGCAATTCACGCCATTGCAAGATAGATCCCCATTGACGCCAAACATTACTAATCAACACAGCGTTAAACCAACCGGCTGCAAGCCGTTGCCAAATAAAACTGCGATCAATCGCGCCCTCAGGTTCTTTTAGAAGGCCATAAAGACTAAAACCACCGCCGCGCACACCAAACTCAGGTGCAACTCTGGATTGGCGGCCCCCTTCATACATACACTCCTTACGGGGGTAATCAACCAATTCCAGCCCAGGCAACTGCCTCAGGCCATGGAGCAAGCCATCGGCTAAGTAATCCTCACGATCATCGGTTAGAAACAATATCTTGAGCGGTTGATGAATCATTAGAGTGCTTAGCGCAAGTTACGCCAGCGCTGGGGTAACCAGGCCAATAGGGCAATCAAAGCAGGTAATAAACCAACTGTTTTTTGGATCTGGGCAAAACCAGGTAACACACCATACCAATGTCCGTTAGCAGATTGCTTAAGAAGATTCCAAAGTTGAAACTGCAAACGATGGGCAGCCCACTTATATCGCCGCGGCTCATTTTGCAATAGCGGATGGGCTAGCAACAATCTTTGCACCGCCGCCACCTCAAGCAACTCATCACCACTTGTTTGATTGGCATTTGAGAGCTGGGCTGGATGGGTACGCACTTGCGCAATCGGCTCCCGATTGATTAACACTGGAGCGTTTTCCGAAGCACGTATAAGCCATTCCCAATCTGCCGCATGGCGCCAATCAGATCGAAATTCACCTGCCTCACGCCACAATTGAATAGAGAATGCCATCCCAGTTAAATTTCCATTAATGCTGCCGTAGCGAAGCAAAAGCGGAATGAACTGATCGGATTTAAATGTGCAAGTGGTTGCAGCAAATTGACAATGATCAACGGCGCTCGTATTAGCTAATGGTTCACCTTGAGAACCTATAGACAAATGGGTGCTTAAAATCCAAGCTGCTTCAGGCCATTGATTTCGCAGTTTTTTTATAGTGGCCACCGCATTTGGGAGTAAGCGATCGTCGCTGCAGAGCAACAAAACCCAGCTGATCTCATCCAGGGTTTCAAGCGCAGCATTGAGATTGGCAAACAAGCCTAAGTTCTGAGATCGACGTATCCAAATGGTGCGCTGATCCTTAGCCGGACCAGCAGCAATCCATGCAGCAGTGGCCCCATCGGAACCATCATCTGCCAACAGCAATCGCCAATGGGGATCCGTCTGGACCTGGAGGCTGGCCCAGGCCTCCGCCAGCAGCTCAGCCCTGCCGTACACCGGCAGAAGAATGGTGATGGATTGGCCATTCATGGTGCAGTGTCTATCAGGGCCTGATCAAGCCAGTTGAGCAGCCGCTGCTGATCCACCAAAAAGCCCCCGCCAGCCAAGTGCTCACCAATCATGTGGCTGTGGGAAAGCCCCAAAGCTGCAGCCATCAAGGAATAGTGGCCG
>Ga0164294_10003233_pt1 | contig 14522 bp, 8 predicted proteins | sample GEODES005metaG_FD_111479 | JGI IMG/M metagenome (GOLD analysis project Ga0164294, IMG submission 111479) | Oligotrophic lake water microbial communities from Sparkling Lake, Wisconsin, USA - GEODES005 metaG | ecosystem: Environmental > Aquatic > Freshwater > Lake | place: USA: Sparkling Lake...
AAGCAGAGCCACGAATTGCGCCTCGCCTCGCCCGCCACCGATCGCCTGCGGCTGGTCGCCGGACTGTTCTACCAGCGCCAGACCAACAATTGGGAGAACCTCTATATCGTCCCGGGCCTTGCCGACGCGCAGTCGGTCACCGGGCGTCCCGGCGTCAATTACGCCAATATCCAGTTTCGCACCGACCGTGACTATGCCGCCTTTGCCGAAGCCGCGTTCGATATCGTGCCCACCCTGACGCTCACCGGGGGGCTGCGCGCCTATAAATTCGACAACAACGTCATCGGCTTTTTCGGTTTTAACGGCACACGCTCGGCGGTCGGCGAGGCGATCTGCCTGCCCGGCACCGTGGGCCAATATGCCAACCGCCCGTGCGACAACATCAATGCCAAGGCCACCGGTTCGGGCGTGCGCCACAAGCTCAATCTCAGCTGGAAGTTCGCACCGGGCAAACTCGTCTATGCCACCTGGTCGACCGGCTTCCGTCCCGGCGGGATCAACCGCCGCCCTGCTGCGCCGCCCTATCAGGCGGAATCGCTGACCAATTACGAAATCGGCTGGAAAACCACGTGGGCCGGCGGCAAGCTGCGTTTCAACGGTGCGCTGTTCCTCGAAAAGCTGACGCAGGCGCAGTTCTCGGTCACCAGCGAGCAGAACGGCATCACCGACATCGTCAATGCCGGCCGTGCCCAATCAAAGGGGATCGAGGCCGACGCCACATGGCTCCCGCTGCCCGGTCTGTCGTTGCAAGCCTCGGGCACGTATGTCGAGGCCACGCTCAGCACCGACTTGTGCAAGTTCACCAATCCCACGTTCGATTGCACCTTGCCCAGCGCCTCGGGCAGCGCCAATGCGCTGCGCGCGCCCGCAGGCACGCGCTTTTCCGGCTCGCCGCGCTTCAAGCTGGCCGCCACCGCGCGCTATGAATTTCCGCTCGGCCGCACCGACGCGTACCTGCAAGGCTCGGTGCTCCATTTGAGTTCGGTCACATCGGCGCTCGATGTGTCCGATGCCGCCGCGATCGGCACGCAGCCGCCCTACACCACGTTCGATCTCTCCGCCGGCCTTGCGCAGGGTAATTGGACTGTGGGGCTGTCTGCGGAAAACGTGCTCGACAAACGCGCCCAGCAAGTGCGCAGTTCGACTTGCAGCATATCGATCTGCGGGCCAAGTTCGATCGTTATCTACCCGCTCAGGCCCCGCTTCATCAGCCTGCGCGTGGGCCGCAAATTCTAATAAGGGATACGCCGTCATGCGCCCAATTTTCGCCGCCATGCTCGCCTTGATCGCCGCGCTCGCCGCCCCCGCGCTGCACGCAAAGCCGACGCCGGAAAACGATCAGCGGCTCATTGTGGTCACCTTGGACGGCACCCGCTGGCTGGATGTGTTTCGCGGCCCCGATCCGATTCTGGTGGCCGACAAGCGTTTCACCAATCCCGATCTTCAGTCCACCGTCGTGCAAGCCTGGATGGAGGGCAACAACCCCGGCGCCGACTTGATGCCGTTTCTGCATAATCAGGTGGCGCGCGGGGGGGTGCTGATCGGCAACCGCGATCTGGACGAATGCATCAACGTCGCCAATCCGATGTGGTTTTCGTATCCCGGCTACAACGAGATTTTCACGGGCCGCGCCGACCCTGAAATCACCAGCAACGACCCTCATGACAATCAGAACGTCACGTTCTTTGAATGGCTCCAGCATCGCCCTGCGTTCGCCGGAAAAGTATTGACCTTCGGCAACTGGGACGTCTTTCCTGCTATCATCAACGAGAAGCGCAGCGGCGTGCCCGTAAATCCGGGGATGGCCCCGCGCTATCCCACCGAAACCCTGACCATGCGGCTGGCGCTTGATGCATGGCGCACGCAGAAACCGCGCGTGCTCTATGTCGGCCTCGGCGATACCGACGAACTGGCGCATATCGGCGATTATGCGGGATATCTGATCGCGATGAACCGCGACGACGATTTCATCGCCGAGCTTTGGCGCATGGCGCAGGCCGATCCGGAAACCCGCGGCAAGACCACGCTGATCGTCACCACCGACCATGGGCGCGGTACCGGGTCTGGCGCCGCGTGGACCGAGCATGGCAGCGCCGCCGCGGTCGCGCTCGATCCGGCTGGCTTTACCATTCCCGACAAGGCCGGTTTCCCGGGCTCCGAGCAGATCTGGCTCGCCGCGATCGGCCCGGCAGTGGACCCTTCTGCAATCACCTCCGCGACCTTCGACTCCGGCCAATGTTTCAGCCAGAACCAGATCGCCGCAAGCGCGCTCACCGCGCTCGGCGAAGACTGGCGCGCGTTTGACGCAAAAGCCGGCGAACCGTTCCCGTTCTTTCGCCGCAGGTAGCTCGCACCAAACTTTGCGCCCCCGCTCAGGCGGAGCCTTCGGGCCGGGACAGCACCAAAATCATTTTCCTACATCGCTGCCATGGGGTAAAGCGGCGTCATGGACTTTCACCCGCCCGTTGCTTCCTTGATCGGCGCTCCGGGCACGGCCGAGACCCTTCGACATTCTCTCTCTGGACTGTGTCAACTATGTAAACTTGGGGCCCGAGCGTCGCCGAGAATCGGCACGGACTCGGTCTCCGGTTCTTTGGGATTTCGGGCGCAGAGACGTGTTTCCTTGGCGCGCGCAGTGTCCGCCAACGTTGGCGGAACGGCCTGGAGCATCTGCACATCGGCGTAATTCCCCTTATGCGCTAAGTGCTTGCGATTGTTTGCTTCGAAAATGGCGAGAATATTTTGTTCCCCCCTTGTTCTTATGGAACGAAGGGAGTACAAGGTCGTTGTTGACGGTTCGTGTAGGCCGCCTCTAGCAAGGGAAATGAGAAGCCATGGCAGCGCAGCTCAAGCTCATTCAGGAAGGCAAAGACAAGAACATGGCCAAGGACGCGGATCGTCATAAGGCGCTCGAAGCAGCGCTCGCACAGATCGACAAGGCCTTTGGCAAGGGCTCGGCGATGCGGCTCGGCTCGAAGGAGACGATGCAGGTTGAAGTGATCCCCACTGGATCGCTCGGGCTCGATATTGCGCTGGGCGTCGGCGGCTTGCCGCGCGGCCGGGTGATCGAGATTTACGGGCCGGAAAGCTCGGGCAAGACCACGCTGGCGCTCCATGTCATTGCCGAGGCGCAACGCGGCGGCGGCACCGCCGCATTCGTTGATGCCGAGCATGCGCTCGATCCGGTCTATGCCCGCAAGCTGGGCGTCAATATTGATGAACTGATCGTCTCGCAGCCAGATACCGGCGAACAGGCGCTGGAGATCGTCGATACCTTGGTCCGTTCCAACGCGATCGATGTGCTGGTGGTGGACTCGGTCGCCGCGCTGGTTCCCCGCGCCGAAATCGAAGGCGAGATGGGCGATAGCCACGTCGGCCTGCAAGCCCGCCTGATGTCGCAGAGTTTGCGCAAGCTGACCGGCTCGATCAGCCGCTCGCGCTGCATGGTGATCTTCATCAACCAGCTGCGCATGAAGATCGGCGTGATGTACGGCAATCCCGAGACGACCACCGGCGGCAATGCGCTCAAGTTTTATGCCTCGGTGCGCCTCGATATCCGCCGCATCGGTCAGGTCAAGGACCGCGACGAGATCGTCGGTAACGCCACGCGCGTCAAAGTGGTCAAGAACAAGGTCGCGCCGCCGTTCAAGCAGGTCGAGTTCGACATCATGTATGGCGAGGGCATTTCCAAGATCGGCGAAATCCTCGATCTGGGCGTCAAGGCCGGGATCGTCGAGAAGTCGGGTTCGTGGTTCAGCTACGATTCGATCCGCATCGGGCAAGGGCGCGAGAACGCCAAGTCATTCCTCAAGGAAAATACAGAGATTCGCGACCGGTTGGAAGCTGCGATCCGCAGCCAGACCGACAAGGTTGCCGAAGGCCTGATGTCTGGTCCGGACGCGGACGACGACAACTGAGCCTTCAGGCGGCAAGCCATCCCCATCCCCAGCTTGCCGTCATTCCAAAGATCGGCGCGTTCCCCGGACGGAACGCGCCGATTTCTTTGTCCGGCTTTACGGCCCTGTTCAACCGGGCGGTTAAGCCTTAGCCTGATGCACAAGGGAATCAGGAGAGCGCCATGTCGATCATCATCCACCACCTCAACAACAGCCGTTCGCAGCGCATCCTCTGGTTGCTCGAGGAGCTTGGGCAGCCGTACGAGCTCAAGTCGTACCAGCGCGATGCCGGGACCAATCTCGCTCCGCCCGAACTGAAGGCGCTGCATCCGCTGGGCAAGTCGCCGCTGCTCGAGATCGATGGCCGGGTGATCGAGGAATCGGGCGCGATCGTGCAAGTGCTGTGCGATCGCTATGGCCCCGCGTGGCTCCCTGAAGCTGGCACCGACGATGCGCTGCGCCATCTCGAACTCATGCACTTTGCCGAAGGCTCGGCGATGACCCCGATCCTCCTCAACCTCTATGTATCGCGTCTTGGCGATGCGGGTGCGCCGCTCAAGGAGCGGATCGACGAACAACTGGCTGCGCACTTCGGCTACATGGAGCAGATCCTGCGTCCATCCGGCCACTTTATCGGCGATGGCTGGACCGGCGCCGATGTCATGCTCAGCTTCCCCGCCGAAGTCGCGATCATGCAGGGGGCAGGGGCCGCCTATCCCAAGCTGGCAGCCTTTGTCGCGGCGGTTCACGCCCGCCCGGCGTGGCAGCGCGCCCGCGAGAAGAGCGGCCCTTACTTCGCCACCTGACCGAACGTGCTTGTTGGCGGGCCGGTCTGCGCGTAGCTTGCATCCCATGACAAGCGCGATCGAGTGGCAAGGCGGCGTTGGCCGTAACTGGGCGTCCGAATGGGAGCGCACCGATCGCACGTTTGCCGCACTGACGCCGGACCTGCTGCGCGCCATCGCCGATGAACCGGGGGCGCAGGTGGTCGATATCGGCTGCGGTGCTGGCGAGATCGCGCTGACGGTGGCCCGCGCCCGGCCCGCTGCGCAGGTCATCGGGGTCGATATCTCCGCCGATCTGGTTGAGACCGCGAACGCGCGCACCGGCGAACTTCCGAACTTGAACTTCACGGTGGCCGATGCGGCCAGCTGGACTGCCCCTGGCGATGCACCCGAGCTCTATGTCTCGCGCCACGGCGTGATGTTTTTCGAGAATCCGCCCGCCGCTTTTGCTCATCTGGCGCGCAGCGCAGCGCCCGGTGCGCGGATGGTGTTTTCGTGCTTCCGCTCCGTTCAGGAGAACACCTGGGCGACGGAAATCAGGCGGTTATTGCCGCCGGCCAAGCCTGCGCCGGTCGATCGCTACACGCCGGGGCCGTTTGCCTTCGCCGATCCCGACCATGTCCGCCACTGTCTGAGCGGCTGGCGTGACGTGTGCTTCACCAAGCTCGATTTCGCTTATGTCGCGGGCACGGGCACCAATCCGGTGGCGGACGCACTCTCGTTTCTGAGCCGGATCGGCCCTGCCGCCGCAGCGATCCGGACCTTGCCCGACAGCGCGCGCGCCGCCTTCGAGCGAGGTTTGCTCGAACTGGTGCAGTCGCGCCATGTCGGCGGCCGCGTTTGCTTTCCCGCCGCAGCATGGCTGGTAACCGCGACCGCCGACAAACCCTAAGTCGAAACGTGCTTGGCACGCGCCAAACGCTCGCCTAATCGCTAACGCCATGACATCCACGAACGAAATCCGCCGCTCCTTCCTCGAGTACTTTGGCGCAACCGGCCACGAGATCGTGCCGTCTGCGCCGTTGGTGCCGTACAACGATCCGACTCTGATGTTCACCAATGCCGGGATGGTTCCGTTCAAGAACGTATTCACCGGCCTTGAAAAGCGGGCGACACCGCGTGCCACCAGCAGCCAGAAGTGCGTGCGCGCCGGGGGCAAGCACAACGATCTCGACAATGTTGGCTATACCGCGCGGCATCACACGTTCTTCGAGATGCTCGGCAATTTCTCGTTCGGCGATTATTTCAAGGAGCAGGCGATCTCCAACGCCTGGACCCTTCTCACCCGCGAATGGGGCCTGCCCAAAGACAAGCTGCTGGTTACGGTGTATCACACCGATGACGAGGCGTTCGATCTGTGGCGCAAGATTGCCAGCGTGCCCGAAGAGCGGATCATCCGCATCGCTACCAAGGACAATTTCTGGGCGATGGGCGATGATGGCCCCTGCGGCCCGTGCTCCGAGATTTTCTATGATCACGGCGACCATATCTGGGGCGGCCCGCCGGGGTCGCCCGAGGAAGACGGCGACCGCTTCATCGAAATCTGGAATCTGGTGTTCATGCAGTTCGAGCAGACCGCCGGGCAGATCACCGGCAATCTGCCGCGCCCATCGATCGATACCGGCATGGGGCTCGAACGCATCGCCGCCGTGATGCAGGGCCAGCACGACAATTACGATACCGACACTTTCCGCACGCTGATCGCGGCGAGCGAGAGCCTGACCGGGGTCAAGGCCGAGGGTGACAGCACGGCCAGTCACCGGGTGATCGCGGATCATCTGCGCTCGTGCAGCTTTCTGTTGGCGGATGGCGTGCTGCCCTCGAACGAGGGGCGTGGCTACGTCCTGCGGCGGATCATGCGCCGTGCGATGCGCCACGCGCACCTGCTGGGCGCGAAGGAGCCGCTGATGCACCGGTTGGTGGGGTCGTTGGTCACCGAAATGGGGCAGGCGTTTGCCGAACTGGGCCGCGCGCAGCCGATGATCGAGGAAACGCTGCTGCGCGAGGAAGTGCAGTTTCGACGCACGTTGTCCAATGGCCTGCGGCTGCTCGACGAGACCACCGGCACGCTCGGCACCGGCGACAAACTGCCTGGTGAGACCGCCTTCAAGCTCTATGACACGTTCGGCTTTCCTTACGACCTGACCGAAGACGCCCTGCGCGCGCGCGGTATTACCGTGGATCGTGAAGGCTTCGATGCGGCCATGGCGCAGCAGAAGGCGGCAGCGCGCGCGGCGTGGAAGGGCTCGGGCCAAGCCGCCGACAGCGAAGTGTGGTTCGATATCGCCGAGCGCGAAGGCGCTAGCGAATTCACCGGCTACAACGCCACCAGCGGCGAAGGTATCGTCGTCGCGCTGGTGCGGGACGGCAAGGAAGTACCCTTGGCCGGAGCGGGCGAGGAGGTCATCGTGCTGACCAACCAGACCCCGTTTTACGGCGAAAGCGGCGGGCAGACTGGCGACACCGGGGTGATCTCAACCACCGAAGGGCTGCGCATTGCGGTGTCTGACACCGCCAAACCGCTGGGCCGGCTGCATGCGCATCACGGACGCGTGGAAGCAGGCACGATCAAGCTGGGCGATGCGGTGCTGCTGGCGGTGGACGTCGCGCGGCGCGATGCCACGCGCGCCAACCATTCGGCGACGCATCTGCTGCATCAGGCGCTGCGTGACCGGCTGGGCAGCCATGTGACGCAGAAGGGCAGTCTGGTCGCGCCCGACAAGCTGCGCTTCGATTATTCGCATCCGGCCCCGCTGACGGCCGAAGATCTGGCGGTGATCGAAGCCGAAGTGAACGCTGAAATCCGGGCCAATGCGGCGGTAACGACCCGGCTGATGACGCCCGATGACGCGATTGCGGCGGGCGCGATGGCGCTGTTCGGCGAAAAATATGGCGAGGAAGTGCGCGTGCTGAGCATGGGCCGCGTGGCTGACAAGGCCTATTCGGTCGAGCTTTGCGGCGGCACCCATGTGCGCGCGCTGGGCGATATCGGCCTGTTGCGCATTGTCAGCGACAGCGCGGTGAGCTCTGGCGTGCGGCGGATCGAGGCGCTGACGGGCGAGGGCGCGCGGACCTGGTTGGTGGGGCGCGATGAAGCGCTGAAGCAGACCGCGAGCCTGCTGCGCACCACCCCCGATGATGTCGAGGCGCGCGTTGCCGCGCTGCTCGATGAGCGGCGCAAGCTGGAGCGCGAACTGGCCGAGGCGAAGAAAGCGCTCGCGCTATCTGGGGCTTTGGGGGGCGGCGGCGGGGCCAAGGCTGAGGCGGCGGATGAGCTGATTGGGGACATCAAGTTTGCCGGCCAAGTGCTTGAAGGGCTTGATCCCAAGGAACTGCGCGGCCTCCTCGACACCACCAAACAGCGGTTGGGCTCGGGCGTGGCGGTGATCGTCGCGGTCAACGAGGGCAAGGCGAGCATTGCGGCGGCGGTGACCGACGATCTGGTGGACAAAGTGAGCGCGGTCGCTCTGGTACGTGCGGGCGTGGAAGCGCTGGGCGGTAAAGGCGGCGGCGGGCGGCCCGACATGGCGCAAGGCGGCGGACCGAACGGCGGACACGCGGCAGAGGCGATCGCGGCGGTGAAGGCTGTCTTGGCCGCTGGCTGAAGGCTGCTGGCTCATTTCGTCGGACCGATTGCCAGAACCTGCGTCACCCGTTAGCTTTCTCGTCACAGCAGGGTTGAGGGAAAATGTGATGAGGCAAGGCAAGATTGGTCGCCGGGCAGGTGTGCTCGCCGTTTTGATGTGCGGGGCAGTTTTTGCGAGTGCGGCACCGCTCGCGCCCGCGCTTGCCGATACGCCTGCCGCGCAAGTGCGCAAGCCGATCACCATTGATGATATTCTGGGCATGCACCGCATTTCCGGCCTTACTTGCGCGCCGGACGGGCGGCAGGCGGCCTATGTCGTGGGCGGGGTCGATGCCAAAGGCGACAAGCGTACTGCGGCGCTGTGGCTTGCCGATCTTGGCGGCACCGCGCCGATCCAGCTGACCAGCGAAGAGGAGAGCGCTGGCAGTGCGGCATTCAGTCCTGATGGCAAGTTCATTTCCTTCGTGGCCAAGCGCGGCAAGGACGAGAAGGCGCAAGTGTGGCTGCTCGATCGGCGCGGCGGCGAGGCGAAGCGGCTGACGGAGGTGAAAGGCGACATCGACAGCTATCGCTGGTCGCCCGATTCGCGCCGCCTGCTGATCACGATGACCGATCCCGAGCCCGAACCGCCCAAGGACGATCCCAAGCGCCCGCGCCCGGTGGTGGTCGACGATGTTGCCTTCAAGCGCGATACGATCGGTTTCATTACCGCCGAAGCGCACAGCCATCTTTATGTGTTCGACGTCGCCACGCGCGCGCTGACCCAGCTTACACCCAGCGGGCTGAGCGATGAAGGGTTCACCGCATGGTCTCCCGATGGCAAGCAGGTCGCCTACATTTCGGATCATGCGCTGGACCCGGCGGCACCCGCGACGCAGTGGCTGCAGGTCATCGCGCCTCAAGCAGGGGCCGCACCCCGGCTGATCGCCAAGTTGCCCGCCGTATACGAGCATGATCTGATCTGGTCGGCCGATGGCAGCCGGATCACGCATCTCGTCGGCGACGTGCCGAAGGTGAACCAGTATAGCCAGCCGCATCTCGCCGAGACGGTTGTTGCGACCGGGCAGACCCGCGTTCTGCCCGCGACAGCGGCGGCTTATGCGCAGCGGCCGGTTGATCTGGGCGGCGGGCGCATCGGCGCGATCCTCGCCGAAGACCGGCGCGAAATCCCGGCCGTAATCGACCCGGCAGGCAGCGTAGAGCGGCTGGGGGATGGCAAGTTTGCGGTGACCGAACAATGCGACGCGAGGGAAGCCAAGGCCCCGCGCGCGGTGATCGCCAGCGGCGATGACACCATGCCGGAGGTCTACGCGCTGGCGGGCAAGACCATGCGCGCGCTGACAACGCACAACAGCGCCCTGAGCGCGCGGATTGCCTGGGGCGAGGTGCGCGACTTTGCGACCAAAGCGAGCGACGGCAGCGAGGTGCACGGGATGATGACGCTCCCGGCGGGCTATGCTCCGGGCAAGCGCTATCCCACTGTGCTGTTCATTCACGGCGGACCGAACGCGCAGGATGCGCATGAGACCGACGTAACCCGTCAGTGGCTTGCGGCGCATGGCTATGTTGTGCTCGCGGTCAACTATCGTGGTAGTTCGGGGCGCGGTGATGATTATGCGCGGGTGATTGCAGCAGATTGGGGCAACAAGGAAGTGCTCGATCTGCATGCCGCAACCGACTTTGCCGTGGAGCAGGGTATTGCCGATCCGGCGCGGCTCGGGGTTGGCGGCTGGAGCTATGGCGGCATTCTCACCGATTTCCTGATCGTGCGCGACAACCGGTTCAAGGCGGCGTTCAGCGGCGCGGGCGAGGGCAATATCTTCGCGCTGTTTGGCGTGGACCAATACATCCAGCAATATGCGCAGGAAGTTGGCGCGCCTTGGCAGAACACCGATCTTTGGATCAGGCTGTCCGAACCGCTGCTGCACGCCGACCGGATCAAGACGCCAACGCTGTTCATGGGCGGCATCGCCGATGACAATGTACCCCTGATCGGCGGGCAGCAACTATATCAGGCGCTGAAGCTGACCGGCGTGCCGACCCGGTTGATCGGCTATCCCGACCAGTTTCATGGGTTAACCCGCCCGAGTTTCGAGCGCGACCGGCTGGAGCGGATGGTCGACTGGTATGGGCGTTATTTGAAGCCTTAACCGACGGGGCGGCGGCGGCGCAGCGAACGAAAGGGCGAGGGGTCGGCATCGGCGCTGTCGTCCCTCAGTTTCTTGCGCAGTTCGTCGCGCTTTTCATGGATCGAGGCGATCACCGGGCCCATCGCGACGCCAAGATCAACCAGCACCGCTTCGGATAGCTGGAGCGAGCTTTCCAGCGTTTCGGGCACCGCGTGGCTGGCCCCGTCGCGGTAAAGCTCTGCGGCATGCGCGGTGTCGCGCGCGCGCACGACGATCGGCAAATCGGGGCGGTACGCACGCAGCTTGCGCACGATGCGCGAAACCAGCACTGGCTCGTCCATCGTCAGGATCAGCGCGCGCGCATGATCCAGATCGAGCCGATCGATCAAGCTGGCGCTCTCGATGCTGCCAAACAGCACCGGCATTCCGGCCTGATGCGCGGCGCGCACGACCACCGGGTCGTCATCGATGGCGATATAGGGCATGCCGTGCACAGCCAGCATATCGCCGACGAGGTGCCCGACGCGGCCATAGCCCAGAATTACTGTGCGATCGCCTTGCGGCAGCGCCACTTCGCCCATCGCCTTGCTGCCTTCGGCGCGGGCAAGGCGGCCCGCGATGGCGGCCCCGAAGTAGGCCAATAGCGGCGTGATGGTCAGGCCGATGGCGGTGACGATTTGCCAGAACTGCGCGGTTTGCGCGCTGATCAGCTGGCCTTGCGCGGCGGCAGCGAGCACGATCAGCGTGGTTTCCGATGGGCTGGCCATCAGGATGCCGGCCTGCACCGCGGTCGGGCGGTCCTTGCCCATGACGCGCAGCGAGAGGCCAGTCACGGTGGCCTTGAGCAGCACCACGCCTGCGACGGCCAGCGTCAGCGGGCCTGCCATCGCCCAGACCTGGCGCAGATCGATGCCCATGCCGATGGTGATCAGGAACACACCCAGTGCCAGCCCCTTGAACGGGCGCGTGATTGCTTCGACCTCGCCGTGATACTCGGTTTCGGCGATCAGCAAGCCCGCCAGCAATGCACCCATGATCGGCGAAAGGCCGACCGCTGCCGTGGCCAGCGCGGCGAGAATGACCACCAGAAGACTGGCGGCGAGGAACAGCTCCGGGCTCTTGGTATGCGCGGCCTGCGCGAACAGGCGGGGCAGCGCGAGACGGCCTAGCACCATCAGTACCGCGATCATCGCCGCGCCCTTGATCATCGTTTCTATAAGGCCCGGCCCGCCGCCGGCAGGTCCCAGTGCGCCGAGCAGGAAGATGATCGGCACCAGTGCGATGTCTTCAAACAGCAGCATCGCCAGCGCGGCGCGGCCCACCGGCCCCTCGGTGCCCGCAATCGGCAGCACCAGCGCGGTCGATGACAGCGCCAGCGCGAGCCCGAGGCCGAGCGCACCGGCTGTGCTTTGCCCCATCGCGGCCAGCGCCAGCGCGAGCAACAGCGACGATGCCAAAAGCTCGATCGCGCCCAGCCCGAACACCAGCCTTCGCATTGCCCACAGCCTGTTGAACGAGAGCGCGAGGCCGATTTCGAACAGCAACAGGATAATCCCGAACTCGGCGAACGGTGCGATCGCGCGCGGCTCAGTGATGGTGACATGGTAAAGCCACGGGAAAGTGGCCACCATCGCGCCGAGGCCATAGGGTCCAACCGCCAGCCCGACCAGAATGAAGCCGATGACCGGGGTGATGCGCAGCCTGGCGAAGGCGGGAATAACAATCCCCGCCGCGCCAAGAATGACCAGCGCATCGCTCATCGCGGTGGTGTGTTTAAACGATCCGGCCATGTCCCAGTCTACGCATGGGGGCCAAGGGCCGCAAACTTAATAGGCGGTGGTCGTCAGCACCGCCTTGTCGAAGCGCCGTTCGGCAAGGTCTTCGGGCGTGATCCAGAACTGGTAGACGCCTTCGCCAAAGCGGTGGCCGATGGCTTCGTCGGTTGAAAGTTCGAGCAGCAGCAGGTGCGTGGCGGCGCGCTCCTGCTGATCGCCTTGCACATCGCTGTAAGGCGCGAGCATGCGGTCGGGGGTGGGGGCGTGGATGCCGCCTTGCGGGGTGCGCTGCGCCAGAACGTGCCGATAGGTGAGTCGGGCCACCACGTCAGGCGGGATCTTGGCAGCCTCATGCGGTGCGGCGTGGAGCGTGGTTTCGATCGCGGCCTCGATAGCGCCGGGCGCGATCAGCTGGGTCAGCGGCTTGTGCCCGGCAAACCACTCCCAGAATGCCGCGCGAACGGGCTGTTTGATCGGGTCGAGCGCCGGATTGGCGAGCGCGTGGTCGAACCAAGCCTGCGCCTCTTCCTTCACCGCCGCCAGATGCGCAGCGCGCGCGGCATCATCCAGATCGGGATAGAGCGAGCGGCGCGGAAAGCGCTGCGCGCGGTCGGCCTCGCGCACCAGCGCGGCGGCGCACGTCTGGATCGCCAGCCAATCCTGAGGGAAGCCGGGCCATGGGGCCTCGAAGCGATCTCCATCGGGGCCGGTGAAATCTTGCGGGCCATACTGTTCAGGCAGCGCACCATCGGTTGTGCCGCCTGTCTGCGCGGCCAGCATTGCGAGCTGGGTAGCTTCGGAATTTTGCCACGATGGGGGCGTCTGCGCGGCGCTATCGTCGTCGGCGTCGTCTTTGCTTGGAGGTGCGGCTTCTGGCAGCATCACCAGCACCGGTTCGAACGGCCAGCGTGGCAGCAGCGCAATGCCATGCTCGGCGGCCAGCGCCCAAGGCCACGTATAAGCGCCTTCGTCGCCATAGGCCAAGGCGAGGTCAGCCGGGGGATCGATTTCCGTCCAGACTGCTGAATCGTCGCCCCCAGTCCACACGACGGCGCCGGTCTGACCGTTGCCCCATTGCAGATCGAGAAAGAACAGCAGCGCGCCTGATGCGGGCAGGAGCCCGAGCCGGGCCGCTTCGGGCACTGCGGTCAGATCGAGCTGAAGAATGAAATGCAGCGGTTTGCCGCTGTCGGGATCATGTGGCCAAACAAACGGGCCGGGAACCGCTGGCACCCCGCCATAGAAACTGCGGCTAGCCTGCGCCGGATGTGGCGGGAAATGGCGGCGCAACACGATGGCCTGGCGGCCAGCGGCGAGGATCACTTCGGGCAAAAGCTGGGGCGGGGTTTCGCCCCGGGCGGCGGCGAGGGTGCCCAGACGCGGCGAGAGATGCGCTTCGGCTTCGGCCAGCGGTGCGGCGGAAATCACGCGCGTGCGGCGGGCCGGCAGCACGGGCTCGATCGGTGGCAGCGCGGCCTTGTCGCCAAGCCGCTGGGCGGTCTTTTCTGTTCGCGCTTGCTCGGCACGCTTCGCCAGCTGGCGGCGGACCTGTGTCGCCAGCACGAAGATCAGCAGAATGGCGCTGGTCGCGAAGACCAGCGAGATCACGATAAGCGACTGCACGGCTTTCCTCTCGCGCCCGACGCTGGGACTTTAGCGCGAAAGTTACAACATTCTATTGACCGGTTGCTTTTCGGCAGCATCCTATTCGCTGCCTCGGCCAACAAAAAAGGGCCCCGATGCCGCAGCGCCGGAGCCCTTCTGGTTAGCGACCCCCGCTGCAATCAGGTGCTGGTCGACATTGCGGTCTCAAGGTTCTCGACGATCGCGGAGAAAAACGTCTCGGTGGTCATCCACGGCTGGTTCGGCCCGATCAGGATCGCCAGATCCTTCGTCATTTTGCCGCTTTCCACCGTTTCTATGCAGACCCGCTCAAGCGTTTCGGCAAAACGCACGACGTCGGGCGTATCGTCAAAGCGACCGCGATAAATCAGGCCGCGCGTCCACGCGAAAATCGAGGCGATCGGATTGGTCGAGGTCTGCTTGCCCTGCTGGTGCTGGCGATAATGGCGGGTTACGGTGCCGTGCGCGGCTTCGGCTTCCACCGTTTTGCCATCGGGCGACATCAAGACCGAAGTCATCAGGCCGAGCGAGCCAAACCCTTGCGCGATCGTGTCTGACTGCACGTCGCCATCATAGTTCTTGCAAGCCCAGACAAACTTGCCCGACCATTTGAGCGCCGAAGCGACCATGTCGTCGATCAGCCGGTGCTCGTAAACAATGCCGGCGGCAGCAAATTTTTCCTTGAAGCCTTCGGTGTCGAACACTTCCTGGAACAGATCCTTGAAGCG
>Ga0164294_10003234_pt1 | contig 14521 bp, 14 predicted proteins | sample GEODES005metaG_FD_111479 | JGI IMG/M metagenome (GOLD analysis project Ga0164294, IMG submission 111479) | Oligotrophic lake water microbial communities from Sparkling Lake, Wisconsin, USA - GEODES005 metaG | ecosystem: Environmental > Aquatic > Freshwater > Lake | place: USA: Sparkling Lake...
GGGTACCATCCGCAAGTCATACTGAGTGGTAGGCAAGTGAATGACAATATGGGTTCATTTATTGCCAATAAATTAGTGAAGCTGATGATTGCTAAGGGCAACGCCATTAAAGGTTCAAATGTGTTGGTAATGGGCGTGACGTTTAAAGAAAATTGTCCTGATGTAAGAAATACCAAAGTAATTGATATTGTGCGTGAGTTAAAAGCGTACGGGATTCATGTAGCTATTTATGACCCAATTGCAGATGCTACACAAATACCTGAGCTAGAGAAAGATTGTATTATAGATACCCTTACTAAAAAATATGATGGTATTATTATTGCAGTTGCGCATCATGTTTTTTTAGAAATTGATATTGAATCATTAAAAAATAGTCATGCTTCCATCATATTTGATATTAAAGCTGCATACAATAGAAACTTAGTAGACACCAGATTGTAAATCATAATCCCCCCCAGATTATTAATGAAATTTATTAAAGCATACTTTTTAAAAGTATACCAAAGCCCCCGTCAGCTTTTAATACACGCGTTCCTAATGATTTCTATTTGTTATCTACAAATAGAATCCAATCATGAATCTGCATTATTCCAAAACATAGTGCAGGTTTCAAGAGCCAAAACTGTTGGTAAGCACGATACTGTTTTAATTAAACATTTAATGTTTAGTATTAATAAAATGATGCATGACAGAAATGATATTTTTCAAAATACCGAGCAATTATCATTTAAGGCAAGGGTGATACAAAGTGTAGATGCCGATTTAATGTATGGGGCAGGAGCTTGCGGAGGATTAAGTAAGGTATTTGCTAGGGCATTAAAAGCTGCAGGTTATACCACTCGAATAGGTCAAATGAAAGTGAATGGCAATTATGGGGGGCATATTTTATTAGAAACTTACCTACCTAGTTTACAAAAATGGGTAGTAATGGACCCTTTGTTTTTATTGGTATTTATAAACCCAAAAGGAGAGTGGGCCAATTTTAATGAAGTGCATGACAATTGGGAGGATTATAAAAAACAGATAAACTACAAATACAACATCAACTATAACTATAACTATAACTATGCTGGCATTAGATACACTAATTGGAGTAAAGTGCCAGTATTAGGCAAATTAGTTTACAAGGGTTTGGTATTGGTAAAAGGTGAGGCATCAGCCAATACAATAAGTTTAAGGCCGTATTTATTGGATCACTATAGGTTTTATAAGTGGATGTTGGTATTTGTTTATGGTATTTATATAATGGCAAGTATGGTGTTGTTGAATAAACAAATTAAATATTAATGCCGAATACAAAAGAAGACATAGTAAAAGAGTGGGATTTAACCATTGAGCCACAAACATCACTTTTTGATCTTAATTTAAAAGATGTTTGGCGCTATCGAGATTTACTCTGGATGTTTGTAAAAAGAGATTTTGTAAGTTTTTATAAGCAAACGATACTGGGTCCCTTATGGTTTTTTATACAGCCGCTCTTTACCACTATTATTTATACTTTTATTTTTGGTGGGCTAGCCAATTTAAGTACAGATGGACTACCACAACCGCTTTTTTATATGGCCGGTATTACTGCTTGGAACTATTTTGCAGATTGTATTACAAAAACAAGTACCGTATTTAAAGATAATGCCAACATATTTGGGAAGGTGTATTTTCCGCGTCTTATAATGCCACTTAGTATTGTGGCCAGTAATTTAGTCAGGTTTGGAGTTCAAATGCTATTGCTATTTATGATGATGGGTTATTATGCTGGGCAGAATGCTTCATTTAAAATTACACCTGCTATTTTGTTATTTCCTGTGCTAGTTATGTTAATGGCTTTGTTGGGATTAGGTCTAGGCTTAATTATTACTGCACTAACTACAAAATACAGAGACTTAGCTTTTTTAGTAACATTTGGAATACAGCTTTTAATGTATACTACCACCGTTATCTATCCTTTAAGTAGTGCACCAGAAAAATACAAAACACTTATTAGCTTAAACCCTATGACGGGTATCATTGAAGCCTTTAGGTATGCTTTTTTAGGGCAAGGGCAAATAAGTGTTAATACTTTAGGGTACTCTACCTTATTTACCATTGTAGTAATGGTATTAGGGATACTCATTTTTAATAAGACCGAAAAAACCTTTGTAGATACAGTATAGTATATGGCAAAAGCAATTAAAGTAGAAAATTTATCAAAAATATACCGCTTAGGAGAGATAGGAACGGGCACTATTAGTAGGGATATAGAACGTTTTGTAAAAACCAAAATTTTAAAACAAGAAGATCCTTTTTTAAAAATAGGTGAAACTAATGACCGAGCCACCAAAGGAGCAAGTGACATTGTTTACAGTTTAAAAGACATCAATTTTGAAATTGAGCAAGGAGATGCAGTAGGTATAATTGGACGTAACGGTGCAGGGAAAAGTACACTTTTAAAGATACTATCGAGAGTTACATCGCCTACTACAGGTAAAATCAATATAAAGGGCAGGGTTGCAAGTTTGCTTGAAGTAGGAACTGGGTTTCATCCTGAATTGACTGGTAGAGAAAACATTTATTTAAACGGGGCTATTTTAGGTATGCGTAAGCGAGAAATAGACCGTAAGCTTGATGAGATAATTGATTTTAGTGGAGTTGAAAGGTATATAGATACGCCTGTTAAGCGGTATAGCAGTGGTATGTATGTTAGGTTAGCTTTTGCAGTTGCTGCACATTTAGAAAGTGAAATATTGATTGTGGATGAGGTGCTTGCAGTTGGCGACGCTGAGTTCCAAAAAAAGTGTTTGGGAAAGATGGGTGAAGTGAGTAAAGGAGAGGGGAGGACGGTTTTGTTTGTGAGTCATAATATGGCTGCTGTGCAGAATTTGTGTAATAAAGGGATTTTGCTTGATGAAGGAAGTTGTTACGGGTTAGGGGAGGTCTATGAAGTTATAAGTGATTACCAAAATAAACAATTAAAATTTCTTGAAAATAATGATGTTTTAAATTTCATTTATGTTAGGGTAATAGACGCGAAAATTGAAATTACATTAAGAATGAGCAGCATTACAAATCCAATTATTGGTTTTGTAATAAACAGCGAATCTGGACTTAAAATATGTGGGGCTAATTCAAAAAACGATGGAATACTAATTTGTTGCAACAATGAATTTTCTGAGTTAAAAATAATTTTAAAACAACCAAAGTTAAATAATGGGAATTATACACTTTCATTATGGATAAGTGATGAATGGAAAGATTATTTGTTTTTGGAAGATGCGTTTTCTTTTCAAATCTACAATAATGATCAAAAATCATTGACAAACTCTAAACATGGAATTGTCACTGCAGAGGTGATTTGGGAATTATGAAAAACAGAATCGGATTTCTTTTAGGCGGCTTCCCTGCACTTTCAGAAACTTTTATTCTGAATCAAATTGTAGGACTATCCAAATATTGTGAAGTACACGTCTACCCAACTTATAAAATTGAAGGCAAGTGTCACCCAACATATTTAGATTTAAATCAAGAAAAAATACATTTTCCAAATAACTTAAAATTATTCGGGCGTATTAAACTTTTTTTGAAATCGATTTATCTTTTCAAGAAAAACCCAACTTTTTTTTTGAATTCAATAAACCCTTTTAAGTATGGTTTAAGAGCCTTAAAACTTTATAAATTTCAGGAAAACTATCCTTTTTTAATAGATTCAACGGAAAATTTTATTATTCACTTTGCTGATTTAGGATTCCGATTTTTCGAATTAAAAAAAGATGGTTTAAAAATCAAATCATATTTAATTTTTCATGGTGCTGATTTCAGATTGGCATTAAAAACAAATGGACTTGCATATCCATTTTTATCAGATGTTGATTATTTTTTATCGATAAGTAATTTAATCACTGAGAAATTATTAGAATGGGGTGTGGATCAGGAAAAAATAATTAGACACAATGTTGGTATACAGATGCCCAAACATAAACTAGAAAGAATACAAACAAAGACCAATAAAATACAAATTACTAGTATTGGGAGATTAACGGAAATAAAAGGACACGAATTTGGTATAAGAGTGATATTTGAATTGGTTAAGAAATATGGTATTAAAAACATTTTGTATAATATAATTGGCGAAGGGGAGGAATATGATAATTTGTTAGATCAAGTTAAAAATCTTGGTTTTGAACAGAATGTAGTTTTCCATGGAGGTCAATCAGGGGATTATGTTTATAAATTATTAAGTGAAACAGATATTTATTTTCATCCTAGTAACGATGAAATGACACCTCTAGCAATTATGGAAGCTATGAGTTTTAATTTGCCTGTTGTAGCAAGTAATGTTGGAGCAGTAAATGAAATAGTAATTGAAGGCTCCGGTTTTATATACAATGTCAATGACAAGAATAGATGTTGTGACTTTTTAATTAAATTAATTGAAAATAAATCTCTTAGAGAAAATATGGGTCAGATAGGAGCCAATCATATTGTTAATGAATATGATATTGACAACTTGAATTTTCGTTTATGGAAAATTATAGATTAAAATGTTAAAAGTTTTATTTATTCCAGAGTATTTTCCAACTAAAAAATCTGAAATAATTGGTTCTCAAATCAAAGAACAACTTGAGTTTATTAATAATGATTTTGATATCAAAGTTATTTATTGTACCCCAGGACTTGGGGTTTTAAAATTTATTCTAAACAAAGTACTAAATTTCTTTTTTATTAAAACTAATTGGAATTGTAATTCAGAAGAGCTTAGGCCTGGAATTTTAAATGCAGCAGGGGTTAAATATTTTCAGCCGTTCTTCTTAAACGAGAGGATACGATTTCAGCTTAAATATTCTGCTTATGAGTATGTAATGATGGAGATTGTTGAAAGTGGATGGCATCCTGATATAATTCATTGTAGAACTATAGTTGAAGCAGGATTTATAGCTGAACGCCTTAGCAAGAAATTTGATATTCCATATAAAATTACAGAAAACACGTTTTTATTGATAAATGAACAAACGACAGATTTTATTTTGCGTAATTATCTTTCTTGTGTAAAAAACTGTGAAGGATTAAGTGTAGTGAGTAATAAAGTTGCCGATTTTTTTATTTCGAGCAATCTCTATAAAAAACCGTACATTTTACCAAATAGCATTGACGAAAAAGAGTTTAGTTTAAAAAACAACACATTTTCGCAAAAACAAATAATGTTCGTAGGGTATAATAGTTACATAAAAGATATTCCGACATTCTCCAAAGCTTTACATCACCTTAAGTACGACCTTGAATATAATGATTTTAGAGTGTGTTTTTGTCTCACTCAGATATTTGAAGAAACTGATATTGCTGATATTAGAGATATTTTTAAAGCGAACAAAATTGATTCCCACTTAGACATTATACCCCAGGTTAGTAGAAATAAGATAGCGATCTATTATCAACAATCCAATGTTTTTGTAAGTACAAGTGTTGCTGAAACATTCGGTATTGCATCTTTAGAGGCAATGTTTTGTGGAACTCCAGTTGTAGCAGTTGATAATGGAGGTATTCGTGATTTTATAAGTCCCAAAAATGGAATACTCATAGATAAATATGATTACAAATCAATAGCAATCAGTTTGAAAAAAATACTAATTGGTGAAATACTTTTTAACCCAAAAGAAGTGAGGAGTTCTGTTATTAACAAATACTCTAAGGTCAATCTTAGACAAAGTTTTAGCGATTTTTATTTTCACAAATGATAAAGAGAATTTACATAATATTAAAAAGTTTATATTGGTCAATTCAAAATCTGATCGTTCGTTATTCTGTGTTTGGAAATAAAGGATATGATCTAATTATACTTGATGACGCATATCCTAGTAAGACTTCATTGTTCAGATATATTGAGTTTAACTATTACTTAAATAAAATCCCAAATTCCATTGTTTATTCAACCGGAGATTCATACAGACTGTTAAATGACAAAGCTGATTTTAATTATGATTTGAAAAACTCAAAAAATAGGGTGAAAAAATATAGAGAGAAAATGAAAGTAAAATCAAGGCTTGCATATTGTAACTTTTTACATTTATCATCTCTTTTCTTGAGGTTTTTCGAGACAAATGAGATTCCTTTTGTTTTTACTCTTTATCCGGGTGGCGCGCTTTATTTAAACAACAATAATACAATTGATATCTTAAATAGAATTTTCAGTTCAAAACAATTTCGACATGTAATTGTGACTCAAAAAATAACTTATGATTTAGTTTTAAATTTAACAATTTGCCCCAAAGAAAAAATTGAATTTATTTACGGTGTGGTAACACAACCCGTTACACCATTTAACCCATTTGAGTCAAGAAAATCTGAGGCAAAAATAAATTGCTGTTTTGTTTCTAATCAATATACTCCTAATGGAGTGGATAAAGGTTATGATGTTTTTTTGCAAATTGCTGAATTTTATTCTTCTCAGAACAAAATTAATTTTCATGTAATTGGTAACGGCTACAACTTTGTCCATGATAATATTATTTATCATGGACCACTTGAATTGGAATTGTTAGATAATACATTGTCTAAAATGGATATTGTAATCTCCTTTAATAGGCCAAATATATTGTTTGAAGGAGCTTTTGATGGTTTTCCAACAGGAGGCACAATACAAGCAGCACTAAACGGTTGCCTTATGCTGGTTAATGATCCATTAGATCAAAATATTTATTTCGAAAATTATAAGGATATAATAATTTGTAATGATAGTAATGGTTTTATAGAAATTATCGAAGATTTAAAATCTGATCCTGTCAAACTAGAACAAATTTCTGAAAATGGTCGAATTAAGGCGTTGGAAATATTTGGTGAGGATTTTCAATTAAAATCAAGATTAAAAATCATTAAAAACTACACAAATAATAAGTTACATGCTTAAAAAAATAAAAACATCTATCCATAGTTATTTACTTCGAAAATTTGGAGATATTAATAGACAAGCAATCGCTAACTATTATTTGAAGGGTAATGGCCTTGAAATTGGCGCTATGAGTTCTCCATTAATTCCACTTCATTCCAATGAAATTATCTATTTAGATAGGTGCTCTAAAGAGGATTCTCTAAATTTATTCCCTGAATTAAACGGTAAGTTGGTAGATGTTAATTTAATATTTAATATCGAAAATATAGAATTAAACAAAATTGGAGAGTTTGATTTTATAATTGCGAATCATGTTTTAGAACATGTTGAAAATCCAATAAGTGTTTTTAAAGGACTTTTTGATAACTTAAAGCCTAATGGAAAATTATTTCTAGCATTGCCTGATAAAAGGTTTACTTTTGATATAGGCAGAGAAATAACAGATCTAAATCATCTTATTGATGAATATGAGAATGGATTTGAAAAAAATAGAATGGAACATTATTACGATTTTGTCAAAAATACAGAACATGGTTTTGAAAAAAATGATACTGAAATCGAAATTATTATTAATGAACTTCAAGAAAATAAATTTTCTATTCATTTCCATGTTTGGGACCACAAAAGTTACTTAGAATTTTTTGATGGAGTAAATAGAAAATATAATCTACCATTTAGGATTATTTTCTCAAAAGAATCAAATGGTGAAGACAATGAAAGTATTTTTGTATTTGAAAAATCATGATAAACGTTACCCAAACATTTTTACCTCCACAAAATGAATATCAGTCAATTCTTGAAAGAGTTTGGAAATCAAAATGGTTGACAAATCGAGGCGAATTGGTGCGCGAGCTTGAGGCGAAAATTCAAGATTCAATGCATATTAAAAATTGCTTGATCATGAATAATGGAACCATTCCTTTGCAGTTGGCACTCAAGCTCCTAGGCAATGGAGGTGAAATAATTACCACACCTTTCAGTTATGTTGCTACCACATCATCAATAATTTGGGAATCATGCACACCTGTCTTTGTGGATATTGACCCTATCTATTGGACAATTGATCCTTATAAAATTGAAGCGGCAATAACACCCAAAACTACTTGTATTTTAGCAACACATGTTTTTGGAAATGTTTGTGAAATCAAAGCAATTGAAGAAATTGCTAAAAAATACAATCTTCAAACAATTTATGATGCCGCGCATTGTTTTGGTGTTTCATATAAAGGTCAGTCGGTTTTCAGTTTTGGAGATGTCTCGACTTGTAGTTTTCATGCTACCAAGGTTTTTCATACTGGAGAGGGTGGAATGATTTGTGCTCAAAATGATGAGCTTTTTCATCATATCTACTACTCGCATAATTTCGGACATAATGGTCCAGAAGCTTTTTATGGGGTAGGGATAAATGGCAAAATCAGTGAATTGAACGCAGCAATGGGTTTGGCGGTTTGGCCTTATTTTGACGAAATTGTTTCGAGGAGAAAAGAGATTGTTGAGACCTATCTTACTCTTTTAGCTGATGTGAATTTGCAATTTATTTCGTTGAGGGTAGGGTTAGATTGGAACTACAGTTATTTTCCGGTTGTTTTTGAATCAGAAGATGTGCTCAACCGAGTGATGCAAGACTTAAATAAGCAAGATATATTTCCAAGAAGGTATTTTTATCCCAGTTTGAACACCTTGAGCTATATCGATGGTCAATCATGCCCAATAGCGGAGGATATTTCAAAACGAGTTCTTTGTTTGCCATTGTATCATGGGTTGGCATTGACTCAAGTAAGGTCAATTTCTAAAATTGTAATTGATTCAATATGTTAGTTGTTGGAGCTGGCGGGCATGCATCTGAAGTTATAGGAGAGCTATATAATGGTTCAAATGAAAATGAAATTTTCTGTTTTGACGAACAAACCTCCCAAACAGTTTTCCTCAATACCTTCAAAATTCTAAGTGATAATTCAGGTGTCATTTCTTATTGTAGTAAGCAGTTTCAATTCATTTTGGGTGTAGGAAATCCGGTAATTCGTCAATCCTTAGCCCTTCGATTCAATGATTTGGGAGGTAAGCATGTAGGTATCATTTCCACCAAAGCCAATATAGGTCAATTTAACGTGAATATGGAGACTGGTGTTGATGTAATGCAAAATGCCACCATTTCATCTAATGTTTCAATCGCAAAAGGCACATTGATCAATAGAAATGCATCTATACATCATGATTGTGTCATTGGTGAATATTGTGAAATTGCTCCTAACGCTGTTCTTCTTGGTAAAGTTAAAATCGGAGACCTGACAATGATTGGTGCTGGTGCAATAATTATGCCCGGAGTAGTGGTAGGTAATAATTGTGTCATTGGTGCGGGAGCAGTTGTTACCAATGATGTGCAAGATGGTCAAACCGTTAAAGGAATTCCGGCAAAGTAACTGATGAGAATCATCAAAACCATTTATCGTCTGTTTAAATACCGTGCAGAATGGTCTAAACAGATACGTGAGATTCAAATTCGAATAGATCAGGCCTATGAAATAAATAAATTCAACAGTGGTGCTAGTAGACTCATTGTTTTTTTTATACCGGGCGCTGAATATAAATCTGGAAAAGAAATCATTTCAGGAGGTCTAATATCTATCGTTTCACTTGCAGAAGAATCAAGAAAAATATTTAGTGATGACCCTTCGACAGAAGTTGTGTGTTGCACTTATTTTGGCGACCATCTATTGTTTAAGCTGACATCTTTTGAAAACTTTACACCTATTTTTGAGTACATCCAATTACCTAAATATTTCAAGAATGCATCTTCAATAATTTTGCACTTGCCTGAACTTTTTGTAGAAGACCTTTACAATCAGCAGCTAGTTAATTTAAAATTTGATTATCGAAAGCTTCAGATGAATATTCTAAATCAGAATATCAATTTTATGCCAGATATTCATGTCATTGCAAAGTTAAATGACATTTTTAAGCTGGTTACCATAACAACTGCACATAAAAAATACTGCACCTCGAAGTTTCAAGAATTGTACAATATGCCCTTGCACCTGTTATCTGTATGGATAAGTCCCGAAAAGTATAAAAAAACTGATTTTAGTGATAAAAAGGATTTGGTACTTTTCTCTCCAGATAACGCTCAGTTGACGAATAAAATCATTCAATTGATTAATTTAAATTTACCCGCTTTTGAAACCCGAATTATAAAGGACTTATGCTACGAGGATTATAAAGAGCTAATAAAATCTGCAAAATTTGTTATCACAACTGGTGAAGGATTAGATGCATATTTCATTGAGACATATTTTTCCGGTGGTGTAGGTATTGCAGTAAAAAATGAAGATTTCTTTGATGAGAAATATTTAGATCTTCAAGTTCTAATGAATGAATCTGAATTAATAGATAGCCATTTGGTCAACCTCATTCGTCAGTTGAATAAAAAACAAATTTTCACAGAGGTAAATGAACAGTTGTTTACGATGCTTGCTCAGGATTATAGTATTTTCAACTACAGAAAAAATCTGAAAATTTTTTATAACGGAGAGTACACCTATAGCTAATATGAAACATCCTTTATTTTCAATAATAACAGTTTCTTACAATTCTTCCATGTATATAAGAGATGCAATTGAAAGTGTTCTTGCTTCTACTTTTCAGGATTTTGAATACATTATTGGCGATGATTGCAGTAATGATAATACTTGGGAAATCATTGAAGAATACAAGGACCCTAGAATTGTTAAGTATCGAAATGAGACAAATTTAAGGGAGTATCCTAATCGGAATAAAGCAATTTCAATGGCTAAAGGCGAATGGATTTTGTTTATTGATGGGGATGACTTGATTTATTCTCACGCACTTTCTTTTATTCAAAGTCAAATAAACTTAGCTCCTGATGTATTAATGTTACTTATGAAATGGTACAGAAAGGAGTTTTTTTATCCTATTAAGATTTCTCCAAGAGATTTCTTTTTAGAACATTTTTTTAATTTGGGTTTTTTGGGGACTGCTTTCACCAATGTTATTTTTAATTCTAAAATATTAAAGAAGTATGTCAATGACGTTGATTGTGACAATATTCGTTTTGGTGATGATTTCCTGAGATTAAGAATTGCGTTAGAAGGGAATTGTTTAATTATAACTGATCAATTGACATTCTGGAGAGAACGTTCAAATCAGGTGTCTAAATCATATCTTTTTGACAGTTTAGCATATTTGGAAACTCTAGAAAACAGAATTTATTTCTCACAAGAAGCCAGAAAAAGAGATATTTTAACTGGCTTGGAGCATAATTTTATATTACGTAACTTGAGTTGGGAATATTTCAAATTTATTCTAAAAGAATGTTTCAAACTGAAATACGCAAATCTTTTTCGTAAACTTGAGAATGTAGGATTACTCATAAATATTTTCAATAAAAAATGCCGAATTCAACTGCCGTTCGAAGAATATACACCAGATAATTTGTTGAATTTCAGTAAAAGTTTAAATAGACTAAATTCTAAATAATTGAGAATTCTATTTTTTTTATTGTTCAAAAAACCATTTCAAATACTAAAAGATTTGGCATACCTAAAATCCATTAAGGCAACTATAAATCAGGATGCGCAAATAACTTTTCAAACATGGTTTATACAGAAAGTTCTTGGAATTAATCGAGGTGTATATTGGCCCGTACATCACTCAAGTATTGTAAGTTATCCAAATAGAGTTCAGATTGGAATTGAAACTAATCCTGGTTTAAATCCTGGTTGTTACATACATGGTGTGAACCGTATTTATATTGGAGATTACACACAATTCGGGCCAAATTTAGGATTGATGAGCGGGAATCATGACCTATACGATTTTAGAAAACAATCAGAATCTAAGCCAATCAAAATAGGGAAACACTGTTGGATAGGGATGAATGTGGTCGTAATGCCGGGAGTAGAATTAGGCGACTTTACTATTGTTGGAGCAGGTTCTATTGTTACAAAATCATTTGCAGAAGGTAAATGTGTAATTGTTGGAAATCCAGCAAAAAAAATTAAAGATTTAGATTCATCCAAGTGTGTTTACTTTAAAACAGATAATCCGTACATCGGATATATACCGGAAAAGGATTTTGAAAAATTTAAAAATTTAAAACTTGATGTTTAAATGTGCGGAATTAGTGGAATAATTTCTAAAAATACAACTGAACATTATGAGATTATTCAGAAGATGAATAATCGAATTATTCATCGTGGTCCTGATGATGAAGGAACTTATTTAGATAGCAATGTTGCTTTGGGGCACAGAAGGTTATCAATTTTAGATCTTTCTGAACAAGGAAATCAACCGATGACTAAGCATGATTTTGTAATTGTATTCAATGGTGAAATCTATAATTACATTGAATTAAGGGAGGAATTGAAGAAGTTGGGTTATTCCTTTACTAGTCAAACAGATACGGAGGTGATTCTAAGTAGCTATCATTGTTGGGGATCTGAATGTGTAAAAAAGTTTAACGGTATGTGGGCTTTTTTACTTTACAATCCAAAAGCGCAGGAAATTTTTGCTTCAAGAGATCAATTTGGGATAAAGCCCTTGTATTACAATAAGAATGAGAATTTAATTGCATTTGCCTCTGAAATCAAGCAATTTTTAGAGCTGCCAGGTTTTAAACCCACACTGAATAAACTGGTTACTGCAAAATTTTTGCTCAATGGCCAATTGAATCAGCAGCAAGAAACTTTTTTTGAAGGGGTTTTGGAGCTAAAACCAGGCTTTAATTTAGTTGTAAATACTCTTGATCTGAAATTTAAAATCACAAAATGGTATGACTTTAAATTACAGAACGACCAATCAACAATTTCTTATGAAGATGCATTAAAAAGATTTACAAATTTATTTAAAGATGCAGTGAATATCCGAATGCGTTCTGATGTTAAAGTAGGAAGTTGTTTGTCTGGAGGCATTGATAGTTCTTCCATCGTCTGCAGCATTCAAGGCCAAGGAGTTTTTGTAGAGACTGTTACTTCTTGTTACGCCGACAAAAAATTTGATGAGCAGAAATTTAGTGATATTGTTACCCAAAATACAAGATTTAAAGCCCATAAAATCTACGGAGATAATTCGATGAATAGTCGCGAGGTGCTAAGAAAAATGATTTATCATCAAGATCAACCTGTTGCAACGGGCTCTCATTTTTCTGAGTATAATGTTTTTTCAGAAGCCCAAAAACAAAAGCTGATAGTGATGCTTGATGGGCAAGGATCAGATGAATATTTAGGCGGTTATCCAGAATTCAAAACTGCTGTTTTTAGTAGTTTATTAAATACATTTAAATGGAAGTCCTTAAATAAATTGGTTGAGCAAGAAGCCACCCTGTACAAATTAAGTAAACTTGAAATATATAAAAGAGAACTTAAATCTCTTTTATATTATCCATTTATTGTGGGTATTAATAGAATGCTTGGTAAAGACAATAGGGAATATTCAAAATCCTTTGTTTTACTGATAGATTCATATAAAAAATCTGCTAAAAATTTTAGGAAGTTGTCTATTCTTGAACTTGAAACAACAAGTTTGCCTTATCAATTACATTCAGAAGATCGTAATTCAATGCTTTTTTCAATTGAATCTCGCTTACCGTTTTTGGATTATCGATTAGTTGAATTTTGTTTGTCATTACCTGATCATTTTAAATATAGAGACGGGTATACAAAGAAAATACTTAGAGATGCAATTGGTAACTTGCCACAAGAGATTAAAGATAGAAAAGATAAAATGGGTTTTGTATCGCCCGATGAACCTTGGGTAAAGGAGAATGCATTCTTTTTTTTAGAACTAATGAAGAAAGCTCTGGAAGAATATAAATTCATAACCCAAGAATTTATAGATCAGTTTAATTTGTTTTTAGCAGGTAACCGTTCCTATGAAGCGAAATATTTTAGGGTTGTAAGTTTGGTTATTTTTTGTGAAGAATTCAAACTACAAACAAATTGATTACCATCATCAACTACAATCTAGGTAACCCCAAATCCATAAAGAACATGCTTTCTTATTTGGGTATTGATGCAGTAATCTCTGATGATTTAAATGTTTTTAAAACAGCTGATCGTTTAATTTTACCGGGTGTTGGGCATTTTACACATGGCATGAATCAATTAAATGATTTAGGATTTACTGATTTTATAAAAGAACACGCCCTTACTCAACAAAAGCCAATTCTTGGAATTTGCTTAGGTATGCAATTAATGACCAATTTTAGTGAAGAAGGGAATGTAAATGGTTTAGGGCTTGTAGATGCCCAAACCAAAAAGTTCGATATTCAAGATAAAAGCCATAAAATTCCTCATATGGGTTGGAATGAGGTTTCATGGAAAAATCACTCAATATTACTTGATGATATTGCTGACAAACCACGCTATTATTTTGTGCATTCATATTATGTAGAGTGCAACAGGAAGGATGATGTGCTTGGCACCACAAACTACGGTCAAGATTTTGTTGCTGCTTTTCAGCATGACAATATAATTGGTATGCAATTTCATCCTGAAAAGAGCCATCAGTTTGGTATGGAAATCCTCGAAAATTTCTCAAAAATTTAATGCCACTTCAACCGCGAATTATACCAGTATTATTATTGCATAATGGAGGATTGTATAAAACCAAGCAGTTCAAAAAGCCAAGTTATGTTGGCGATCCCATTAA
>Ga0164294_10003236_pt1 | contig 14518 bp, 10 predicted proteins | sample GEODES005metaG_FD_111479 | JGI IMG/M metagenome (GOLD analysis project Ga0164294, IMG submission 111479) | Oligotrophic lake water microbial communities from Sparkling Lake, Wisconsin, USA - GEODES005 metaG | ecosystem: Environmental > Aquatic > Freshwater > Lake | place: USA: Sparkling Lake...
CACGGAGACGAGTTTGCCAAGCGGTTTGGCCTGGGATTCGCCGCCCAAGACCGCGAGGAGAACATCCGCCGGATCGGCGCCGTGGCCGAACTCTTCGCCCAGGCGGGCATCGTCGCACTGACGGCCTTTATCAGCCCCTATCGCCGTGATCGCGATGCTGTGCGGGCCATGCTCGCGCCGGGCGACTTCGTGGAAATCCACGTGCGGGCGCCGCTGGAGGTGTGTGAAAGCCGGGATCCCAAGGGACTCTACAAGAAAGCCCGTGCAGGCGAGATCAAGGGCTTCACGGGCATCGACGATCCGTACGAGGAGCCGCTTGCCGCTGAACTGGCTGTCGACTCAGCCAATACCCCGGCCGAGCAGTTGGCTGATCAGGTGCTCGCGTGGCTGGAGCAGGCCGGCAAGATTCCGCCACGGTCGTGAGGCCCCGCGGGCGGTCAATCTAGAAATCCGGAGAGTTCCTCGCTGCGGGCCGGGGCCTGCAGCTTGCGGACAGCCTTGGCTTCGATCTGGCGAATCCGTTCACGGGTCACCTTGAAGATGTGGCCCACTTCCTCAAGCGTGTAGCTGTAGCCGTCTCCCAGTCCATATCGCAGCTTGATGATCTCCCGCTCGCGGTAGCTCAGCGACTTCAACACCTTCGCGATCCGGTTACGGAGCATCTCCTGAGCGGCACCCACTGCCGGATTCTCGGCACCGGTGTCGGGCAGCAGATCACCGAAGTGACTGTCTTCGCTGTTGCCCACGGGGCGGTCGAGACTGATCGGGTAGCGGCTCATCGCCGTCACGCGACGCGTCTCATCCACCGGCGTGCCCGCCCGAGCGGCGATTTCCTCGATCGACGGCTCGCGGCCGTATTCCTGCAGCAACTGCCGGGCGACGTTCCGAACTCGGGACATCGTCTCCACCATGTGCACCGGGATGCGGATCGTGCGGCTCTGGTCGGCCACCGCGCGGGTGATCGCCTGCCGAATCCACCAGGTGGCATACGTGCAGAACTTGAAGCCGCGGCGGTATTCAAACTTGTCCACTGCCCGCATCAGGCCGGCGTTTCCCTCTTGGATCAGGTCGAGAAACGACAGGCCGCGATTTCGGTATTTCTTCGCGATCGACACGACGAGCCGGAGATTTCCCTCCGAGAGGCCACGTTTGGCCTTTTGGTAGCGGGCGTAGATCTCACGGATCTCGTCCATCCGCCGCTTCAGGCTCCGGGGCGTCTCCTGACAGGCCTTGAGGATGGCACGGTATTCTTCGACCAGTTTCAGTCGGCCCGCCGGCGGTTGCTTGGATCGGCGGTGGGCTTCGATCTTGCTCCGCAGTTCCTTGAGCCGCACGACAAAGTTGTCGAGCGTTGGGATCATGGTCTCGATCCGCTGGGTCCGCAGACCGAGTTCCTCGATCAGTCGCACGCACCGGCGACGGCGGTGGCCCAGCCGGGCCCACGCCTCGCGACGCTCCGCCATCTTTCGCTTCTTCGAGAGCGAGATCCGGTAATCGGCACGGTTCTGCCGCAGCAGCACCTCCAGCGTTCGCAGGTTGTGCGGCAGGCGGCCGAGGATCTGATCCTTCTCCAGACGATCGGTGACCGACACCTGCACCGTGCGGTCGAAGGGCAGTTCGCCGCGATGAACGCGGGAGAGCACCTTGAAAGACTGCTGGCAGACGTATTCACACTCCAGCAGTTTGCCGCGGAACTGTGCCCGTGTGGTTTCAATCTGGCGGGCGAGGTAGATCTCCTGTGCCCGTGTGAGCAGAGGGATTTCACCCATCTGCGTCAGATACATCCTGACAGGATCGTCTGACCAGTTCTCAACCTGCTCGATGAGGACATCTTCCCCCTCACCGCTCGCTTCGATCTCAGACTCCGCGTCCACCTCTATCTCGCCATCAGGGAGCACCGCCGCATCGGAGTCCTCGACGAGCAGGTCGACGTCGGCCTCCTCGGCATCGACGACCTTGTCAGCGAGTTCCTCTACCTCCTGGGGAGTGGAGACAACATCGTCCTCAAGTTCATCCAGCAGCGAGTCGTACAAGGCAAAGCTCCCTTCGTGGATCGATATTCAGTCTTCAGTCAGGCATTCAGCAGCAGAACAAAACGTTTTGACAACCCGTTCTTGGAGTCAGCACCCAAGCCGGCATCGTCCGGTGCATCATTCGGAGTGTCGCGAGTGTGATTCAAGGGCCAGAGAAATCCAGCGAGCCGAATTCCGGAGCCGACAGCCGCGATGTACCATCCTCCCCACATCACCGAGGCGGCCATTTCCTGCCACACCGACAGCCACGAATCCCCTCGTGGGAAGGAGGTCGCTGCCCGTTCGGCATGCTTTCGCGGAAAGCTGGGTTGGGTGCGTGGAGATTGCAGGGCCTTGGGAGGTGGGCTGTCGCATCGGCGGGTCGTCCGGAGGGTTCAAGATTATGCCCCTGTTAGCGGAGAAAAGCCAGCAAATTTTTCGGTGAAAACAGCCGGGTATTCGAGAATGACACCCTGAAATGGTAAAAGAAATCGGCCGGAGAAGTTCTGCATGCACCGGACGAACGAGCGTCGGCGGAATCGGGATCATGAACGAAGCCAAAAAAACCTTTCTGCTGCCCTGTGACGGCTGTGCCCACGAGATCGAGATCGTGGCGGGACAGGCTGGCAGTCGCGTGGAATGCCCGAGGTGCCAGCGGTTGGCCGAAGTCCCGAACTTTCGGGAGTTGAGCCGACTGCGACTCAAAACCCCGGCATCCTCGGGCCGGCAGCGGAGTTGGGGGATGCCTCAGGCCGTGGCGCTTGCCGGACTGGCCCTCGCAGTGCTTGCCTGGGGAACTGCGGCGGGGCTTGGATCACCGCCCAAATCGGCGTTGAACCATGACGCGATCCGCGAGATCATTCAGAGCAACGACGACGCGGCGCTCTATAAAGCTCTGGAGTATTACGAGAACGCCGATGTCGCTCGAACCGCCGCGCCCCAGGAGGAGTGGGTGCAGAGTCGGTGGCAGTTTCTCACTGGGATCACCCGTACGCTGTACGCACTGGGAGGACTTGGTGCGTTGGCGGCCGCGATCTCCGGCCTCACGATCCTGATGACGACGAAGGATCGTTGACACTTCCTGCGTGTCAGAGCACTGCCGAGTGCTGATTCGAAAGCGTCACCGAGCCGCGATCTTTAGCGAGCCGTGACCGGTCTCGCCTGGGCGGCAGTGGGGGTTCCAGCCTGACTGGCTGCGTCGCCCCGCATCCTCTGTTCGAGGGCTTCGATCCCAGCTGAGACATTCGGAAACATCGCTGTTCCAAAGCGGGGCTGCGGAGTCGTTCCCGTAGCGGCACCGTTCGTGGCCGGAGCCGTCTGACGTCCTTGCCGCTGTGGCTGCCTGCCCTGCGGGCTGTTCGCCGGCTGACGTCCCTGCGGACGGCGTTCGACCGTCGCGGTCGACGGGAGCGGTTGCACCTCTCCTGAGGTCGGGCGGCCGGCGGCGGGCTGCGTGGTGGCCTCCGTCGGCTGGGTCGCAGCACGTGCCGCAAACGATGCGTCGGCCTGTGCTGCAATGCGTTCCGGCACGACGAGAAACCGAGTCAGAGCGGGCCGCGGCCGGTCAACCGCTGTGGGGGCGGCGGCGGGGGGCGCCGAGGCAAACGGCAACGGAGCAGCGAACGGAGCTGGCTCGGGAGTGGCGACGATCTCGGGAGTGGCGACGATCTCGGGAGTGGCGACGATCTCGGGAGTAGCGACGATCTCGGGAGTAGCGACGATCTCAGGGCTTGCAACTGGCGTGTTGATGTCGGTGGCTGTCTCAGGGGCTGGTGACTCAGCGGAGACATCGCCGACGCTAGCGGTCGGAGCCTGCTGCGGCTCGGGTACCGTGATCGCTTCCAAAGCGGGCTCCACGACTGTGGTCGTGGGGGTGGTGGTGGCCACCTGCTCAGGTGCGGTCACAGTCGTTTCTGTCGCGACTCCTTCCGTGGACGTGGTGGTGTCTGGTGCCACGGTGTTCGTCGGGGGCAAGGTGTCGGTCGGGGACACGGTGTTGGCCGGGGCTGGGGTCGGTTGATCGGCAGTGACGGCGATGCTCGACGCCGGCGGCTCCACTGCCTGTTCCGTGGAGGGCACGGCTTCCTGGACCGCGATCGGCTGCGATGGCGGCGCGATGTCCTGCGGCGTCACGATTTCTTGCACCGGCACCGTTGCCTGCGGGGCTGGTGTGGCGGGGCTGACCGCATGCTGAGGCGGGAGAGTGACCGGCGTTGACCAGAGATCGGCATCAGCGGCGGGCACGGCGGACTGCGTGTAGGCCGGCTGCGGCGGGACGGGGGTTGATTCCGTTCCCGGCTGTATTCCCGGATGCGTTCCCTGTCCTGACGGCGCCAGTTGAATCGACAACAGCGGCTGTCCCTCGCGGAGCGGATGTTTGAGCACATGGCCACTGAAGGTATCGCTCGCTCGCAGGGCCGTGGAGGGCAGCATCGCCTTGGGCCAATCCCGCAGCGCCACGTCCCACACGGTCACAGGCGAACCCTGTGGCAAGGACCGCAGCGCCACGAAAATCGCTTCGCTCTCCACACGCGGTTTCGACTGCGCCATGCGGACATCGAGGGCGCGATTGACACCCACCGCCGCCGCCGCACCGGCAACGAATGCTGCCGCAAAGACGGTGATGGCCCGCGGCCTGTGGGACCGTGTCGAGGATGCATTCGTGGGCAGGGCTGTGCGCATGGTCGTGTCTTTCGTCGATGCCGTCAGGAGAGAGCGTCCAGATGGTGACGTTCTTCAAGAAGAGGCATCGACACTGCTGGCAGTGTGCGTAAAGCCTGCGGCGTCAAGGGATCGCTGCTTGCCAGAATGCCGCAGAACCGCGACGCGGAGAGGCCATCGCCGGTTCTCCGGTTTCCATAGGCTGCCTGTCTTCACAGGCAGCGCACGCCGTAGCTCCTCGTCTGGAGCTACTCTTCGGCGGGAGGTGCTTCGGTCGGCGCGAACATTGGGTCGATGCTCTGGGCCTGCGGCAGGGGGCGGATGGCCAGCAGCCGCTGGCCGGACCGACTCCCGGCACGATCGCGAAAAAATGCATCGCCGGCGGTCGAGGCCGGCTCGCCAACGCAGCCCACGACGATCATCGAGCCGACGGGGATGGTGGCCTCGAATTCGAGCCCCTCCAAAGGATCGCGGCGTTGCCCTGCCTCCAGTCGGAACATGCCCTCCTCCCCAACCCAGGAGCGTTCCACCGGTCCATGCTTGATCGTTGGCGACAGCTGCAGCCTCGCTCGTCCATCGGCGGCGGGCCAGCACCGCAGTGAAAACAGCGCGCTTGCATCGTGGTAGGTCGTGCCCCGCAGGCTGTCGTCCGTCTGTTCGAGCAGCACCAGTTCCGCGAGGCCTGCCACTGCCATGACGTCACTGGAGCGGCCCGGTAACAGGCGGAGCGTATGCCGCATGAGGGCCGGATTGTCAGGGAGTGCCGCCGGCAGCGTTTCCCCTGGGGCAACTGCGGCCGGGAGAAAGCGTTCGGCGAGGTGGGGCGGCAGCTGAGTAGTCACGACTCCGGCCCGCAGACCGTTGGCGTGGAGCCGTCGGCGCAGCGACTCGTCGAAGACCTGCTCGTCAGCCAGATTCCAGAGCTCGTCGCGGAGAACGGGGTCGTGGTCCTCGTGGCGGACGAACACGAGTTCGAGCGCGATCGTCTGCGGTGCGGCCCGCGGGCGTTGGGCGGCAGCGACTGATTGCGGTTCAGAGGACGTGGCGGGCACCATGCCGCGGCACCCACCCGCAGCCAGCAGGAAGAGACAGACGGCGGCGGCGTTGTGGAGTGCGCGGTCGAGCATGGTGCCGATGTCCGCGGACAGGGGGCTGGTGAGGGCGGGGAAGGTAGGCAGGAAGGCCCCGTGCGTCAACGGCGGCCCAAGGCCTCGGAATGTCCTCGGGCCATGGAACCGGGTGGCGAAATGGCCTTACGACACCGCTTTGATGGCGTTTGCAAAGATAGGTAGACCAGCGCCAGTCGCCGTGGGGGCGAGATGCCCGTTCCACGCCGGATACTGAACGGCGTCGATGAACCGCTCAGGGTGGGGCATCAGCCCGAGAATGCGGCCGGTCTCGTCGCACGCCCCGGCCACATCCCCCATGGCACCGTTGGGGTTGGAAGAGTTGCCCGAGGCATCGACCCCATACCGCAACACCAGCTGGCCGGCGGCATCAAACGCCGCGAAGTCCTCCGGCGAACGGGTGACGAACCGGCCTTCACCGTGGGCGATCGGAAGTTCGAACCGATCCATGCCCTGCAGGAAGACGCAACGTCCTGGCACCGCCTGCAGCGGCACCCAGCGATCGATGAACATTCCGGAGCGGTTGTGGGCAAGACTCGCGCGAGCGGCGTGCGAAACCGGATCGGCCAGCAGCATGCCCGTCTGGAGGAGGACCTGAAAGCCGTTGCAGATGCCCAGGATGAGTCCGCCGCGGTCGCGGAACTTCGCCAGAGCGTCGGCGAGCCGCGACTTCAGCTCAAGCGCGAAGATGCGACCACTGGCGATGTCGTCGCCGTAGGAAAATCCCCCCGGGATGCAGAGGATTTGGAAGTCGTCGGCGAGCGCCGGCTTCTGTGACAACGCTCGAACATGCACGCGGCGGGCGATCGCGCCGGCCCGCTCGAAGGCATGGGCCGTCTCGTGATCGCAGTTGGTGCCCGGTGCCCGCAGGATCAGTGCCCGTGGTGACAGCATGCTCACGCTCCTCCCCGCCAGGCCCGGGCGAGGCTCGCCACCGGCACGGCTGTGATCGAGCCGGTCGTGGAGACGATCTCCACCTGATCACCGGCGATGACTTCCCCGATCCAGGCCCAGGGGACATGGTCGGCTTGCGACTGCCGCGACTGGTTCATGTGTGCCGCAAATTGGTCGGCGGCGGAGGCGGGTACCTCGCAGATGAAGCGGCCCGGTGTCTCTGTAAAGGCGATGGTCAGATCGCTGTGGAGTGCCGATCCATTTGCCGCGGAGACGGTCGCTGCGGAGCCGGCGGACGCGAGCGGCACGCTGGCGAGCTCGATCCGCGCGGATGCCCATCCGGCGATCGCCATTTCGGCGACCGCGACCACGAGCCCGCCGTCGGAGCAGTCATGGCAGGCGGCCACCAGCCCCGCCCGCTGCGCCGCCGCCACCGACTCGAACACCTGACGGCAGGCCGATGCATCGACTTCCGGCACCCGGCCACCACGGATGCGGCCCACCAGTTCCAACTGGCTGCCGGCGAGGTCGCCCCGGGAGAGGCCGACGATCGCCAGGCGGTTGCCGGCATGCTTGAGGTCTGGCGTGACCACACGGTGAACGTCCTCCACCTGCCCCATGGCCGTTGCGAGGAGCGTGGGCGGAATCGATCGCTCGTGGTGTATGCCGCTGGCGTCTGTCCACGCGAACACGTTGTTGAGGCTGTCTTTCCCGCTCACGAAAGGAGCGGCAAAGGCGATGGCCATGTCGTAGCACGCGCGGCAGGCCTCGACGAGCGTGCCGAGCGATTCTTCGCGACGGCAGTCGCCCCAGCAGAAGTTGTCGAGCAGGGCGATCCGGGAGGGATCGGCGCCCGCGGCGACCGCGTTGGCAATCGCCTCGACGATGCCGCCGGCTGCCATCTGATAGGGATCGAGCGTGCCCAGACGGTGCCGGAGGCCGACGCCGAGCACGATGCCGCGGTCTCTGCCCAGCACGCCGCGCACCACGGTGCCGTCGGCGGGTCCCGCGCCTGGTCCGAGCAGCGGCTTCACGATGCTGCAGCCCTGCACCTCGTGGTCATACTGCCGGATGATCCATTCCTTGCTGGCAATGTCGGGTGCGCGGAGCAGATCGAGCAGGCAGGCCGAGAGCGAGTCGTCGGCCATGCCGGTCCACACTACCGGTGCCAGCGCCGGTGGCACGTATCGCGATGCGAGCCGCCGCCGCGGTCGGCCTTCATGGAGGAAGTGGCAGTCGAGTTCACCCGCCGCCCGGCCCTCCCAGCGGAGCACGAGCCTGCCGGCGCCGGTGAAGGTGCCGATGGCCGTGGCCTCCACACCCTCGTCGGCCGCGACCCGGGCGAGTTTCTCCCAGTCGGCGGGAGCCACGGCGAGCACCATTCGCTCCTGGGCCTCTGAGATCCAGGCTTCCGTGGCGGACAGGCCGTCGTATTTGAGCGGCACGCGGTCGAGATCGACCTCCGCCCCGAGCGTGGCGGCCATCTCGCCCACGGCGCTTGAGAGACCGCCGGCACCGCAGTCGGTGATGGCATGAAAGAGTCGCTGTCGCGATGCCTCCAGCACGAAGTCGGCCAGCATCTTCTCGTGAATGGCATGGCCGATCTGCACCGAGCCGCCCGACTGGCTCTCGCTCTCGCTCGACAGTTCGACGCTTGAAAAGGTGGCGCCGTGGATGCCGTCCCGGCCGGTGCGACCCCCAGCCACCACGACCAGATCGCCCGGGTGCACGCTGGCCTCGGCCGTGTTTCGGGGCATGATCCCCACCGTGCCGCAGAAGACCAGCGGATTGCCGATGTAGCCGGGATCGAAGGCGACGGCGCCGGCGATCGTGGGGATGCCCATGCGGTTGCCGTAGTCGCGCACCCCCGCCACCACGCCCGCCAGCAGCCGGCGGGGATGGATCACGCCGGGCGGAAGTTCGGTTGCGGGCGTGTCTGGCCGTCCCACGCAGAAGACGTCGAGGTTGGCGATCGGCTTGGCGCCCAGGCCCGTGCCGAGCACGTCTCGGATCACGCCGCCGAGCCCGGTGGCAGCGCCGCCGTAGGGCTCGATCGCCGAGGGATGATTGTGCGTCTCCACCTTGACGCAGATGTCGTGGTCGCCGTCGAACCGCACCACGCCCGAGTTGTCGCGAAACACGCTCACGCACCAGTCGTTGGAGCCGAGGTGCGCCCGCACCTCCCGCGTGGCTGCAAACACCGTCTCCTTGAGGAGATTGTCATACCGCACGGCACCTGACGGGCCGACATGGTCGATCGGGCTGCCGAGCGTTTTGTGGCAGCAGTGTTCGCTCCAGGTCTGCGCGATGGTCTCCAGTTCGATCTCGAGCGGGTCGCGGCCGAGACTCTGGAAGTGGTCGCGGACCGCGTGGAGTTCGGCGGCCGAGAGGGCGAGGCAGCGGGCACGGCTGAGCGTGTCGAGGGCCTTATCGTCGAGGCCTGCGAGGCAGACAGTCTCCTGCGAGAAGGTCCAGGGCCGACCGCCGGCGAGCGTGCGGAGCGGGAGCGGGCCGATCACGACGTCGTGGATCGCCTCGCTGGCCAACAGCTTCCAGGCGAGACGGTCGGCCTGCTCTGTGTCGAGTGCCGGCAGCCAGTATTTGCGGATGCTGCGGACGGCGGACGGCCGCAGGCCCAGAAGCCCGCAGGCTTCCTGCGCGGTCTCGGCGGCCGGATCGGTGACGCCTGCCCGCGGCAGCACATGGAGCACGGTCGGCAGACTGGCTGCGTCCCCCGACTGCCCGCCGGTCGTGACCGGAGCCATCAGTGCCGCGTCGCCAGCCTCCGCCACGACGAACGTTTCGGTGACCGGGTCGGTGAGTACCGCAGCTGCGAGTCGCTCGACGTCCGCCCGCGACAGGTCGCCCTCGATCAGCCACCCGGCCGCGACCTTGGCCCGCGTGCAGTCGGTCAGACCCAGTTCGGCGGCGCCGGCGACGACCGCCCGCGCGGCATGGTCGGCAGCGGCATCGCGGAGGTGAACGTCAACTTCCCAGAGCATCGCGGTCTTCCTTGGCACGCATGAGTAATGACACCAGCCGGCGACGGTCGTTTGATTCGAGTGCTTCGAGAATCTTTTCGGTCACACCGGCAATCCGTGACAGCGCCCGCGCGACGGCCGGCGCGTTGTCGAGCAGGATGTCGGCCCAGAGTTCGGGATCACCCGCGGCGATCCGCGTTGTGTCCCGCCAGCCGCCTGCCGTAAACGGCCTCGCCTCTGCCGGCGTAGCGGCGGCCACCGCGGCAGCGACAACATGCGGCGCATGGCTGGTCATCGCGAGGATCCGATCGTGGTCGCGGGGCGTCATCGTCGCGACGTTCGAGCCCAGAGCCGACCAGAAGTCGGTGATGGCCTCGACATCGGCTGGGGGCGTGGCCGCGGCCGGCGTCACGACCGTGACACGTCCTTGGAAGAGTTGCGGATCGGCGGCGGCCGGCCCGCGGCGGTGGCTGCCCGCCACCGGATGGGCGCCGACAAAACGGGCCTGCCGTCCCCGCGAGGAGGAGCCACCCTTACGTGTTCCACGAAGGCTGCGACCTTTCTCCCAGGCGGCGACGATCCGCGCCTTCGTGCTGCCGGCGTCGGTGACCAGCGTGCCCGGCCGCGCTGCGGCATCGACCTGGTCGAGGATTCCCGGGATCGATGCCACGCCGGTCGCCACCACGACCAGATCCGCCACGGCGACGGCGGCGGCGAGATCCGTGGAGGCTTCGTCGATCGCGTGGAGTCGCTTTGCTTCGGCCAACGAGGCTGGGGAACGGCCCACACCGATCACCCGGCCGGCGCGTTTTCGTGCCTTCAGTGCCAGCCCGATCGAGCCTCCGATCAAGCCTACGCCCACGATCACCACGGTCGGCCAGTGCGCTTTCGTGGCTTTCATGGGGAGCGCGGCGGGCCGAGGGGGCTAAGGAGGGACACAGACTTCGAGCAACTTTTTAGCAGATGCGGAAGGCGGGGCCAGACACCAGGCGTGAATCCCGACAAGATGGAATCTTGTCGCCACGGGGGAGGGGCCGCGACACCATTGAGAGAAATGATGGAATCGTGTCGCCACGGGCGTGAGCGAACCCGTAAAATCCCCGGCCATGCTCACACGTCGGGAGATGCCGCGGGCGATGGTGGCCGACATGCTCGGTCGCCTGGCGATCGCGCTGGGGGCAGGGATCGATCTGCGGCGGGCGTGGCAGATGGAGATCCCCCGCGTGCCCGCCGCCTGGCGACCGCGGATGGAGATGGTGGCCCGATCACTCGCACAGGGGAGCCCCTTGGCCGAGTCGCTCGGGACCGCCGGCGAGACCTTTTCACCGCTGGTCCGCGGCATGGTGGCCGTGGGCGACCGCACCGGCCACGAGGCGGAAACACTCCGTGAGCTGTCGCGTGTGCTCCATCAAGGCGTCCGCACGACGAGGGAACTGCGTCGCAGCCTGGTGGGTCCGGCATTCCAACTGGCTGTGGCGGTCGCCGTGGTCGGATTTCTCATCTTTATGGCGGGCATGATGTCCTACGACATCCTGCGGATCGGGCTCCGCGGAGTCCGGGGCCTGCTCATCTATCTAGCCATAGTCGGCGGAGTGGCCGTGGCCGCCCGCATCCTCGGCGGGTGGGCGGTGGCCAACTGGCGACGGCATGGCATCGTGCGGCTGGTCGTCGACCGCATCCCCGTGATCGGCGCGGCCTCACGGTCAGCCGAGGCGGCGTCCTGGTGCCGAGCGGCGTCGCTGGCCAGCGGCACGGGGCTCGATGTCGGTCGGCTGCTCCAGCTCGCGTCGACCGTGGCCCCCGGGCTCGCGGTCGATACCGCTGCGGTCGAGGAACGGCTGCGGTCTGGTGCCTCGCTGGCGGAATCGCTCGACCGCACGCGGCGGTTTCCCCTGCGGGTGCTCGAGGTGATCGCTGTCGGCGAGGCTACCGGCAACACGTCCGAGGTGCTCGACCGTCTCGCCGGCCAACTCGACGAAGAGGCCCGGGAGGGCTTCGAGGCCGCGGCCCGCGGGGCCGGTTTCCTGGTCTGGGCTGCCGTGGCGGGCCTGATCGTGATGATCGTATTTCGCATCTTTTCAACCTATATCCTCGCGATTCAGGATGCCGGTAGAGGGCTGTGAGAGGGGGCGGATGGGCCGGATTAATGCTGTGCCCACCCTTTCCTGCCGATAGATTTCAGGGGAAGCCTTTGTCTGCAGGGCATGCCATGCGAGTCCATTCCATTCCTCTGATGCTCTGCCGGCTTAAGCGGATGATCGCTGCGTGGCTGGTGCTGAAGTCGCTCCTGCTGACAACGCTCGTGCTGACGGCGCTCGGGCTGACGTCACTGGTTTCAAAGTCGGTCTGCGGGGATGAGCCTGAGTCGCTCGCCGAGCCCTCAGCGGAAACGGTAGCGGACAAACCTCCGACCCCTCAGGAGCTGATGACTGCCCGCGGCCTCGTGCGGTATCGCAGCATGTGGCGGACCGTGCAGGAGATCGAGTTGATCGAGCGGGCCGACCGTGTGAACCTCGCGCAGAAGGAATGGTTCATACGGCTCGAACGGCTGCGCAAGCGACTCGATGACCAGAAGCAGGCCGAAGCCGCTGCCGAGGAGATGAGCGAGATCGCCGACCCGTTTGCCGTGCCGGCACTCGCCGCGGCGGTTGCCAAGGAGCGGATGCCCCGCGTGCGGGCCTACTACATCGAGGCGCTGTCGCATATTCGCAGCGGGGAGGCCATGTCGACGCTGGTCTCCGTGGCTGTGGACCACGCCGATCCAGAAACTCGGATTCTGGCCGTGGAGCGGCTGCGAGACAGCGGTCCCGAGATGGCCGCGCAGGCGATCGTGGGGGCTCTAGGTGGTGCCGACAACGACCGCATCAACCGGGCCGCGGAGGCGCTCGGCCGGCTCGGTTCGACGTCGGCCATCGCGCCGCTGATCGGGGTGCTCGAGACGGACCACGTTGCGATGGTCGGCGGGGCCGCCGTAGAGGGCTCAACGACCGCCACGTTCACGCCTTCAGGCGGCGGACTCTCCATGGGTTCGGGACCAAAACGCCAGAAGACCCGCGTGCAGAACCAGCGGGTGCTCGAGGCTCTCGTCAGGCTGACTGGCGAGAACTTCGCGTGGAACACCTCGGCCTGGCAGGCGTGGCTGGCCAATCGCCAGCTGCCTCCCGACTTTGACCCACGGCGCGGGTGACGGACTCCGTCAGGCGGCGCGATCGGCCACCAGCGGCGGTGACTGCCGGCGGCGCTTCGGGAACCACTCAGCGTCGAGGACGAGTGTCGCCACGCGGTTCTCGAGGTTGGGGCGGAAGATCACAAGCAGGAGCACCGGCAGGAACCAGGCCATGAAGAGGCCGCCGTTGTGGGCTTTCCAGAACTGGCTGCCGAGCAGCACGGCCGCGGTGCAGCTCATCAGCGTGCCGAGGTTTTTGGGCGCCGGCCAGATGGCCAGCGTCGAGATCATGGCGATAAACGCAGCCAGCACGGGTAGCCGGAACACGGGGTCGTTGTAGGGCAGTGCCCAGAAGCCTTCCTGCGATACTTCGTTGGGGAAGATCCAGCCGAACATCTGCCGGAGTTGGCCGACGAAGACGGCCGAGTCGGGCGACGTGAACCAGAGGCCGAAGATCAGGCTCACGATCGACGCAGCGACTCCCAGGCCGAATCGCCGGATGCCTCGCTGCCAGTAGAAGCCACACCAGAGGGGCAAGAGGAAGAACGGATAGTAGATCGTGCCGGTCGCCAGGCCGATGAGGGCACCCGAGACGAATGGACGGCGGTAGGAGGCGATGGCCCACACGATCAACGCTCCAGGCAAGGCGTGATCCACGCGTCCGGTCATGATCGCGGTATACGGGAGGAGCAGGTAGAGCACGGCCGGAGCGATCCCGAGGCGGACGGCGCCAAAGTGTCGCCAGCCGATGATGATCATGCCCGCCACGATGGCCAACTGGGAGAGGATGGCCATCACCCGCGCCGTGGTCTCGTAGACAACGCGGTTGTTGACCTCGCGGGCATCGCCCGCATCGACGGCGTCGGGGTCGGCCGAGAAGAGACGTTGCGTAGAGATCTGAGGCAAGAGAAAGAGGAGCGGGTAGCCGGGGCCCAGTCGGGAGAGCTGATCGGCGTCGACCTCCGCATCCTGTGCATTGAGCCTGGCCGCGGCCGCCGCCCCGGCGAGATCGTCCCGCTGCGGCCTGGAGGTGATCACGTTGGCCAGCAGGAAGACGAGCAGCGAGATGCCCAGGAATATGAGTCCCCCGACCGTGAGGTTCGGGTCGAGCATGGGCCGCCGTACCATCAGCGAGTCGAAGAGCATGCGGACAAGGAAGATGCCGGAGACCGTAAAAATCCAGATGTAGCCGAGTTGCTGGGCGGAGGCGCTCGCCTTGTAGCCGCCATACTCGACCGCGAGCAGCCCCGGCGCGAGCAGGATGAGCCCGACCAGATCGAGATTCCGCATGCTCCAGACGCGGTTGAACTTGAAAAACACCGCAATCGACAGGAGCGACGACAGGTAGAACCACGTCGTGGGATTGACGCGGTAGTAGTGGAAGAGGATGTCGCTCATGCCTACGATCCTGCCCGACCTCGGGGACGAGGTTCCGGATGGGGGGCATCCGCGGGGAACTGGGTAGCAGAAAAGTATATGGGAAAATCGCGACAGCCGCCGGTCGGCGAGGTTTTCCGGCGGAAAGGATGAGAAAACGGATGGCAAAAAAGAAAGCCCCGGCCTTGCGGCCGGGGCTTTCGAAGTGAGCCCATCAGACTGATCCAGCTGGTCAATTGTCGAGCTTGTCCTGCTCAGCACCGGAACGGGTTACCTGGGACGCAAAAACCCGGATCGCGA
>Ga0164294_10003237_pt1 | contig 14517 bp, 10 predicted proteins | sample GEODES005metaG_FD_111479 | JGI IMG/M metagenome (GOLD analysis project Ga0164294, IMG submission 111479) | Oligotrophic lake water microbial communities from Sparkling Lake, Wisconsin, USA - GEODES005 metaG | ecosystem: Environmental > Aquatic > Freshwater > Lake | place: USA: Sparkling Lake...
CCAGAATGGTAGCCCACAGCTTTCTGAACCGAATGGTTGCACAGAATGCCCTCGCGACGCGGCGTCACTCGTCGGCGTGTGCAACTGGCACACGCACGCGGAGGTTGACTTCCCAATGCAGCTTGTGAACTATAACCATTGGGTGTGAATCAAGGTTTCAAACACAACCCACTAATTCACTTAGAGTGATCCGTCATCCACTTAGAGTGATCCGTCTCTGCAGGAAGTGCAGGTGCGGCTCCACGCGACGCCCGCACGCCGGTCATATGGTAGAATCTGCAAACTCACAACGACCACAACTGTCAACTCCTCTAACTATTGCAATGAACTATTGCTCTAACTCTTACTCTATTACTCTATGCACTCATTGTATGCACTATTGGGGTTCATTGGTTTGCAGCGTGTGAACCCAATGCGTTTAAATGTCGACACAGCTAGATTATGACACGTCCGACGTCGAGGACAGGCACGTCAAAATTGAGACTTGTACACGCGCACACTACAATGACGCACGCACGACACTTAAGAGATGCTAAATGATCGCTTCGGGTGTTGCCGCATCTCTCAGAACCGAACTTCTCAGCGACATGCATCCTCTCTTTTAGGAGCCATCTGATTCAACATCTGATCAGGGGACGTTATTGAAAAAGCGCCGCCGTTCAACCACATCATTGAAGAAGATGTCGGTCGCCGAGCGTTTTCCCGGCAGGGCCGCTCCTGCAGAAGGACCCCAGGCAGGGGCGTTGAGCTTCGCGAGCCAGGCTGCTTTCGCTGCATCCTCGGCTGAGAGACCAGAGGCCGGCGCTGCAGCACTGGAGCGCTGCGCGAGGCCGAGGCGCTCGACGACATTTGATTGCACCCATGGCACCGTGGAGAGTGCGAGGCCAATCCGCAGTGGCACCGCGAAGCGCGCGACGTTGACAAACGCAAATGCCCCGGCGCCGAGCTGCTTCACATCGTCTCCGTTGTCGAAATCCGGTCAGTGGCCTGTCACCTGACGAAACCCGAGAATACCCCACGGGGCTGAAAACCCCCAAAACGCGAGCTCCCAGAACATGTATGAAATGATGCCGGCAAGACCGGCATCCTTTACCTTCTGCATCAATTCTTGAGCCTGGTTGGGCTTTTCCTCGGCTCTTGCGCTCGGCTGAGTGACGCTGGTGCTGCCAAGCCCCTCGGCGGGCGGCGCTTGCCGCGTTGGCCACGTTGGCATTTGAAAGCCAAGTGGGCCGTTCTGTCGGTTTCTGTTGATGCTGGCCAGGTACTGTCGGTAGTCGCGGTCCTCGGCAGTGTTCCAATCATTGGCAAGATTCTGTTGCTGCTGCCGGAAGTTGGCCAAGTACTGTTGATATTCGCGGTCGGCCGCAGCCGCAGCTGCCGAGTTGGCAACATATGCTTCATACTCAGCTTTCCACGCCCGCTCCGCCTCGGTCATAGCGCGGCGTGTTCTCCGCGCCTCTGCGGACATTTCCTGGATGAGCATGTGCGGTGATGTCAGGCGTGTTCGATGCGGTGTCGAGATGAGCGCATGAGCAGCAAGCGTCAGTGCCACGAGGTACCCAACCATCGGCGCAATCGAGAAGACACCCCTCTTCCTTTTCTTTCTCCGAAAGTCGGAAAACTTCGTCAAGTCGCGAAGCAATTCCGTCAACAATGTCGCCGGAACTCACACAACTCAACCCGCACCGCGCGCATAGGTGGTTCACCCTGATTAAGTCCAGGATAGCATCACCGGGTTACGCGGTTACGCACCTGTGCGCCAAAGAAGTCCAGGTGCACGCACCCCACACAAAAAGAAGTATTACGGCTTTACGGGAGGCGCCGCGCGACGAGCGTCGGAGCGCGCTCGACAAGCGCGCTACCCCGCTTCGGTCTCGCACCTTTGGTTCCCACCGCCTCACCCGCTGCCTCCCTAAGTTGATCACGGAGATAGAGATCTCAAACTTGTAACCTGCCGGAGCCATTCCAATAATGCTGCGACGCGATTGCCAAATCGAGGAGATGATTTTTCATCGCGCGACCCCGCTCTTCGTCCACAATCTTTCACCTACCGACGTCACGGTCGTCCACAATCTTTCGCGACCTCTGTGAGCCCCCATCGTCCTACTCATGAACTCCCATCCGTCAATTCTCAATCTCTCACTCCCGATGGCTGACTGACATCCCCTTGGATCTCCAGTCCATCTTGCGTGCTCTCACAACGCACTGTTTTCCCGCTTCTGCCTTTCTGTGCGCTGCAGTTTTCCAGTAACTAGAGAGACGCCCACAACATGGCCACCGCAGTCCACAGTGAACCTCTCGCGCAGATGACCGACTTAATGCTGGAGGCGAGCACATCGTCGTCTTTCGCGACCGCAGGGTCCGAATTGGACTACCACCCTGGCGCCAAACGCGGGTACCCGGGCACGAATGGCACCTACATCACGCCGCCACTGCAGCGCAAGGGAGGTGCGGTGCCCGCCGCGGTCGCGGTGCAGGTCACAGCCACGCAGCGCACGACAGTAATGGCAGTCAGAGTCGTCGAGCCGCCACCCCTCTTCATCGAGCCGAAGATTGCCTTGCCGCCTGCAAAACCTGCCACGACAGCTGCCATTATTGAGCCCACGCCGTGCACATGGGCCCTGGGCGCGCCGGCTCCGCGCCGGCTCCGCGCCGGCTTCGCGCGCAAGTTGCGCAAGGTGCGCACCGCCAGACGCACACGCCATCAACCCCACGGGCCACCATGCCGTCGTGGCTGCCATCGCTCACGGCTGCTCGCCCTATCCGTGTGCCACCACCTGTGCAGAAGTCACCATCACCCTGCGCAGGCAAAAACGACGGGTACGCCTCGTCCGAGAATAGCGTCTGCGTAAAGCTTTCGGATGCTATGCCCGCGGACCTGGGCGCAGTGTGCGATACACTCGAAGACGCGGAGGCGAACATGTCGGCGCTCCTTTCTGACGAGATCTCAGACGAACTGGCCGCCTTCTCTGGGCAAGATGCTGCCGGTTCCAGGGGTGCAACCGCCCTGCTGCCGCCATCGCCACCACCCATTAGCAGCTTCGGCTTTGGGCACGGCAACCCGATCATTAGCGGCCCGAGCGAGCGCCGCTCGTCGCGCAAGAACTCGTCTGCCTCCGCGCCGCTCGCGCCCCCGAGCAAGGCGATGAAATCCGCCGCCAGCAGCACCGCCGCCAGCAGCGCGGCGCCCGTCGCCGCCAAGGCCTCTGGGAAGGTAAACCCCCCTCCCGAAATCGAGGGCTGCAACGACTTATTTAGCATTGTAGAGGATGACGTGCAGCTCTTCGAAGAGTTGACGGAGGCGGAGCTAAACGCGCTGCCCTCGGACGCCTCGAGGCGCAAGGTGCGCCATAACCTAACCGAACGCCGGCGCGTCGACCGCATGAATCAACTCTTCCATCGCCTCGCCATGTCCATCGTTGATGAGAAGGCGGCGCCAGCAATCTCGATGGCAAATTTCGACGAAGCAGAGCGCGCGCTGACGGCGGAGGGCAAGGAGCTCGCGAAGCCCAAGTGGTCCAAGGCTGATGTGCTAGAGGGGGCCATTGCCGTGGTCAACGACCTGCGACGCCAGTTGGCTGAGGAGCGGCTCGCGCGCTCGCTCAGCGTGCCCTCTCGCACGTCAATCTCTCGGATGGAGCCCGAGGAGGCCGAGGGCGAGGGCTACGGGTGCGACATGGACGACGACGACGCCATGAACGAGGTTGCCGCCGCCATGTACCCTCTAAGTGCCATACCCTCCCTCAACATCGACTGAGCGCCGCCGCCGACGGAAATGGCGGCCAGTTTGCTGCGAGCAGAATGGGGTGAGTGGTGAGGCGAGATTGAAGGGGCCCGCGCGCCATTTGTGCGAGTCCTTTTGAGGGCTAATCACGTTGACGGTGTTGTGGGGGCACGCGCGCACCACGCGGAGCAGAGGAACGGCGAGGGAGGCGGGACGGGGAGGGCATGAGACCTGGCTCTTGCTTGAGAGATTATATCCTGACTGTCGCATGCCCGTGGCGGCTGAGCGGTTTGCCTGCGTGTGCCTCATGGTGTGCCTCGAAGCTCTGTGTGCCACCGGCCCCGGGCGCCCGCCGGCCGCAACGGCAGGGTCGGCGCACCGCCGGCGGCGGGGGCACACCCGACGGGCGACGGCGGGCCGCGTATGGCCGCGCGCTCGGTACCTCTGAAGAGGCGGCACATATACTTATAGCACGCGCGTGGAGTCATGGGGTGATAATACACGCAACACGGCTCAAAAGTCAAATCGACGGTGAACGCCGCGCGCGCAATATCCATGTAAGGAGCGCGGCGCACATCAGGTCACGTGCGTCAGGGACTATGATGAGAGTTGAGTCACGCGCCCGGCGCGGGCTACAATGGACGTCATGCGCGCGCTGCCGGTGCGCCCTCAGCAGTCGCGCACTGGCCGCCGATGCCCTTGCACGGTCAGGCGGCCTTGGTAATGCGCACGCAGAGCGAGGCGGACGGCACCAGGCCAAGGGCCACGAGCGTACTGCCCTCGTCGTCGAGCAGTTTGGCGGGAAATGCCGTGTGCAATGTGAAGGACGCGCCCGAGGGCACGATGGACGCGTCCGAGGTGATGATGGCGCGGCGCAGCTCGGCGAGCGTGGTGGTCGGCGCCATGCTGAGCACGCAAGCAACGCCGCCATTGCTCCCCTTGATCTGAAGCTTGCAGCCGAGGTCCATCTCCCTAACGCTGCCGACGCCGCTGCCGACGCCGCTGCCGACGCCGCTGCCGCTACCACCGCTTCCACAGCCTATGGACAACGGTTCCGGCGTCCTCGCTGGCCCGGCGCGCTCGGCAGCTGTATGTGCGGCCATCGTGGCGGCTTTGGGCAGCGCGGCCGACTCCCTCGCTGCCCTCGCTGTCGGATCGCCGCCGGCCGCCGTGCCCTCGCCTACGCCCGCCGCGTCGGCGACGACAGCGCGAGCAGCGGCACGCGCGGCACCGTCCGCGCCGAAGAGTGCGCTGAGCGGCGCGACGCGTCCATCGCCACGCGAATCGAGGCGCCGGCCGAGCCCCCAATCGTGTGGCTGCTGTGGCGCCGCCGAGCCGTGCCGTCGGTGCGTGTGCTCAGCCAACGTGAAGGTGACCCCTTCAGGATATGCATGCTTGAGCTCGTAGGGGAAGAACCCGTCGAGCAGGTCGCGCAGGAAGGCGATGCAGTCGGAGCGCGCGTACGGGCGCACCGGGGCCTCATCCAATTGAAGCCCATCCAACCAAAAGGTCAGGTTCAGCGAGGGCGTTGCGAGGGTGTAGGTGCCATCGCGACGGCGCACGACCTCGCCGCCGGTGCCATCCGCGAGGGCATTGAGCTCCTGCACCGCGCGTCGCACACGCTCCATGTCGGGGGGGCTGCCGGCCGAGCACCCGCTCGGCGCACCGCCAGCGCTCCCAGCCTCCGCCACTGCGCTGTCCGCGGGGAGAGCGGCTACCTCGCGCGGCGGCTTGCCACTGCAGCCGCCGGAGTTTGGGCCGCTGCTGCTGCTAGGCGGCTGTGGCTCCTTGGCGCTCGCCCGCGCGGGAACCGGCGCCTGGCTGCCACCGGCGAACCGGTTGCGCGGTTGCGCAGTGGCGGGGGCGGACGCCTCATCGCCGCTCGCCGTCTGCGGCCTCGAAGGCGCAGAGGAGGAGGTGACGGAGGAGCCTGTGCTGGGCGAGCTCTCGCCCCTTGGCGTCGAGCGTTCCGAGCCGCCCACCCATTGCAGGCCGTAGTCGGCGAGGAAGCGGTGCATCTCCCGATTCTCCTGCTGCAGGCTGCGATTCTCGCGCTGCAACCGCTGGATCTCCGAGTCACGCTTGCGCAGATCCGACTCCTGCGTACGGAGCAGGCGCTCGAGCTGGTCGAGCCGCGCCGCCGTGCGCGCCGCCGTGCGCGCCGCCAGCTCGCCGTACGTTGGCGAGCGCGGCTCCTGGGGTCCGGGCTTCTCCGGAGCGGACAAAGGTTGGAGCAGTGGTGAGGGTGGGACCTCAGGCTTTGCCGGCGCAACAGCGCGGTCCAGCGCCGCATCCAATTCGTCGAGCTTGGTGCCAACCTTGGTGTGGGTCGAGGTTGAAGGCGGGGGTGCACGCGCGCCACGAAGCGGCCGCGCGTCCTTGACGGGCAACTTGGACGCCATCTTTGGCCTCGTAGGGATGAATGTCGGATTTCCAACGCGGTGCACGCGGCGGTTGGTTTCGGCACAGGCTGCGAACCTCCACGCGACGCTGATGATTTGGAACGCAACCCGAACGCTTGCACTTAAACTGACACATTTCCGTTTGCAGCCACGGCGACGTCCACTTTCTACTCGAGGCAAAACCATGCGGGACCCGCCGCCAAGCTTCCTCTGCCCCATCAGCCAGGAGCTCATGCTGGATCCAGTCACCTGCACGGACGGTCACTCTTACGACCGGCGCTACATCGTCACTTGGCTTGCCGAGAATAATACCTCGCCTGCGACCGGGCTGCCGTTGTCCTCTCGCGTTTTGATCCCAAATATTGCACTTCGCAACGCGATCGACGAGTGGGAGGATGCACAGCACCAGCCCTCGCCACGGTCCTCGCCGTGGACCAGCCCGTCGGGTCACGGCGTTGACACGCCGAGCGCCTCACCGGCCGCCCCATCTTCGGCCTCGGCAGCCACTCCCATGGCTGCCGATTCTGCCGACGACGACGCCGATGCGAGCGATGCCGCGCTGAAGCCAGGTGCGGCTGTCTTGTACACGGACGCACGGGGCGAGGAGCGGTGCGCGCGCGTGGTTTCCGTGCATCCGGGCGGCGCTGACGACCCCACGCCATTTTACACGATATTACTCGACGGTGGTGGCGAGCGCGATACGATCCGCTCCCGCCTCCAGCTCCTCGAACCTCCACGGCCGAGTCCGCCAAGGGCTCAGCAGCAGCAGCAGCAGGGTGAGGAGGAGGCGGCAGCGGCGGCACGGCGAGAGGAGGAGGAGAGCTCGCGGCGCGAGGCGGTGGCACGCTCGCGACGCGAGGCGAAACAGGAGCGCCGCCGACGCGCGCAGGAGGCTGCCGCCGCGGCTGAGGCATCCACGTCTCGCAACGCATATGCACCGCCGCCGCCACCACCGCATCCTTTCCACTCGTTCGCGTACGGTCGCGCGCCACCTCCGCCTATTCCGCCACCTCGCGCCGGGCCTTGGCGGCCAGCGGGGCCGGCTGACGATTTTGAGCAGGCGGTCCGCGAGGCGGGTGAGGCGCTCAACCGGGCGAGCCAAGAAGTGGGCGAATCGCTCCGCGGCGCGGCCGATGCCATCGGCTCAGCCTTTCGCGACTTGGGGCAGTTCTTGGAGGGCGCTGGCGGCCCTCAGAGCGGAGCACGACACGCATCAGCAGCTCGCCCTCATCGATACTGAGCGTGAGGTTTCGTCTCGAAGTCTTGCAGTTTCTTTTCTTTTGTTCGCACGCGCACGACACATCGATCTACTGGTTGAATTAGACAACCGCTTCAACGGGCGTTTCGAAAATGTAAATGATACACCCCACACTGATGCCGACTCCCACACCGCCACCGGCACCGCGGCGGCGCCGGGCGGGATCGGCGACCGGCGCGGGCGGGATCGGCGACCGGCGCGGGCGGGATCGGCGACCGGCGCGGCCGGTCGCAGCCGAGCAAGAACCGCCACAAGAGGACCGGCTCAGAGACGCGCGCGCGCGCGTGCGACCATGCCAACCCCAGGCTAGCCCGGAACCGGTCCGCTGGAACCCAAGTCCGAACCCCTCTGATCCACTCTGATCCAGGCTGATCCGATCCTTGAAAGCCGACCCGCGCCGTGGGGGCCGCGCCGGGGCCGATGCGTACGGCGTCGGATCCACGTCTGATCAGTTGTCAACTTCCAAAGTTCCAATTCATGTGTGGGCGCCATCACGAGCAAAAATACCGTATCAGCACTATACGTGATGCATTCGGGCTGAGCGCTCGCAAGCCGCGCATATGGATGTGCGAACGCGAGCTGACAGCTGAATCGCAGTCAACAGCAGTGGCTGCAGCGGCTTAAATATCATGCACAGTACCCGGCAGAACCCTCGTTCGGTACGGAGTGCCGACAACTGCCTGGCGGCAGCGCAACGTTCATGCCCTGCATCTCCAGCAGGCAGCACAGAGGCAACAACCCGCAAGAACACCAAGGAAACACTGGCAGCAACTTCGCAATCGCTCCACCAACGGCGGCAAGCATTGGCTGCCAGCCTTCGTGGGTTGCACTTCAAGCGCGTACGACTGCGTTTCAGTGACTTTCAGCCCGCAAGCCCGTTTATCAATCGTGAGCAAGACATTCTGCAGCTTGCAGAGATGGCAGCGTTGCGGCAGCCTCGAGTCGAACGGGTCACAAGTGACTCTATCTGTGTCTCGTACCTCGAGGCAGCACGCCCATCAGCGCACGAGCTAAGTATCAAGCCCAATCTCAAGGAGCCCCTGGCAGCCCTCGATACTCTCGAAGATGAGTCGCGTAGCTTCCTGGCTCTGCTCATCATGCATGCTGCTGGCCAAGAGCTCTCGTGGTGGGTCGAAGCCGATCTGAGCACACGCTTTGGCCATGTGAGCCCCGTGAGTGCACGGCGGGCTGCTTCGAAGACATCGCCGATTGCACCATCGCCATTCTGCTCGACGACGCGCCCCAGAACGGTCACGCCTGCCTCAGCCGCTTTCGCCAGAGTGATGGCCTCCCCAACCACGCCACTCTCGCCTACGACATTTATCAGCCCAACCACGGCAAAGCCGCTGCCGCCAGCATTGGCTCCGCCAGATCCACTGCCTGCATCGGTTCCAAAGCCGGCAGACAGCCAACGTTCCCAGTCGAGTGTCACGCCCGACGTGCAGCGCTCGACGCGCTCGACGCGCTCGACGCGTTTCTCTTTTTTGCATCGCGCAGAAAGCGCACATTCGTACCAGCGGCTTCGCGATGCCATTGATCTGGCGCAGGCTGAAAAGCGAATTGAGATGGCTCAAGCCAATGATCATGCGGCAGAGACATCATCAAGCAAATTTACGTTCACTTGTCAGGGCCTGCCATTGATCATGGGGATGTGGGCGGCGGCGCAGTTGTATTCTTTACATGTACCAAGGACAAACGGCTACCCGACTGGTATTGAATCGCTTGGTGTTGGGCCTTCGCTGCTCGCCTCGGTTGTGGCTATCGTCTTCTTGGTGGATGCAGCTCTTGGCACCGCCTTCACGTGCCTAGGATCGCGGATCGAGCCGTGCGTTCAGAGCACATATGACAGCCTTGGTGAAGTAGAGTCTCGATTGCACACAGGCCTTCGGGCCTGCCTTGCATCGATGATGAGCTGCTCCTGTCAATGGGCAACCGCTTATCATCAGCACGGGCCGTTGACAGGAGTAATCTGCGGCACAGGCAAACTAAGACGCTGTCAATTGGGCATTGTCCTCACGATCTACATCTGCTGGCCAGGAGCATGCTTGGCCATACTTCTGCTACTTCCTCAAGATCTCGAGACCCTACCGACTTCTGTCCCTCAGCACTTGCTCGCTGGGATGGTCGCTGCCATCGTCGCGCTGCCCTTCGTTGCAAACGCTCTTGGACACGTTCCAATTCTTGCAGCCACGCTGATCTCATTCCTTGTGCAGCGTGTGCATCTAGAAGATCTGTGCATGTATGTGGTGGCGGCAGGTGCCGCGATATCAGTGGCAGCTTTGTCATGGACTGTTTGCTTTGCTCCAGTCGTCGCCGTTGCGGCCACTATCATAGCTATGGTCGCTGTGCTAGCCACCGCTTCTCCGCCGCGGACGCTACTTCACTACCCTGGCAGATGGCTTCGCCGTTGTCCTGTTAAGCTCTCTGCGGTGCTCGCCAATTTCCTGGTTGTACTCGATGTCTTAGCAAAGGGCGATCCATTAGCTGTATGGAAGGCCAACGAGTCGACGCTGACCGTCATGTTAGTGACAGCTACATTGTCAACCCTCATGGCCACCGACTGTGTGCAGAGGGTGGTGAGGCGCAGCGAGTACTTGGCTGCTCTGAGGAGAGAGCGAATGCAAGCCACGTTGCAGAAGCGAGTGCGCAGCACGTACACGCGTCTCAACGAGATGGTTCGAACCGAGTATTTCCAATCTCTCACGTGCGAGGTGCAGCGACAGCTGTTGCAGCAGGCCGTCAGCAGCCACGACCTCCCTCCGTCTGCCATCCGCCTGGTGCATGAGATCATGCTGTTGAAGGCAGTGGGGGGAGCTGTTGTGACGGTGGGTCCAAGAGGAGGCATTACGGTCTCTCCATCCGATCGGGAGGGCACGCAGCAAGCTTCCAGTGTAGCAGATGAAGCAAATATGCGAACAAAGGCAGCTCGGCAGGCACTCGAAGGAGCAGAGGCAGCAGCGCGAGAGGTTGGCCAGTCGCGGACGAGGCTTGCCGTTGTAGAGAGGCGAGCAGCTGCACAGCTTGACGAGAAGGAGGAGGTACTCAAGGCTCAAGTTGCTGCTCGACACGCAGCTGCCAAGCAGTCAGCGAGAGCAGCAGAGCTTTTGGCTTTGCGGCTCGCGGAGGAAGAGACCGCACGAGTGGCAATGGAGGGGGCAGCCGCGGTGAAGGCTGCCAAAGAGGCGGCCAAAGTGGAGGCTCTCGAAACAATGAAGCAGCTAGAGCTGCGTTTCGCCAGGGAATGGAGGCTTCACACGGAGGCACAAGCTGTGTGGTACGCAGTAGTAGCAGTTACTGCAACTGGGCCAGCAGAAGTGGCAGCCGTCGAGCCGGCCGGCAGGCAACAGAGCGACACCTCTTTGGTGAATGCGGAAGCACGAGCGAAAGAGGAGATCATGCGCTCATCAGAAGCTATGGCACGGGCTGCAAGGATCGTACTGCGTGCGGTAGAAGACAAGAAGCGCGTGTGCGATAACGCTGCCACGGCAGCCAACGCGTTGGCCAATACAGCTGCAGCAATAGAGGTTGCGACCAGGGAGGTGGTTACTAGGGCACTTGAACTTCACGAAGCAGCAGCATCCCTCTCTCGATGTACGAAGATCCACTCGGCAGCTGCGGATGCGAAGCGAGCAGCGCTCCTGGCTGAGCAAACGGCGATGGATGCAACTTCATCCGCGAAACGCTCTGAAGAAGCAGCGAGAACTTTGGCCCATACCTGCAAGACGTGCGTTGAGTCTGCCCGTGAAGCATGCGCGATAGCACAGACGGTATTTGAGTTGACAGAGATCGAGGTGAAGAATCGGCGCTTAGTGGTCGAGACTGGACTGGCGGTCACGCGCGCCGCCCAGAGCGCTGCGGCCAGAGCTGCAGAAGCTGACTATGGCGATGCGTGGGACGTCAGAGAGCTCGCTGCACGAGTCCGTGCCGCGGGGGAGACAGCTCGGGTTGCAGAGGCGGCAGAGGTGGAGGCTGAAGTAGCGTTGGAGAAAGAGGAAGCGGCACGTGCGCATGAGGAGATCACGAAGGCGTTGGCGGGCCGCGCGACGAGGGCACTCGAAGCGGCGCGTGTCGAAGAAAAGAAGTGGAAGCACGCGATGGCCATGGTCGTTGCAAATGCAGCCCAGGCCGAGTTTGCGAGAGCGCAGGCGGAGACATCCGAGCTTGCTGAAAGCTCAGCGGAGCTCCGGGCTGCTGCGGAGTTGGCAAGAGCCATGGCTGATGAGGCCACGGAGGCCGTCAAGTCTTTAGACATAGCCAGTTTGGAGACGGCGAAAAGAGAGGTGCATCTGGGCGGCGTCCGCATTTACTTTCTGCGCCACGCTCGCTTGCTCAGGGAGGAGGCAGCGAGAGCTGCAGCTGAGGCAAGCGCCAAGGACGCGGCCACATTCCTTGAGGCCCTCGAGGCCGAGGAGCTAAGAGGACGAGGGCTCAAGGATGAGGTACAAGCAGGCGAGGCGCAGGCCAGGCTGGCGGCGAGCGAGGCTTCCGACGCTGCGGCTGCAGCACACGACGCCATGAAAGAAGCTCAGGAGGCTAAAGTTGCGGCCACGGCGCTGAGCACAGACCAATTGCCAACGGCTTCCCCTTCAGCCGCCTCCATGGTTGTGGCAGAGCAGGAAGCACATCAACGGGCTGCTCAGACTGCACGCGAGAAGCTCGTGACAGCCAATCATGCACAAGAGGAGGCAAACAAGGTGGCGGTGGAAGCGAAGGCTAAATGGGATGCCTGGGTGGAACTGGACAAGGCTGCCTCCGCAGCCGCAGCGGATGCGCGCCAGTTCAAGATTGCCATCGGTCTCCAGAAGCGCGAGAACATGCGCGAGAATCATGCCGCAGCATTAGTCGCGGCCAAGGAGGCTACTCTGTTGGAGACCATGCACGAGATCTATACCGAAATAGCCCTTGGGATTGTCTCCGATGTCTCATCGCTGCTTGCGCATAGGCTGCTCTTGAGCTACGGGCCGGTTGCGGTCGCTACCATGGAAAACGTCACGGAGGCCATTGTACAGGAGGTCGCTGCTAAGGTGGCAGTCGAGGCTATGATCGCAGAGGCTGCCGAAAGACTGTTTGCCAAGCTGATGGCGGACGAGGTCGGTAGCGTGGCAGCCGCCGTCGTCAAGGAAGAGCGGCTACATGGCTACGAGATCGGCCAAGTGATTTACTACTGTGGCTACAATGAAAAGCGCTACAACCTCCTGCACGGTGCGGAGGGTCAGGTGCTGAGCGTCGTGGAGCCTAACTCGGTGCATCCACCGGGCGGTGAGCGGCTCATATGCGCCTTTGGCCATCACACGATGGGCATCGTGTTCGACTTGAGCATGATCAGCCCCAAGCCCCCCCCGCCTCTCGCCGGCGGCTACCGAGCGGGTGAAGAGGTAATCTATCTCGGCCGCTCCACGCTTCGCGGTGACGGCCAACCCCTGCGTGGCATGAAGGGTGAGGTGATCGGTCCTGCACGTGGAGTGGGGCCCTGTGACAACATTGGCCACATGGTGACGGTACGCTTCCAAGAAGGCGACCGCGACCATCGCAATTGCTACGTGAGCTCAATTGGCCGGCGAATGGAGGCCGAGCTTCCCCCAGCGGGCTCACCTCTCAGGGATAGCATCGACCGGAGTGGCAGCCGAAAGTTTTGAAGAGAACTCGTAGTTATTTACTGACTAGATGTGCCGTTGGCACAACGTGCACAATACTCGAACAGCAGCTCCTCCTCCTTCTCCGCCTCCTCCGAAAGCTCTGATTCCCAATCCGAGTCAGCTCGCGTTTCTTTTTCTTCCGCCTCTACTCCGCCGGCGCCGGCACATGTCTCTAACATGTCTGCTGCGACGAGCCTTGCGTACGCCATTCCAATCTCGGAGAGGTACGGAGTTGAATCGCGTATGCAGTAGAAATGATGGGTGTCGCACGAGTGATGGAACGCGGGATAGGATATAGAAAAGAACGGCACCGTTCGTATTCCATACTTCGAAGCAAGGGTGGTCACCTGTCTGTCAGCAAAGAAAAGCTTGACATTGGTGCGCAATTCTTTTGAACCCCAAGTGTTACGGTTGAACGAGTACGCTGGCACACCAAGCCAGAGTAAGCTGACAGGCGTTGCACGGGCTCTGGAGCGCTTCCGGAAGGCATCGAATGCCTTGAAGAGTTTTGCCACATGCTCGAGATAGGTCTCCAAGGAAACATCGCGCAAGTCCCAATGGCCACTTTGAAATGCCCATAAACTTATATTTTCCTTCTTCTGTAGCTGATCGTATGCTGAGCCAGGGGCCAACGACGAGAGCATATGCCCTTGAACAAACTCATTTGGCATCTTGCCTAGGATGAACTTAGAAAGATTCTTGTCTGGTGATAGGTTATGGTAGATTCCGTCACCGTCAAAGCGAAACGTGCAGTCGTGCGTCGACCGGTGAAGCGTGCGTCTCAGGGATTGGGAGAGGCGCTCCGTGTGCGAGTCGCCGAGGAAGATGCACTTGCAATGTTGTGGAATACCAACCAAGCTTTGGTGGCGCAACGGCTCATGGAAGCGCACCCTCACACCGTCAATCTCAAAGGCAGATTCGTCCTGAGTTGCAGCGTCTACAATCCAGCGTGCGCTGTCGACAGGGATTAGGCACCGGTTGTTTCCGCAGCGAGGTACGCTCAAACGTGCCGCGTGTCCATCCGAGTCTAACAGCAAGCAGCGCTCCGCCGGTCTCGGCTGAGGGGCTCTGGGAGCAAATGCCTCTTCGCAGCTTGCATGACTGAAGCTGAGGTGAAGGCCGTAAGTCCCTGCTCCAACGCTGATGAAACTTAAGCCTTGATCACTCCACTTGGGACACACTGGCGCAGCATATACTCCCTCAGTGCTGAAGAGGACTGCGTCGAACCAGGATCTCGAAGACAGATTTGCCAGATGCGAAAAGCGAGGCAACACCTTCACTTCATGCGTTCCCCACACTAGCCTAAAAGAGACCGTCGCGCAGCGCCCGCAACCACAGAGACGAGTCTCGTTCATCCGCTGCTTGCCGGCCGGCCGCGTGAGTGTTGCCGCTTTCCTCCACTCCCAGAACTGATACGCATCGATATTCGAAAGCGCCGACCGGAGACCGTCGGCACATTCTCGGAGCATGCCGCAGAGACCGGCAATACTTCACTCG
>Ga0164294_10003238_pt1 | contig 14515 bp, 14 predicted proteins | sample GEODES005metaG_FD_111479 | JGI IMG/M metagenome (GOLD analysis project Ga0164294, IMG submission 111479) | Oligotrophic lake water microbial communities from Sparkling Lake, Wisconsin, USA - GEODES005 metaG | ecosystem: Environmental > Aquatic > Freshwater > Lake | place: USA: Sparkling Lake...
CTTCCACGGCATAGCAGTTCCCTCCTATGCCAAAAAACTGTAAAGGATGTGTCCGGTATGAACTGTTAACTATGTCTCAGGATGTACATTAAAACGCCTAACCAGTTTTGGTTGGGCGTTTTTGTTTTTATGAATTCTATCCCCCAACACATCGCTATCATCATGGACGGCAACGGCCGTTGGGCGCAAAAGCGCCTTATGCCGCGCACCGTCGGACATGCCAAGGGTGCTGCAGGTGTGCGCGATTTGGTCGATTTTTGCGCGCATAAGGGTGTGAAATACCTCACCCTGTTTGCCTTCAGCACAGAAAACTGGAGCCGTCCTCAAGAAGAAGTCTCGACCCTCATGGGTATGTTTCTCCAGTACCTTGAAAAAGAACTCAAAAACCTTTTCCAAGCGGGCGTGCGATTGCAGGTCATTGGCGATGTCACGGGATTTGCGCAAGAGTTGCAAGGTCGGATTGCTGAAGCCGTCAAAGCCACGGCTGGTAACGACGGCATCGTGCTGACGGTTGCTGCAAACTATGGGGGGCAGTGGGACATTTTGCAAGCGGTGCAGAGTTGGCAGGCGTTGAATCCACAAGCTAAAGCGGAAGAATTGACGCAAGAGGGGTTAGCGAAGTATTTAACCACTGCCGACATGCCAGACCCAGACTTACTTATTCGCACCGGCGGGGAGCAACGCATTAGCAACTTTCTGCTTTGGCAAGTGGCCTACTCAGAGTTGTATTTCACGGATGTGTTGTGGCCGGATTTTGATAATGGACAGTTGGGGCTGGCTTTGGACTGGTACCAGACGCGGGAGCGAAGGTTTGGGAGGATTGACGAATAGGTTTAACCCCTTAAAATTTTGCATAGCCTAAGATCCAAGTATGACAACACAACATCAACAACAAGAAGAGAGCGAAATCTCCTTAATCGACATCCTGTTTTTCCTAAAAGCGAGCGGTCGCAACATCCTAATTTCCACGGTGGTCTGCCTTATAGCTGGCGTTGCTTATTATTTGGCAGTGCCAAAAATATACCTGGCATCGGCGACGATTGAAATGGGGATGGTGGCAGGCGAATTGGTCGAGGCCCCAGCGGTTTTGTTGGAAAAAATAAAGCTGCCCTTGTTTTTCCCGGCGGCGGTATTGCAGGTCTGCGGCTCAGATGAAGAACCCAGTTTCCAATACAAGTTTTCAGACAAACTCAAACCGACTCTCAATAAGTCAGCCCCTTTCATCTCTTTTTCTTTCCAAACATACAGCACGCAAGAGGCAAAAGCCTGTTTAGAAGCCGTCATTGGTGAAATCCAAAAGTTGCAAAATAAACTGGCTAAGCCCGTAATCGACCAGAAAAAGCAAATAATTGACGGGCTAATTGACAAATTGAAATTCACGGAAGAAATGGCGAAGAATCTTCCTATTTCCAAAACTGGCTTGAACAACTCAGATCCGAAGTTCTCGCCCCAAATCTTGGCTTTGACCAATACCAGTGAAATGAGTGACCTACGAAAGCAAATCGATAAACTAGAAGCCGATCTCACTCCACCCCAAACCCGGCCACTTTCGCTTGCCGCGCCAATTTATGCGTCTGAAGTCACTGACAACAAGCGGCCGTTATTTACTCTGGGGCTGTCCTTAGCGTTAGGGGTGCTCTTTGGATTGCTGGTCACAGGGGTAATGCGAGTAGTTACAGAGATTCAGCGACAGATTCGGGAGGCTGAACGGGCATAATAGTGAAAGTTATTTTTCGATGGGGCGGTAGCCAACCTCAGCTAACTTCAAACCCTATCACTTACTTCGCTTGTCGAACATCCAACGTCTCGAAAAAATTTATGTAGCCGGTCACCGCGGCATGGTCGGCTCAGCTATCGTTCGCGCATTGCAGAAGCAGGGTGAAACAAATATCGTTACCCGCACACATGCCGAGCTGGACCTTATTAACCAAGCTGCCGTGCAGCAGTTTTTTGCGCAAGAAAAGCCCACGCAGGTTTACCTTGCTGCTGCCAAGGTTGGTGGTATCCATGCGAACAATACCTATCCGGCAGACTTTATCTATCAAAACCTAATGATGCAGGCCAATGTGGTGGATGCAGCATTTAAAAGCGGCGTACAAAAACTGCTCTTCTTGGGCTCGAGTTGCATTTACCCTCGTATGGCTGAGCAACCCATGCGCGAAGATGCTTTGCTTACCGGCGTTTTAGAGCCCACCAATGAGCCCTATGCCATCGCCAAAATCGCAGGCATTAAGCTATGTGAAAGTTACAACCGCCAATACGGAGATAGATACGGCGCGGACTATCGTAGTGTTATGCCCACCAACCTTTATGGCCCCGGCGACAACTACCACTCAGAAAACAGCCATGTGATTCCTGCGCTGATTCGTCGCTTTCATCAGGCTAAAGTCGCGCAAGCCGCAAGTATTGCCATCTGGGGCACTGGCACACCGAGGCGTGAGTTTTTATATGTCGACGACATGGCTTCAGCCAGTCTTCATGTGATGCAGTTGCCCAAGTCGGTGTATGACAAACACACGCTACCTATGCGAAGCCATATTAATATTGGCAGCGGTTCAGATGTAACCATTGGTCAGTTAGCGAATCATATCGCGCAAATTGTGGGTTATGCAGGGCAGATAACGTTTGACGCCAACAAGCCCGATGGCGCGCCGCGCAAGTGGATTGATAGTGCACGTCTTAATGCCTTGGGATGGACGCCACATAACAACTTACAAGAGGGCCTCGCCGCTACCTACCAAGACTTTTTGGACAACCATGTACAGAAACTATGACGCAATCTAAAGACAAGTCCAAAAAAAAAGTAGCACTAATTACTGGCGTGACAGGGCAAGACGGGTCTTACCTTGCAGAGTTTTTGTTAGAAAAGGGCTATGTCGTTTATGGCATTAAACGTCGTGCTTCTTTGTTTAACACCCAGCGCGTAGACCATATTTACCAAGATCCGCATATTGACAACGCAAACTTTAAGTTGCACTACGGCGACTTGACAGATACAAGTAACCTTATTCGAATCGTCCAAGAAACACAACCAGACGAGATATACAACCTTGGCGCACAAAGCCATGTGGCGGTGAGTTTTGATAGCCCCGAATATACCGCTGACGTAGACGCAATAGGCACACTGCGCTTGCTAGAAGCCATTCGTATTCTGGGTTTAGATAAGAAAACCCGTTTCTATCAAGCCTCTACTTCCGAGCTTTATGGTTTGGTACAAGAGAGCCCTCAAAGAGAAACTACGCCCTTTTACCCACGCAGCCCCTACGCGGTGGCCAAGATGTACGCCTACTGGATTACTGTGAACTACCGCGAAGCCTATGGGATTTATGCGTGTAACGGCATCTTGTTTAATCACGAGAGCCCACGCCGTGGAGAGACCTTTGTGACACGCAAGATTACACGAGGGCTGGCAAATATCGCACAAGGTTTAGAGCGGTGCTTATATATGGGAAATTTAGATGCGCTGCGTGATTGGGGGCATGCTAGGGACTATGTGCGCATGCAGTGGCTGATGTTGCAGCAAGTAGTGCCTGATGACTTTGTGGTGGCAACTGGATTACAGTACAGTGTGCGTCAATTCATCGTTTTGAGTGCTGAAGAACTGGGTATTACCTTGTCGTTTGCTGGCGAAGGGGTCGGCGAGACTGCGAGCGTTGCTGCGATTCATGGCGATAAGGCGCCGGGGGTCAAGGTTGGAGATACCATTTTGAAAATCGACCCGCGTTATTTCCGACCTACAGAGGTGGAGACTTTGCTGGGGGACCCAGCCAAGGCTAAATTGAGGTTGGGGTGGGTGCCTGAGATCACTTTGCAGCAAATGTGTGCGGAGATGGTGGCTGTGGATTTGAAAGAGGCACAAAAGCAGTTTTTGCTAAGAAAACATGGGTTTCAGGCGACTTTGAGTATTGAGTAATTTAGTGCTGGAGCTTTTTTATAAATTGCCGTTATCCTTTTATTTGGCTTTGAGCGTTTCATTTTTGACTTGCTTATTGATTATTAAAACCCAATACTGGCATCGAACTTTTACTTTGGATTCTAATGAGGGGATACAAAAACTGCACAAAGAACCTACTTCACGCATAGGGGGTTTGGGTATTTTTTTGGCGGTTGTTTGTGCATATTGCTTTGAAGATGCTGATCGTTCCAGCATACTCGGCCCTCTTATATTGGCTGGTCTTTCTGCTTTTATATTTGGATTAGCAGAAGACGTTACTAAACAGGTCAACATTAGAACGCGGCTAATTGCCACCATTCTTGCGGGGGTCTTAGGTTGGGCTATTACGGGAATTTCTTTAAGTCATGTTGGTATTAATTTAATAGATCCCTTATTCAAAAACAAAGGGTTTTCTGTATTATTTACAGCTATTGCCATTGGAGGAATAGCCAATGCCATCAATATCATTGATGGGCTGAATGGATTAGCAAGCTCCATGATGGTTATTGCATTGGTCGCTATTGCAACAATTGCGCATTCTGTGGGTGATGTGAATCTTGCTGTTGCCAGCCTAACTGTTTCGGCAGCTATTTTTGGGTTCTTTTTAGTGAATTGGCCTTGGGGCAAGATATTTATGGGTGATGGAGGTTCTTATTTTGCTGGTTTTGCACTCGCCTGGAGCTGCGTGTTGTTAGTAGAACGAAACCCCTCCATCTCGCCTATTGCGGGCTTACTGGTTTGCATCTATCCATTTACAGAGGTATTGTTTAGTATTTATCGCAGAAAGCTAAGATCTCATACCCTTACTCGCCCAGATAATCAGCACTTGCATTCACTAATTTATCGTCGCTATTTTTTTAGTTTGCGAAACTGGAATAACTCTATGGCTGGCTTGATAGTTGGTGCGTTGAGCCTACCGCCTGCTTTATGTGCTTATTATTTTAGGGAGAGCAACTTTTTCTGTTTTATATGCGTTATTTTTTTTCTGGTTAGTTATGTCGCACTATATGCAAGAGTTATAAAATTTAAGTGGTTTTGAATGATATTTAAAACTGATGCCTTGATTAGTGATATATTCGCATTTGCGTGAGATCGGGCGTTAGAGGACCTGACTTTCATTAAGTAATTTAATTATTTCAAAGAGTTATTTATGAAGGCTGTTATTCTTGCGGGCGGTTTTGGCACAAGAATTTCTGAGGAAACTGAGAGTAAACCTAAGCCAATGATTGAGATTGGTGGCATGCCAATTTTGTGGCATATTCTTAAAGTTTATTCAGCCCATGACATTAACGAATTTGTCATTTGTTGTGGCTATAAAGGATATGCTATCAAGGAATATTTCGCCAATTACTTCTTGCACATGTCTGATGTCACTTTCGATATGGCACAAAATAAGATGGAAGTGCACCATCGTTATGCAGAGCCTTGGAAAATTACTTTAATTGATACGGGTTTGGAGACAATGACCGGAGGTCGTTTAAAACGCGTTGTAGAGTATGTTAAAAATGAAGAAGCTTTTTGTTTCACCTATGGTGATGGTGTGAGCGATGTTAATATTACTGAACTCATTAATTTCCATAAAGGTCATGGTAAAAAAGCAACACTAACAGCTGTTTATCCACCGGGACGATTTGGTGCCATAGATATTCATCAAGATCAACACATCACTTCTTTTAAGGAAAAACCAAAGGGTGATGGCGGGATGATTAATGGTGGTTTCTTTGTCCTTTCTCCAAACGTGATTGATCTAATTAAAGATGACGCCACTATTTGGGAAAGAGAACCTCTGGAAAATTTGGCTATGGAGTCTGAGGTGATGGCATATCAACACTATGGATTCTGGCAGCCAATGGATACTTTACGTGATAAAAATTATCTAGAGGAGCTTTGGGCTTCTGGTAGCCCTCCATGGAAGTTATGGAGATGAAATGACGGCCATTAATTCCAAGTTTTGGCGCGGGAAAAAAGTTTTTATAACTGGGCACACTGGTTTTAAAGGTTCTTGGCTATCTTTTTGGTTAGCGTCAATGGGTGCCAAGGTTACTGGCTATGGATTGGCGCCTAATACCACGCCTAGCTTGTACGCCGAGTTGGATAACTAATTGAAATTCAATCTTATAGCAAATTATATAGGTTTAATTTGGTCATCCTTAATAGGTATTATATTAATTCCTCTTTATATAGACTATTTGGGAATTGAAGCATATGGGTTGATTGGCTTTTTTTCTTTGCTGATGCTTTGGCTTGGATTGATGGATTTTGGAATGGGGTCCACAATAAATAGAGAAATGGCTCGCTATTCTGCTGGTAATAAACCAAATTCAACTATAAAAAATTTACTAAGAACTGTAGAGATTCTTACCCTTAGTATTGGAATATTTTTCGTAACAGTTTTTTGGTTACTTTCATCTTGGATTTCATCAAATTGGATAAGGCTTGAGAGTATTACATCTCAGACTGCAAGTGATGTAATAGTAATAATGGTAATGGTCTCCGCGATGAGATTTTATGAGGGAATTTATAGAAATGCCCTTATGGGGTTGCAAAAACAAGTTTCAGCAAACGTCGTAAATGTAGCTTTATCAACACTAAGAGCCGTTGGCGTTATCTTTATTTTTGAGAATGTGTCAATTTCTATCATGTCTTTTTTTATATGGCAATTAGTTGTAACATTTATAGGAATATTTATTTACAGATATGTAACTTATGAAGCTTTAGTGTTTGATAAAAAACAAGCACATTTTAGCATGGTATCAGTAAGAGAAGTTTGGTCATTTGCTGGGGGAATGTTTGGTATTGCTTTTGTTACCCTGGCTTTGACAACTTCAGATAAAATCTTATTATCAAAGTTATTGACATTATCGGATTATGGTAGATATACGTTTGCAGTTACAGCATCAACAATGGTGATTATGCTAGTTACACCAGTAATAAATGCCGTTTACCCTAGATTGTGCCAATTAATAGAAACTGATGATAAGAAGACCCTCATATCTTGTTACCACCTATACTCACAGCTAATATCAAGTTTAATAGGTGGAGTTGGAATAAATCTTGCAGTATTTTCAGAGCAAATAATTAAATTCTGGACAGGAAACCCAAAATTTGCGACTGAAAATCATTTTTTATTAAGCGTTCTAGTTTTAGCTAATACTATTAATGCAATGATGTACCTACCCTATCACCTTCAGTTGGCGCATGGATGGACTCAGCTTTCTTTTAAGACAAATCTTTATTCACTATTTGCAGTGATACCTTTAACTTTATTACTAGTTCCAACTTATGGCGCTATAGGGGCCGCATTCATCTATTTATTTTTAAATATTATGTATATAACTATTGTTGTTTATATAATGCATAAAAAAATATTTAAAAATGAAATTTATAAATGGTATTTATTAGATCTGATTCCTCAAATATTAATATCAATACTTGTAACAGTAATTACGAGCTTTATAATTAAAGAAGTTTCAAATGAAATTTTGATTTTTACTTTGATATTTATATCATTCGCAGTATCGATATTATTATCAATAATAGTTTCTATTGATATTAATATTAAGTATTATCTAAAAAGGATTGGAATATTTTGATTGATACGAAAAATGCAAAATTAAGCATAGGCCTTCCTGTTTATAACGGTGAAAAATATATAAGAAATGCATTATTGAGCTTAATCAATCAAACATTTAGTGACTTTGAAATCATCATTTCTGATAATTGCTCAACAGATAATACCCGCGAAATTTGTGAACATTTTGTTACTTTAGATCCTCGAATTACTTATTTAAGACAGAGCGCAAATATTGGATTGTATAGCTGGATAAAAATAGTCGAAAAATCAAGGGGGAAGTATTTTATGTTTGCGCCAGATGATGATTATTGGCCTAATAATGCGTTACAAATTTTAGTGGATTATGCTGATATCCAATCTGATAAATCATTATTGATTTACGGAGTTCATCAACGAGTAAGTGACTCTGGGATAGAAATGCCACACTACGCTAATTACCCTGTAAAGTATGAAAGTAATTTCAAATTATTAAATTTTGCAAATCATCTCATATTTCATCATGAAAGGGCTGATGTAAATGCCATGTATGGTTTATGGAAGAATCTGCAGGATGTGTATAGTTTTATAAATTTTTATAGTAAAGTGGATTACTTAATTGCTAAAAATCCCGATTTATATGGTGGGGTACCGCCAGACCTTGTTGCAATATCAAATATCACTAGAACAATAAAAATTGTATCCATAAAAAATTTAAAACACTTTAGGAGGTTATGGACAACGCGCTACGTATCTGAATCGTTTAGTATAAATAAAAGTCAGAAAAAATCAGACTTTATGTTAGCGTACTACATTAATAGAGTGTTTAACGATATTTTTAGTAATGTTAAATTAAACTTGAGACATTTTCGATTATTATACAAAGAAATAAATTTTATTGAAAAAATGATTTTACTCATAGCATTTATCCCTTCAACCATAGTTCGGATCTTTGTCCACTTTAAACATTTATTAAATAATAAATTTAAATATTAGATGAAAAAAAATTATTTATACAATATTTTTAAATTGATAAAAGATTTGATTCTTGGGAAATATTACTTTAATATATTAAAATATATCCCGGTAAATTATAATAGGGAAAGATTATTCGATTCTTCCTTAATTGATGAAAAAAATATTGCGATCATAATACAAGGAAAAATATTAGAAGAAGATAATTTTACATATGAAACAGTAAAGCTATATATTAATTACTTTCCTAATACAAAAATAATATTAAGTACATGGCCAAATATATTAGGTTATGATAAATATTTAGCATTAGGAATTAAAGTTATTGCAAATGAATTACCTTTATCGCCTGGCGTTGCAAATGTAAATTATCAAATAGCGTCGACAGCATCAGGAATTCAGTGCGCTAAAGAAATGGGATCAACTTATGTTTTAAAAACTAGAACTGATCAAAGAATTTATTCGAATTTATTATTTGACTATTTGCTGAGCCTTATTAAAGTTTTTCCATTGACGAGCGATGCATTAAATTTTCAACAAAGTAGGTTGATTGGTATTTCAAGAGGTAGCTTCAAGTTAAGGTTACATTCAATATCAGATATGTTCATGTTTGGTGATATCAGAGATATGGAGAAGTACTGGACATGCAAGTATTCACCTTATAACTGCCAGACTAAAATTAAGAAGACCATTACATGGCGTGATCAAATAAGTGAATTTATACCAGAGCGGTATTTAATGCGTTCCTATTTGAAAAAAATAAACTATCAAACTGAAAATACATTACAAAATAGTTATGATGCACTTGTAAAATTCTTTTGCATTATTGATCATAAGGAAATTGGCTTTTATTGGCACAAATATGATATAAATGATAATAGGTATCATACCTTTAAATTAGATAATCCAGAAATTTCACACTTGGACTGGATAGCTTTATACTTTAATAAAAGTCATATGATTTTAAATGAATCATTATTAGATATAGATATATACAAATGATGAATAAGATTTCTAAAGTTGTGTCAACTTGTCTTGCTAAAGATTATAGAGTTTGGCAAGTTGCATCCGAATCAATTTTGCGACATACAGTTGCTTACCAAAGAATATTGATAGTACCTAATTCTGAAATAAGATTATTTAAAAAAATTACCTCATCAGAGTTCGATATTGTGGCCGAAGAACATTTGATAAATCCACAGGATATTAAAAATTCAATAAATAAAAAATCATTGCCAAGATGGAAATGGTTTTATCAGCAGTTTTTAAAAATTAAAGCAATAAGTTGCGGAGATGATAATGACGTAAATATAATTTGGGATGCAGACACAGTTGCTCTTAAAGATATAAGCCCATTTTCCGAAAATAAACTTTTATATTTTACTAGTAATGAGTATCATTCAGAATATTTTCGAACGATAAGACAAATTTTAAACCTTGAAAAAACTGTATCGTTTTCATTTATTTCTCAAATATTCCCAACAAGAGTTAAGTGGGTCCGTTCTATGATTGATGAGATTAGGTATTTAACAGGACGTGATTGGATTGCTAGTATCTTAGAAGTTGATACACCAGAACATCAATTATACTTTTCAGAATATGAGACACTCGGGACATATATAAATAATTATTTCCATGATGAAATAATATCCAATAAGCCTAACATTTGGAATAGATTTGCAGGTTTGGATATTATTAATATGAATAATATTAATTATTCATATTTATCAGCTCATCAAAATAAATTTAATTACGTAGCATTAGAATATGCTGACATATTAGAATCTATGAACTTTTATCAGAAGATAAGATACAAAACCTCTAGAAAACTAGTCGGAATAATGCGATGAGGAATCAAATGAAAGGTATATTAAAATCCCCATTACTCTTAAAAAATGAGATATTTTTACTAGAAGCTAAATATAATAGAGATAATGCAAATTATCCATATAATATTTTAAGAAAGAATTTTGAGAAACATGGTATAACTCTATCCACAATGGATCAAATTAATGGACTCCCCGATTTTGAAATCCATTTCAATGTTCAAAATAAAAGTAAAAGTGAGTGGAATTACCTATTACTACTTGAAAATGAACTAATAGACATAAATAATAAAAAAATCCCAGCTTTTTACAGAAAAATATTTACATGGAATGATGAACTTGTTGACGGTCATAAATATATTAAGATATGCCTGCCAAATAAATTTGAATATCCTCAAATAAACGGATATTTAGATAGAGATATTTTTTGTACAATGATTGCTAGTAATAAAACAACACATAAATTCACATTTAATGAGCTGTATAGTGAGCGCGTTGAAATAATTAAATGGTTTGAAAAAAATAATTTTAATAACTTTAAGTTATACGGGTCCGGGTGGGATATGCCTGCGCCTATAATTTCTGGTCCATTGGGTCAGTTAAGTCTTAAATTCTTTAAGATAATTAATACTAATTTAAAATTTCAGACTAAGAGGTTTCATTCTTGGTGTGGGCAAATTAAGTCAAAGAATGAGATATTGAGAAGATCAAGATTTAGTATATGTTACGAAAATGTAAGTTACCCTGGGTATATTACTGAAAAAATATTTGATAGTTTTTTTTCTGGATGCATACCTGTATACTGGGGCGCGTCGAATATAAATAATTATATCAACACTAATTGCTTTATTGATAGACGTGTTTTTAGTAATAATGATGAATTATTTTTATATTTGAAAAGTCTAACAGAATTTGATTATTTAAGATATCAAGTTAATATTACTAACTATCTGCGAGGCCCGCAGGCGAAAAAATTTGAAGCAGAGAGTTTTGCGCATATAGTTACTAACAGTATTATCAAAGATTTATTCAAATAAATGACTAGATGTATCACAATAAAATTAATGGGCGGACTAGGTAATCAAATGTTTCAGTATGCGTTTGGATATTCTTTAGCGCATTCATTAAATGTAAGAGTTAATTTCGATGATAGATATTATAAGTATAATGATAAACGTGTTATTGGCTTGTCTAATTTTAAATTATCCAAGCTTTCTTTTGGAAAATTTATTATACCCTTATGGTTTTTAAATTTATTTATCTTTAGGCCATATTTAGGAAGGGTGCTTGGATTATATCTTGAAAAAAACATTTCTTATGATCACAATATATTCAGTGAAAATCGTTATCAATATTATTGTGGTTATTTCCAATGCGAAAAATATTTTTCAGATTTCCGTGCGGAATTATTGAAAGAGTTTAAACCAATTATGGAACTGAATGAGGCTAACAAAGGAATTGAGTCTGAAATAAAAAAATCAGTCAGTATTTCACTTCATGTTAGACGAGGTGATTATTTAACTGATACTTTAGCAAATGAAGTAAATGGTACATGCAATATTGGATATTATCTAAAATCAATTGAAATGATGCAAAATTATTTTCCAAAGTGTAGATTTTTTATATTTTCAGACGAGATTGATTGGGTTAAAGATAATATAAAAATTCCTGGTAATCCAATATTTATAGATAACAATAAAATAACACCTGTCATAGATATATATCTAATGTCTTTGTGTGATCACAACATCATAGCTAATAGCACGTTTAGTTGGTGGGGCGCTTGGCTTAATCAAAATGCAGATAAAATTGTAATAGCGCCTAAGCAGTGGTTTAAAAATATGAATACAGCATCGGACCTAATTCCTAATTCATGGATTGTTGTATGAATTTTGATGATTGTAAAACTCTTGTAATTGGTGGGGGGGGGTTAATTGGTTCAAGCTTAGTTCCTTTGCTTATTGAATCGGGTAGGAAAGTTACTGTATTGGGAAGAAATCAAAACCCAAATACAATATTAAATCCATATAAAAAATATAGTTGTTATAAATATATTTCTGGTAGTTATCTTGAAAGTGAGTTAATTTCTGGATTAATTGATTCGTGCGATGAGATAGTTCATTTGGTTCATCATCATCCTTCTAAAGTTTCTAGTAATGCTATTTATAGTGAACTAATTAAAAATTTAATCCCAAATATAAATCTTTTTAGGGAGGTGGCATTAAAAGAAAAAAAAATACTTTTTTGCTCTTCGGGGGGGGCTGTTTATGGAGAGCAAATGCACCCAATTATGAACGAGCAGCACCCTACACTTCCAATATCTAATTATGGTATCGCCAAATTAGCCATTGAACGCTATGCTCACCATTTTTATAAAATGTTTGGCTTAAAATATATATGTATTAGACCTTCAAATGCATTTGGAATTGGTCAAATACCCAATACTGGTCAAGGATTTATTGCCACTGCAGTAGCTGCTGCTTTGTCAAATTCACCGATAAATATTTACGGTCCATGCGGAACAGTAAGGGATTACATATATGTGGATGATGTCGCATCTGGCATTCTTTGTGCTTTAAATAATGGTAAATTGTCAAATACTTACAATATCGGAACAGGAGTTGGGCTAAATAATTTAGATATCATTGAAATTTTAAAGATAATCATGGGTCGGAAATTGGCCGATAAACTAAAGGTACAACATTTAGATAAAAGAAATTTTGATGTCGAAACAAACATCTTGGATTCTTCAAAGCTTAAAAATGAAACTGGTTGGATGCCTACTACTAATATTACTACAGGCTTAGAAAAAACTTATCGATGGTTTGAAGATAACTATAAATAATAGAATTAAGGAGTGTATAAGTATGTCCCTGATATCAGTGATTCTTCCAGTATATAATGGAGAAAAATATTTATTTCACTCTATAGATTCTATTCTTAATCAATCTTACAAAAATTTTGAATTAATTATTGTTAATGATGGGTCAACCGATGGTTCGCGAAATATTATTGAAAATTATAGTTCGCAAGATGATAGAATAAAGGCATTACATCGTGATAATAAAGGGCTTGTATATTCCTTAAACGAGGCAATAGATATTGCTAAAGGTGATTGGATCGCTAGAATGGACCAAGACGATATATCTTTGCCGTATAGGCTAGAAGGACAGCTGAAATATATTCAAAAAAGCAGTTCTGATTTTTGTGGATCTTGGGTGGAAAGATTTGGTTCAACACGAAATAGTATTTGGCGTATGCCAATTTCTGATATTGCCATAAAAATGTATATGCTTTTTGGTTGTCCTTTAATTCATCCTTCAACTATGGGTCGTACATCTGCCTTTAGGTATCTTAAGTACGATTATGATTTTGAAGGAGCGGAGGACTATGATTTATGGGTACGTGCAGCTATTGAAGGCTTTACGTTTACAAATGTTCCTAAGGTGCTCATTAAATATAGAGTGCACAATTCTCAAATGACAAATAAATTTGCATTAACTCAGAAAAATCTTAGCGGGAAAGTAAAAGAAAAATATTGGATAAAGATTAGTAAGGAATATAGACTTGGAAATTTAGGTGCTGATTGTACTTTTAACTTTTTATGTTTTAACTTTGATAAACATTTTTTAATAGAAAATAATACTATTTTATTAAAACTTATTAATTCAGAAATACAAAATTCAGAATCAAAAACTATTCTAATTAAGGAAATTTCATACAGATACATTTGGGCTGAATGTAGTTCAAGTATATACTCAAAACTTCGGATTAACTTTAACAAAGAATTAGGGCTAAAAAATAACATGAGTATAGATATTCTTATATTTATAACCAGATTACTTAGAATTCGTTACGAAGGTAGTATTCATTTGCTTGTTAGGTATATAAAATATTACATTCTCAATATTTCATCTAAATTTAATTATGTTTTATAATGCAAATAATTGCTCATAGAGGTTATTGGATCCATGAATCAGAAAAAAATTCTTTAATTGCTTTTGAACGAGCCCTTGAGCATGGTTTTGGTATAGAGACTGATTTACGTGACTTTAAGGGCCGTTTGGTTGTGTCTCATGATGTTCCAGTTGATAATGTGATGAAAATTGAAGAGTTTATTGACCTCAACAAGAAAATACCGATATCGGCTCCAATTGCCCTCAATATAAAGTCGGATGGTTTGTATTACTTAGTAAAAGATTTAATCGTTCTATCAGGAATTACTAATTA
>Ga0164294_10003239_pt1 | contig 14514 bp, 15 predicted proteins | sample GEODES005metaG_FD_111479 | JGI IMG/M metagenome (GOLD analysis project Ga0164294, IMG submission 111479) | Oligotrophic lake water microbial communities from Sparkling Lake, Wisconsin, USA - GEODES005 metaG | ecosystem: Environmental > Aquatic > Freshwater > Lake | place: USA: Sparkling Lake...
CGGAGACCACATCACACAAGTCCAGAAAGTCTTTAAAGGCATCTTCAATTTAGAGGCAGAGTTCAAAGAAGACGGCTCCCAATTCGATCATTTGCTGACCAGTGATGAAGAATTTAAAGTCGGCGAACTGGTCGGTAAAGTTTTATTTGTTCCCGGTCATACGCCCGCTTGCGTGGCTTACCAATTGGGTGATGCTGTCTTTGTGGGTGACACCCTCTTCATGCCTGATGTGGGAACAGCACGGTGTGATTTTCCGGGGGGTGACGCTCGCACCTTGTACGCATCAACTCGAAAACTTTTGAGCTTGCCAGGTGAAACGCGACTCTTCATGTGTCATGACTATCCACCAAACGATCGTCCGATAGCTTTCGAGACCACCGTCGCAGAACAGAACGCTAAAAATATCCACGTGCATGATGGCATCACAGAGCATCAGTTTGTAGAGATGCGCACCCGGCGCGATGCCACATTAGAGATGCCCGTCTTGATCTTGCCTGCTGTGCAAATCAATATTCGCGCTGGTGAATTGCCACCTTCAGAGGACAACGGGGTGTCGTACCTCAAGATTCCGTTGAATGCACTTTAGGTCTCGCATTGTTCAATTTTCTCCCCACTAACCATCAGACACTTTTCCCAACCCCGTCATAAGCGCTGACTATTATTAAAAGACAATGCCAATCGTTTGACCCATGAAGTTCAAGAGAGCAAAGTGTTGGAATAAAGCACTTCTTGGGATTTGCATTGCTTTTAAATAACCAGTTAAAAATATTTGACTGGCGAACATATTTATTATATTTATATAATTTACAACTAAAATGAGAAAAATGTTGAAATAAAGCACTTCTTGGGATTTGGATTGATTTTTTTTAAGTAAACAGTTGGAGATATTTGGCCGATAAAAATAATTATATTATTTGTAATTATTAATCATATTTACAATATGACTCTATAATTATTTCAAACGAGGAGCATCCATGAAAAAAATCAATGTCAACGGAAAAATGCATACAGTCGATGCAGACCCCAGCACACCCCTTTTATGGGTGATCCGAGAACAACTGGGAATGACCGGTACCAAATATGGATGCGGTGTGGCCCAATGCGGTTCCTGTACTGTGTTGATGAACGGTGAAGCTGCTCGCACTTGCGTGATTCCTTTAAGCGCCATTAGCAATCAAAAGATAGAAACCATTGAGAGCTTAGAAAAACAAGGTCAACTCTCCAAAATTCAAAAAGCTTGGGTGCAACACGAAGTGCCTCAATGCGGTTATTGCCAAAGTGGAATGATCATGGCCACCACGGCATTACTCAGAAAAAAACCAAAACCAACCGACGCAGATATTGATGAAGCGATCACCAATATTTGTCGTTGTGGAACTTTTCAAGAAGTTCGCGCAGCCATTCACAGTGTTGCCAAGTCTTGAAAGGAAAACAATCATGAACCAACTTCTTTCAACACCAACGCGCCGACAATTCATGGGCGGTTCAACCGCCATGGGCTTTGGCTTGGCATTGGGCATCCCCATGCTTTCAAGCCCCACACAAGCAGTGGCCGCCGATGCTGCTCCAGAAATCGGTGTATGGGTGGTGAGTCAACCCGATGAAACCGTTGTCGTGCGCATTGTTCGCTCCGAAATGGGTCAAGGCACCCTCACAGGATTGGCCCAACTCGTTGCAGAAGAACTCGAATGCGATTGGAGCAAAGTCACTACCGAATACCCAACGCCTGGTGAGAGCCTCAAACGCAAACGCGTATGGGGCAGCTACTCCACAGGTGGGAGTCGCGGCATTCGTGAATCACACGAATATGTTCGCCAAGGCGGTGCTGCTGCTCGCATGATGTTGATCCAAGCTGCTGCAAATACTTGGGGCGTTAGTGCTGATCAATGCACGGCTGAAAAAGGCATCATCACGCATTCAGCAAGTGCGCGCAAAATTTCATACGGCAAAGTTGCTGATGCTGCCGCCAAGCTACCTGTTCCTGCGCCGGCCCAAATCAAATTAAAAGATCCCAAAGAATGGAAAATCATTGGCAAGCGTATTCCTCGATTGGATACACGCAACAAAGTCAATGGCAAGCAAATTTATGGCATCGACCTCCAATTTCCCAACATGTTGATTGCCAACATCAAAGAATGCCCTGTGTTTGGCGGCAAGGTCAAAAGCTTTGATGCAACACAAGCCACTTCAATGAAAGGCGTCAAAAGTGTATTGCAAGTGGGTGAGACCGCAGTTGCCGTGGTCGCAGAAACTTTTTGGCAAGCCAAAACCGCTTTAGATAAAGTCAATATTGTTTGGGATGAAGGCCCAAATGCGCAAGTATCCAGCGAAAGCATTGGCGCAATGCTGCAAGAAGGCTTAACTGCACAACAAGCTTTTGTGGGCAATAAAGCGGGTGATATGCCTGCTGCATTGGCATCTGCAGCACACAAAACAGAAGGCGTTTATTTCTACCCCTTCTTGAATCACGCTCCTATGGAGCCCATGAATGCAACCGCACTTTGGACACCCGAGCGTTGTGATGCATGGGTTCCCACACAAGACGGTGAAGCGTCTTTAGCATCTGTTATTGCAGCAGCAGGCATACCATCCGATCGATGCGATGTCCACAAAATCAATTTGGGTGGTGGCTTTGGTCGTCGTGGCGCATTTCAAGACTACACCAGACAAGCCGTGTTGATAGCCAAGCAAATGCCTGGCATTCACATCAAACTCATTTGGACACGTGAAGAAGACATGACGCAAGGTCGCTATCACCCCGTCATGGCCTGCAAACTCACAGGTAGCTTTGATGCCAACAAAAACCTCACAGGCGTTCATATGCGTTTGTCGGGCCAATCCATCTTGGCTGCTGTTCGCCCTGCTGTACTCGAACAACAAAAAGGACGTGACCCCTTGGTGTTTCAAGGTGTAGCAGATGCGGGCGAACATGCATTTGGATACACATTTCCAAATTTATTGATTGATCATGCGATGCGAAACCCGCATGTGCCACCAGGCTTTTGGCGTGGTGTCAATGCAAATCAAAACGCTGTTTTCTTTGAATGCTTTGTTGATGAACTTGCAGAAACTGCAGGCATCGACCCCATTGCATTTAGACGCAAGTACATGGGTGACTTTCCCCGCAATCGTGCAGTACTTGATGCAGTTGCCGAAAAAATTGGTTGGACCAAAAAACCAGCAAAAGGTGTCTTCAGAGGCGTTGCACAAATGAAAGCATTTGGTAGTTTTGTTGCTGCTGCTTGCGAGCTATCGGTTAAAGCAGGCAAGGTCAAAATTCATCGCATCGTCGCTGCAACCGATCCTGGTTATGCAGTCAACCCGGCACAAATTGAGAGACAAGTTTCGGGCTCATTTGTATATGGTTTATCTGCATTGTTTGAACAAGAATGCACGGTCAAAGCCGGTCGCATTGTCCAAACCAACTTCGACACATTTGGTTCTATGCGCATTGCTCAAATGCCCAAGGTTGAAACCATCATCATCGAAGGCGGTGGAGCCGAATGGGGTGGCATTGGTGAGCCCACGATTTGTGTGGCCGCACCTGCTGTGCTCAACGCCATTGCCAAAGCCACTGGCAAACGCTATCGCACAGTACCACTCAAAAATCATGGTCTGACTTTGGTTTGATTCAAAGGTGACGCTACATGGGGGTGCCCAATTTAATTTGTCGCAACTTCCGTGTAAGTTCAATTTTTATTGGGTTGTTGCTGTCGTTTCCTTTTAACGTATTGGCGCAACAAGAAATGACGCAACCCCTTGAAGGATTGATGGGGCAAGCCGAACGTGGTCGCACCTTGGTGAGCAACAAACAAAAAAGTTTGTGTTTGTTGTGCCATCAAGGGCCCTTTCCAGAAGATCGATTCCAAGGCAACATGGCTCCCGACTTAAGCCTGATTGCGCAACGACTCACTGCTGCACAACTGCGTGGTCGAATCGTTGATGCCAGCCAATTCAATCCGCAAACCATCATGCCTTCTTACTTTAAAACAGAAGGACTGACTCGCGTATTGCAAAGTTTTAAAGGAAAAACCATTTTGACAGCGCAAGAAATTGAAGACGTTATTGCATTTTTAGAAACACTCAAGCCATGACGATTCAAAGACGTGATTGCTTGGCTTGGCTCAGCACAATCGGACTGGCGCCACACAGCATGGCATTTGCCAGCACTGATCAAGCCAAGCAAGCGATTCAAATATTGGTAGGTGATCAAACCATTCAAACAGGTCGGGTCATACTCGATATTCCACCACTGATTGAGAACGGCAATTCGGTTGTAATGACACTGCGCGTCGAAAGTCCAATGACAGAACAAGACCATGTGAAATCGGTTCATGTGCTGGCTGAAGGCAATCCATTGCCCCATATATTAAGCGCGTATTTCACGCCACGCAGTGGACGCGCGCAGGTGATGAGTCGCGTTCGTCTTGCAGAAAATCAACGCGTATGGGCGATTGCGCAAATGAGCAACGGTAGTTTTTGGCAGGGCTATGCTGACACCTTGGTTACCACCTCTGCTTGCACGGAGGAAAGATGACACGTCCATTGAGAACCATTGTGACGGCTCCACCCCAAGCAAAACGAGGCCAAGTGATCACCGTTCGAGCCTCAGCGCAACATCCCATGGAAAATGGATTTCGACACAACGAACGCGGCCAACGTATCGAGCGCGACATCCTCACCGACTTTATTTGTTTGTACAACGGCATTGAAGTGTTTCGCGCCAAATTGCACACAGGCATTGCCGCCAATCCATTGATTGAATTCAACACATTAGCGGTTGAAAGTGGTGAGTTGAGTTTTGAGTGGCGCGACAGCGGTGGTCTCTCAACGATAGCCAAAGCTCGCATCGAGGTCATTTGAACTTGCGCTCTTGGTTTTATTTCATTTTGAGTTTATGCATTGCATGTTATTCACATGCATTTGAGCTGCATCAAAGGCAATCGAGTTACGCCATCATGTCGCTTCAAACCAAGGCCATGCAAGATGATCCAACACTCAATCCTGCTACTTTTTGGATCATGGATGGCGAATCCATGTGGACGCAAAAACCCTCGCCTCAATCGCCTGCATGTAGCGAATGCCATGGCCAAGTCAACACAAACATGAAAGGCGTTTCTGCCACATTTCCAAAATCAGTTAAGACTCGATTGCTCAATCTTGACGGACAAATCAATCAATGCAGAACCACACAGCAGCAACAACCCGCATGGCCCTTGGAGAGCAAATCATTGTTATCGATGTCGGTATTGATTGCCAATCAATCCAAAGGCATGCCCATCGTGGCCAATCAACAACCCGAAACACAAGCGGCATTAAAAGCAGGAGAGGCTTTGTTTAAACAACGCATGGGCCATGTTAATTTGTCGTGCGCACAGTGTCACGATGAACGCTACGGCATGCGTTTAGCAGGCAGCACCATCCCACAAGCGCATCCAACAGCTTATCCAATTTATCGGTTGGAGTGGCAAACGGTGGGCAGTTTACAACGACGATTACGCAACTGCATGAATGCTGTGCGTGCACAACTTTTTGAACCCGATGCACAAGAGTGGTTGCAGTTGGAGCTCTACCTCATGTGGCGTGCCCGTGGCATGCTGGTAGAAAGCCCCGGGGTGAGGCCGTAGGTCTAACTCGGGGGCGAAAGTCCTTACAGAATTTTAAAGATGGCCGGTAATCGATGAAGATTGTTTCTGGCGCCTGTCTGCTCTAACCCTGTAGAACTGACGATGGCAAAAAAACCAAAATTCTGGTCCTGTACATTCCACACTTGGTGGCGGGCATGATTCAAACGGGGAAGAGTTAACAACAACCCGAAGAGGCAGAAACCTATCCCGAAACCCTCAATCTGGTCAAAATAACATTGCGTTTTGCTGTGCAGTTTCTTGAACCAATTACTTTCAAGTACCGATATGTGTTCAAACTACGAATCCGTCCACGACAAAGCTCTCCTGAAAAAGCATTTCGGCGTTTCGCTGCCCAGCGAAGGGGCCCGACGCGATGTCTGGCCGGGCTATCTGAGCACCTGCATACGCCGCCATGAAAACGCAGACTTGGGCGACGAAGCGGCACCGAAGCGTGAAGCGGTGCTCGGCAGCTTTGGGCTGATTCCCCACTGGGCCAAAGACACCAAAATCGCCCGCCAGACCTACAACGCCCGAACTGAAACCGTTGCAGAAAAACCCAGCTTTCGTGATGCCTGGAAGCGCGCTCAGCATTGCATCATCCCGGTGCAATCTTTCTTCGAACCCGATTGGCGCAGTGGCAAGGCGCAACCAACGCGCATAGCGCTTGTCAACGACGATCCCATGGGCGTGGCGGGTCTGTGGGCTGTGTGGCGATCTCCTGAAGGCGAAACTGTTCACAGTTTCACCATGCTGACGATCAACGCCGATGACCATACGCTGATGCGCAACTTTCACAAACCGCGCGACGAGAAACGCATGATCGTGGTCTTGCCGCCTGCTCGCTACAACGACTGGCTTCAGGCCAATGCAAGCGAGAGCGGCGACTTCTTGCAAGCCTGGCCAGCGGATGGATTCAAAACGGTCACGCCTCAAGACAGCTTGTCACAAACGGCCTTGCTATTTTAAAAACTCGGACCGCCCATGTTGCGGTCAACTGGTCTGATTCGCAAAAGCATCTACAGCCCAGCGCAGCCAGACGCCATGGCACAGGCACAGGCACAGGCACAGGCACAGGCTCAGGCTCAGGCTCAGGCACAGGCACAGTGCAAAATCACACAAAATCGCACAGTCGTTGACGCTGATGGGGCAAAGCGCTAATCTGCGCGTTGGTGATGAGTCTATCGTGCGCCTGAAAGATGCCGCGACGCGGTTGTCGCGACGACAGGGACGGCCCGGCACAACAGTTAAATCAACGCTCACAATGGAGTACTTGCATGAACGAAACCGTCGAATGGCTCTTACAGCAACACGCGAGTCGTGAGAAGTTCAAGCCTTTTGCGCGCAAGGCTGGCATATTGAGCCTGACCGAAGCATACGCAGTGCAATCTGAGTTCAATGCTCGCCGGCTCGCCGCCCGCAAGACAAGCGTCGCGGGTTACAAGATCGGCTTGACTTCGGCGCGCATGCAGCAAATGTGCGGCATCGACGAGCCGATCGCGGGCACGATCTTCAGCGACGTTGTGCATCAGTCGGGCGTCGCGCTGCCCCGAGCAGGCTACGTGAGGCTCGGCCTCGAGTTCGAGATCGCTGTGCGCATGAAGCGCGACCTTGCCACCGTGGACCCGAGCTTCGATGATGTGGCTGCCGCGATCGAGGGCATGGCGCCCGCAGTCGAGGTTATTGAGGACCGGGACAGCGACTATTCGACTTTGGACGTGATGTCACTGGTGGCGGATAACTCGTGGAATGGCGGCGTGGTGTTGGGAGAATTTGCGCCGTTGGATCGGGACCTGGCAAGCGTCGAAGGCCTGTTGTTTGTTGACGGCTCGGCCCAGCCGACGGATTCAGGGAAAGGTGCCGACGTACTCGGCCATCCTTTCCATGCGGTGGCCTGGTTGGTGCGGCACCTTGCCAAGCAGGGCGCGGCATTGCGGGCTGGTCAGGTCATCATGACCGGCAGCATCGTCACCACAAAGTTTCCTCAGCAGCCAAGCAACTGGCGGTTCGAATTGGCTGGTGTCGGGGATGTGCGCGTCGAAGTGGTTTGAAAAAGACGGTCCCCTGACCTGACTCTTCATCCATACTGCCCTGCCCCTGCCCCGTTTTTTCAAATAGCGGACTCGGTGATCAAGCCCCTGCACATCAAAGCTCCGTACCTTTCCTGATCATGAAGCTGATGATTTTGTTTCAATTCATTTGCTAAACAAATCGGTTTTAAAACAGGGTTTTCATCAGGGGCGCCTGTACAGACCCGTTTTTGCCCAGTAGCATAGGCCCATTGAAAACTTCTGAACTGCAGTATGTCGGCCTCTTTCGTCACAATCAATGGATTTTCAACTGCTTACCGTTTTGACGGTCCAGAAAATGGTCGCGTCCTTGTGCTCAGTAACAGCCTTATGTCCAATTACGACATGTGGGATTGGACAGTACCTGCATTGTCTGATCGCTACCGCGTGCTTCGCTACGACACCCGCGGTCATGGTCGATCAGGTATTCCCCCTGGACCTTACACAATTGAACTGTTAGCCCAAGACTTGTCTGCGCTACTCGAAGCATTAAAAATTTCCAAGGCGCACATTGTTGGACTTTCAATGGGCGGCATGATTGCGCAACAAATGGGTGCTAAATTTCCGCATCAAGTACTCTCGTTAGGGCTTTGCGATACCGCAAGTGAAATGCCGCCCAGAGATATGTGGGCAGAGCGGATAGCGATTGCATCGACCCAAGGGATTGCTGGCTTGGTGGACGGCACCCTCAAAAGATGGTTCACGCCTGAATTTACAGGGCGCGCTCCTCAAGAAATTGAAAAGGTACGTGCATTTGTTTCAGGCACCAAGGCTGAAGGATACATAGCTTGCGCAAGCGGAATTCGAGACATGGCGCAAACCACCATGCTGTTGAAAATTAAATCACCCGCTTTAATCATGACAGGACGCCAAGATCCAGCCTGCACAGTTGACCAATCGACCGTTTTACATCGAATGATCGAGGGCTCTGAAATGGTGGTCCTAGAAGATGCAGCGCATCTCTCCAACATTGAGCAACCACAGGCTTTTAACCAAAACTTAAGAAGGTTTATTGACCGCGTAGACGATCTTCTTTGAAATTTATTTCTTATCTGAAAGTTTTCACCATGATCTCCCATGTCAAGATAGCTTTGGTTTTTGTCTTAACGTGTTGCTTGCCATTCGCAATGGCACAAGACTATCCGAACAAACCCATTAAATTCATTGTTCCGCTGACGCCAGGCTCTGGAGCAGATATAGCGGGTCGAATAGTTGCCAAACATCTCACAGATATTTGGAAACAACCCATCGTGGTTGAAAACCGACCCGGCGCGGGTGGGCAAATAGGGACGCAAGCGGTCATTCGTTCAGAGCCAGATGGGTACACCTTACTGGTGCAATCTGCATCACATGCAGCCAATCCTGCCATCTATAAAAAATTACCTTACGACCCTCTCAAAGAATTAGTGGATGTGTCCATATTAGGCGTCACGCCTTATTTGATGGTGACGGCAAAAGGGGGTGAATACAGCAACTTAAAAGCTTTGATAGATGCTGCGAAGTCCAAGCCTGGTAGCGTTCCATTCGCCTCAGCAGGTGTGGGCTCTTCTACCCACTTGGTTGCAGAATATTTTGCACAAAATGCGGGCCTCAAGATGCTTCACATACCCTACAAAGGATCACCCGAGGCTATTCAAGATACTATTTCCGGCCGAACCGCTTTTTACATGGCGCCTATCAATACTGTGATTGGCCAAATGAAAGAAGGAAAGCTCTCTGCATTGGGTGTGAGCACCCATAAACGGGCCGATGTTTTACCTGAAACTCCCACCTTGGCAGAACAAGGACTTGGCAGCTTTAATGTGTCTTTGTGGTTTGGTGTTTGGGCTCCTGCTGGAACTCCACCCGCCGTCGTTGAAAAAATTAACGCTCAAATAGCAGTTGTTCTCCAGATACAAGAAGTCAAAGACCAATTCGCAAGGCTGGGAATCACTCCAAATCCCATGAAGCCCAATGAATTTGCAAAATTCGTAAGAGATGAAATAAACACCTATCAAAAAATTGTCAAAGAAGCTGATATCCAACCTTTATGATTTGCATCAAAGCTGTTAGAAGCACAAGTCCAACTTTTATGACTCGCAGGCGATTGCCTACGAACTGCAAACCGATCACATGAGCCAGGGTAATTGTCCTGTCCCCCACGCTGGCCAGCATCTCATTTTTCGGCCCTTTTTTGCCGCAAAGTCTGCGGCAGCCCCTCTGAGTCCCCCGGCAATTTTCATGACATAGCCCGTTGAACGCTCAACCAGGTCAGTGTTTTTTCCCAAATCTGTACCCAAACCCACTGTCTTGGCATGCACTCCCGACGTCATGCTGAATTTGATGACACCGCGAATTCAAACGCTGCAGTTTTTTGCCCTTGTGCAGGTCATTGATTGATCCGACCCGACGCAAAATAGCCGTTCAGGGCTTGACAGAGCCCAATGGCATAATCTGGGCATGTCTAAAAGGCTCCATTTGGAGCCTTTCTCTTGTTCAAACATCTCTCATTCAAGGACTTCCCATGATCACCACCGCCACCGGCCTCCAATATGAAGACACCGTTGTGGGTGAAGGCGACGAGGCCAAAAAAGGTCAGAGCGTCACCGTGCACTACACCGGCTGGTTGTTCAATGACGGTGAAAAGGGCGTCAAGTTTGACTCCAGTCTGGACCGCCGCGACCCCTTTGTATTTTCTTTGGGTGCAGGCATGGTCATCCGTGGCTGGGACGAAGGCGTGGCAGGGATGCAAGTGGGCGGTGAGCGCACCTTGATCATCCCTGCTGAATTGGGTTACGGTGCCCGTGGCGCCGGTGGCGTCATCCCGCCCAACGCCACCTTGCAATTCGACGTGCAGTTACTGGCGGTTAAGTAATTTCAGGCACTTCATCCGCGGATCAGCGGACTCTTGAAAACCCCCAACTCGCCCCCAATTCATAAGCGAAGTCACTTTTGAACCGCCTTGATGCGGATTTTTGCCATGTCAGACACACCTCAAAACGATCCCAAACCGTTCAGCCCCGAAGAACTGGAAACCGCTGCTGCCGCGGCCGCCATTGCATCTTCCATCGACCCTTTGGCCGATGCCCAAGCAGAGTTGGCCAACCTCAAAGCCCAAAACGCCGACCTGGCCGACCAGTACCTGCGTGCCCAGGCCGATGTGCAAAACGCCCGCCGCCGCGCGGATGATGAAATCACCAAAGCCCGCAAGTTTGCGGTCGAAGGTTTTGCCGACAGCTTGTTGCCGGTGCTGGACAGCCTGGAAGCCGGCCTGGTGATACCCAATGTCACGATAGAACAAATCCGTGAAGGCTCTGAGGCCACACTCCGCCAGCTCAAAAGCGCGCTGGAGCGCAACAAAGTGGCCGAAATCAACCCCGCGGCCGGTACCAAATTTGACCCGCGCCACCACCAAGCCATCAGCGTGGTACCTGCCGAGCAAGAAGCCAATACGGTGGTGACGGTACTGCAAAAGGGCTACTTGATTGCCGATCGGATCCTGCGACCCGCTTTGGTCACAGTCACGGCCCCCAAATAAAAGCCTTTTGCAGAGTAAGTGTGCCCTTGAAAAGGGAAAACCCACCCTTACCTCTTAGACACCTGTTTTATTTTTAGAGATTTTGGAGCACCACATGGGAAGAATCATCGGTATTGACTTGGGCACCACCAACTCGTGCGTGGCCATCATGGAAGGCAACACCACCAAAGTGATCGAGAACGCTGAAGGCGCTCGCACCACTCCTTCGATCATTGCCTACCAAGAAGACGGTGAAATTTTGGTCGGCGCATCGGCCAAGCGCCAAGCGGTCACCAATCCGCGCAACACCTTGTACGCGGTCAAGCGTTTGATCGGCCGCAAGTTCGCCGAGAAAGAAGTTCAAAAAGACATCGATCTGATGCCTTACACCATTGCCAAAGCCGACAACGGTGATGCCTGGGTGGAAGTGCGCGGCAACAAGTTGGCACCGCCTCAAATCAGCGCTGAAATTCTGCGCAAGATGAAGAAAACCGCCGAAGACTACCTCGGCGAAGAAGTGACCGAAGCCGTGATCACGGTGCCGGCTTACTTCAACGATGCACAGCGCCAAGCCACCAAAGATGCGGGCCGCATTGCGGGTTTGGATGTCAAGCGCATCATCAACGAGCCGACTGCAGCGGCTTTGGCTTTCGGCTTGGACAAGACCGAAAAAGGCGACCGCAAAATTGCGGTGTATGACTTGGGTGGCGGCACCTTTGACGTGTCCATCATCGAAATCGCTGACGTCGATGGCGAAAAGCAATTTGAAGTGCTGTCCACCAACGGTGACACCTTCTTGGGCGGCGAAGACTTTGACCAACGCATCATCGACTACATCATCACCGAGTTCAAGAAAGATTCCGGTGTTGATCTGGCCAAAGACGTGCTGGCCTTGCAGCGCCTGAAAGAAGCTGCGGAAAAAGCCAAGATCGAGCTGTCATCGTCTTCGGCCACCGATGTCAATCTGCCTTACATCACCGCAGACGCCACAGGCCCTAAGCACTTGAACGTCAAGCTGACCCGCGCCAAGCTGGAGCAGTTGGTTGAAGAATTGATCGAGCGCACCATCGCCCCCTGCCGCGTGGCCATCAAAGATGCTGGTGTGGCGGTGGGTGACATCGACGACATCATTTTGGTCGGCGGCATGTCCCGCATGCCCAAGGTGCAAGAGAAAGTCAAAGAGTTTTTCGGCAAAGAGCCACGCAAAGACGTGAACCCCGATGAAGCCGTCGCTGTGGGCGCCGCGATTCAAGGTCAGGTGCTGTCTGGTGACCGCACCGACGTGTTGCTGCTTGACGTGACGCCTTTGTCTCTGGGCATTGAAACCATGGGCGGCGTGATGACCAAGATGATCACCAAGAACACGACCATTCCGACCAAGTTTGCCCAGACTTTCTCCACCGCTGAAGACAACCAGCCCGCTGTGACGATCAAGGTATTCCAGGGTGAGCGCGAAATCGCATCCGGCAACAAGGCCCTGGGTGAATTCAACCTTGAAGGCATTCCGCCTTCATCACGCGGCACACCGCAAATTGAAGTGTCTTTTGACACTGACGCCAACGGCATCTTGCACGTGGGCGCCAAAGACAAAGGCACCGGCAAAGAAAACAAGATCACGATCAAGGCCAACTCCGGTTTGTCGGAAGCTGAAATTCAACAAATGGTGAAAGACGCCGAGTTGAATGCCGAAGAAGACCGCAAAAAGCTCGAAATCGTGCAGGCACGCAACCAAGGCGAAGCCTCTTTGCACAGCGTGAAAAAGAGCTTGACCGAGCACGGAGACAAGATCGAAGCGGCTGAGAAATCAGCCATCGAAGTGGCGATCAAGGAATTGGAAGAAGCGCTCAAGGGCGAAGACAAGCCCGCGATCGACAACAAGACAGAAGCCTTGATGACCGCCAGCCAGAAGTTGGGCGAAAAGGTGTATGCCGAAATGCAAGCTCAACAAGCTGCAGCGGCTGCAGGTGCTGGGGCCGGTGCCGCTGCTGCTGGCGCTTCACAAGCCAAACCGCAAGACGACAACGTGGTGGACGCCGAAGTCAAGGAAGTTAAAAAACCGTAATACGACATGCCCTGTGGCATGCCGTTGACCCGCCGCGCTGGTTGATTCAGGTTCTGAATCGCCTTCGCGGCGTTCTTGTTATCAAAGTTGATCCAACATGGCTAAAAGAGATTATTACGAAGTGCTGGGCGTGGTCAAAAACGCTTCAGACGATGAGATCAAAAAGGCGTATCGCAAACTGGCGATGAAGCACCACCCTGACCGCAATCAGGGCGATGCAGCCATTGAAGCCGAGGCCAAATTCAAAGAGGTCAAAGAGGCCTACGAGATGCTGTCGGACCCGCAAAAACGTGCCGCCTACGACCAGCATGGCCACGCCGGTGTGGACCCCAATATGCGCGGTGGCGGCGAGGGTTTTAGTGGTTTCGGCGAGTCGTTTGGCGACATCTTCGGCGACATCTTTGGCGGGGGTCGAGGTGGGGCCGGTCGTGGCCGACAAGTCTTCCGTGGCAATGACTTGAGTTATGCCATGGAAGTGACTCTGGAAGAAGCGGCCAACGGCAAGGACGCGCAAATTCGCATCCCCACTTGGGAAGCGTGTGACACCTGCAGCGGCTCCGGCGCCAAGGCGGGCACCAGCCCCAAGACCTGCGCGACCTGCCAAGGTCAAGGCCAAGTACAGATGCGCCAAGGCTTTTTCAGTGTGCAGCAAACCTGCCCGCAATGCCGCGGTGCAGGCAAGATCATTCCTGATCCCTGTGGCACTTGCCACGGCCAAGGCAAGCTCAAAAGACAGAAAACGCTGGAAGTCAAAATTCCATCCGGTATCGACGACGCCATGCGCATTCGCAGCACCGGCAACGGCGAGCCCGGAACCAATGGCGGTCCGCCCGGCGACCTGTACATTGAGATCCGCCTGAAAAAGCATGACATTTTTGAGCGCGATGGCGACGACTTGCACTGCTCGGTGCCGATCAGCTTCACCAAGGCCGCTCTAGGCGGCGAGATTGATGTGCCCACGCTCAGTGGCAAAGCGGCCATCGACATTCCCGAGGGCACGCAAACCGGCAAGCAGTTCAGGTTGCGCGGCAAAGGCATCAAAGGCGTGCGCTCGAGCTACCCGGGTGATTTGTATTGCCACATTGCCGTCGAGACCCCTGTGAAACTCACCGAGCACCAGCGCAAGCTGCTCAAAGAGTTTGAAGAGTCTTTGCAAAAAGGGGGCGCCAAGCATTTGCCAACCGGCAATGGCTGGACCGACAAGCTGAAAGGTTTCTTTGGTTGAAGCTTGATTTACAAAAACCGGTCCAGTAATTTGCGTGA
>Ga0164294_10003240_pt1 | contig 14512 bp, 12 predicted proteins | sample GEODES005metaG_FD_111479 | JGI IMG/M metagenome (GOLD analysis project Ga0164294, IMG submission 111479) | Oligotrophic lake water microbial communities from Sparkling Lake, Wisconsin, USA - GEODES005 metaG | ecosystem: Environmental > Aquatic > Freshwater > Lake | place: USA: Sparkling Lake...
ACTGAATTGCGGCCCTTGGGGATGTTTGCGGCGCAATTTATTCCAATTTCGTGAAATCGCCGTGACAGTTTCACGAAAGAGAACTGCTTTGGGAACGACGCGCTCACGGGGTATGACGCAGCAAAACCAGCTTGCGCACCCAGCATCCGCTAACGGCAACGTAGGCACTACCAGCGCAAGCCGTCCTTGCTGTCACACAGCATTCACCGTCAACGGCGATTCTCGCGCTGCGGCAAGTCGCCGTGCTTCAACACAGAATGGGTAATTTATGACCGAAAACACATCCCCCGTTATCGAAGAAACCTCGGAAGATGATTTTGAAACGGTTGGTGACTACCACCGCATGGCTGCGCATCACTTCACCGCCGCCGCCAAGCACCACCTTGCCGCTGCCGACGCAGACGATGAAGGCCACGACGAAGCTGTAGCGCGCCATGCCCATCTGGCCTACCGCCACCAGCTCAATGGCGTGCAGTACGCCGAGATTGCCGCTATGGAGAGTGAAAGTCTGGACGACGAGTTCGACCTGCCTACGACTGTCGACGCTGAGTAACGCCCAGCAGGAAAAGGCCTTTGTCCGAAAAAGACAAAGGCTTTTTTGTTTTTGTTCGCTAGTAGCCAGCAATTGCGATCACAAGGGCGGACTCGTCCACTGCGGCCATGACCGCTTGCCCCACTGAAAGTTCTTGACCAAGCGCCGAGAACCCAATGAGATGGAGTCCAGGCATCAGCGCAATGGAGGTTTCGCCACCGCCAGTAGAGGATGGGGCACTTGTTACGTCTCCCCGGATGTGATTGAGGCTTTCGGGCCCCGGCAGCCCCACTCCGACCCGCACGGCAGTGGCTTTACAAAGAGCCAAGGCTGGCATGCCGGCTTTGAGTCCCAAAAGCTCTGCGCTTTCGTTGGTAACTCTGGATACCAGCTTTGCACCATTGGCCAGCTCCAGCTGGACGCGTGAAGTCCCCAGGTTCTGTGTGATGGCTTTGACCTGGCAGGGCAGTTGGTTGCGCATACTGGTTCGCAACCCCAGCCCAGCCAAGCCCGACAAGTTCAAGGTGTTGCCCGAATGCTGTTCCAACTTTGAAAGCACACCGGCGCGCGCCTGGTTTAACAGCTCGGCGGCTTCCAGTAATTGCAATCCAGCTTGGGTCAGGCGCGCGCCGCCGCCGCCACTGCCCCCAACCGCTTTCTCCACCAGCGCACAGCCCGCCAAGTTGCTCAGCGTCTCTAAAGCTTGCCAGGCGGCCTTATAGCTGACGTTGGCGCTGCGAGCGGCTTCGGAAATGGACCCGACCTCGCCAATGCGCTTGAGGATGTCTATCCGCTTGTCGGTCGCCTCGTGCCCAAATGCCTGGGCGAAGTGCAATGCGTTTTTGGTATTCATAGGGTTTCAGCCTAGGGATTTCGCTATACCAAAATAGGATAGCGCTGGTACACTCGTTATTCTAATTTTGAATAGCGAGGATTTTTTGTCCAGATTCATCGGTTTACTCGCCGCCGCTTTTTGCCTCGCGATGCCTGCGCGGGCTGCCGAAGTGAGCGTTGCAGTGGCAGCCAATTTCACTGCCCCGATGCAAAAGCTTGCGCAGGTCTTTGAGCAGGAAACCGGCCACAAAGCCCTGTTGTCCTTTGGTTCGACGGGCAACTTTTATGCCCAAATCCGCAACGGGGCTCCCTTTCATGTTCTGGTGGCTGCCGACGATGAGACGCCCCTCAAGATCGAAAAAGAAGGCTTGGGCGTGGCCGGCAGCCGTTTTACTTACGCTATTGGCAAACTGGTTTTGTGGAGCAAGCAGCCGGGACTGGTGGATGACAAGGGTGACGTTTTGCGCAACGGCAGCTTTGCGCGCATCGCCATTGCCAACCCCAAGTTGGCGCCTTATGGTGCAGCCGCTGTCGAAACCATGGCGAAGTTGGGTCGCCTGCAAGACCTAACGCCCCGTTTGGTGCAGGGCGACAACATCGCGCAAACCTACCAGTTCATCGCCACCGAGAACGCGCAATTGGGGTTTGTCGCTTTGTCACAGGTCTTGACTGACGGCAAGGTGGCGCAGGGATCAGCTTGGGTTGTGCCGTCCGGGCTCTACGCACCCATCGAGCAAGATGCCGTTTTGCTGGTCACCGGTAAAGACAATGTGGCGGCCAAGGCGCTGATGGGTTTTTTACGTAGCGACCGGGCCAATGTGCTGATTCGGTCTTATGGATACGGCCTGTAGAGGCTTGTACGGCACATGAATTTCCCATTGAACCGAGATGCCTGGGAAGCCATTGTCTTGACCCTGCAGCTGGCTGCCTCGGCCACTGCGGTGTTACTGGTTCTGGCTACGCCCCTGGCCTGGTGGTTGTCCCAGACGCGGTCTGGCTGGCGGGTGCCCATTGGAGCGCTGGTGACGCTGCCGCTGGTGCTACCGCCGTCGGTGCTTGGGTTTTACCTGTTGGTTGCGATGGGGCCGCACGGGCCACTGGGGCAAGTCACACAAGCATTGGGCTGGGGCGTGCTGTCCTTTACTTTTACGGGCCTGCTGATCGGATCGGTGATTTTTTCACTGCCGTTTGCGGTACAGCCCATGCAAAACGCTTTTGAATCGATGGGTGCCAGACCGATGGAGGTGGCTTTTTCTCTGCGGGCCAGTCCGGCTGACGCGTTTTTTTCGGTCGCATTGCCGTTGGCGCGTCCAGGGCTTGTGACTGCGGCTATTTTGACTTTCGCCCATACCGTGGGTGAGTTTGGCGTGGTTTTGATGATCGGCGGCAACATTCCCGGCAAGACGCGGGTGGTGTCTACCCAAATCTACGGACACGTGGAAGCCATGGAGTACGCGCAGGCGCATTGGCTTGCCGGGGGCATGGTGGCTTTCTCATTTGCGGTGCTGTTGGCTTTGTCTATGGTGCGCAAACGCGCGCGGCAGGTGCTGCTGTGAGCACCACAGACGGCCTGCGCCTTCGGCTCACTCTGGCACGCAAAGACTTTGAGCTGAATGTCGATCTGGCCTTGCCTTCGACCGGCATCACCGTGCTGTTCGGGCCCTCGGGCTCTGGCAAAACAACCCTGTTGCGCTGTGTGGCCGGGTTGGAGCGGCCGGCCAAAGGCTTGGTGCGCCTGGGCAGCGAGCTGTGGCAAGACGACACCCGCGGTGTTTATGTTCCCATTTGGCAACGCGACCTGGGGTTTGTGTTTCAAGAAGCCAGTCTTTTTGAACACCTCAAGGTTCAAGACAACCTGGTGTATGGCCTCAAGCGATCAAAAAAGCCGGGCGCCCAACAAGCACTTGCCCGTGCCATTGAATTGCTGGGAATCGGACATTTGTTGCATCGCGATAGCGCCCATTTGTCAGGCGGCGAAAAGCAACGGGTTGCCATCGCCCGGGCATTGGCAACCCAGCCAAGGCTGCTGCTGCTAGATGAACCATTGGCGGCCCTGGATTTTGCGCGCCGCCATGACATATTGCCTTGGCTCGAAAGGATGCGCGATGAATTAAGCATGCCCATGCTTTACATCACGCACTCAACCGACGAGGTAGCCCGCTTGGCGGACCACCTGGTGGTGCTTGACAAGGGCTGCGTCAAGGTTTCCGGGGTGGCACAAGACCTTCTGGCGCGGGTGGAAGGTCCCGCCATCGTTGGAGAAGACGCCGGGGTGGTCTTGCGCGGCACGGTGGTCCAGCGCGACGCCGTGTGGCACCTGGCACAGATTGAATTTCCGGGTGGCTTTCTTTGGGTACGGGACGCCGGCATGGCCATTGGAAAGCCCGTTCGCCTGCGCGTTCTGGCACGAGACATCAGCATCACGGTGCACGAGACGCGAGACACCAGCATCCAGAACCACATTCAGGGGCAGATCGAAGCCATCGCAGATGACGCGCATCCATCGCAGGCCCTGGTTCGCATCCGCTGCGGCGAGTCGATTTTGTTGGGGCGTGTCACCAAAAGAGCGATCGATGCATTGAACGTGGGTATTGGTGATGCCATTTGGGCGCAAGTAAAGTCGGTTGCCGTGATCGAGTAGCAACAAGCCCTTTTCAGCAGCCGATTTGCAGCCGCGTTCCAGTTATCTTCTGCTGGATAACAAAAGCTGTTCTGCGCGGGCTAAATCGTAGACAGTGTCCACGTCCAAAATGCAGCCGACATCATCGACTTCAAGCAGCGTTGCACCGTACTTTTTTGTAACTGCTGCGGCGCCCACATCGCCGCTGAGTTGCAGCAAATCATCCCGGCAAGCGGCTGAGAAGCCAACGGGGTGGCCTTTTTGGTCTTGGCAAATCGGCACCACCACCGGGTGGGCTTGAAGGCTGTGGGCCACTTCCAACAGGGTTTGTGCTTGCACCAGAGGCAAGTCACCCGGCAGCACCAGCCAGCCAGCCGCGTCCGCGGTGGCGCGAATCCCGGTCGCGATGCTGTCGCCCATGCCGGCCGAGTCGCCCTCCACCAAGTGCACAGGCAGGCCGCTGGCGCGAGCAGCCTTTAGCGTGTGGCTCAGTACCGGCTGGCCCGCAAGCAGGGCGCGCAGTTTATGGGTGCTACCACCCGACGCCAGAAAGCGTTCCCCACGCCCGCAGGCCAGAACGATCACAACCGGAAGATGCGCGGGGTTCAAGCTCAATTTCCCCGCTCAGTAATGTGGTGGCAGCTCATCGCGCAGATTGCGCTGCGCCGGGGCCTGGGGGTCAGACGCTTGCTGGCGCAAATACAGCACTTCGCTGATCAGCGCGTTGATTTGTGTTTGCTGGCGGATGACGATCTGGTCGAGTTTGTCGAGCAGGTCTTCGGCAAAGCTAGCCTTGATTTCGAGCTCCGTCAGGCGCCGTGTGGCGTCCTCGGGAGCTATGGATGGTGTGGGGTTCATGGATCGGGTCTGGTTTGGGATACGAATTGTCGCCCCATGCGACGATGGCAGCGCCGTGCCAGCAAAGCGCTGGGTGAGCGACCTTAGAATCCACGCGACCTGAAGTCCCTTTTTGAACCACCGGAGATTTGCGCAGTGAACAAAATTTTCTCCAGCGCCGCCGCTGCGCTTGACGGTATCGTGCACGACAACCAGTTGATCGCCGTGGGCGGTTTTGGCCTGTGCGGCATCCCCGAGGCCTTGATTGACGCGCTGCGCGACAGCGGCGTGCAAAACCTGACCGCTATTTCCAATAACGCCGGCGTGGACGGTTTTGGTCTGGGCAAACTCTTGGAGACGCGCCAGATCAAGAAAATGATTTCCAGCTACGTGGGGGAAAACAAAGAGTTTGAGCGTCAGTACCTGGCGGGCGAACTCGCCCTCGAATTCACGCCGCAGGGCACGTTGGCCGAAAAGCTGCGCGCTGGCGGCGCGGGCATTCCGGCGTTCTTCACCAAAACCGGCGTGGGCACCATCGTGGCCGAGGGCAAGGAGCTGCGCGAATTTGACGGCGAAACCTATGTGATGGAGCGTGCCCTGGTGCCCGATGTGGCGCTGGTCAAGGCGCACCGGGCCGACAAGTCGGGCAATTTGCAGTTCCGCTTTACTGCGCGCAACTTCAACCCGGCGGTGGCCATGGCCGGCAAGATCACGGTGGTGGAAGTCGAAGAGATTGTGGAGACCGGCGAAATTGCCCCCGACCAAGTGCATTTGCCCGGCATTTACGTGCACCGTCTGGTACTAAACGCCACGCCGGAAAAGCGGATCGAAAAACGCACCATCACTGAAACCTCAGGAGTTTGACCATGAGCTGGAACCAAGACCAAATGGCCGCACGCGCGGCCCAAGAGCTGGAAGACGGTTTCTACGTCAACCTGGGGATCGGCATTCCCACCCTGGTGGCCAACCATGTACCCGCCGACAAAGAGGTCTGGTTGCAAAGCGAAAACGGCATGCTCGGCATCGGCCCGTTTCCCATTGACTCGGAGGTGGACGCTGATTTGATCAACGCAGGCAAGCAAACCGTTACCACCATCAAAGGCTCGAGCATTTTTGGCAGCCACGATAGCTTTGCCATGATTCGCGGCGGCAAAATCAACCTGAGTATTTTGGGCGCCATGCAGGTCAGTGAGCACGGTGACCTGGCCAACTGGATGATTCCGGGAAAGATGGTCAAAGGCATGGGCGGCGCCATGGACCTGGTAGCGGGAGTGAAGCGCGTGATCGTGCTGATGGAACACGTGGCCAAAAAGAAAGACGGAACCACCGACCTGAAAATCTTGCCCCAATGCACCTTGCCGCTGACTGGCGTGGGCGTGGTCGACCGTATCATCACCGACCTGGCCGTCATGGACGTGACGCCCCAGGGTCTTAAAGTGATGGAGATGGCACCCGGCGTGACTCTGGAAGCTCTGCAGGAAAAGACGGGCGTGAAACTCGTTTAAGACATGGTCGCGCTCTGACAACTTAACAGGGCCAACCTAACGATGTTCCTGCGCAAAATCAGGATGACGGCGACGAAACAGCGCGTGGCTGCGGCGCTCCGCTGGTGCCTGGCTGGTGCGCTTGCCCTGGGACTGGGCTGCGCTGCAGCCCAAGACCTTGTCAGTGAACGCGCTTATTTTGAGGATTCTTCGGGAAAAATGGAACTGGCGCAAGTTATCGACGCGCCGTTTCAGACCGGGGACAGTATTCTTAGCCGGGGGGTGACCCGTTCGGCCATCTGGCTGCGTTTTGTGGTGGTGAGCCCGCCCAGTCCTGGAAAGCTAACACTGCGCGTGCTTCCTGCCACGATGGACGAGCTGACTTTGTACGCGCCCCCATCGGCTGCGTCATCAAGCTTTCAGCGCATTGATCTGGGAGCCTGGCCATCCAAGGCCGACTATGGCTGGACCAGCCACGGGGGTTCGCAGCGCACGACCTATTACCTTCGCGTGGCGAGCAGCCGCTCCATGGCGCTGTCTGTTCAAGTGCTTGATGAATCAGGATACCGGGGTTTCGAAATTCAGCGCGGGACGTTTTTTGGTGGCGTCCTGGCTGCTGTTGTGATTGTCATGCTGGGTCTGCTGGCGCTTTATATCCAGAGGCGCGACCCGCTGAACCTGCTGCTTGGGCTCAATCTGTCCGCCAGTTTTGTTCTCTTTCTGGCTTGGTTTGGCTATTGGAACGACTATTCATTCTCCGCATCCTTGCCGTCCAAAGTTGTTTACCAATATATTTCTTTGGTTGATATTGGTTCGGGCATCGCATTTCACTGGATGCTGCTCAGGCGTTTTGGTCTTTTGCCCTGGATGCGAAAAATCGCCTGGGCGTCTGCAGCTTGTTTTGCGGCCCTGTTTGTCGCATATCCTTTTTTGGAGGGGCATCTGCGCACGACTCTGTCCTTTGCCTTTGGTGGGGGGTCGGCAGCCGTTTTGCTGATGATGATGCCAGTGGCTTTGCGCAAACACCGGCTCGGCCAGCGGGTGATCGGTGGCATGGCCATGTGCTTTCAGTTGGCCACGGTCTATGCGGGTGCCGCCTTGCTAGGCCTTTTGCAGGCGCAGCCGGTTGACATCAACCTTCCAGCTTCACGGATGCTGTTAACGCCCATTTTGTTTGGTTTAGTGGCCTGGATGCTGGACCATGACTTGCGCGGTCAGTTGCAATTAGCCCGGATCAACGAGGATGTGTCCAAGCGCCTTGCCGCAGACGAGGTGAATCGACGCCAGATGCAGGAGCGTTTCATGACCATGCTGATGCATGAGGTCAAGACTCCGCTTTCCATCATTCAGTTAGCAACGGCGTCGGTGGCACGGGGTATAGAACCAGGCAGCAAGGACGCCGAACGCATCAAAAACATAGACCGCGCGGTCGATGACCTCAATGGCCTGGTCGAGCGATGTGGGCAGGCGGATCGTCTCGCCGAGGGCGCGGAAAACGTGATGCTACGGTTTCAGAGCTTTACTTTGCAAACGCTGATTGGCGACTTGCTGGAAAGTCTAGGCGCCAAGCGCATCGACGTGCGCACCCCGGGGCAGGTCTGGCTCAAGTCGGACTACCAGTACCTTCGCTTGGTCTTGTTAAATCTGCTCAGCAACGGGCTGAAGTACTCGGCACCCGGCAGCACCGTCCTTTTGAGAGTCACTCCCGCCGACCGTGAAGGCGTCGCGGGTCTTGAAATGCGAGTTGAAAACAAGGTGGGTCCTGTGGGTTACCCCGACCCTAAAAAGATCTTCAGTCGCTACTACAGGGCGGAAGCTGCCCGTTCGCAAATGGGCGCTGGCTTGGGTTTGTGGCTTTCGCAGGAGGTTGCCCGCCAGCTCGGGACCGAGATATCTCTGCGCATGGAGTCGGGCGTCGTGGCGTTTATGTTTTGGACAGAAACCGCCTGATTCCAAGGCGCAGAAGGGCAGGAGTTTTGCAAGTTTGTGCAAGCTTGAAGGGGGTGCCAAACCTAAGCTGATAGGATTAACTTCTTTCCTTTTGAGCCCATGCCACACTTTTCTGTCCGAACTGCCAAATCTCCCGCGTCCCCAAAATGCGTCGTGGCGTGCGCTATCTGCTTGCTAGGTTGCGTGGCGCCTGGTGCGGCGCCGGCGCAGGTGATTGAAAGCCTGGTCTCTAAGGCCCTGCAGTCGCACCCTTCCGCAGTGGGGCAGCGCGCCTTGGTGGCATCGGCCGAGGCCAATTTGGAGAGCGCGAATTGGCAATTTTTTCCAACCCCCTCGGCGACAGTGGAGTCCGCCAGCACCAGTGGCAGCGACCCGTCCTACCGCGGTAACCCCCAGGTTGCCACCTTTCGCTTGCAGCAACCGCTGTGGACGGGCGGACGGTTGACGGCAGGCATCGACAAAGCCAAGGCTGGCGTAAGCCTGAACCAGGCCAGCTACCAGGAGGTGCGTCAGCAACTGGCGCTCAAAGTTCTGCAGGCTTACAGCGAATGGCTTTCTGCACACCTCAAAACGCAAGCCAACGAAGTCAGCCAAGCCACCCACTTGCGCCTGCTCGAGCAGGTCCAGCGGCGCATCGCAGAGGGGGTCTCTGCCCAAAGCGATCTGGTGTTGGCTCAAAGTCGGCTCGACGCCATTACCGCCGACGTCATCGCTAGCAGTGCTCAGCGTGATATTGCGATCTCACGCCTGGGTCAACTGGTGGGGCAACCGGTGCAAGCCAAAGCACTAGAAGCGGCCATAGCGCGCCCACGAGCCCTTTTGCAGGCGCCCCAGACACTTATAGATCAGGCCTTGGCTATCAGCCCGACAGTTCAAAAAGCAAAGCATCAGGCACAGGTGCAACTAGCTGTAGTGAGCGAGCGCAGCGCCGACCTGCAGCCGGAGTTTTATGCCCGGCTTGAACACCAGTATGGCAATTTCAGCTACTCCAGCGCCATGCCCGAGACCCGTGTGTTCGTGGGCATGACCAGCCGCCTGGGGGCTGGGCTATCGTCCGCCTCCAATGTCCAGGCGGCGCGCACCCAGTATGCGGCAGCATTGGCTGAGATTGATGTTCAGTCCCGTCTGGTCACCGATCAGGTGACCGCGGACCAAGCGCTGGCCGCGTCGGCTGACAGCCGTATGGCCTCGGTCCAAGCCAGTTTGGTGTCCGCCAAAGAACTTTCGGAGTCCTACGACCGCCAGTTTCTGGCCGGGCGCAAGTCGTGGCTGGATGTGATGAATTCGGCACGCGAGCTGGCACAGACGGAAACGCTGCTCGCCGATTTGGTCTCCACTCAAGTGATTGTGACTTGGCGCCTGGCGCTGACTGCCGGCGGAATTGAAGCCGTCACGCAGATTACTCCTTGAACGCACCGCGCGCATGAACGCCCCGGACATCAAGAATCTGGCGTCGCTGGACACTTCGCCCAACCTGCTTCCCTGTCTGAGCCGTTTGGCGCAACTCCAGCAGGAAAGCGTTGACCGTCTGGCGGTGCAGGAAGCCGCCGTTTCCGCCCTGGCCGCAGCCGCGCAGCAAGGCAAACCCAACGACCCTCAGGTGCAACTGCAAACGGTGGCGCACCACTTGCAAGTACCCCCCGCCCGCTGGCGCAAGGCCCCCGATGCGGCCAAACTGCCGGCCCTGGTTTTTGCCCTTGAGGGCGCAGAGCAAGAAGGCCAATGGGGTGTGCTGCGTGGACAAAACGCGCAAGGCCAATGGATGAGCGAGTGGTGGGACGTGCCGTCCAACCGTTGGCTGGAGCGCCTAGATGCCAGCCTGAGTGGCCATGTGTTCGCCAATTTCAAGCTCACACGGCCGTTTTCCGCCAGCAACAGCCCGGTGTTTCAGCTCATTCGTGACGAGATTTTTTCCCACCGAAAAATTCTGCGCGAGGCCGTGATCGGCGGCATGATGATCAATCTGGTGGCGCTGGTCACCTCTTTTTACAGCATGCAGGTCTATGACCGTGTCATTCCGACCGCCGCATCGCAGACCTTGCTGGTGCTGACCTTGGGGGTGTTGGGGGCCGTTTTGTTTGAGCTGGCGGCCAAGCGTGTGCGAAGCACTTTGTATGAGCGACTGATTGACGAGGTGGACCAGCGCCTTTCTCGCACCATCTACCTGCGCTTTTTGGCGATTCGGCTCGACCAATTGCCGCAGAGCGTAGGTGCGCTGGCGGCGCAGATGCGCGGCTATGAAACCGTGCGCGGGTTCTTTACCTCGGTCACCACCAATTTAATGGTCGACGCCCCCTTTGCACTGCTTTTTTTGGTGGTGATTGCGCTGATCGGTGGGTGGCTGGCCTTCGTCCCGCTGGTATTTTTTCTTGTTTGCCTAGGCGTAGGCCTTTATTACCGCAGACAGGTGGACGAGTTGGCCAAAAAATCCAATGCCGCCAATAACCAGAAAACCGGTTTATTGGTAGAAACCATTGAGGGAGCCGAAAGTATTAAGTCCGGCCAAGGGGGCTGGCGCATGCTCTCGCGCTGGATGAAAACCACCGACGACGCGCGGGACAACGACCTGCAGATGCGCAACGTCAGCGAGCACTCGCAGCACCTGGCGGCGTCGCTGCAGCAAGTCTCTTACATCCTGTTGGTGGCTGGTGGCGCCTTGATGGTCAGTCGCGGGGAAATCACGCAGGGCGCCTTGATTGCCTGCTCCATCCTTTCGGGCCGGGTGCTGACGCCCGTGTCAGCCATACCCAGCATGCTGGTGCAGTGGGCACACGCCAAAGCGGCCTTGCAGGGCTTGGACCGTTTGTGGGTGCTACAAGACGACCACCATGGGCAGGAGCAACCGGTGGTGGTAAGCAGTATTCGGGGTGAATACAAGTTTGAGGGTGTGGTCAGCAATTACGGGGCCAAAAAGGCGCTGGCAGTGCCAGCCCTGCTCATCCGCCCGGGCGAAAAGATTGGCATCCTCGGGCCCATAGGCGCCGGGAAGACCACGCTGCTGCGATTGCTCTCGGGCATGTACAAGCCCCAGGAAGGGCGCATCTTGCTCGACGACGTCGACATCGCCCACTTGTCCAAGCCCCTGCTCGCCGAAAACTTGGGCTATGTCCAGCAAGACGGCCGACTGTTTGCTGGAACCCTTCGCGACAACCTGATACTGGGCCAGCTAGACCCGGGCGACGATGTGATCTTAGAAACAGCGCGCAAAACCGGGCTGCTGCCGGCCGTGATTGCCGCACATCCCAAGGGCTTGCAGCAAGAGATTTTTGAGGGTGGAACAGGCCTGTCTGGCGGGCAAAAGCAACTGGTCAACCTGACCCGTGCATTTTTGCGTAAACCCAAAATCTGGTTGCTCGACGAGCCCACCGCCTCGATGGACCGGGCGTTAGAGCAGCAAGTAACCCAAGCCTTGCGCGCTGCCATCGGGCCAAATGACACGCTGGTGCTTGTCACGCACAAGGGCGAAATGCTCGAACTTGTGGACAGGGTAATGGTGGTCGCCAATCAGCAAGTCGTGCTTGATGGCCCCAAAGCCCAAGTGCTGCAAAAACTCCAAACCCCGCCGCCTCAGGCCCAAGCACAGGCCCAAGCGCGTTAGCCTCCTAATAACGACCCCTCTTACCACTCATGCAGCCCTGTACCACCTCACCTCGCAGCGCCCAAGTCGGTATTTTTTCGATGACGCTGTTGCTTGCCATTGCGCTGGTCGCGTTTGTGCTGTGGGCGGTGTTTTTCGAGATCGAGCAAACCGTGCGGGCGCAAGGCCAGATCATTCCAGACAGCCGCACCCAGGTCATCCAGTCGGCCGACGGCGGCGTGCTGCAAAAGCTGCTGGTCACCGAAGGCCAGAAGGTCAAAGCAGGCCAAAAGTTGGCTGAGTTCGAGCCCGAGCGCTCCCGCGCCGGTTTTGACGAAGGACGCGCTAAAGAAGCGGCTCTTCTGGCGGCGCTGGCCCGAACCCAGGCCGAGGCGCTCGACGAGGCTCCGGTTTTTGAGCGCAAGCTCAAGGACTACCCCGAGATTGTGGCTGTGCAGCGCTCCCTGTACTTGCAGCGCAAGCGCGGCCTGCAAGAAGAACTGGCCACGCTGCAAGCTGCGCTGGACATGGCCAAAGAAGAGTTCCGTATGAACGATTCCTTGCTCAAGGCTGGCGACACCAGCCGCCTAGAAGTGATGCGCGCGCAGCGCCAGGTCACTGAAATCGAAGGCAAGATCAACGCCACCCGCAACAAATACCTGCAAGACGCCCGCGCCGAGGCCACCAAGCTGTCCGAAGATCTGGCGGCCAATAGCTTCAAGCTCGACGAACGCCAAAGCGTTTTAGGCCACACCGTGCTGCGTGCGCCGGTGGCTGGTGTGGTCAAGTACCTCAAGATCACCACCATTGGCGGCGTGCTGCGCCCGGGTGATGAAATGATGCAAATCTCACCCACGGAAAGTGACTTGGTGATTGAAGCCAAAGTCAGTCCGGTGGACATTGGCCAGTTGCGCCCGGGCTTGCCCGTGTCAGTCAAGCTTGATGCATTTGATTACTCGGTGTACGGTAGCTTGAACGGCGAACTGGTGTATCTGAGCTCGGACACGCTGGCAGAGCAGGGCCCCAATGGCCAAACCAATAGCTACTACCGCGCCCATGTCCGCCTGAACCCTGAGCAAACCAACCCCATGCTCGCCAAGGTCGACCGCAAGCCCGGCATGACGGCCACCGTGGATGTTCGCATTGGCACCCGCTCGGTGCTTGAATACCTGGCCAAACCCGTATACAAGGCGTTTAGTGGGGCAATGAACGAGCGTTAGGCCAAAACACACGGCGCTCCTGGCGGCATAGTTTCTGAGCTTGGCCGATCGGGTGGAGCGACCGTCCGATGCGCTTGATCTGACCTTGTCCCTAAGGGCGCACTGGCCTCCTGGGTGTTTGTGCATTTTCCTTCTAGCATGCAAGCTTTGCGCGACTTCTCGGGTTGCTTGGCTGCGAAGTGCTGGTGCCTAGAACATATAGGTTCTATTGGCTAGAGATCCCTAGCATTGACGCCATAGTTCAAACTTCCACCAGCGGTCTCAATTGCGGTCAATACGCTGGGTTCGGTTAACTGAAGATATGCGTTACCAGTTACCAGTTACCAGTTACCAGTACGGTGGGTCGTTGCCGCCCACGGTATATCCCTAGGTAAGAACTTGGAAGGCCGCATATTTGCTAGAGGAATCTGTGTCATACGTGTCACCAGGCTGAGAAGTTCTGAAGGATAGGCGAAGGTGCCCCAAAGTACTTTCCGTAGATGACAAATAAGCGTTGTTCATCCAACCCGTCGGCGTTCCGGACGTTTGCGTCCCGGCCGCATAATTTGCGGCTGTGCCGTTGTAAGCATCCCAAATTGCAAGCAGGTCGCTGTAGGTGCTGTTGGCATCGTTACTTCCATTCGTTGGAGTGGCACTTCCAATAGAAGTTCCTATCTGTGCAGTTTCCAGTCCGTACGGCGCAGCGGACCCAACTCCATTCATCGTAGGCAAAGCAAGCTTGATCTCAGCGCCCGAATCGGTGTAAAGCGTGGCATAACGATAGGTTTCTGTGGTGCCATAGTTACCGTCCATATTCACACTCGTGCTGTTTACCGTGCCATTCACGTCATAGTTGAACAATCCGTCCAGCACATCATGTGTTGTTGCGTCGGCACTGGTGGCTGTGCCATCGCCAGACCGATCCCAAAAATAGTAGGTGCTTCCACCGTCAACGGTCACCGGGTTAATCAATTTTCCAAGCGAGTCGGCAAGCGCAGCGTCGCTGAAGATGTTGACCGTGTTTGTCACGCTTATCTGCACTGCCTTTTCCGTGCTATTGCCCGCAGCGTCAGTGGCTCTAACGGTGATGTCATACACACTGTTTGTGCCGCTGTCTTGCGGCGATGCCGTGGTGGTGCTGGTTTTAAACGTGACCAATCCCTCTGCGCTGATGTCGAACAGGCCGTTATCCACTCCGCTACCGTCTAAGCTGTACGTGATGCCGGTATGCGCTGCGCCTCCATTATCAGAAGCAATGGCGCTGTACACCGTTGTGCTGGTAGCGATGGCGGTGTAGCCGTTGGCGTTAATTGTTGCAGCGCTGGTGAAGGTGGGTGCTGCTGTATCAAACGTCAGTACTGGTGTGGTAACTGCGTCACCGGCATTGCCTGCGGCGTCGGTATAGGCGCCACTGGCCACAGTGATGCTGGCGGTGCCCGCGCTGGATGTGGTGGGCGTGAAAGTCGCGGTGCGGATAAG
>Ga0164294_10003241_pt1 | contig 14512 bp, 13 predicted proteins | sample GEODES005metaG_FD_111479 | JGI IMG/M metagenome (GOLD analysis project Ga0164294, IMG submission 111479) | Oligotrophic lake water microbial communities from Sparkling Lake, Wisconsin, USA - GEODES005 metaG | ecosystem: Environmental > Aquatic > Freshwater > Lake | place: USA: Sparkling Lake...
TTGAGCTGAGTGCGGAGGGTTTCACCCCGGTCGTTCAGTCAATTCCGGTGACCGAGGTTGACCGCACATCCAGCATGCTTGCCGGACCGTTCTTTGTGTCTGCCGAAAACCCGATCCCCACCAGGCGAGACGGCATGCTGTTGCCGGTCATACAGCTCGACCTTCGACAGATTGGCAACTTGTGCGAGGTGGATATTGGCGATGGGGTTCTCCAGCTTTGGTGTGACCCGAAGTGGGAGAGCGAATCTCGCCAGTTCATACGCGTCATTCCTCGAAGCGAGATCGAATCGCAGTCTTTGCTCCCGTTTGAATTTATTGAAAACTCAGAGTCTGAAAACTGCCCGTTGCCGCAGGATTTGATTTTTTCTCCATCGCGCGAGGAGGTTCGTGTCATCACGGGAGCTGAGTCAAGCGGGTGGCACGCTCAGGCAAGCTACTTCGATGTGTACTCCGAGGACATTTCCGAGGATCTGTTTGACGAGATTGCTGACGATCTTCAAAGATTCAAGGTGTTGACAGACCTGAAAAATTCATTTCATCTGTTCGGCAGTTTCCGACCCATCCAGTATTCCGCTGCAGACGTGGGTCTCAATTGTTTGGCCCATTTCCCCGTTTGGGGTTCAAGTGGAAATGCGCAGCTTTTCTATGAAAAGACACCAGAGGGAGCTCGGTTCGTGTTCCAAGAGTCTTTGAGATGATGAGAGTAAGTCGAAAGTTAATATTAACCACTTGAAGGGCATATATGAAAAAGCAAGAAAAAACACTCAAAAATAAATCTCAGAACATAAAAACCAAAATCTTAAATGAGCTGAAATCAGAATTACCTGTAATGCAGTCAAAGTATCTGAAAAAGTTCAGAGGAAATCACAATTTAATCAATAAATTTATACATGTCCCCGATCTATTTGGCGGCGGGGAATCTTTTAATATGCAAAAGCTAATTAAAAATAAATGTGATTTAGAGAAATATTTATCCTCCGGGGGGATTGAATATGAATTAATGGATTTTTCAGTCGACAAATCTATGCGCCTTAAATTTCGATATTTTTTCAACGATAAAGAGAGCGGATTGAGTGGCATTACCTCGTTGATTGAGTCTGCGGAAGGATGGAAGGTTGGTAAAGTAAAGGATTTTGATTAAAAAATTTTGATTTTTTAACGTTGTACGCTTGAATATCAGTCAAGGTGTTAATTTATGGACGCAGCTGTAGCCAAGAATTTCGCAAGTAATCCGGAGGCGAAACCAGAGCAACTCGAGAATTTGATTGGTCTGGGTGAAGACGTGGATCGGATGCTGGCAGAGCATCCCAGGGCCACGGCTGATCTCCTTGCCAAGCTCTCACTGAGCAATGACCGGATCACTTGCCGAAACGTTGTCCTAAATCCAAACACATCTAAGGATGTGTTGCTGAATCTGGCTCCCCGGTTTCCTATGGATTTCTTTCGAAATCCAGCTTTTGACTGGTGGTTGCTGGAGGAGCCAGATCTACTTTTCAAGATAGGAAAAGGGGTTCTAAAAAATATCCTCAAGCGAGAGGAATGCCCCGAGTCCTTCATGAAGTGGGCCGTGAAGAATGGCAATGACCAAGAGCGATTAGCGGTGGTAATTAACCCAAGGGTTCCCATTGATGTACTGAAAGAGGTCGTAAGAACGGAGGGGGCGATAGGCCACTTGGCAGAGGCATTTTTATTGAATGATAAAAATCTCCTGTGCAAGATGCACGAGCGACGCCTTGATAGTGATGAGTACGAACTGCTGGGTGAAGTCTTGAAACTCCCAGAGTGCCCATTGTTACTGATGAGATGGGCTTTGGAGAAGGGGTCTTACCGTCATAAAATGTCACTGGCAATGAACCCCAGTACACCTAAAGATATTCTGGAGTTGATGGTTGAAGAAGGCGGAAGGGTCGCTGACGCAGCCAAAGCCCATAGAAAACTGCGCGGGTCGTCGATATCAGAGGACCCAAAAGTTTTTTTTGAGAATTTAGTAAGAAAGGCCATTTTTGATTTGTCAATCGACGAGGCCAAAGGAGCATGGAGACGCGGTTGGATCGGGCCTGGTCAGTGGGTATGGCTAGCACCGCCTTGTCGAGTGAGCGTGTTAGAACTCGGCGACTATGGCCTTCTTGAAAGCGAGTGGCTATCTACATATTATGATATTCAGGTTCTCCGTACCCAACTGGTATCGATCCAGCAAAAAATACCACCAGTAGATCTTCCTATCGATCACTTCAAGAAGCTGGCCAGGGCTAAAGATTCGGCAACCCGTATAGCACTTGCCGAAAGCATATCGACCCCAATTGAGGCGCTCGCTATTCTGGCAAAGGATAAAAACGTGCAAGTTCTGCGGTGCGTCGCCAGCAATCCATCGACGCCACCCGACTTGCTGGAGTTGATGGTACAAAGTAAGAGTAAGACGGTGCGCGAAGCCGTAGCGAGCAACCCCCTCACACCAAAGGTATACCTAGAGAAATTGGCTAAAGATGATGAATTCGAAATTAGAAAGCGCGCCGCTCTGAGTCTACCCTCACCAGAAACATTTATTCGAATTTGTTCGGAATTTGCAGTCTCAAGGCTAAAAGAGATGGCATCAAAATATAGAAGTAATGAGGGTAGGCTAAAAATAGATGAGGTCCAAAATTCTGGTTTAATAAATGAATTTCTAGCTGATGAAGCTTATAGAATTCTTGAGGAGCCAGAGACCAGTCTCGTGGCGGAAATCATGGGGGCAGGCAGCCCAAGCATTGATATTAGTGCCAGAGAGAAATCCAAGTGGGTCCCTGACATTGACACATTATATTGCTGGGGTCAAGGAGTTCGATTGTTGCAGCTTTCGCAGTCGGATGCATCTCTTGGGAATATTCTAGGAAATTTTAAATCAATTAATTGGCTTGCTCGTTTGGCGATCGCCAGAAATCCTTCGTGCCCTGAAAACATACGGGCCATATTGAAAAGGGACGGGCATCAAATGGTCGCAAAAATGGCGCGCGCCATGGATCCATTTGAGCCGACACAGAAAAATAGTAATCAGAATACCTTGCCAGACCATGGTGAAGATTCACACATGGAGGACGTAAAGATATCGAGCCCATGCCCCAACTGCAACGGCACCGTCAAGGAAGACAACGGCAACTACGGCTGCTGCGGTGTAGGGGGCGCGGCAAGCGGTTGCGGGTTTTCGTTCAACAAGACCCAGGCAGGGCGCCCATTCAAGCCGGCCGAGGTTGAACTGCTGCTGCGTGAGCACAAGAGCGGCCTGCTGAGAGGGTTCATCTCCAAGGCGGGCAAGCCCTTCAACGCCGAGATGGTGCTCAGGTTCGACGAAGCCAAGAAGACCTGCCGCGTGGTCTTTGACTTTGTAAAGGACAAGAAGCCCGAGCCTGTGGTGTTGGCTACTGCGCCGGCGGTTGATGGCGCGCCGCAACCTTCGCTCGGCGCTTGCCCGAAATGCGGCGCTGCCGTGCACGCCCTTGGCACGAACTACGTCTGCGCCAATTCGCTGGTGTCACCAGCGCAGACCGTTCCGAGTTGCGACTTCAAGACCGGCCAGGTGATTCTTCAGCAGGCCATTTCTGCTGAGCAGTTGGGCAAACTCTTGACGTCGGGTCGCACTGATTTGCTCGACGGATTCATCTCCGCTCGCACCCAGAAGGCATTCAAAGCCATGCTCGTTTGGGATGCAAAGGCCGGCAAGGTCAATTTTGAATTTGAATCCAAGGCGAGGGGCCAGTAGATTGGCTCCGAGATCCTCTTTATCGCACCGACGTTCACTTTCGACTGGATGAATTTATGGACATCAGCATTGCCCTGAAAAGCGCTAAGGATGCGGAATCTTCGCCTGAGCAACTCGATGCGTTGTTTGGACAAAGTGTGGAAGTGGACCGGCTGCTGGCGAGGCACCCGAAGGCATCGGAGGGCTTGCTGGAAAGCCTCTCGCACAGCAGCGACAAGACCACGAGGAAGTACGTGGTCCTCAATCCAAATGCCACCAAGGAAGTGCTAGTGAAGCTAGCGCCGCAATTCCCGGGAGACTTTTTCAAGAACCCAGCGTTCGACTTGCTGGTGATTGAGCAGCCGAGTCTGATGTTCGAGATCGGCGGTGGGGTGTTGAAGAACATTCTGAAGCGATCAGACTGTCCAGTCTCCTTACTAAAGTGGGCAGTCGAGCGGGGGAGCGAAGCGGAAAGACTTGCGGTGACTGCTAATCCACACGTGCCCCAAAAGTTACTGATCGCGCTAGCTTCTGCGGGTCACGGTGTTGCCGAGGCTGCCAGGTCGCACGTCGCCTTCTGTGAAAAGCCTTCCCCGCTGATTGAGTCTGAAACGGTCGATCTTGAAGGGTTCTACTTTGCCTCACGTCGCGAAAGGGCGGCTGATAAGCGCTTTCTGGCACGTCTTGATCGGCTTTCTTTCCCACTGCCTAATCCAGTCGACGTTGCGATAAGTTCCAAGTCATCAGATTGGCTATTCCGACTGGCAGTTGCACGAAACAAGTCAACACCAATGCAGATACTGAAAAGTCTGACGATGGATGCCAACAGAAATGTCGTGTTGCAGGCTCAGAAGACAATTTCCCAACAAGCGAAACAGGCGCTGTTGGTGAATGAACTGGTTGATTCTTATGACGGCAGGGTCTCGCTTCGTACTTTGGCTTTCGAGGCTATGCGGCAGGCTTTGATGGAGGAAATTCCTTGCCCATGGCATCTGCATGGAACAGTCTGGAGCAATATTCTCTTGCCATTGAATCAACGGCTAGGAACCGGAAACTTTTCAAAATGCATTACTGTGCCCTTGCCATCTGAACTTCTTGCTGGGTTGGCTGCAAACTCTGAAGTTGAGGTCCGACGATTCGTAGCCAGAAATCCAGGCACTTCAGTAAATATTTTAGAAAAATTGGCAATGGATAAGGAGATCGAAGTTCGATGGTCGGTCGGACTGAATCCGAATACACCGATAGAACTGCAAGCAGAATTGGTAAATTTACTCAGGAAAAGGTGTTCCAATATCGACCATTTCGACCAGCGAGAAGTTGCGCTAGATGGTACTTTGAAGCCAGATGTTCAAAAGACACTTTTAAAGGCATGGCGGGTATCGCTATGGCGGGCTGCGTCAGGGGACGAGCGTATTGGAAATTATCCGAGCATTGATCCGATACTCCTGAACAGCATGCTAAGTCGATTTGGGCTAAGAGAGTATAAATATGAGTCAATAATTGAGGATGAGGATTCGCTAGAATACGATCTGTCAGATAACTATGCAACACCAGTGGAGGTATTGCGCCAATTGGCAGATAGTCATGAGTCACCATCTCTCGTAATTGACAATTTGGCAAGTAATCCATCAACACCAATTGATGTTTTGCATCGACTTGCAAAAGATAAATATACTTTTGTACGGCGTCGAGTTGCAAAGAACCCTGGTACTACCTGGGATCTGTTGAGGCAATTGAAGTTTGACAAAAGCAAGCATGTTAGTTCCGCCGTAAGGTGGGGCTTGATAGAGCGCCGCTATTTAAATGCTGTCCTCAGCCAAGCTTCTGATGTCCAAACCAACGAGGACAGGTTGGTTGAATTTTCAAGAAACGGATATTGGACTGTTCGATTCGCTGCGGCACAAAATCCATCGTTCCCAGAGCAATTACGTGCATCGACCTATTCTGAAATATCCCGCGAAGTTGAGGCAGCCATTGGATTGGGTTTTAAACGACCGCATTGGTCTGATGTCATCACACAGCCAAATATTGAACTTGCTGGGCGTGATTTAGAGAACTTGGCTCCTGAAGAATATGTTCCGTTGATGCGATCTCTCAACTTAATGCCTGACACTGACGATGAAAAGGCTGTTTTCGAGGCGGCTGCTTCTCATGAATTGATGGTTAGAGTTGGCGCGTGTTTACATGAGCGAATTTCGCCTGGCATGCTGTCGATTTTGGTTGAGGACAGCAATATTCTCGTCAGGCAGCTTGCCATCCGTCGTCTGGCGCGACTGAAAGAGTTGAAACTCGTACCAAAAAATAATGCAATGCTGTCGACCCCATGCCCAAAATGCGCGGGGGTGGTGAAGGAAGGGGTGGACAGCTTTGCTTGCGTCGGTGTGAATGGCGAAGCGAGTTGCGGCTTTACCTTCAAGAAGGAATATGCGGAACGCCACTTCTCGGTCGCGGAAGCAGAGGTGCTGCTGCGTGATCACAAGATTGGACCGTTGCCAGGTTTTCGCTCCAAGGCAGGCTTTTATTTCACATCTTCAATGGTCATGAAGCTTGATGAAAAGAGCGGTGCCTACAAGGTGGTATTTGACTTTGGCAAGGACAAAAAGGAAGAAGGGGAGGCCTCAGAGGTCGATTTTTCAGGTCAGCAGTCTTTAGGTGCTTGTCCAAAATGTGCCGCAGAAGTCTATGAGCGAGGGAGCAACTACGTGTGCGTCAATTCGGTGCCCACAGCGAAAAACCCTGAGGCGAGTTGCGACTTCAAGACGGGCAGCAACGTGCTGCAGCAGCCCATATCGCATGAACAGGTGAGAAAACTCTTATCTACTGGAAGAACCGATCTGCTGGATGGATTTTTGTCATCTCGCACCCAAAGGAAGTTCAAGGCGATGCTCGTTTGGGATGCAAAGGCCGGCAAGGTCAATTTTGAATTTGAATCCAAGGCGAGGGGCCGGTAGATTGGGTCCGAGATTCCCCTTTATCGGACTGACGTTCACTTTCAACTGGATGAATTCATGAGCTTGACGATCACCGCCCTGATGACCGGCCGTTTGCCGGACGGCATTGCCGCTGCCAGCCAGACCCGCTTGAGCGCGAGCCTGGGCAACGCCATCGGACAGTTCAACGAGTTGTGTACGGCCGCTGGTGGTAGCTTGCGGTTGCTTGCAGGCGCGGGCGGAGTAGACACGGTCAAGGATGAAGCGGCTGGCCTGGCCGCTGCGCAGGGGCTGAGCTATCTGGTGCTAACTCTTCAAGGGCCAAATCTCTCATATTTTCCGGTTTGATGGATTCAAGCATGGGTGCCATCCGTTTCCAAGAGATCAACGGATTTTCAGTCTGGCTCTGGTAGATTATTCCGAAAGTATAGATATAATTCCTCTTCTTGCTTAAAGCAAGAGCGTAATGCCCAAGATTCCGAGTTCCAAGATTCCATGGAAGATTTTTGAAATATTGATATTGAAATATCTTCTTCCACTGAAAAACAAAAAAGAGTAGGGTCGTTTGTGTGATCACTTTGAAGCCAGCGATCTTCACTTGCTGGCGAAAGTCCACCGAGATAGACCCGTCGAAATGTGTTGGGCGTATTGAATATTGACGTGGCTATCTCATAAAAATCTTGGTGCATCTGATCAGTGTCGCCAGTCTCCCCAAAATATTTAGGAGCGAGCTCACTGAGAGATATACAACTGTGACTGTTTTCGACATCCTCTTCTTCGAGTGACATTAGCATGGGGGCCATACGCTCCCAACATATTAATGGATTTTCAATTTGATTTAATGAGCGTTTGATCATGGGCGTGAGATTGGATCCACCATCTTTACCATGAGTAGAGGGTAGCCAAGGCGAAATTTCTGGATAGACGTGTGAGGGTGAGGCTAGAGTGCGGTCGAGCGGGATTATTCTCATCAAGAATATTCCATTCTCTGAGTTCCGTACATTTACACCGTAATCACAATTGTGAATTACAAAGTCAAGCCGAGTTTTGGCGTCAGGAAATATTTTTCCCCAGATTTGCAACAACCCCGACCCGACGTCTTCGTCCAATAGAGTTCCCGCCTCCTTGAGGTTGATCTGCACCACCGGTTGCATGTGGTGGCCTTCGGTCGAAATCGGCCAAGGAAACTCGTCACTGGTGTACGGAAAGCCACCCAGCATGTCGTGGGTTCGGTGTTTCGGATTGTTCCGATCCTGCGGCTTGAACTTGGGGTAAGCGCAGGTCCGTGGTTTCTTGGTGTAGTTGCCGAAAGCCTCTCTGAAAACAGGATCCGGATGCTCGGTGCTGAGTCTATGGGCCTGCTTCTTGAAATCGTCTTCAAAAAATTGGGTGTTGACCTTCTCGCGAATTTGCGGCGATCCAATTTCATTGAGGCAGATTCGCTGCTTGGCGCTCAGGGTTCCGTTGTTCAAATACCAGTTGATGATCGAGTCGGGGCAGTTCGGGGCGTCCAGGATCTCTTCCAACCCGGTCAACAGGCTCGGGTCTTCAAGCAGAAAAAGATCGAGCACCGGGTTCTTGAAAAACTCACCGGGAAACTCTTGGATCAAGGCCTTCATCTCGTCGCCGGGCGGAAAGTTCGCATGCCGGATGGCCGCTTGGCGGCACTCAGAGTCGCTCGATGTGCCCAGCCGCCGCAATGCGTCAACGCCGCAGTTGGCGTGGCCAGCAATCAGCCGGTCCGCTTCCACCGCCACGCCTAGGCAAGCTTGAAGCTGTTCGACCGCCGAGTTGGGGTCACGGGCCACCTTCAGGGCGCTGTCGGTGTCAGGCTGAGTCGTCATGGAAGCTCCGGTTTGGCGTGCGGATGTGAGCGGCTTGCTGGCCGTGGAAATGGCGGTATGGCGCGACGTTTGGCGAGTTTAGGATGCGGCAAAGTCTGACGCGTCTTGTCTGAACGGATCTTCCATGACCCCTCAAGAACTCACCCCTTACCTGTCTCGGCTGGTTGACCAGAACCTGCCGCTCAGCCTGATGCTGTGGGGGCCGCCAGGCATCGGAAAGTCGAGCATCGTGGCTGATGTGGCGCGGGCGCACGAGTTGCAATTGGTCGACTTGCGCCTGAGCCAACTCGCGCCGACCGACCTGCGCGGCCTGCCGGTGGCTGAGGCGGGTGTGTCGCGCTGGTTTCCGCCCGAGTTCTTGCCGACCGGGGGCAAGGGCATCTTGTTTCTCGACGAGATCAATATGGCGCCGCCCGCCATGCAGGGCATAGCGCAGCAGCTGATCCTGGACCGCCAGGTGGGCAGCTACCGCGTGCCCGAGGGCTGGTTCATCTGGGCCGCGGGCAATCGCAAGTCAGACCGCGCGGCGGTGTTCGAAATGCCATCGGCGCTGGCCAATCGCTTCATTCACCTCGATTTGTCGCCCGACTTCGACAGCTTCAAGGCGTGGGGCCTGCGCTGCGGGCTGAACGAGCAGGTGCTGGCGTTTCTGGCGTTTCGGCCCAGCTTGCTGCATCAGATCGACGCGCAGCGCCCGGCCTGGCCGTCGCCACGCTCATGGGTGATGGCTGATCGCTTGCGAGGTGCATCTCTGGCGATCGAGCCGGCCGTGGGGCCGGGGGCTGCGGGCGAGTTCGAGGCGTTTTGTGCCGTCTATGCGGGGCTGCCCGATCTGGAGCCAATCCTGGCGGGCAAGAGCAAGGCGGTGTTTCCAGCCGAGGCTTCGGCGCGCTACGCGACGGTGCTGGGGCTCATCGTGCGGGTCGAGCGGGCAGAGCAGGGCGTGAACGCGCTGGCCTGGCTGGTGCGGCAAGCGGGTGCCGAGTGGGTGCAGTTCTTTGCGACGGACCTGTTCAGGCTGTTGCGCGAGCGGGGTCAGTTTGGTGATCTCGCGCGCTTGATCAGCGCCAACGCCGAGTTGAAGGACTTCGCACGCAACATGCGTGATTTGATCTTCGCTGCCTGAGCCTTAAGAAGGGCTCTTTGGCGTGGCGCAAGACATTCCCCGCAAGCTACAAGGTGCGCTGCTGCGCATTCGCGGTGATCACCCGTTTTTCGGCACGCTCGCGCTGTTTGCCGACCTGCGCGTGACCGACGATGTGCCCACAGCAGCCACCGACGGCAAGTCGCTGTTTTTCAATCCTGCGTTTGTCGAGGCGCAGGATTCGCCGGCGCTGTGCGGCCTAGTGGCGCACGAGCTTTTGCACGCGGCCTTGATGCACGGTCTGCGCCGTCGCGAGCGAGATCCGCGGCTGTGGAACATCGCCGCTGACATCGTGGTCAACGGCATGGTGCGTAAGGACACGGCCTACGATTTGCCCAAGGGCGGCGTCGAGAACGCCGAGCTGGCGCACCTGAGCGTCGAGGAAATCTACGAACAGTTCAACAGCGGCAAGCTCAAGGTGCCGTCGATCGATTTGCTTGACGTTCTGGCCCCGGCGCCGGGCGATGCCGGGGCAGAAGGCTTGGGTGAGGGTGAGGGTGAGGGTGGGAGTGAGGGCGGCAGCCTGGGTCAGGTGCAGGCCGAGGCCTTGCAACGCCACTGGCGCGCGGCGCTGCAGCAAGCTGGCGCTGTGGCCCGGCGCATCAACAAGGGCTTCGGCCGTCTGGGCCTGGACGGTGTGCGCGACGTTCAGAGCGCCACCAACCCCGGCCTGAGCTGGCGCGAGTTGCTGTGGCAGTTCATGGTGTCCACGCCGTATGACTTCGGTGGCTTCGACAGGCGCTTCATTCACCGCAAGCTGTACCTCGAAGACGTGGTCGGCGAGTCGGTCGATGTAGCGATCTGCATCGACACCAGCGGCTCCATTGCGGGCAAGGAACTGGGCGAATTTCTGGGCGAGATTCAGGGCATCCTCGACGCCTACCCGCAGATCCGGGGCCACTTGTTCTTTGCCGATGCGGCGCTGTATGGCCCGCACGAGTTCAGCAAGGACACCGCGATACCGGAAGCCCGCGGCGGCGGTGGCACGGCGTTTGAGCCGTTCTTCGACTGGGTGCGCCAGCAAGAAGGCACGCCACCACTTTGCATCTACTTCACCGACGGCTACGGCTCGTTCCCCGCCAACCCGCCCGATGCGCCCGTGATGTGGGTGGTGCTGTCAGGCGGCCTGGAAACGCCAAAGTTTCCGTTCGGGAATGTGGTCAGATTGGGTTGAGATCTCGCGGAGGTGCGATGTTTCTAGAAAACCTGGTGAAAGCCGCAAATGACCCGTTCGCCACGTTCGGGCTGATCGTGATCGTTGCCTTGCCCTTCATCTTGCTGATCGGGTGGCTATTGGGTTGAGGCTGGCGCAGCCCAATGGGCTATGCCGCCGGATCAGGCCCACGGGTCAACGACGACAAGACCGGGGAAGTTGAAATGCGCCACATTACGCGTCGCAAGCGCGTAGCCGAATTCGAGCGCAATGGCCGCGATCATGAGGTCCACCGACGGCCGGTTGCCGCCAGCAAGTTGAGCAGCGCGAATGGCGGCCCCTTCGTTGAAGGGCAGCACATGACCCGCGTAGGCCATGCGAAGCGCATTGAACCAAGTGCGCAGGGCAGGCCCTTGCGGTGAGTTCTTCGCCTCCTCCATCAGGGTGCCGCGTTCGATCCCCATGATCGTCAACGTCGTGAGATAGAAGGCGCTCGCCGGTTGAGTCTGCGACCAGACGCGAACCTTGGGGTCCTGGTTGTGCGGCTTCTTACGCAACTCCGAAATGACATTGGTGTCGAGGACGATCATGCGGACTCAAAGCTCGACATCACGGAATTCGACATCCATGCGCGGAATGTCGAAGACGTCATCGGGAAGTTCGGGAAGTTGCTGCATCAGCGCGAACAGCGAAGGCGCCTTGCCTTGCAAATGGTGGTACTCGTCAATGTTGAGCAGCACGAACGAGGGCTGGCCTCGGTCGGTGATCAGAACCGGCCCCGTGAGCGCAGCAGCCTTGGCTGCTGCAACGTCTCGGGTGAAGTCTCGGCTGGAGAAGATTCTGGTGCTCATGATGAGCCTCCGTGGAGGAGTGGGCTTTCAATGTTTGTATGTTAAAACATTGCCGTTTGAGCTGCAAGCGACTCGGACGACACCATCGACATGATCACGATGACGAAATTTCTGTGCTGCGCCGCTGGCACGGCATCGTGACGGTAAAAATATTGCCAAATAAGCCATTCATGACAAGGACTTAAGCCATTTGATGGCGACACATTTCGCAGCCAATTTCAGACGACTGGCAGCGCTTGAAACCGCTCCTGATGGTCACTGCGCAAGTCGATACACGTCGATAGACCTCGAAAGGTGAGGCTCAAAGGTGCGCCGACAGCCGTCGATAGATGCCGATAGATCCTGAGAGCGAGTTTTGAGGCTCAAATCAGATTGACGGTAAAAGTGACCGTAAAAAGTGCGGTGGCGGTGGCCAGTCCCTTGTAAATCAACAGCTTGGAAGGCTTATTGATGATCGAGTGGGAGTGACGGGCGAAAAAGCCCATCGAGGCTGGCTCCAGCCTCGTGACGTCGGGCGGCGCGTAGGCCTCGAAATGGGCAAGGGGTTGCGCGCGAGTGCAGCTCCTCACGAAGTGTTTGGTGGTGGTTTCATCACGTACTCCAGTCTGGTTGGCGATAGGCGCCGGGACGCGCCACAAGCCCTTAGTTGTGTATACGGATTTGCGCGGAAAAGTGTCGGGTCGCTACACGACGGGCGAGGTGCGGACGAGCTGGTTAGATCTCTGACAGATCCGCTCGCGGCTGTCTTGCGCCCCGACTTTCACGGGCGTGTTTTAACGTCATATTGAACGATAACAATGAACGTGTTATCGTGAAATGTATATGTTAATAAGTGCCAACTCAGACCGTGCCGTGGATGCCGCCGTCCGCGCATATCTGCATGAAACCTTGGGAATCGCTCCAGAGGTCAAGCCGTGGCCGGGTGCCGGCAAGTTGCCCTACTTTTTGCAAGATGCACTCGAGGTGCGGGAACTGACGCTCCTGGATCGGCCGATTCTCCTGGCCATCGACAAGCAACCCGGTAAGCCGAGCTTGGCTCAGGTGCGAAGCCAGATGGACAAGCTGCGTCAACTGGCCGAACTGCCAGTGGTCTACGTGAGAAGCAGCCTGGCGTCCTACGAGCGCAAGCGCCTGATCGAGCAGAAGGTGGCGTTCCTGGTGCCTGGCAACCAGCTTTATCTGCCTGATCTCGGGATCGACTTGCGCGAGTACTTTCGCAAGCCGCCCGCAGCTGCGGACACCGCGCTCAGCCCCGCGACGCAGGCCATGCTGATCACCGTCTTGCTGCGAAGGCCGCGGCGCGCCGAATGGCAGCCCGCCGAGGTGGTGAGCGAACTGGGATACACCGCGATGACCCTGTCTCGGATCGTCAAAGAGATCACGGCCTCCGGCATCGCCACAGTGCGCACCGAGGGCAGGGCGCGCTGGCTGCACACGGAGCTCACCGGCGCGCAGACCTGGGAGCGAGCGAAACCGTTATTGCGCAACCCGATCAAGCGACGGGTCTGGATCCGTCCCTCTTCCCAGTGGGAGCCGCCCCAGGTGAGGCTGGCGGGCTTGAGTGCGCTGGCGCGACATTCGATGCTTGCAGAGCCCCAGTGGACGACCTATGCCGTCAGCCCGGCACAGTGGAAGACCGCAACGCAGGCCGGCATCGACCTGCTGCCCGAGCACGTTCCAGGGGCTTGCGAGTGGGAGCTTTGGCACTACGACCCCGCGCTTGTGCCCGACTGTGAGAGTGTCGATCCTCTGTCCTTGACGCTCAGCTTGCAAGGCCACACCGACGAGCGAGTTCAACTTGCGGTCGATGAACTGAAGGGGAGCTTTCCGTGGTGAGGGGACTCGACGTCTTTCGTGAACACTTCGCCGGCCACGTCGATCAGTTCGTGCTGATCGGGGGCACGGCCGCGACGCTTGCGATGGAAGATGCGGGGCTTGAGTTTCGTGCCACGAAGGACCTGGACATCGTCTTGCACATCGAAGCGCTCAGAGCGTCATTCGGTGGTGTGTTCTGGAGCTTCATCGAAGCGGGAGGCTACGAAATCCGGCAGGCCAGCGATACCGGCAAGCCCGTTTTCTACCGCTTCCAGAAACCATCCGACGAACGCTTTCCTGCCATGCTCGAGTTGTTTTGCAGAGCGCCCGATGGCATCAAGCTAGCCGAACACAGTCGCCTTACGCCGGTCCCGATCGACGAAGCTTTAGCCAGCCTGTCCGCGATCTTGCTTGATGACGCGTACTACGACTTCATCCTTGCCGGTCGCAAAGGCGGTGCTGTGTTGCCGTGGGTCGGCGAGGACAGGCTGATCCCGCTCAAGGCCGTTGCGTGGTTGGACCTCGGCGAGCGTCAGGCCAAGGGCGAGTCAGTGGACAGCAAGAACGTCCGCAAGCACGCCAACGACGTGCTGCGCCTGTCTCAACTGCTCACGCCGGACGTTCGTATCGAGGTCGCCCCAAGGATCGCGCAGGATCTTCTGCGCTTTCTCGATGGGATCGAATCGGATCGCACCATCGATCCCAAGTCCTTCGGGATCAACAGCAGCGTTGCCGAATTGGTCGAACGCATTGCGCGGGCCTATGGGTTGGATCGACGGCGCTCGACATGATCACGAGACGTGACTCTGTGCTCACGCCGCCGGCGCAGCGTCATGACGGTAAAAATATTGCCAAATAAGCCATCCATGACAAGCACTTAAGTCATTTGATGGCGCCACATTTCGCAGCCAATTTCACACGACCGGCAACGCTTGAAACCGCTCCTGGTGGTCGTTGAGCAAGCCGATACATGTCGATAGACCCCGAAAGGTAGGGCGCAAAGGCTCGCCGACAGCCGTCGATAGATACCGATAGATCCTGAGAGCCAGTTTTGAGGCTCAAA
>Ga0164294_10003242_pt1 | contig 14506 bp, 14 predicted proteins | sample GEODES005metaG_FD_111479 | JGI IMG/M metagenome (GOLD analysis project Ga0164294, IMG submission 111479) | Oligotrophic lake water microbial communities from Sparkling Lake, Wisconsin, USA - GEODES005 metaG | ecosystem: Environmental > Aquatic > Freshwater > Lake | place: USA: Sparkling Lake...
GGCAGGCATCGGGCTGATCATGGCCGGGGTGCTGGTGCTGAACTTGTTTTCCAAGGTAGGGGTTGGCTGAGTGAGGCACCCTCAATCCATGTGCTTGAGGCCGACCCGCAGGTAATCCCATCCCGTAATCACTGTCAGCGCAGCGGCAGCCCATAGGGTCGTAAGACCAACGGTGTGCGGCACGTTGATCTCGAGGCCGCTCACCATCGCCGTCCAGCCCGGCGTCGCGCGGCCCAGAATCAGCGCGCCGAGCGCGACCATTTGAAGCCCGGTTTTCCACTTGGCGAGCTTGGACACCGGGACAGAAACCTGCAGGCTGCCCAAAAACTCGCGCAGACCCGACACCGCAATCTCGCGCACCAGAATGATCAGCCCGGCAATGACATGCAGCCGCCCGACATAAGGGCCAGTGAGCACGCCTTGCGCGGTGAGCACGAGGATCACCGCCGCCACCATGATCTTGTCCGCAATCGGATCAAGAAAGATGCCCAGCTTGCTCACGGTGCCTTGCGCCCGGGCGAGGTAGCCGTCGAAATAATCGGTGATCCCCATCAGGCAATAGACCGCAAAGCCTGCGAGATAGCCGGCCGACCAATCGGGCCACCACAGCAACGCCGCCAGCACCGGCACCGTGACAATGCGCGAAAGGGTCAAAATATTAGGCAGATTCAGCATAAGGTTTCGCCATATCCCGCCCGCATCATGGGTGAAACCACCAGTTGCCCCCTTGCCCGCCGCGCCCATCCGGCTAAGGGTCTGGGCACAAACCGGGACGCTTGCAAGAACGTAAATGACCACGACAACGCATCTGATCCGGAGCCGCCGCTTTCTGCCGCTGTTCGCCACCCAGCTCCTCGGCGCTTTCAACGACAATCTCTACAAGAACGCGATGATCCTGTTCGTGGTCTACACGGTCTATCATTCCGAAGCAGCGGAGGCGCGCTTTTCCGCGATTGCCTCGGCTTTGTTCATCCTGCCGTTCTTTCTGCTGTCGGCGCTATCCGGCCAGCTTGCCGACATGCGCGACAAGGCGCGGATCATCCGCATCGTCAAGGCGGCTGAAATATGCATCATGCTCGTCGGCGGCCTTGGCCTGACCCTCGCGTTTCAGGGCATCATGGTGCACACGGTGGCCATTCCGGTGATGCTGGCCGCGCTGCTGGCGATGGGCGTGCATTCCACGTTTTTCGGCCCGATCAAGTACGCGATCCTGCCGCAGCATCTTGAGCCCAATGAAGTGTTGGCGGGCACAGGACTGGTCGAGGCAGGCACCTATATCTCGATCCTGGCGGGCACGATCCTGGCCGGGTGGATCCCGATCGAAGTGGCGGCGGTGGTCGTTATCGTGACCGCGATGATCGGCTTTCTGACCGCGCAATATGTGCCTGCTGCCCCGCCGCTGATGCAGCCGCAGCCGCTCGACTGGAATATCGTGCGCTCCTCCATCACGCTGGTGCGGATGACCACGCGCCATCCGCGCGTGATCCTGGCGATTGCCGCGATCAGCTTTTTCTGGACGATCGGGGCCGTGCTGTTCATCCAGTTTCCGCCGCTGGCCAAGAATGTGCTGAGCGCGAGCAAGGAAGTGGCCAGCCTGTTCCTCGTGGTGTTCTCGATCGGGGTCTCGATCGGCTCGGTCTCGATCAACCGGATGTTGGGCGGCAAGGTCTCGGCGCGCTATGGCCCGGCATCGGTGCTGGTGATGGGCGTGTTCGTGGTCGCGTTTCACCTCGTGTGCCGGATGTGGCCGCACGTTCCGGGCGAAGCGCTGATGAGTGTGGCGCAGTTCGTCATCCAGCCGCTCGCCGCGCCGCTGCTGCTCAGCCTGCTCGGCATCGCGATCGCAGGCGGCATGTTCGTGGTGCCGCTCTATGCCTTCCTCACCACCGTGGTCGACAAGTCGGAAACCGCGCGCACGATTGCGGCGAACAATATCGTCAACGCCGGCGCGATGGTGGTTGGATCGGTCATTGCCATTGGCCTCAGCGCCGCGGGTGTCGACCTGGCCGATCAGCTGCTGCTGGGCGCCGCAATGTGCATCATTGCCGCGTGGCTCGGCTGGTTGCTCTACAAGGCAGAACAGGCGCATGCGGGCGAGATCGAACATACGTTCGAGTAGCGCGGCCTTACGAAATAAAGGCCAGTACCGCCAGAAAGCAGGCGCAGTAGGCCAGCAGGAAATCCTTCACATCCTGCAGCGTGATCCGGGCGGGATCGAGTGGCTTCGAGCGCAGTTTCGCGCGTTCCATCGCGATCGCCACTTCTGGTTCGTAAGCGGGCATCACGCGCAGAACGGCCTCGGGCAGCGCGGCGCGAAAGGCATGGCTGCGCGGCTCGGCACCATAGACGTCCGCTTCATCGCCCTGCGGCTGCGCGAACAAGGCCGGGGCAAGTATTTGTGGCGCAAGCCCAGTGCGAAAGGGATGGCCGACATTCTTCCGGCCGAACATGATTCTCGTGTCCATGCCTGCGATGGTAACGATTTGTTGACCATTGCGGGAGGCCGCCAAGCCGGGTTTTGCGGGACAGTTCCACAGCGGGACAATCTTGAGATCATGGCCGCGAAAGGCACAAAAAAGGCCGCCGGATGCGCGGCGGCCTTCCATGGTCTGGCCTGTTGGCAGACGATCAGAGCGCGTCTTTGATTGCGCCTTTGACCTTGCCTTCGGCTTCCTCGAGTTTGCCCTTCAGCTCCTGCGCCTTGCCTTTGGCTTGCAAGCTGCTGTCGTGCATCATTTCGCCCACGGCCTGCTTGACGTTGCCGGCAACCTGATTGGCTGCGCCCTTGGCGCGATCTGTGAATTCACCCATTGTTCGTCTCCTTGCTTGTGACAAAAAGGAAAACGAACCAGAAATCAGATGGTTCCGCCCGCCATCTCCAAAATCAACGCCCACTCGCTTGGGCGCACCGCAGAAACGGACAAACGCGACAGCCGCAGCAGGTCCATCGCCGCCAGCGCTTCGGTCGCCTTGATCGTGGCCAGCGTGACCGGCGCGGCCAGCTTGGCCAGCGGTTTCACTTTCACCGCGGCCCATTTGCCATCGGGATCGGTCGGATCGGTGAGCCCACCCGCACTGATCCGGGCAATCCCGACGATCTCCTTGCCAATGTTCGAATGGTAGAAAAACGCAAGGTCGCCCGCTTGCATCGTCCTCAGATTGCGCGCCGCGAGGTGATTGCGCACCCCGTCCCACGTGCCCTCGCCCTCGGCCACCAGATCATCCCAGCCATAGACATCCGGTTCTGATTTCATCAGCCAGAGCTGTTCGCTGAGCGCAATTTCGGTCATGCACGTCCTCAAAATTGGGATATGGCGGGGCATTACCGCAATTTGGCCGACGGAACAGCATGAACATTGAGACGCTCCCGCTGCTCTCGCTCGCCAGCGACCCCGCCGCCCTCGCCCGCGATCTGGGGGCCAGTTTCGAGCGGTTCGGCTTTGCCCTGGTGACGGGCCACGGGCTCGATCCCGCGCTGGTGCGGCGGGCTTGGGCGCTGACCGAGGCGCTGTTCGCGCTGCCCAAGGCGGAAAAGCGCGGCTGGCACGTCGCGGGCCAGGGCGGCGCGCGCGGCTATACCCCGTTTGGCACCGAAATCGCCAAAGGCGCGGTGGCGCACGACCTCAAGGAATTCTGGCACATCGGGCGCGATCTTCCGCCCGGCCATCCGCTCTCTGCCTCGATGCCGCCCAATATCTGGCCGGACGAACCGGCACATTTCCAGGAGACGTTCACTGCGCTCTATGCCGAACTTGACCGTGTCGGCGCAGCGATCCTCAGCCACATCGCGGTGTGGCTAGGGCTCGAAGCGGACTGGTTCGATCCCGCGATTGCCGATGGCAATTCGGTGCTGCGGCTGCTGCATTATCCGCCGGTGGCAAACGGCGGCAGCGGCGCAATTCGGGCCGGGGCACATGAGGACATCAACCTCATCACCCTCTTGCTGGGGGCCGAAGAAGCGGGGCTGGAATTGCTGACCCGGGACGGCCAGTGGCTGGCCGCCGCGCCGCCCGAAGGCGCGCTGGTGGTCAATGTCGGCGACATGCTGCAACGCCTGACCAACCATGTGCTCCCCAGCACCACCCACCGCGTCCGCAACCCCGAAGGCGCGCGGGCGGGGTTCAGCCGCTATTCGATGCCGTTCTTCCTCCACTTGCGCAGCGATTTCCTGATCGAGACGCTGCCGGGTTGTGTCAGCGCGCAAAACCCCGACCGCTATCCGGTATCGATCCTGGCGGATGATTACCTGCAGGAGCGGCTGCGCGAGATCGGATTGAAGCGTTAGCCGCCGCTCTGCGGGCCATTGCAGTCCAATTGCTTGGTGCTAGTATTCCGCCATGACAACCGATCTCGAAATCGCTCGCAGCGTTGCCCTTCGCCCCATCGCCGAAGTCGCCGAGAAGGCGGGCATTCCGCCCGACGCGGTGGAGTTTTATGGGCGGTACAAAGCCAAGCTGGCTGTGGAGGATTTGCCAAAGGCACCGGCCGGCAAGCTTGTTCTGGTCACCGCGATCAACCCGACCCCTGCGGGCGAGGGCAAGACCACAACCTCGATCGGCCTCGCCGACGCGCTGAACCTGACCGGGCGCAAGGCGGTCCTCGCGCTGCGTGAGCCATCGCTCGGCCCCTGTTTCGGGGTCAAGGGCGGCGCAACCGGCGGCGGGCGCTCGCAAGTGGTGCCAATGGAGGACATCAACCTCCATTTCACCGGCGATTTTCACGCGGTGACAGCGGCGCACAATCTGCTCGCGGCGATGATCGACAACCATATCCACTGGGGCAACGCGCTGGCCATCGATGTGCGCCGCGTCGTCTGGCGCCGGGTGCTCGATGTGAACGACCGCGCGCTGCGCGAGATCGTGCAGTCGATGGGCGGCGTTGCCAATGGCTATCCGCGCGAATCGGGGTTCGACATCACCGTTGCCTCCGAAGTCATGGCGATCCTGTGTCTGGCGAGCGACCTCCATGATCTGGAGGCGCGGCTGGGGCGGATCGTGATCGGCTATACCCGGGAGCGCCAGCCAATTACCGCGCGCGACCTCAAGGCCGACGGCGCGATGGCGGTGCTGCTGAAGGAGGCGATCAAGCCCAATCTGGTGCAGACGCTTGAGGGCAATCCCGCGCTGATCCATGGCGGCCCTTTTGCCAATATCGCGCATGGCTGCAATTCGGTGATCGCCACGCGCACCGCGCTCACGCTTGGCGACTATGTCGTGACCGAGGCCGGGTTCGGCGCGGATCTTGGCGCGGAAAAGTTCTGCGATATCAAATGCCGATCCAGCGGCCTCAAACCCGACGTGGTGGTGATCGTGGCGACGGTGCGGGCGCTCAAGATGAATGGCGGCGTGGCCAAGGATAATCTTGGCCCCGAAGATGTCGAGGCGGTGCGCCGCGGCTCTGCCAATCTGGTGCGGCATATCGAGAATATCCGCCAGTTCGGCCTGCCCGCGATCGTCGCGATCAATCATTTCGTGACCGACACCGCCGCCGAAATCGCGGTGGTGCAAGAAGCCGCAGCAGCGCACGCGACGCCTGCGATCTTGTGCCACCACTGGGCCAAAGGCGGCGCAGGCGCGACCGATCTGGCCGACGCCGTGGCCGGGCTTTGCGAACGCGGTCAGTCACAATTCGCGCCGCTTTATGACGATGCGCTGCCGCTGTTCGACAAGATCAACACGGTGGCCACGCGCATCTACCGCGCGGTGGAGGCCATCGCCGAGCCGCATGTTCTGGCGCAGCTCAAGCGCTGGGAGCAAGCCGGGCACGGCCATTTGCCGGTGTGCATCGCCAAGACGCAATACAGCTTCTCGACCGATCCCAATCGGCTCGGCGCGCCGACCGGCCACGTGCTGAGCGTGCGCGAAGTGCGTTTGGCCGCAGGTGCAGGCTTCGTGGTCGCGATCTGCGGCGAAATCGCGACCATGCCCGGCCTGCCCCGCGTCGCGGCGGCAGAACATATCCGGTTGGGCGCGGACGGTGAAGTCGAGGGTCTGTCCTAAACTTGCGAAGACGAGGTGGAGCCCGGCTCCATGCAACAGGCGTCCAACCCGATCTGTATTCTTTGCGAAGCCCCGTTTCTAAACCGCCTGCTGGCAGCTTTCCTGCTTGCTGGTGTCACGGCTGACCGTCCGGTTCCTCCGGGTAGTCATTCCTGATCCCTTTCACCAAGCCGCTGGACGTGCCACATCGCAAGGCGGGAGAGCGTGACCGATGACTTGGCAAGCCGAAATTGATGAGCTGCGCCGCCGCGAGGCCTTGGCCGAAAAGATGGGCGGCGCCGACAAGGTGGCGCGCCAGCACGGCCGCGGCAAGCTCGATGCGCGGGCGCGGATCGCCGGGTTGGTTGATCCCGGATCGTTCCGCGAGATCGGCAAGATCGCCGGCAAGGGCCATTACGATGCCGCGGGCGACCTCACCGACCTCAACGCCTCGAACCTGATCTTCGGGCGCGGCGATATCGAAGGCCGTGCGGTGGTGGCCTCGGCCGATGATTTCACCGTGCGCGGCGGGGCCGCCGATGCGGCGATCCACCGCAAGTTCACCCAATGCGAGAAGATGGCACATACGCTCGGCATTCCGCTGATCCGCATGATCGACGGAACCGGCGGTGGCGGTTCGGTGCGCACGCTGGAGGAAATCGGCGCAACCTATGTTCCCGCCGTGCCGGGCTGGTCCGACGTGATCCGCAATCTCGACAGCGTGCCCGTGGTTGCGCTGGCGCTCGGGCCGACGGCGGGGATGGGTGCAGCGCGGGTCGTGGCGAGCCACTATTCGATCATGGTCAAAGGCCTCTCGCAAGTCTTCGCCGCTGGCCCTGCAGTGGTTGAGGCGCTCGGCGAAGCCAGCGATAAGGAAAGCCTTGGCGGCAGCGCCATCCACACCCGCAACGGCGTGGTGGACGAAGAGGTGGCCAGCGAAGCCGAAGCGTTCCAGCGCGCTCGCCGCTTCCTCTCCTACTTGCCCAGCCGCGTCGGCCAGAGCGCTCCCCGCGCCTCGCCGTGCGACCCAACCGACCGCCGCGAAGAATTCCTGCTCTCCGCCGTCCCGCGCGACCCCAAGCAGGTCTATTCGATGCGCAAGGTGGCAGAGGCGGTGGCCGACCAGGGAAGCGTGTTCGAAATGGGCCGCCAGTGGGGCCGCGCCGCGATCACCGCATTTGCCCGGCTCGACGGCTGGCCGGTGGCCCTGCTCGCGAGCGACCCTTCGTTCCTTGGCGGATCGTGGGAGGCGCGCACGTCTGAAAAGGTGGAGCGCTTCGTCAAGCTCGCCGATCAGTTCCGGCTGCCGATCGTCCATCTGGTCGACAATCCGGGCTTCATGATCGGCCTCGCCGCCGAGACCAGCGGCACGATCCGCTATGGCGTCCAGGCCATGAACGCGATCTACCGCGCGCGCGTGCCGCTTGCTTCGGTCATCGTGCGGCGTGCCTATGGCATCGCGGGCAGCGCGATGAGCAACGCCGAGGAATTCCAGTACCGCTTCGCCTGGCCCTCGGGCGACTGGGGCAGCCTGCCGATCGAAGGCGGAATCGAAGTGGCTTACAAGGCCGAACTCGAACAGGCGGCAGACCCGGCCGCGCATCTCGCCATGATCCGTGACCGTCTGAACAAGGTTCGCTCCCCCTTCCGCACCGCCGAACGCTACGCCGTGGAAGATATCATCGACCCCCGCGACACCCGCCCGCTGCTATGCGAATTTGCCGGGCTGGCATGGGGGAAGCTGGGCACGTCCTGAGGGCAGCTTCTGGCCTTGCGCAGACCATAACCTGCCTGGCCGGACAGGCTCCGATTGCGGACATGGCGAAGCCGTTTAGGATGCGAACGTGAACAGGTTGCATCTTCGTTTTGACACCGTAGAAACGGCCGTTGTCCAACAAATTCCGCCATTCCAAGCCAACCGTCACGCAGCGTCCTACCGAAAGCCGACGGGCCTTTACCAGGCGCAGGGGCAGATTTGCAGAGAACGGCCCAAATCCGCTCCTCGTGCTCTACGCGACAAGAACGGCAACATCGACATCGTCACCCCACTCGGGGTTGGACTTACGCTCATCGCGGGCCTCTTGAACCCAAGATGCGAAGTCATTGAGAAATTGCCGCATGTCGTCTGACGCATCGCTGATTAGCACCCGATATGGCGGCTGCACGCGGTTAAGGTATACGCAAAAAACCATCGTTTCGAGAAACGCGTCGGCGTTTCGTCCGTGCCATTCGACACTGCCCAACGCCTCAGCAAGTGCATCATAGAAGTCTTGGTTTGTGCGCCAGTTTGCACCGTTTAGGTCAATCATTTGCATGGCGGCAATTTAGTCGCGTCGGCTTGAGTAGCAACGACCGCTTCCCACCAATCCCGGCCATTCCCGCATCGCGCTTGCAAGCGAAACCGCCCAAACCTCAGCCGACCCCCGCAATATCAGCTCAGGCATCATCGAAACCGAATCCACCTCGCCGCCTTCCACGCGGCTGAGCAGCATGTCGGTAATTCCTCCGCCCCGCGCGCCACATTCTGCAGCATCAATCCTGCGTGTTGGTCAGCAAGGCGGTTGATCAGGCCTGAACGATCACGTGCCCGCCACCGTGCCTGAAATGGGGAAGCCCATGATGGTGCATAAAAGAAAGGACGCGGTACACAGGCTCGCCAATTTCGTGGCGCACCGAATGGGGCAAAACATCAACCGCCAACACGGCCAGGCCTGCCCACATGGCGAGCGAGAGTGGGAGCGCCAGCATTATGCCTTCGGAGCAGCTTGATGTTTGCATTGTCGTTTTCTCGGTTTGCGTTGCCACCCTTTTGCTGCGCGCAATGTGCTGAAGCAAAGCTGAATGGGGCGCGATCCAAGGTTTACAAAAACAAGCCTACCGCGACCCCCAGCCAGATCCTGACGACCGGCGGGCAAGACCACCCATGCCGGTCATCCCAGCGACACGCTTGCCAGCGATCCGACCGCCAAATCTAAGCCGAACCCCGCAAAATCAGCTCAGGCATCATCGAAACTGAAGCGACCTCGCCGCCTTCCATCCGGCTGAACAGCATCTGGATCATCATCTCGGCCCCGCGCGCCACATCCTGCCGGATCGTGGTCAGCGGCGGGGTGGTGTGGCTGGCGACCATCACGTCGTCGTAGCCGATCACGCCGACATCCTGCGGCACCCGCTTGCCATGCACCGCCAGCGCCCGAAGCGCGCTCATCGCGATCACGTCGGACGCGGCGACGATGCCATCGGGCGGCGGGTTCTTGCCGAGATAGGCCTCGATCGCGCCGTAAGAGCTTTCGCTGGTGAGATGGAGCGGCAGCAAGGTTCCCGCGCCATGCCCCGCGGCGGCAAGCGCCTGCGAAAAGCCCGCAAAGCGCGCCGCGAATTCGGGCACCTCGACATTGCCGAAGAAGGCCAGCCGCTTGCGCCCTTGCGCCAGCAAATGCTCGGCCGCCAGTTTCCCGCCGGCCACGTTGTCCGAACCGACCGTGATCTGCTCCGATCCGGGCTGCGCCGCGCCCCACACGATCATCGGGCGATAGCGCTGCGCCACGCGTTCGATCACCTCGATCTGGTTCGATTGCCCGATCAGCACCACGCCGTCGACCCGCCCGGCATCGACGATCCGGTCGAGCCAGCGATCGTCGGTGGGGATCACCCGCGAGAGCAGCAGATCATGCCCGCGACCCGCAATCGCATCGGCGAGCGGCCCCAGCAGGCTCATGAAAAACGGATCGGACAGGGTCTGGTCCGCCTCGTGGCCCAGCGGCAGCACCACGCCGATCGCGCCGGTGCGCCGCAGCCGCAGATTGCGCGCCGCCTGATTGACCTGAAACCCATGCTCCTGCGCCAGCGCCACGATCCGGCTGCGCGTCGCCTCCGCGATCACCGGATTGCCCGCCAGCGAGCGCGAAACGGTCGCCACCGAGACCCCCGCCAATTCGGCAAGCTGGGCAAGAGTGGATGCGCTCGAAGACTTCATCATACCTTTCTGTCACGCCAAGCAGCGTTCGCCAATCGGGTTTGCGAACGCTCGCCCCTCCTTGAGCACTATCTGCGCTCGCGCCAAGCAAAAGACGTTGGACCCTTGCGGACAAAACGGTAGCATCCGGGTTCAATCTTGCGGAGAGCACCCATGACCACCACGCTGCAGTCCATCCCTCTCAAAACCATCGACGCCAAAGACGCCTCGCTGGGCGATTACGCCGGCAAAGTGGCGCTGGTGGTCAATGTCGCCTCGAAGTGCGGCCTGACCCCGCAGTATGACGGGCTCGAAAAGCTCTATTCCGCATATCGCGATCAGGGTTTTGTCGTGCTCGGCTTTCCGGCCAACGATTTCGGCGCGCAGGAGCCGGGCACTGACGAAGAAATCGCCGCGTTCTGCAGCGCCACCTTCGGCGTCGATTTCCCGATGTTTTCGAAGATCGCGGTGACCGGCGCGGACAAGCACCCGCTCTATCAGGAACTGACCGCCGCTGTGCCGTTGGCGCAGGGGGACAAGGAGGCTTTCCGCGAAACCCTGCGCGGATACGGCATGACCCCCAACCCCGATCCCGAAGTGCTGTGGAATTTCGAGAAGTTTCTGATCGGCCGCGATGGCGCGGTGGTGGCCCGCTTTGCCCCGACGACGGCAGCGGACGATGCCGAACTGGTCGGCGCGATCGAAGGCGCGCTGGCGGCGGCTTAGGAGCGGCGCCATGACCGAGCTCATCCTGCATCACTATCCCGAATCGCTGTTTTCGGAAAAAGCGCGCGCGATGCTCAATGCCAAGGGGCTGGCCTGGCGCTCGGTGATCATTCCGATGATCATGCCGCGGCCGGATACCATCCCCTTGACCGGCGGCTATCGGCGCACGCCGGTGATGCAGGTGGGCGCGGATGTCTATTGCGACACCGCGCTGATCGCCGCCTATCTGGACGACAAAGGGACCGGCACCACGTTCTTTCCAGCGGCGCACAGGCTCGCCGCGCAGACGTTGGCGCGCTGGGTTGATACCGAGCTGTTCTGGGCCTCGGTCACCTTGCGGTTTCTGCCCGAGAATATGGGCAACTTCTTTGCCGAACCCGGGTCAGCGGCCGCCTTTGCCGAAGATCGCGCCAATTTCGCGCAAGGGGCCGTGGTGCGGCGGTTCTCGGTCGATGAAGCCACAGCCTGCTACACTACCTTTCTGGCCGAGATGGAGGCGCAGCTGGCCGATGGCCGCGCGTTCCTGTTCGGGGCCGATTGGAGCATCGCCGATTTCTCGGTCTATCATGTGCTCTGGTTCATCCATGCCGGCGGCGGCATGATGGACTGGCTGGAGCGCCATCCCCACGTTGCCGCGTGGCACGCCAGAATGCGCGCATACGGCGAAACGCCTTGGGCTGACCTTTCCGGTCCCGATGCGCTCGCCATTGCGCTGGCATCCGAACCGGAGGCGGTGGACCCGAGCAGCGACATGCCCGATATCCCGGTGGGCAGCCTCGTCGATGTCGGCCCGCTCGATTACGGCGTGATGCCCACGCGCGGCACCTTGCTGAAATGCGACGTCAATACCATCGTGATCCGCCGTGAGCACACGCTCACCGGCCCGGTCAACGTCCACTTCCCCCGGCACGGCTTTGGCATCAGGAATCTGCTGTCCTGAGGATTGGATCGATCGGTACGCGCGCTTGAAGCGGGCAATGCTTGATAAGGAATAAAGATGCTTCATCCCCTGCGTGCCAGCTTTGCAGCTCTGGCAATCGCTTTGCTGCTCCCCGTCCAAGCCACCGCCGCGCAGACGCCAGTGCCAAGCCCGGCCGCGACGGTGAGCGAGGATGCCCGCCTCACCGCGTTTCTCGATGCCGAATTTGCCGAATGGCTCAAACAGCAGCCGCAGCTTGCAACCCAGCTCGGCATCAAGGACGGCGGGGATCGCTGGAACGATATCGGCGATGCCGCCGCCGCAGATCAGGTCACCTGGCTTCAAGACAGCGTCAAGCGCATGCGCGCGCAATTCGATCGCGCCAAGTTGTCCTCCGCAGCGCAAGTCAATTTCGATCTCTGGGCGCTTCAGGCTGAGCGCGCAGCGCTCACCAACACCAATCGCAAATTCCGCCCGCCGTTCTATTCGCAGCTCTATTCGGTGCACAGCCGGCTGCCCGATTTCCTGATCAATACCCATTCCGTGGCCGACACCACCGACCTCGACACCTACATTGCCCGCCTGCGCGGCATTCCCGCCGTGTTCGACGTGGCGATTGCGCGCACCAAGGCCAGCGAGGCCATCGGCATTCGTGCGCCGAAATTCCGGAACGAAGCGATCATCACCAGCAGCGAAAAGCTGACCAGCGGCGCGCCTTTCGGCCCCGGCCCCGACGCCGCGCTATGGGCAGACGTCAAAACCAAAACCACCGCGCTGGTCACGCAAGGCAAACTGACACAGGCCGATGCGGATAGCCGTCTGGCGCAGGCGCGCGAGGCCATTCTTGCGCTCAAGCCCGCTTATGACCGCGTGATCGCCTGGGCGAAAGACAGCATGGCTGCCGCCCCCAGCGGCCGCGTCGGCGCGGTCTCGCTGGCAGGCGGCGCGCAGTATTATGCGAACGAGTTGAAGCTCAATACCACCACCGACCTCTCCGCCGAGCAAATCCACGCTATCGGCCTGGCCGAAGTGGCGCGGATCGAAGCGGCGCAGGATGGCCTTGCGCGCCAAGCGGGGTTGAAAGACCGCACTGCTTTTTATGCCGAGCGCGCCCGGCTCTATCCGCCCCGCCCCTATGATGATGCCATGCGCACCGAATATCTGGCGGCGGCCAATGCCTTCGTCGCCAAGACCCGCTCGATGCTCGGGCCCTATTTCGGCACGCTGCCTGCCTATCGTATCGAAGTGGTGCGCGAACCCGGCTTCTCTGAAATCCCCGGCGGTGCAGCCCATGCCTCTCAGCCCAGCCCGGATGGTTCGCGCCCCGCGCGCACCTATGTCCACCTTGTCGGTACGCCCAAAGATCCCGCCGCGCTTTATACGCTGATGTGCCACGAGGCGATGCCCGGCCACAACCTGCAGGGCGACATTCAGGTGCGCCAAAAGGGCGGGCCGAAGTTCCGCGCCGCCACCTCCTTTGTCGCATTCGGCGAAGGTTGGGGTCTTTATGCCGAGCAGTTGTGCAAGGAAATGGGCGCGTTCCCCGATGTTGCGGCGGATTTCATGCGGCTCGACGCGGAACTGTTCCGCGCTGCGCGCCTCGTGGTGGATACCGGCATCCACGCCAAGGGCTGGACCGAGGATGAAGCGGTGGCCTACCTCAACCAGACCGGACGCCAGCCGATCGAGACCGCACGATCCGAAGTGCGGCGCTACATCACCTTGCCGGGGCAGGCCACGGGCTACAAGATCGGCATGCTCAAGATCCTGGAATTGCGCGCCAAGGCCCAAGCGGCGCTGGGTGCGAAGTTCGATATCAGGGGCTTCCACGATTTGCTCATTGGATCGGGTTCGCTCCCGCTTTCGATCCTTGAGCGCCGCGTGAACGAATGGATCGCCGCGCAATCCAGTTAGGCAGCCCCTGCTCACATCTTCATCGGCGCAGCATAACCGGTCAGTTCGAGGTAGCCGCTGCCGCCGGGCGTGGTCACCGCGCCTTCCCAGTAAATCGGCAAGCCGCTGCGCCTTGCGTCGAGTTCCTGATCCGCCATGATCGGGGTGAGCGCGAAAGTGCGCAGGCCCTCGGGCAGGCGGATCGTCAGCGACTGCGCCACCGGATAGGTCGCGCCGGTGCGCGGCGAGGTCCAACGGCGCGTGGGCGCAAGGTTGACATCGCCGGGTGCCAGCATGACCACCGCCCCTCCCGCGCGGCGAAAACTGCCCCCGGCCCAGAGCGTCGACCCATCTCGCCGCCGGATGCGAAACGCCATCAGCGCGCTGCCGTCGTCGAAATTGAGGCCGGTCCAATCCCAGCCGACCGCCGCCGGGTTGAGGTAGTTCGACGACCATTCGCGGTCGAGCCAGGCCTTTCCGCTGACCTGACTCAGCGCCTTGCCGCGCATGATCGTGCCCGTGACGCGCATCTGCGGGAGCGAATAGTAATAGCTCGCTTCGGCCGGCTTGGGCCCCTTGCGGCTATATCCACCCTGTCCTTCCAATAAGGGCGGCTGGCTCGGCGCGAACGTTAGGTCGAGGGTAAAGCCCTTGGCGGCGACCCGCGTGGTGAACCGCCCGTCTGCCAGCCTGGCCAGCCGCCAATCACGGATACGGACATCCGCATCGCCCAATCTTGCCTCGGCCAGACCAAACCCCGCGCGTGCCGCGCGCTCGTCGTGCAGGATGTGTCCGGTTGCCGGGTCCGACAGCGCGACATGCGCGAACAGCACCTGCTTGGCCGCAAAGGCGCTAGTGTTGGACGGATCGAGGGGCTGGCGCGAGCGGAAGAACGTCACCTGAAAGCCCATGCGCTTGCCGTCCGCTCCTGCGACGATGCCGGTCACATACCACCATTCGGTGCGAAATTCGGGATGCGCACCGTGATCGGCAGGGAACGCGAAGATCCGCCCGGGCGCGACCACAGGATAAACC